>Ga0299906_10000804_pt1 | contig 28054 bp, 26 predicted proteins | sample RVTome_14_FD_200259 | JGI IMG/M metagenome (GOLD analysis project Ga0299906, IMG submission 200259) | Soil microbial communities from uranium-contaminated site in the Upper Colorado River Basin, Wyoming, United States - RVT145D125 (version 2) ...
GCCGCTCCCACGTTGTGCTCCACCGCATCGAGCATGGGCACCAACTGGGCGCTGTCGGCCGCGCTGTTGGTCAGCTCCGCGGCTACGATGATTTGCTTCTCGGCATCCACCGCAGCTTGTGCGTTGTAGCACTGCTCAAAGCCCCCGCCCGCGCGCTTCATGATGCGGCTGTCCGGGTCGGTAAAGTTGTCCTGCTGCTCGTCCTTGGGCTGACCAAACTCGCGCTTGTAGCGCTTGCCCCGCTTGGGGCTGCCATCGGGATGGCGCGCCTGGCGCTCATCCCCAGGCTTGCGCCCACGGGTGGCATCCTCCTCGGCCTGGCGCGCTTCCAGCCGCGCGCGCGCCGCACGGATCATCTCCAAGCGCTTCTCGCGCCGCTCCAACTCCGCCGGAATGTCCAGCTGCGGCTGCGCGTCCTCCTTCTCATCGGTGCGCCGCGCCCGCTCGAGCAACTGGCCAATCTCGGCCTCCAGCTTGGCCTGCTCCTCGCGCATGCGCCCATAGCTCATCGCCTTATGCCGGCTGGCGTTGGCCTTGAGCTTGGTCCCATCCACCGTAATGGTCCCCAGCTTGACCAACCCGCACTCGCGCGCCAGCTTCACCACCTGCACAAACAAAGCCGCCAACTCCTTCAGGTGCAGTGCCCGAAAATCGCTCAGCGTGCGATGCTTGGGGAAGTTTCCCGCTGCCAGCACCCGAAAGGCCACGTCCTCGTGCAGCTTGGCGGCAATCTTGCGCGAGGAGAACACCCCAGTGGCGTAGCCGTAGAGCAGCACCTTGACCATCATCGCCGGGTGGAAGGGCTGATTGCGCGGCCCCTCCTTGGCGTAGCGCGCGTGAAAGGCGCTCAGATCCAACTGATCGACCGTATCGCCGATGTAGTAGGCCAAGTGCCCCTCGGGCAACCATTCGTGCGGGCTGGGCGGCAGCAGAAACTGCTGCTCAGGCTGATATGGCAGGTAGCTCGTTGGCATCGCTTGTTTGACTCGGGCCTCGTTGCCGCAATTATCCAGCCCTCTGCTATCCTTCGCTACACTCCCAGCAAGATTCTTCTGCCGCGCAGACTCCTAGGGAGCGTTGTGAGGCGCGGAGCGCCTCGCTTTTCCCTCAATCCTGGCTCCTAGATCCTGGTCCGTCACAAGCAAAAACGGGCGCGCACCCGTTTGCGAGCGCGCGCCCGACGGAGGAGGCTTCGCCTGACCGCGAGGTCAGCGCGTGAAGCCGACTACGATGCTGCCGAACTCGGCATTCCAGGCTTCGTCGCGACCGAAGCCGGGCGTGCCGCCCAGGGCCTGCACGAAGTACTGCTTGCCTCCGTGCATGTAGGTGATCGGGCCCGCCTTGGCCGCCGTCCCCAGGTTGACCCGGGTCAGGATCGCGCCGTTGGTCGCGTTGGCCACGGTGAACCAGTCCTGGGCTTTCGCGAAGTCCTTCGGATACGGGAAGCCGTCCGCCTGGTAGTCCTTGGTGAACTTCTTGGCCCAGGCCACTTTCAGCTGGCCGGCGTTGGCGGAATTGATGCTGGACAGGGTGCTTGTAGCGGTGCCCGGCCCAATTGCCGTGGAGCGGGTGTGGATTCGTTTATAGGTCACCGCGCCGAAACGTCAAGCCGCCGCATGCCGCGGGAATTGTTAACTCGCGTGGGTCGTTGCAAGGTCACCTGCGGCCATGTCGACCGGTGGCGCCGGCCGAGGACGGACGCTTCCGCCTGCCGGGTAGATGCACGGTGCGCCACGCATGCATGGCTGCTATTTCGAACCGCGGCGGCCCGATTTGACCCGGCGCCGCGCATGCCTTAAGGTGCCGGTCGCAAACCATGACCACCCCGCATCCGCCCCAGTCGCTGCGCCGCGACGCCCAGGTCATCGGCCTGGTCGGACTCGCCCACGGCACTTCGCACTTCTATCACCTGCTGTTCGCGCCCCTGTTCCCGTGGCTCAAGGTGGCGTTCGGACTGAGCTACGCGGAGCTGGGGTTGCTGATGAGCCTGTTCTTCGTCGTGTCCGGCGTCGGCCAGGCAGTGGCGGGCTTCGTCGTCGACCGCGCCGGCGCCTGGATCGTTCTGATGGCGGGGGTGGGCTTGCTGGGCATCGCCGCCTTCGCCCTGGCCGCCAGTCAGAACTACCCCATGCTGATGCTGGCGGCGGCGACCGCCGGCCTGGGCAACAGCGTCTTCCATCCGGCCGACTTCACCATCCTCAACCGCCGCGTCAGCGTGCCCCGGCTCGGTCACGCGTTCGGCATGCACGGCATCCTGGGCACCATGGGCTGGGCGACGGCGCCGGTGTTCCTGGCCGGGCTGGCCACGCTGATCGGCTGGCGGCTGGCGCTGCTGGCGGCGGCGCTGCTGACCTTCGCCATCCTGGCGCTGCTCACCGCCAATCGCGCGCTGCTGGACACGCGCGAGCTGCATGCGGCCGTGGCCGGCAAGGGTGCGGCGCAGGGCGACGTGCTCGGGTTCCTGCGCTTGCCCGGCGTGTGGATGTGCTTCGCCTTCTTCTTCATCACGTCCCTGTCGCTGGGCGGCATCCAGAGCTTCGCACCCTCCGCCCTGGTGGAGCTGTACGGCGTGCCGGTGACGCTCGCCACCAGCTCCATCACTGCGTACATGCTGGCCAGCGCCGCCGGCATGATCGCGGGCGGCTTTCTGGCTGCGCGCACCAGTCATCACGAGCGCATCATCGCCGGCGCCTTCGCCGTGGCTGGCGCGCTGTGCATGCTGGTGGCGAGCGGCACGGTGTCGCCGGCGACGACCATCCTGTTGCTCGCCCTGATCGGCTTCGGCTCCGGCATCGCCGGCCCGTCGCGCGATCTGCTGGTGCGCGCCGCCGCCCCGCGCGGGGCGACTGGCCGGGTCTACGGCGTCGTGTACTCGGGCCTGGACGTGGGCATGTCCATCGCGCCGCTCATGTTCGGGGCGATGATGGACGGCGGCCATCCGGGCTGGGTGTTCGTGGCCATCGGGCTGTTCCAGGCGCTGGCGTTGTTCACCGCTCTCGGGCTGGGCGGCAGCACCCAGCGCGCGCGCACGCAACCGGCGTAGCGGCGCGCCTCGCCTCGAGCCTGCCGTTCCACGGTCTTCCTCCTGCCGCCCCGTGACCTGCTAAAGGCCTGGGCTGCGCTGTCGAAATTCCTGGTACCAGGCGCTGGGCGCAGCCCCTGGATCGATACCAGGCGGCGTGGAGGAACCTCGCAATGAGCCGAATCGCATTGCTGTGCGCGGGACTGCTGCTCTGGCTGGCGACCAGCGCGCAAGCCGATGGGGCGAAGACCAGGCCCGCCGCCAGGATCAACTCGGTTCCCGCGCCGGCCGCGGACGCCAACACCATCTCGGAGCGGGATGCACCCCTGGTGCGCGAGCTCGAGGCCCGCTACAACCAGTCCATGCAGGCCGCCCGCCGCGGTGACGTGAACGCCTACTGGGGCATGCGTACGGCATCTTCGCGCAGCCGGCCGCCGCTGCTCGACGCCGCCCGATTGCGCCTGCTCGCCGATCTTCTGCCGCCTCTCGAGACGCTGCGCTTCGTGCGGTTGGACGCCACGGAAAAGACCGCACGCGCGCTGTACCGCTGGCGCAAGAAGGAAGATGTGGCGCAATACTCGGTGATCACCTACCGCAGGGAAGCGGGCGAGTGGAAGATCGACGACCTCACGGTGCGCAGGACCGGCAGCGCGGCGGGGGCACCGGCCGTGGGACTGCCTCAGTCCGGCGCAGCCGGCGCGCGCTCATCGCCAGCGCCCGGCGGGTCGCCAGTGGACTCCCGAGCACAGGAATTGCTCAAGGCTTGGCAATCCGGTGAGTCGGCCACCGGCCGCTCGCTCAGCGCTCCGCGGCTATAACCCCTTCGTTATCGTCCCTTTTCAGCCCTGCGCGCGCGGCGTACCATTCCGGCCACTCGGCGCGGCACGGGCGGGGGACCCCCTTCCGCAGTGCAACAAAAAGCGCGAATCCGGGCCGGGGAAAGTTGGAGGAGCGTTGAAGCCCACAGACATCGCGTCACCCGACTACTTCCACAAGGTAGTCGATTGCCAATGGGCGTGCCCCGCCCACACCCCCGTCCCCGAATACATCCGGTTGATCGCCCAGGGCCGCTACAGCGACGCCTACATGGTCAACTGGAGGTCCAACGTCTTCCCCGGCATTCTCGGGCGCACCTGCGACCGGCCCTGCGAGCCGGCCTGCCGCCGCGGCCGGGTGGACGAAGGCAACGACGGCAAGGCCGAGCCGGTCGCCATCTGCCGCCTGAAGCGCGTGGCGGCCGACTACAAGGACGATATCCGCGCGCGGCTGCCCAAGCCCGCGAAGCAGAAGAACGGCAAGCGCATCGCCCTGGTGGGCGCAGGCCCCGCTTCGCTCACGCTGGCGCGCGATCTGGCGCCGCTCGGTTATGCCCTCACGCTGTTCGATGCGGACGCCTGCGCGGGGGGCATGATTCGCACCCAGATTCCGCGCTTCCGGCTGCCCGAGCACATCATCGACGAGGAGGTCGGGTACGTCCTCGACCTCGGCGTGGACTTCCGTCCAGGGCAACGCGTGGACAGCCTCGCTGCACTGCTGGCGGAGAACTATGACGCCGTGTTCGTCGGCAGCGGCGCCCCCCGCGGCCGCGATCTGGCTATCCCCGGCCGGAAGGAAGCGGCGGAAAACATCCACATCGGCATCGACTGGCTCTCCAGCGTGTCCTTCGGCCACATCTCCCGGATCGGCAAGCGCGTGATCGTGCTGGGCGGGGGCAACACCGCGATGGACTGCTGCCGGTCCTCGCGCCGGCTGGGCGGCGAGGACGTGAAGGTGGTGGTGCGCTCCGGATTCGAGGAGATGAAGGCCTCGCCCTGGGAGAAGGAGGACGCCATGCACGAGGGCATCCCCATCCTGAATTACCTCGTGCCGAAGACTTTCACTCACGACAACGGGCGTCTCACCGGCGTGACGTTCGAAAAGGTTTCCGCCGTCTACGACGCGAACGGCCGCCGCCAGCTGCTGCCCACCGGCGAGCCCGAGGTGCACCTGGAATGCGACGACGTGCTGGTGGCCATCGGCCAGGAGAACGCGTTTCCCTGGATCGAACGCGACATCGGCATCGAGTTCGACCGCTCGGGCATGCCCAGGGTGGATGCGCTCACCATGCAGTCCACCCATCCCCGCGTCCTGTTCGGCGGGGACGCCGCGTTCGGGCCGAAGAACATCATCTGGGCGGTGGCCCATGGCCACGACGCGGCCATCACCATCGACCGGCTGTGCCAGCGCGAGGACCCGCGCCAGCGCCCGGCGCCCACCGTCAACCTCACTTCCCAGAAAATGGGCATCCACGAGTGGAGCTACGACAACGCCATCTCCGGCGACCAGCGCTACCGCGTGCCGCTCAAGGAGACCCGCATCACGCTCAAGGACATCAAGATGGAGGTGGAGCTGGGTTTCGATCCCAGGCTCGCCTTCGCCGAGGCGCAGCGCTGTCTGAACTGCGACGTGCAGACGGTGTTCACGCCCAAGCTGTGCATCGAATGCGATGCCTGCATGGACATCTGCCCCACCGATTGCATCAACTTCACCGATAACGGCGAGGAGCCGGAGCTGCGCGGCAGGCTGCGCGCGCCGGCGACCGACGCCACCCAGGCGCTGTACGTCTCCGACACGCTCAACACCGGGCGCGTCATGGTCAAGGACGAGGACGTGTGCCTGCACTGCGGCCTGTGCGCCGAGCGCTGCCCGACCGGGGCCTGGGACATGCAGAAGTTCTACCTGGACATGACACACGCGGGGCAGGCATGCCGCAGCAAGCACAAAGAACAGAGCGCATCAACGACTTTGTAATCAAGTTCGCGAACGTCAACGGCTCCGGCTCGGCCTCCGCCAACGCGCTGTTCGCCAAGTCCATCCTGCGCATGGGCGTGCCGGTGAGCCCGCGCAACATCTTCCCGTCCAACATCCAGGGCTTGCCCACCTGGTACGAAGTGCGCGTGAGCCAGGCCGGCTACCTGGGGCGGCGCGGCGGCGTCGACCTGATGGTGGCGATGAACCCGCAGACCTGGGACAAGGACGTGGCCGAGATCGAGCCCGGCGGCTACCTGTTCTACGACAGCACCAAGCCGCTGCCGAAGTCGAAGTTCCGCGACGACATCCACGTGATCGGCATGCCGCTCACCGAGATCTGCAACCGCGAGTACACCGACGCGCGCGAGCGGCAGCTGTTCAAGAACATCATCTACGTCGGCGCGCTGTCCGCGCTGCTGAGCGTGGACCTGAAGGAGGTCGAGAAGCTCATCGCCGAGCAGTACCGGGGCAAGGAGAAGCTGCTCGAGCCCAACATCAAGGCGCTGCACCTGGGGCGCGACTACGCCGCCAATTACCTGCCCTCCATCGCCTTGCGGGTCAAGCGCGCCAACGCCGTGGGCGAGCGCGTGTTCCTGGAGGGCAACAGCGCCGCCGCGCTGGGTGCGGTGTACGGCGGCGCCACCGTGGCCGCCTGGTACCCGATCACGCCGTCGTCGTCGCTGGCCGACGCCTTCGCGCGCCACTGCCGCAAGTACCGGGTGGATCCCGATACCGGCAAAAGCCGCTACGCGGTGATCCAGGCCGAAGACGAGCTCGCGTCGATCGGCATGGTGATCGGCGCGGGCTGGAACGGCGCGCGTGCCTTCACCGCCACCTCCGGACCCGGCATCTCGCTGATGCAGGAGTTCATCGGGCTCGCCTACTTCGCCGAGATCCCCGCGGTGATCTTCGACGTTCAGCGCGGCGGTCCTTCCACCGGAATGCCCACCCGCACGCAGCAGGGCGACGTGCTGGCCTGCGCCTACGCCTCGCACGGCGACACCAAGCACGTGCTGCTGTTCCCCGAGGATCCGAAGGAGTGCTTCGAGATGGGCGCGCAGGCCTTCGACCTGGCCGACCGCCTGCAGACGCCGGTGTTTGTGCTGTCCGACCTGGACATCGGCATGAACGAGCGCCTGTGCGACCCGCTGACCTGGGACGACGCGCGCCGCTACGACCGCGGCAAGGTGATGAGCTTCCAGGACCTGGAGGCCGGCCGCGACTTCGGCCGCTATCTGGATGTGGACGGCGACGGCATCGCCTACCGCACCTACCCCGGCACGCACCCCACGCGCGGCGCCTACTTCACGCGCGGCACCACCAAGGACCGCTACGCGCGCTACAGCGAGGCCGGCCCGGACTACGTGGACAACATGCAGCGGCTGCTGCGCAAGTTCGAGACGGCCAAGGAGCTGGTGCCCGCACCGCGCCTGCGCCAGGCGGCGCAGCCCGCGCGCTGCGGCGCGATCCATTTCGGCTCCACCGGCCCGGCGATGCGCGAAGCGCTCGATCTGCTGGAGGCGCAGGGGCTGCACCTCGACGCGCTGCGCGTGCGCGCATTCCCGTTCGGCGACGAGGTGAGCGAATTCATCGCCGAGCACGACCAGGTGTTCGTGGTGGAGCAGAACCGCGACGCGCAGCTGCGCATGCTGCTGGTCAACGAATGCGTGGTCGACCCCGCGCGGCTGATCCCGATCCTGCACTTCGACGGCACGCCGATCACCGCGCGCTTCATCGCCGGGGCGATCGCGCAGCAGATGAAGGCGATGAACGTGGCGCCGCTGCGGCGCGTCGCGCAGTAGGCGGTGAGGCGTGATCGGTGAAGCGTGATCGAAAAGCGTGATCGAGAAGCGTGACCGAGAGGCGTGACCGAAGAGCGTGACCGAGAAGCGTGACCGAAGAGCGTGACCGAAAGGCGTGACGGACGGGCGTACTGATGACGTATCTGGCTAAACCCAAGCTGCATCACCCGGCTCTCGAGAAGAACAAGCTCGGCTACACCCGCCGCGACTACGAGGGCTCCGTGTCCACGCTGTGCGCGGGCTGCGGGCACGACTCCATCAGCGCGGCCATCATCCAGGCCTGCTTCGAGCTGGAGCTGCCGCCGCACCGCATCGCCAAGCTGTCGGGCATCGGCTGCTCGTCGAAGACGCCGAACTACTTTCTGGGCAGCTCGCACGGCTTCAACAGCGTGCACGGGCGCATGCCCTCGGTGCTGACCGGCGCCAATCTCGCCAGCCGCGACCTCATCTACCTGGGCGTATCCGGCGACGGCGACTCGGCGTCCATCGGTCTCGGGCAGTTCGCCCACTGCCTGCGCCGCGGCGTGAACATGGTGTACATCGTCGAGAACAACGGCGTCTACGGGCTGACCAAGGGCCAGTTCTCCGCCACCGCAGACAAGGGGTCCAAGAGCAAGAAGGGCGCGATCAACTCGGACTCGCCCATCGACATGGTCGGCTTGGCACTGCAGCTCGGCGCCACCTTCGTGGCGCGCAGCTTCTCCGGCGACAAGACTCAGCTGGTGCCGCTGATCAAGGCGGCCATCCTGCACCGGGGCGCGGCCTTCCTCGATGTCATCAGCCCGTGCGTGGCGTTCAACAACCACCCCGGCTCGACCAAGAGCTACGACTACGTGCGCGAGCACAACGAGGCGGTGAACCGGCTCGACGTGATCACGGGACGCGAACCCATCACCGCCGACTACGCGCCCGGCAGCCTCGAGGAAGTGGTTCAGCACGACGGGTCGGTGGTGCGCCTGCGCAAGCTGCACAGCGACTACGACCCGCACGACCGCATCGCGGCGCTCAATACCCTGCAGGAGCGCGCCGCGGCCGGCGAAGTGGTGACCGGGCTGCTGTACGTCGATCCCGCGCCCGACGACCTGCATGCCAACCTCAACACCGTGGAAGCGCCCTTCAATCAGCTCGCGGAGCGGGAGCTCTGCCCCGGCGCGGCGGCGCTGCAGAAGTTCAATGCGTCGCTGCGGTAAAGGCGCTGCAAGCTGCAAGCGGGAAAGGGACCTGTGCGCCTGTCCGCCGGGGCCGTGGGGTGTACGGAACAACGCCTCGTCGCATCAAGTTCCTTACCCGAATTTTCTCGAGAGAGGCGGGGAATCGGCTTTTTAAGTCGCGCCTTAGGGGCGCATAAGGCCCGCCGTTGAACCCTGCCAGCATCCTGCTCATCCTGCTCGGCCTGCTACTCGGGCCGGGTTACTATCTGTATTGCGAGCACCTCAGCGGGCGCACCGCCACGACGCTCGAGCTGAACGAGCGCGCCGACCGCTGGGCACTGCCGGACGGCAGCATTCAGCGCTTCCGCAGCGGCCTCGCTTATCGCCCGTTGGTCCTCGATTTGCACCCTGAGCGCAACCGCGTGCGGCTGAGCCTGGCCTTCGACCTGCCCGCCGAGGGAAGGCCGGCGGTCAACCACTATCAGGCGACCCTGTTCGATCTCGACCATCCTCTGCTGCAACGCGAGCTGAGCATGCACGTGCGGCCGGGCGCCTCGGCATCGGCGAGAGTCGGCACGGTGCAGGTCCACACCCCCGGTGAGCACCTGTTCCTGCTCGAGGAGCTGGGCACGCCGGCGCTGACGCCGGTGCGGGCGACTCTGACGGTGCGCGAGGCGGTCGAGCGTCCCTTGATGCCGGTGGTCTGGGCCGGTATCGCCATGCTCCTGGCCGGGCTGGGTTGGACGACTTACCGGCTGGTGCTGCGCGCGACCTGAGGGTGACCTCGGCCCGTGTGCGCCGGCCGGCGTGGCCCGGGTCTTGCGACACGCCATCGGCCGCGCGGTCTGCGCGCGGAAGGGCTATGCTGACACGTCAAAGCCTGCCAGACCGCGGCGCGAGATCGCGGCGTCAAAACAACGTCAAACCGAAGTGAGACTGCAAGAGGGAGATTGTCATGACGCGACCAGTGCGCTGGCCCCGCGGCCTGCTGGCCATCCTGGCGCTGCTTTGCGCGGCGTCCAGCGCTCACGCCGCGATCCATCCTTCCACCGACGGCAACGAGCTCGCTGCTGCCTTCGCCCCGGGCCTCGGCGCCACCGGGATCCTGACCGGACAGGTCGAGGTCTTCAATGCGGGCGTTGTCGATGACGCTCCGGGGGCGCTCGGACACGCGATCGTGCTCTCCACCGGCCTGGCCGTCCAGGCCGGGCTGCCCAACGCCACGGTGGTCAACTTCGACAACGATCGGCCCGGCGTCAGCTTCCTGGAGGAGGTCGCCGGCGCCGGAGCGGGCAGCAGCAGCGACGGCGTACTGCTCACCCTGTTCCTCACCGTCGCCAGCCCAACCCAAGCCGCCTTCGAGTTCGTGTTCGCCACCGACGAGACCAACGCCACGTCCAACGATGCCTTCGCCGCTCGCTTGATCCCGCCCGGCGGGCAGGCCGGTCCGAACATCGCGCTCTTCAACGGCGGCGCCATGACGGTGGTGGCTGCGCCGCTGGCGCCGGATACGCAGACCGCCTTCGACCGTCTTACCCAAGTGGTGCCCGTGTCCGTGTCGCTGCTCCCCGGGCAGAACCAGCTGCTGTTCATGATCTCGGACATCGGCAACGGCAGCGGCGACTCCGCGGTCTACTTGGCCAACCTGCACGCGCTTACCATCCCTGAACCTGCGAGCGCCGCCCTGCTGGGCCTGGGACTGGCCGCTCTGGCCGTCCCCGGCGCACGCCGCCGGTACGGCCGAAACACGGCGGGCCGGTGAGCTATACTCCCCCAGCGCCTAGATGAGGACCGCTCCCATGCAACCGGCTGTGCGGTGTTGTGCCGTCGTCGTGGTCCTCGTCGCGTGGCTATGGGGACCGCCGCCCGTCGCTGCCTTCCCCAGGGCGGCGCCGATATCCGCGATCGGCATGGCCAAGCAGGTCCCGTATCCCGGCGCGACGGTCCCGGCGAAGGCGCTGAAGGCCGGCCGCCGCGTCAAGTCGTCCACGGCAGCGCAGCTCGCCGCCCTCGGCTTTGACGAGCTGCCCTACGTATCGCCGCTCAGCGAGGAGGAGGCGCATCTCGCCCTCGAGCGCGACCTGTTGCTCAAAGTCGGCAAGCACCTGCAGGTGTCCGACTATCCCTACGAGGCGCGGCGCTGGCGCTGGACCGGCACGGTGCTGGTGGAAGTGCTGGTCGCCGGCAATGGGATGGTGAAGCAGGTCGCGCTGTCGCGCACCAGCGGGTTCCGGGTACTCGACGTGCAGGCGCTCGAGGTGGTGCGCCGGGTGGTAAAGGTGTTCGTGCCGGTGGGCTTGCGCCAGCGCGACCGCACGGTGACGGTGCCCGTTGGCTTTTATCTGCAGAAGCTGTGAGGCTCGATGAATATCGTACGCACTGCCATCGCCGCGGCGCTGCTCGCCGCCAGCACGGTTGCAATGGCTCAGGAGCCCGAGTTCGAGGGCCACTGCGCCATGAGCGCCGCGCTGGGCAACAAGCTCCCTACCAGTTGCAGCGTGGTGTGGATCTCGCCGCAGACCAACAAGCTGTACTGCTTCAGCAGCGAGTCGGCCAAGGCCGCCTTCCTGCGCGACCCGCAAGCGCACGAGAAAAGTGCACAGGCGTTCTGGCAGGACCCCGGCTTCTGGGAGAAGCTGCAGAAAGAGCGCGGCGACGAAGGATGAAGGCGGCGGACGCGACGCACTGAGCGGCCGGCGCTCGCATGAGCCAGGTGCCGGCGGTCCTTCTGCGCTACATCGAAGGCTTGAAAGCCCACGACCTGGACCTGGTCGCGGGCACAGTCGCCAACGATCTCGTATTCATCTCCGCCACGCGCAAGCTGGACAAGCCGCAGTTCCTGGCGATGCTGCGCGCGTTGTACACCGGCTTCCCCGATTGGCGCTACGACCACGATCCGGTGGAGGTGAACGACGGCGTCTACGCCGTGAATGGCGCCAGGGCGGGACGCACAACGGCACCTGGACGCTCGCGGGCATGGACCCGATCGCGCCCACTGGCAAGCGCGCGCAGATTCCCGAGCATTACTTCTTCTACAAGGTGCGCGGCGATCGGATCGTCGAGATCCGACCCGACCCGATTCCCGGCGGCGCACCGCGCGGCATCCTCGAGCAGATCGGGGTGGCGCTGCCGCCGCTCTGACCCGCGCTACTTCGTCGCCTCCACGAACAGCGTCTCGCGCGGGCGGTTGTCGAGCGCGACGATCTCCGCATGGGCGCTTTCGGTGCGCTGGAATGCGCACGACGCCACGCTCGAGAATCCGGCTTTGGTCAGCAGCTCCCGCGCGAAGTTGATCCAGCCCGCGGCGGGATTGGGACCGCAACCCAGGTTGAGGCGCACGAGGGACATGTCCAGCGGCCAGCAAGCCGCGTACCCCCGGTGCAGCCGGTCACGGCGTGTAGAAGTAGCGCACGACGTGGAAGAAGATCGGCGCCGCAAAGCATACGGAATCGAGGCGGTCGAGCATACCGCCGTGGCCCTCGATCATGTGTCCCCAGTCCTTCACGCCGCGGTCGCGCTTGATCGCCGACATCACCAGGCCGCCGAGGAAGCCCAGCGCCGCGATCAGCAGCGCCATCCCCGCCGCCTGCAGCGGCCCGAACGGGGTGATCCACCACAACGCCGCACCCAGTGCGGTGGCCGACGCCACGCCGCCCACCAGACCCTCGACCGTCTTCGAGGGCGACAGCTCCGGCGCCGCCTTGCGCCGGCCCAGCAGCTTGCCCCACACGTATTGCAGCACATCGCTGATCTGCGCCACGAACACCAGGAAGCACAGCAGCAGCGCGTTGCGGCCGGCGTAGCCGGGAATGTCGAGCATCAGCAGCGCCGGCACATGGCTGATGCAGTACACGCTGATCATCAGCCCCCACTGCACCTTGGCGCTGCGCTCCAGGAAGCGCACGGTGTCGGCCGACAGCGCCTGCAGCACCGGCAGCAGCAGGTACGCATACACCGGAATGAAGATGGCGAACATGCCGTATTGCCGCTGGGCGACCAGCAGGTACTGCCCTGGCAGCACGATGAAGAACGCAACCAGCAGCGCGACATGGTCGGCGCGCCGGGTCGGTGTGAGCGTGATGAACTCGCGCAGCGCGAAGAACGACACCAGCGCGAACAGCACGATGATGCCGGTGTCGCCGAACACAAACGCCACCCCGATCGCGGCCACCATCGCCCACCAGGCGCTGATGCGGGCGTTGAGATTGCCGATCACCGGGTGATCGGTGGCGCCGCGCGCGGCGAAGCGCCACTTGAGCAGCCAGCCGACGGCACTCGCCAGCACCAGCAACGCGCCGATGCCGCCGAACAGCCAGAGAGTCTGCTGCTGCGCGCTCATGGCGTCTGCAGATCGATGATGCGCTGGCGCGCGCGCTCGAGGAAATCCTGCTTGTCCTCGCCGGCCTCGAGCCGCATCGGTGCGCCGAAGCTCACCGAGCACAGCAGCGGTACCGGCAGCGCCTCGCCCTTGGGCATGACGCGGTTGAGGTTCTCCAGCCACACCGGCACCAGCTCCACCGCCGGACGTTGGCGCGCCAGGTGGTAGAGGCCGCTCTTGAAAGGCAGCATGACCTCGGCAGTATTGCGCGTACCCTCCGGGAAGATGATCAGCGAGTCGCCCTGGTCGAGCGCCTGCAGCAGCGGCGCCAGCGGATCGGCGTTCTCGCGCGCCGCCCCGCCGCGCTCCACCAGCACGCCACGGAACACGGCCTCGATCAGCCAGCGGCGCAGGCGCCCCGCCAGCCAGTAGTCGGCGCCGGCCACCGGGCGCGTGTGGGCGCGCAGCGCAGGCGGCAGCGCCGACCACAGCAGCACGAAGTCGCCGTGGCTGGCGTGATTGGCGAAGTAAATGCGCTGCGCCGGACCCGGAACGCAACCGATCCAGCGCGCTCGCACGCCCGTGACCAGGCGGGCGAACCCGATGATCAGCGCGGCGGCCAGGCCGCCCGCCGTTCCCGCAACCGTGCGAGCGCCGGGACCGGGGCCCGATGCCTGCGTCACCGGTCCAGCTCCCGCAGGGCGCCGCGCACACGGTTGATGATGGTCAGCGCGAGCAGCGCCGATAGCGCGGGAAACAGCAACTGTTGCCAGGCGGCGGGCTGCAGCCCCAGCCCGACCGCGAGTCCGAGCGCACCCAGGATCAGCGCGCGGTCGCTCTTGCCCATCGGACCGTCGTAGCGGCGCGAGGCGCCCGCCATGACGGCGACGGTGCCGGTCATCTCGGTGAGGGCGGCGAGCAGGATGGCGAGCGTCACGGGCAGCCAGCCGAAGTGCGGCAAGAAAGCGAAGGGCAGGTACAGCGCCGCGTCCGACACCACGTCGGTCAACTCGTTGAGAAATGCGCCGAGCGCCGACTTCTGCCCGAACTCGCGCGCCAGCATGCCATCCACCGCGTTGAGCGCCATGCGCAGGAACAGCCACAGCGGCAACAGCAGAAACAGCGCCGGGGGCGGCTGCAGGCATAGCGCGACACCGAGCATCAGTGACAGCGCGCAGGCGGCGAGCGTCACCTGGTTGGCGGTCACGCCGGCGGCGTGCAAACGCCTCACCCAAGGCCGCAGCAGCGCCTGGAACCGCGGTTTCAAGTCGTACAGGGTCACGCCGCGTTATCGGTCGCATCCAAGGCGGATTGAGCGCGCTCCGGAACGCGACTTGCCGCCCTCTGCGTGTTACCCGGGCCGACACTGTCGCGCGCCGGCGCCGCGACCTCTCGCACGCGGGCGTGGGCCGCAGCCGTGCACGGTGCGCCCGGGTTGTCAATCAACCACTGGAGTCGAGCCATGAAACTGAGCAGCATAGTGCTGGCGACGGCAGTGTCGCTGGCGATCGGATCGGTAGCTTACGCGCAGCAGGGCCAGGACCCGGGTGCGGAGCAGTCGGAGAAAGCCACGCAGGCGCAGGGGCAGGGCAAGCGCATGCAGATGAGCGCGGAGACGGTGCGTCAGGTGCAGGAGCAGCTGACCGCCAAGGGCCACGATGCCGGGCCCGTGGACGGCATCTTTGGCAAGCAAACGCGCAAGGCGCTGAAGGACTTCCAGAAGGCCGAAGGCATCCAGCCCACCGGCAAGCTGAACCCCGAGACCCTGGCCGCGCTGGGCGTCGAGGACGCCTCCACCGCAAGCGGCGAGCAGCCGAGTGACGCCGGTACCGCCTCTTTGCAGAGCCCTGGAACGCCTGCCGATCGCAACCATCCGGCGGCGCAGGGCGGCGATGGCGGTCAGGACGCGGCCGGCGGCGCGCAACCGCAGTAAGCGCGGCAAGGTTCGCCGCCCAATTCCCCGCCTCTAACGAGGCAGGGTGGCGCCGGACCGCCGCTTTTCCCTCTCCCGCGAGCGGGAGAGGGACCTCTGTGTCTGTCCGCCGGGCCGGTGTGGTGTCACGGCGCCACGCCAGGTTGAATAAAATGGCGGGATGCGCTATCGCCGTCTTGAGGAGCGCGACCTCCCGGCCGTGCTCGCGCTGCAGGAAGCCAACCTGATCGACCACCTCGGGCCGGAGCAGCGCAGCCAGGGCTTTCTGTCGGCGCGCTTCGGCGCCGCTCAATTTGTCGAAATGGCCGCCGACGTGGCGGTGATGGTCGCCGCGGACGCGGACGAAATCGGCGGCTACCTGTGCGCCTCGGGCCTGGCGTTCAACCGGCGCGTGCCGCTGCTGGCGGCCATGATCGAGCGCTTTCCCGATACGCGGTTTCTCGGGCGACCGCTCGGCGCGCAGCGCTGCCTGATATACGGGCCGGTGTGCGTGGCCGCTTCACGCCGCGGCAGCGGCGTGCTGCGCGGCCTGTACGGTGCGTTGCGCGCGGAAATCGCGGGCGACTACGACGCGGGCGTGCTGTTCATCGCCCAGGACAATCCGCGCTCGCTCGCCGCGCACGCGGACGGCCTGGGGATGGCGCTGGTCGGCGATTTCGCGTTCGATCGCGGGCGCTACTGGATTCTGGCCTTCCCCGTGCCGCTGCCACAGCATTGTTGACCACGCTCAGCGCCGCGATCGCGGGCCGGCGCGCCGGGCCGCCCGCCTTCCGCGCCGCGGCGGCTCGCTCGCCGGCAGCGGCAGCGCGGTCTGGTATTTCACCTGCTTGAGGGCGAAGCTGGACTTGATGTTGCCCACGCCCGGCACGCGCGACAGGAAGTTGAGGATGAACCGCTCCAGCGCCTGCAGGTCGGGCACCACCACCCGCAGCAGGTAGTCGGCCTCGCCGGTCATCAGATAGCACTCCATCACCTCGGGACGGTCGCGGATCGCGGCCTCGAAGCGCTCCAGCACCGGCTCGATCTGCTTCTCCAGCGTCACCTGGATGAACACGCTCACCTTCAGGCCCACGCGCTGCGGGTCGAGCAGGCTCACGTAGCGGCTGATGTAGCCGCTGTCCTCCAGGGCGCGCACGCGGTTCAGGCAGGGCGAAGGCGACAGCCCGACCTGCCGCGCCAGCTCCACGTTGGAGATGCGGGCGTCGGCCTGGAGCAGAGCCAGGATCCGCCAATCGATCGCGTCCAGCGGCTCGTTCAGCATTTTGTTCTGTCCTCGACGACTTTGACGCGATTATGCTCTGCGCAGCGCGGCTTGTGCGAGCGCACACGCAACCACATGCTACGCGGTTTGCAGTACGATGCGCTCTCCGCCAGCCGCAACTCGTGGTCTGCGAGCGCCCGGTTTGCAGCTCCCAGTTCCTAGTTCCTGACCTTCCAATGACCGACCTCTCCGACATCATCTCCAGCGGCCACTGGGCCGTGCTGCCACCCGATCTCGACCCGGTCGAGACGCGCGAATGGCTCGATGCGCTCGAGGCCCTCGTCGAGGCCGAAGGGCCGGAGCGCGCCACCTTCATCCTGCGCAAGCTGCTCGACCGCGCGCGCGCGCTGCGCGTGCCGATGCCGCCGGTGCTGAACACACCCTACTGCAACACCATTCCGCTGTCGGACCAGCCGCAGTACCCCGGCAACCTGGACATCGAAAGCCGGATCAGCGGCCTGGTGCGCTGGAACGCGCTGGCGATGGTGGTGCGCGCCAACAAAAAGGCCTCCGAGCTGGGCGGGCACATCGCCACCTACGCCTCGGTGGCGGACCTGTTCGAGGTCGGCTACAACCACTTCTTCCGCGCCGGGCAGAACGGCGACCTGGTCTACTTCCAGCCGCACGCCGCGCCCGGCATGTACGCCCGCTCGTACCTGGAGGGCAGGCTGCCGGAAGACCAGCTCGACTGCTACCGGCAGGAGACCGGCGGCAACGGGCTGTCGTCCTATTGCCATCCGTGGCTGATGCCAAGCTTCTGGCAGTTCCCCACCGGCTCCATGGGCCTGGGGCCGATCACGGCGATCTACCAGGCGCGCTTCATGCGCTACCTGGAGAACCGCGGCATTCTGGAAACGCGCGGGCGCAAGGTCTGGGAGTTCGTCGGCGACGGCGAGATGGACGAGCCGGAATCGATCGCCGGGCTGTCTCTGGCCGCGCGCGAGGGTCTGGACAACCTGATCTTCGTGGTCAACTGCAACCTGCAGCGGCTGGACGGGCCGGTGCGCGGCAACGGCTCGATCATCCAGGAGCTGGAGGGCCTGTTCGCCGGCGCCGGCTGGAACGTGATCAAGGTGCTGTGGGGATCGGACTGGGACCCTCTGTTCGCGCGCGACCACGAGAACATCATTCTGCGGCGGCTGCACGAAACGGTGGACGGCGAGTTCCAGAAGTACGCCGCCACCGACGGGCGCTTCAACCGCGAGAACTTCTTCAACAAGTACCCCGAGCTGCAGAAGCTGGTGGCGCACCTGTCCGACGAGGACATCGACCGCCTCAAGCGCGGCGGCCACGACCCGCTGAAGATCTATGCCGCCTATCTGGCTGCGGTCGATCACAAGGGCCAGCCCACGGTGATCCTGGCGCAGACCAAGAAGGGCTACGGCATGGGCCACTGGGGCCAAGGCCGGATGACCGCGCACCAGCAGAAGAAGCTGGAGGACGAGGCGCTCCTCGCCTTCCGCGATCGTTTCGCCCTGCCCTTGTCGGACGATGACGTGCACGATCTGCGCTTCTACAAGCCGGCCGCCGACAGCCCGGAGATGAAGTACTTGCACCAGCGCCGCCAGGCGCTCGGCGGCTACATTCCCGAGCGCACCGGCAAGGCGCAGGCGCTGCCGGCGCCCGCGCTGGACAGCATGACCAAGCACCTGGAGGGCACGGCCGGGCGCGAGCAGTCCACCACCATGGTGTTCGTGCAGCTGCTGGCGCAGTGGCTGCGCGACGCCAACCTCGGCAAGCGCATCGTGCCGATCGTCGCCGACGAGGCGCGCACCTTCGGCATGCAGGCGCTGTTCCGGCAGGTGGCCATCTACTCGTCGGTCGGGCAGCTGTACGAGCCCGAGGACAAGGACGAGCTGCTCTACTACAAGGAGGCCAAGGAAGGCCAGATCCTGGAGGAAGGCATCACCGAGGCGGGCGCGATCTCCTCCTGGATCGCGGCGGCCACCAGCTACAGCGCGCACGGCGTGCCCATGCTGCCGTTCTACATCTTCTACTCCTGCTTCGGCTTCCAGCGCATCGGCGACCTGGTGTGGGCCGCTGCCGATTCGCGCAGCCGCGGCTTTTTGCTCGGCGCCACCGCCGGACGTACCACGCTGTCCGGTGAGGGCCTGCAGCACGAGGACGGCTCCAGCCTGCTGCTGTTCTCCACCGTCCCCAACTGCGTGGCCTACGATCCCTGCTTCGGCTACGAGCTGACGGTGATCCTGCAAGAGGGCATGCGCCGCATGCTGGAGCAGCAGGAGGACGTGTTCTACTACGTCACCGTGATGAACGAGAACTACGTGCACCCACCGATGCCCGAGGGGGCGCGCGAGGGAATCGTCCGGGGCATGTACCTGTTGCGCTCCGCTCCGCCGCATTCCGGTGGAGGCGAGAGCCAGACCGGCGAGCGCCGCGTGCAGCTTCTGGGCTCGGGCACCATCCTGCGCGAAGTCCTGGCCGCCGCCGAGCTGCTGCAGCAGGACTGGAACGTGGCGGCCGACGTGTGGAGCGTGACCAGCTTCACCGAGCTGCGGCGCGAAGGCCTGGACGTGGAGCGCTGGAACCGGCTGCACCCGGACGCCGAGCCGCGGCGCACGCACGTGGAGAAATGCCTGGCGCCCGGCGCCGGCCCCGTGGTCGCCGCCACCGACTACATGCGCACCGTGGGCGATCTGATCCGCAACTGGGTGCCCCGCCGCTACACCGTGCTGGGCACCGACGGCTTCGGCCGCAGCGACACGCGCGCCGCGCTGCGCGACTTCTTCGAGGTCGATCGCCGCCACGTCGGCGTGGCGGCGTTGAAGGCGCTGGCCGACGAAGGCCGCATCGACCGCAAGCTGGTCGCGCACGCGATCGAGAAGTACGGCATCGACGCGGGCCGGGGCAATCCCTGGGATCGCTGACGCCCGCAGCGCTGCGTGCGCCCATCTCGGGCGCGAACCGGGAAAGTCGCCCGCATCCCTCGAGCGCCTTCTAGCGGCGACCAGGCGCGAAGAAGGCGAAGGTCCGCACCTCGATACTCTGTCGCGGCGGCGCATCCGCGGGTGTGGTCGGATCCACGAACGAGCAGTGCGGGGTGAACCGCGCGCGGCCGTCGTTTTCCGAGTCGTACACCTTGAACACCAGAGCCTCGTCGCGCCGCATCCTCGGAAAGTAGAACCAGCGCTGATCCGGGTTGTAGGCGAGCTGATAGGTTTCGCCCACCCGGTGCGGGTAACGGCGCTCCGCCTTGATCAGGTCGCTCGCCGCAACGCTGCGCGCATCGACCACGCCGAGCGGATGGGACAGGATCGGCCGGTCGATCGCCCGCCACACCTGGATGATGACGAAACGGTGCGCGAGCAACCCCTCGGCCTGGTCCGGCAGGATCTCGCGCACCCGTTGCGGCCCGGACCACTCCGTGTAATCGTTGTGCGCCCAGAGCACCGGTTCGCGGATCCTGCGCGCCGACTGCTCGGCCTCGTCACCGGAGCGCACGGTATGGTCGAACACGACCACGCGCGCAGCGCCCGACACCTGCTGCACCAGTCGTTCGATTTCCGGATAGTAGACCGCCGTGCGTTGGTCGGGATCGAAGAAGTCCTTCACTGCGGTCGGGTGCGCCACCAGCGTGAACCCGTTGCGGTCGAGCGACAGCTCGCCCAGGAGCGGACGTGCGTCCTGGATGCGCACCTGGCGCTTATCGGTGGCACCGGTGCGCCGACGGATCGCTTGCCCGGCCTCGAACGTCTCATTGACCGGCTTCTCCCCGGTGTCGATCGCGAAGCCGATGTCGGCGCTGACCGAGCCGGTGTCGGGCCACCGGACAGATGCTGCATGCATACCAAATCTCCTGCCGGATCGGGCGTTCCGGTGGGCTTAGCCTGACGCGTAGCCACGACGCCAAGCGTACGCGCAGTCTGCGTGGGGCCTCCCGGATCCGAACGCGCATCGTACGCCCGCCCGCGGGCATGCGCCAATTTCCTGGCCGGCGCCTGGCGCTCGAGCCAGGCGACGCGCGCCCGCGCAGTCGGCGAGTCAGTGCGCGAGGGCCTGGCTGCCGTCCTCGCGAAAGCCTCGCTCGGTGGCGGATGTGCCGCGCTCGACCTGCTGCGAGTCTCGGCACGGGTAGCCGGGGTGGGTGACCCGCGCGCCGTTACCGGTCAGCGCGAGGTACTGGTTCTGCAGGCCGTAGGCTTCGATCTCGCGCCGGAACCAGCGGTTGCACGCGTCCAGAGCCGCGCCCTCCGCATTCAGCTCCTGCAGATAGTGAACCAGCTCGTGGAACAGGACCGAGCGGTCGAACAGGTCGGTTTCCGGATGCAGGTTGTCCTCCAGGAAGATACCCTCGTCCGGGAGGTACCAGGCCCGCATCGGGCAGGCACTGCCGCCGCACATCTTCTCCTCGATCTGCGCGCGTGTGACGCGCAACACCGGCGGCTGGGAATCGGGCTTGCGGTATTGCGTCAGCGCCGGGATCAAACCCAGCAGGCTGTCCACGAGTTCGGTCATGGACTCGAACTGGCCTCGGTAGAGCACGCGCCGAAGGGATCGGGCGATCGGAGCATCCTCTTGATAGGCGGCGTACAGCGCCGGTTTCGCCACTTCACCCGCATCCGGCTCGGGTGCATCGGGCATGGCGACTGCGCTACCGCTGCCCGCCACAGCCAGAATCATTGCACAGGAAAGCTGCATACCGAACGCGCGCATACGGCACCTCGCGGGTTGCTCGCCCTCCCCTCCCCGGACTCGCCGGGTTTACCTCGTGCGGCGCATAAAGCATGCCCAGCGCGGACGCAACTCGGCCGAGCAGTTCGCGCTTTTCTGACAGTTGCGCCGGCCAAGGCGGCAGCAGCTACGGTACGTGGGGATCGGTGCAGTCTCAGGCGCGGGGCGCAGCGACCACGCCGGTCGGTCGACCGCGAAGAAAGTTCTCGATGTTCTCGACCGCGCGCAGGAGCCCGTCGCGGACGACCTCCGGCGTCTGCCCCGCGTTGTGCGGCGAGAGCACGACGTTGGGCAGAGCCAGGATCGGATCGCCGGCCGCGAGCGGTTCGTCGTGGAACACGTCGAGCCCGGCCGAGATCCCGCCCGCGCCGAGCGCATCGAGCAGGGCGGTCTGCTCGATCAGCGCCGCCCGGCCGGTATTGATCAGGATGGCCGATCGTTTCATCAGGGACAGTTCGCGTCGGCCGAGGAAGCCGCGCGTCTCGGGTGAAAGGCGCAGATGCAGGGTGACGACGTCCGCCTCGCGCAGGATCCCGTCCTTGGGCGAGGGGTGCGCACCGGCAGTGGCGATGCGCGCATCGTCGCCGCGAGCGCTCCGCGCCAACACCTCCATCCCCAAGGCTCGGCCGAGCGCGATCACGCGCATGCCGATCGTTCCCGTGCCGAACACGCCGAGCGTCTTGCCGAGGAGCTGGGTCAGCATCTCCCGCGGCCACGCGCCGGTGCGCATCTCGCGGTCGATCTTCGGTATGCGGCGAGCCACCGCGAGCATGAGGGCGATGGTGTGCTCGGCCACTGCGTTGGCGTTCACGCCAGCGGTGTTGCACACGGTGATGCCGCGCCGCTGCGCCGATTCGAGGTCGATGTTGTCGGTGCCGGTGCCCCATACCGAGATCATCTGGAGCCGCGGGCAGGACGCCAGCACCGTGTCGCTGAAGCGCGCATGGGCGCGGATGTTGATTGCGACGCGAGCGCCATCGAGCCGACGGACCAGCTCGGTCTCGTCGTCGGCGCCCCGCTCGACGTAGACGCGCGTCTCACCCAGCCGCCCGCAGCGCTCCTCCGCGGGCGTGCCCTTGAACACCGAGGGGAAATCGTCGGGAACGGCGATAAGGGGCTCGATCATGCTCGCGTGCTCCTGGAGAGGGCGCGGCCGCAGCCGGACTGGGCGGCCACCTGCTGCTCAGATCGGGCTCTCGAGCTGCTGCTGCCACTGCGTGAGCTTCATGTTCTCCGAATAGTCCACCGGGCAGTCGATCAGCGTGACCCGGTCCTCCGCCAGGGCCGCCTGGAGCGTGGGCATCAGCTCGGCTGCTTTCTCGACGCGGTAGCCCTTGGCGCCGAAGCTCTCCGCGTACTTCACGAAGTCCGGGTTGTCGAAGGCGACGTGGCTCGGGCGGCCGAAGTGCCGCAGCTGGTGCCAGGTGATGAGGCCGTACTCGGCATCGCTCCAGATCAGGATCACGAACGGCGTGCCCACGCGCAGCGCGGTCTCGATTTCCTGCGAGTTCATCAGGAAGCCGGCGTCGCCCGTGACCGCCACGACTTTGCGCTGCGGAAATGCCAGCTTGGCCGCCAGCGCGCCGGGCACCGCGATGCCCATCGAGGCGAAGCCGTTGGAGATGATGCAGGTGTTCGGGCGCTCGGTCTGGTACATGCGGCCGGTCCACATCTTGTGCGCGCCGACGTCGCACACGACGATGTCATCGGGCGCGAGCGCGCGGCGCAGGTCCGACACGATCTTCTGCGGCTTCATCGGAAAGCTCTGATCGTCGGCGTACCGGTTCCACTCCTCGACGATCGCCCGCCGCAGCGCGCTGAGCGGGGACCCGTGCCTGGGCCTTGCCGCGAAGGCGATCCCGCGCAGCGCCTCGCCGATGTCCCCCAGCACGCCGGTGGCCACGATGTAGCGCTCGTCGACTTCGGCCGGCAGTGCGTCGATGTGGACGATGGTCTTGTCGCCGCGCGGGTTCCACTGCTCGGGGTGATACTCCACCATGTCGTAGCCGATGCAGATCACCACGTCGGCGCGTTCGAAGGCGAAGGACACCAGGTCGCGCGACTTGAGCCCGATGGTCCCGAGCGAACATTCGCTCGAGAACGGGATCGCGCCCTTGGACATGAAAGTGGTGGCAACCGGCAGGCGCAGCACCTCGGCGAAGCTGCGCAACGAGTCGCAGGCGTGCTGGCGGATCACGCCGTTGCCGGCCAGGATCACCGGGCACCTGGCCTCGGATAGGATGCGCGCCGCCTCGGCGATCTTGAACTCCGGCGGCGCCGAGGTGTACGCGCTCTGCACTTCGATCGGCTTCTTGTCGCCGACCTCGGCCCCGGCGATGTTCTCGGGGAAGTCGATGAAGCAGGCGCCCGGCTTCTCGGTCTGCGCCACCTTGAACGCCTTGCGCACGATCTCGGCGACGATGTCCGGCTCGCGGATCTGGCTGCTGTACTTGGTGATCGGATGGAACAGGTTCACCAGGTCGAGGATCTGGTGGCTCTCCTTGTGCATGCGGGTGGTGGCGCCCTGCCCGGCGATGGCGACCACGGGAGCGCGGTCCATGTTGGCGTCGGCCACGCCGGTGATGAGGTTGGTCGCGCCCGGACCCAGGGTCGACAGGCACACGCCGGCCTTGCCGGTCAGGCGCCCGTACACGTCGGCCATGAACGCCGCTCCCTGCTCGTGGCGCGTGGTGATGAAGCGCATGCGGCTGTCGAGCAGCGCGTCCATGACGTCGATGTTCTCTTCGCCCGGAACGCCGAAGATGAACTCGACGGCCTCGTTCTCGAGACACCTCACCAGCAGCTCCGCCGCCTTCACCCGGTCCTCCCTCGAGATGCGTCCGCCGGCAGCGAAGTGCGGCTGACGCCGTGGATGAAGACGCCGAGTGATGCGCTCCACCCGCCCCTGCCCGCGAAGCGGGCGACGCAACCCGCCAGCCCATCCTGCGCAGCAGAATAACTCGCATCTCTGGATCGCAGCAAGCTTCGCCGGCCCGGGACGGATGGTGCGCGGTCGATCCGCGGGCCTGCCTCAGGCGAGAATCGGCGCCAGCGCTGCGGAGATGCGCTGCATCTGCCGCGACCTGGTGAGGCTCTCCAGCAGCCCCGCGAAGCGCGGCTCCTGCACGCCCGAGACGATGTACTGCCAGCGGTAGGCCCTGAACACGATCTCGCTCACCTGCTGCCGGTCCGCCTCGTCGTAACGGCCGCGGCAAGTCGCGAAGAAGTAGGCGGCGTCGGCGGCGGACTGCGCCTGCACGATGCCGTCCACGGCCGCGACCAATGCGATGGTGTCGTCCACGGCCCGATCGCGCTGCGCATCGGTGAGCGTTGCGTCCTCGCGCACCCACTCCAGCTCGTCGAGGATCGCGTGCTGCGACTCTTCGCGCCAGTGGAACAGGAACACGTCCTTCCACAGCTCGGACAGGTTGCTGTCCGGGTCGATGCTCTGCCGGTAGTGCGCCTGGGTGAACAGCTCGATCAGGCAGGTGAGCGCCAGCACCGCCCAGGTCGACTTGGACAGCACGACGCCGGCCACCTCGTTGGGTGCGGGCACGAACACATAGCCGGACGGCATGTGCGCCGCGATCATCCGCTCGATGCGGCGGAACAGCTCCTGGTGCTTGAGCTCCTCGTCGCTGAAGCGCACCAGCGCCTCGAGCGCGGTCTGGTCTCCCAGCCAGTGATCGCGGCTCAGCTCCAGCACCTTGGCGTTGATGAAGCGCTCCACCAGCCCGAATAGGTTGGCATAGGTGCGGCCCTGGATCTGGCTGAGCAGGCGCTTGTCGTCGCCGGCCAGGAACTCGAGCCGGTCGACCAGCGACAGGCCGTTGGGCAGGAAGTTGCGGGAGAAGTCGAACTCGCGGCCGCGGATGACATCACGATCGATGTCCCAGCGGATGCGCTTCGACACTTCGATGCACTTGGCGTAGCGGGCATGCACGGTATCCTCGTGCGAGCTGACTCTCATGTCCATGGCGGACCTCCTGTGGCTGATTGAGCGGCTTCGAACCGGATGGCTCACGCGCCTCTATGCCATCCGCGTGCCCGCTCGGCCCAATGCAGCTTCGCTTTGAGATTCCGGCACTTGCCGGTGCGCGCGGCGACGGCAGCGGCGCGGCGGCTCGCGATTTCGCGAGATCTCGCGACGAGGGTCCGCGACGCCCGGCCGGCGCGAGGCAACTCCGGGGCCGGTGGGAACCAAGGCTGCGGCCGGCGCTCCGATCGATTGATCAGCCGGGACTGCGGTATCCTTGCCGGATGTCCGTGAGATCCGAGAGCCACACCCGATGCTGGTGAAATTCGAGAGCGATGTCGGCAGCTTCACCATGTTCGGCGAAGCCGCGGTCGCGCTGCTGAAGATGATGGGCCACAGCGGCACGGTGCCCAGCGCGATCCTGGCGCGGGACATTCCGCCCGCGCTGGAGCGTCTCAAGACCGCGCTCGCGGAGCAGCGCGAACCGCCGCCCGAGCCGGCAGGCGAAGAACCGAAGGAGCCGCGCGTGCCGCTGCACACGCGCGCCTGGCCCCTGGTAGACCTGCTGACCCGCGCCGCCGCGAAGAATGCGGACGTGATGTGGCGCTGAAAGGCAGGCGCAGCGGTCTGCGCAGGCAGGCGCGCCACGGCGACGCACCGGAGGCGCTCGAGCTGTCGCTGAGGTATCGGCCGCCGCTCGACTGGAGCGCGCTGCTCGCCTTTCTTGCGCGCCGCACCGTCGCTGGCGTGGAGCACGTCGAGGACGATGTCTATCTGCGCACGCTGCGCGTCGAGCAGGATGGCGCTGCGCACAGCGGTTGGGTGGCGGTCGGGCTGGCGCGCCATGACAGCGCCGTGCGCATTGCGCTGTCCCCTTCTCTGTCGCGCGCGATCCCGCTGGTGCTGGCCCGCGCCAGCCGCGCCTTCGATCTGAGCTGCGACCCCGGCCAGGTGGCCGCCGCCCTGGGTGCCCTGGGCGCCCGCAACCCGGGGCTGCGCCTGCCCGGCGCCTTCGACGGTTTCGAGGCGGCGGTGCGCGGCATCCTCGGCCAGCAGGTGACGGTCAAGTCGGCGCACACGCTGGCTGGACGCTTCGCCGCCGCCTTCGGCGAGCCGGTCGCCACCCCGCATCCCGCGCTGCGCTTCGCCTTTCCCGCGCCGCACCGCATCGCTGCCGTCGAGCCGCCGCAGATCGCGGCGTTGGGGGTGGTGCGCACGCGCGCCAGCGCCATCGTCAGCATCGCGCGCGCGATCGCACAAGGCCAGCTGCGGCTGGAGCCGACCGCGGACGTGGGCGCGACGCTCGAGGCGCTGCGCGCGATCCCCGGCATCGGCGAGTGGACCGCGCAGTACATCGCGATGCGCGCGCTCGCCTGGCCCGACGCCTTTCCGCACAGCGATTACGGCGTGCTCAAGGCGCTGGGAGAAACCGATCCGCGCCGTGCGCTGCAGCGCGCCGAAGCCTGGCGCCCCTGGCGCGCGTACGCGGTCATCCACCTGTGGAAGTCGCTGGAGGGAACCTAGGCAGCGCGCGTCTATCGGCAGCCCGCTGGGGCGGATCCGGCTGACCAGCGGGGGCGAGCGGCTGATCGGGCTCTGCTTCGTCGGGCAGAAGTACCAGCCGCAGGTGCTCGTCGTGAAAGCGTTGCCGCACGCGCGCCGCGGCGATCTTTCGTCGTGAATTTTTTACAGCCGGCATGTAGTTTCTGCTTGGCCAGCGCCGGCTACGGCGTCCGGTCTTCGCTGCCAACCCCCTGACCGCAAACGCGGTTTCGACGCCGGCACGGCGTGCCTGCCGGTCGCACGCTTTTTGCGATCCGCGTGCCAGCACGGGGATCAACTGCCGCAGGAGCGGGTAGGCGCTCGTCATCGAGTGGTCCCCGAGCGCGCCCCGCGACCTGCACCGCGTGCACCAACAACAACGATCGATACGTGAGCGCCGCGTCCCCTGGCGCACTCACGTGGAGGAGCCGTCCCCCAACCACCCGAGCCGAGGCTGGGCTCCAGCATCGCTCCCCGTCATCTTGGGAGATTCGACCCGTGCACGCCACCGCTGTGCCCACAGAATCCGCCTTCGAGCGCCATCTTCTCAACACTCTGCTCGCGTTCCGCCGAGGCGACTGGTCGGCGCGCCTGCCGTCGGATCTCACCGGCGTGCCGGGCAAGATCGCCGACGTGCTCAACGAGATCATCGAGACCAACGAGCGCGTAGCGAAGGAGTTCGACAGCGTCAGCCGCGTGGTGGGACGCGAGGGCAAGCTGTCGCAGCGCGCCGCGGTAGTAGGCCTCGCGGGGGGCTGGGGCACGATGGTGCAGTCGATCAACACGCTGATGGACGATCTGGTGCGCCCGACCACCGAGATGGCGCGCGTGATCGGCGCGGTGGCCAAGGGCGACCTGTCCGAGCGCATGGCGCTGGACGTGGACGGTCGTCCCCTGGAAGGCCAGTTCCTGCGCACGGCCAAGACCGCCAACACCATGGTGGAGCAGCTTTCCTCGTTCGCCTCGGAGGTGACGCGCGTGGCGCGCGAGGTGGGCACCGAGGGCAAGCTCGGGGGACAGGCCAAGGTGCGTGGCGTGGCCGGCACCTGGAAGGACTTGACCGACTCGGTCAACTCGATGGCCGGCAATCTCACCGCCCAGGTGCGCAACATCGCCGAGGTCACCACCGCAGTGGCCAACGGCGACCTGTCGAAGAAGATCACGGTGGACGTGCGCGGCGAGATCCTGCAACTGAAGGACACCATCAACGTGATGGTGGACCAGCTGCGCTCGTTCGCCTCGGAGGTCACGCGCGTGGCGCGCGAGGTGGGCACCGAGGGGCGCCTGGGCGGCCAGGCCTATGTACCGGGCGTGGCGGGCACCTGGAAGGACCTCACCGACTCGGTCAACTTCATGGCCAGCAACCTCACCGGCCAGGTGCGCAACATCGCCGAGGTGACCACCGCGGTGGCCAACGGCGACCTCTCCAAGAAGATCACGGTGGACGTGAAGGGTGAGATCCTGGAGCTGAAGGACACCATCAACGTGATGGTGGACCAGCTCAACTCGTTCGCCTCGGAAGTCACGCGCGTGGCGCGCGAGGTGGGCACCGAGGGCAAGCTGGGCG
>Ga0299906_10000805_pt1 | contig 28016 bp, 22 predicted proteins | sample RVTome_14_FD_200259 | JGI IMG/M metagenome (GOLD analysis project Ga0299906, IMG submission 200259) | Soil microbial communities from uranium-contaminated site in the Upper Colorado River Basin, Wyoming, United States - RVT145D125 (version 2) ...
GGTGAACCCGATCAGGTCGAGCAGGAAGTTCAGCCCGACGGCCGCAAAGAGCAGCACGGTTTCGCGAACGAAGTCGCGCTGGATGCCGAAAAACGACGGCGCGACCAGGCCCAGCCCGGCGAAAATCAGCAACCCGACCACGCCGATGCCCACGTGAAACAGAAACACCGTCGACAAGGTGTGGTTCAGGCGCTCGGCGTCTTCGGCGAACACGTCCCGGGCGGTGAAACGGTTCATCCCCGCCCGCATACCCAGCGTCAGCAGGTTCACGAAGATCAACGCCTGTTGGGCGACGACGTAGACGCCGAAGCGCTCCTTCCCGAGCACCCCGAGCACGTACGGCGTCAGGAGCAGGAGGATCAGCGTGTTGGCGACCAGGCCCGCCCAGTTCGCGAGCGTGTTGCGCGCCACCCGTCGGGCGTTGGACATGCATGTCTTCCTACGCTACCCGCGCCGTCGGGGCACCGCGACGCGAGGCGGCCGCGTGGCCCTGGTTGCGCGTTTTAGGCATCGACGCCTCGATGACGCTCCCAAGCCCCATCGAGCCGGGCCAGCATCTCGTCGCAGAGTTGCGAAATCCCCGGATGACCTACCGGTGAATCGTCCTTGTGAATCGAACGGGCGTGAACGTCCGCCACCGCATTCTCATCGAAGAGCACATCGACGAAGGCACAGAGACGCGCGAACTCCCGCTTCGGATCGGTGACCAGCGCCTCGTATTGAACGGGCATGACGTCCGGGCGCTGATCCAGCCCCTGATCGAAATAGATCCGGTTGCGTACGTACCAGAACAGGGCGGTGGCCTCGAAGTGGTTGAGCTCCGGTGTGACGAACCGCTCGACGGTCTCGCGGCAGTCGTCGGAGATGCCCTGGTGGCGCCAGCCCCAGTCGCCTAACACATCGGCGCCCCGACCGGCGACCAGATCTTGCATGACATGCAACCACTGATCCCCCCACATGTTCACGACCGAGTTGACCACGTCCCGCCACCGACGATGCACCCAAAACGCCCGGTGGTTCGGATAGGGGGCCATCAACTCCAGAATGCGATGCGAGTCGGCGATCGGCTTGAAGAGCACGCACCGCGCCGTCGATGCCTTGATGAGTCTGTCGAGCACGGGCTTCTTACGAATCAACACCGGGTGGAACGCGCGCCGATCGCTTTCCGGAAAATGATCGATTTCCATCATCTGTTCGAGGATGCGGCCGACCATCGTCGTCCCGGATCGCTGGCAGCCGACGATGAAGGCGACGCACGGAGAATCCGGCCGCGGGCGACCGGCGCGATATGCACGCTTGGTAGCCGCGAGCTTCCGCGCCGTCCATGTGCGCTCGAGGTATCTTCGTATTCGGGCCGGAGTAGGCATTCTCATGTTTCAACACGAATGCGATTCGATGCGCGTCTCGGCGCACTTGATCGACGATCTTACGTACCCGTTTGGGCGGAGTACGCCACAGCCTGCTTCGTGGGTTCAGGGGCCCCAATCCGAACCCCAAGCGCTAGCGCGGGGCCGACGTCGGCGCCCCCCATCGCGGGTCGGCCCGTCGCTGGCGCTCCGGGTTCGGATCGGCTCACCCGCCGATGATTGACAACACATCACCAGAGACGTCTCGGGACGAACTTCATCCCCGTCAGCCCGACGAACGTGACGGCGAGCGCGGCGATCCGCATGCCGTTTGTTCATTGTTACTCAAACTGACCGATTTCCATCCGCCTTGCATTTCTCCACCCGGAGGGCGGACGAATCGTTCGTGCGCCCTCCGGGCGGAGACACGCATGGCATCAACGTCCCGGCGGCTGAAGCCGCGTACGTGTTTAGCGTCTATCGTTCCGTAACCGGGGTATTTAGCCGCCGAGCTTGCTCGGCGCTACGGCATCATCGTGAAAAACGCCGAGCAAGCTCGGCGGCTAAATGATCAAGTACGCTAAACACTTACACGTGCGCCCTCCGGGTGAAAACTCACGCTCCATGCTGGAATCGATCAGTTTGAGATTGTTAGAAAACGGCGGGACCAAGTCAATTAACCGGGCAATTTACCCTGGACGCGGTCGTAGTCCATCAACGTGAAAATGGCCCCGCTGCCGTCGCGTTCGTAATCGTAGCTGTCCACGAGCACCTTGCGTCGGAGATCGATTTTCTCGATATGCGTGTTGCGTTTTCTTCCCTTCACCACGTCTTTCATGGAGTGAAACGTACCAGCCCACTTGGACCTGCGTAGTCGAGAGAATCCGACGTAGGCATAGTCGCCGTCCACTTCCAGGCCCCGGCACCAGCCTCTCGTACTCCGGTCCAGTTTGGCGAGTTCGATCACGTCCTCGACTTTTCGCGTCGCGACGTTGGCGATGACAATGTGCGCGTTCGTGGTGGTGAAATAGATGAAGTCTCCACGGATGATTCCGTCATGCGGGTGTCCTACGCGGATATCGATACGCTCATCCGGATGGCTCAGGTTGATCGCATCATCCTTCATGGCCCGAGTAGCCCACCACTGCCCGTCGAGCTGGAAGACGTGATTCACGTGGATCTCGTGCGGCTTGGTACTGCCGACGGCACGATAGTCGGTGTCGCGGTCGAACCGCTCCCAGGTCGGCACCGAGGCCAGATTCTTTTCTCGAACGATCTCGCCGTTCATGTCGAGGAACTGGACCATCTCCAGCCCGGTGTTCGGGATCACGATCTGGTCATCGATCACGGTCACCCCGTGCAGATCATGGAAGGTGGGGTGGCTGAACACGGACTCGACCGACCAGTCGGCGACGTTGTAGACCACCACCTCGGTGCCCGACGCCTGATACCACTTGCCCTGGTAGGGGCAGCCTCCGGTGAAGCGCACACTGAGTCCGTCGGGGAGGTTCTCCGGCGGTGGTCGGTATTCGTGTTGCTCGAGGGACGTCTTGGTCTCCCAGTCGAGGATTTCGATCCGGGCACGCTCGTAGATGTACCCCTCTTTGCCGTCCCCGACCGTGGTGATATCCTTCTTCGGCAACGCCATCGTGACCAGCAATCGCATCTTGATCAATCTCCGTCATCCAAGCCGGGCACCGTCCGAGTCAAACAGGTGATGCACCCGACTGGTGCAACCTGTGGCCATCCTCGTTGCGCTGGTGCGATGTGGGCGTTCACGTGTACCGCACTGTGTCGGTGCGCGGTCACACCCCAGCCGCCGAGCAACCCGTGTTGCCACGAATCGACGCGTCATTCGCCTCGGGATGCATCACGCGCTGGAGGTGCCAAGCCGCTGTTTCAAGGATTCGACGAGTCCGGCTACGGACGTATAGCAATCGATGAATGCCTGTTCGTCACCCCCATATGGATCGGGAACGACCCGAACCGGGCCCCCCGCGGCCAGACAGCCGAGCAGGAAGCATTTTGCCCGATGTCGCTTGAAACGCCGACGAAACGTCACGTAATTCTGAACGTCGAACGTGAAGACGGCGTCGACCGCCTCGACTAGTTCCCGCGACAAAACGCGCGATCGGTGCCGGCTCAAGTCCGCGGAGAACCGCCGGGCCGCTTGTTGTGCCGCGACGGGGCAACGGCGAGCTTCCTCGGGGTAGAAGCCCGCGGATGCGACGGTCGCGTTGCCGTTGCGCGCGCCGAGCAAGCGGCGCATGTAGGTTTCCGCGAACGGGCTTCGACAGATGTTCCCTTTACACAAGAACAGAATCTTAGCCGGTTTTTGAATCTTGTTGAGCCGCCCGGCCTGTCGTCGTCGAGCGGTTTCCGTCACCAGCCACCGTTCCCAGGCCGCCCGGCGCCCCGCATCGCCAACCGCGCCGAGCAGGTCGCGGCACTCTTTGGCCGCGGGTCGCACGTCATCCAGCACCAACGTATCAAAGCGTTCTCGAAGCAGGATCAGGTTGATCGGTTCGCGTAGCAGCGCGCCGGGCTTGACGGCATTGTTGTAGACCGACGGACGCGTCCGGAAGTTCTCACGGAACCATCCCAGATCCATGCGAAGATTCCGGCAATAGAGCCCGGTGCGGTAGCGGGTATTCTCGGGTTTCTTACCCTCGACCAGGAGTCGGTACAGGTAATAGGGGAAGTCGGCGCCAGCCGCCACCGCCAGCGGCAACGACCCCCAAAATCGCCCGTTGATTTCCAGCAACACGAAATCGCCCGTGTCGGGATCGCACTTGAATTCCACCATCGCGACCCCCGACCACCGCAGGGCGCTCATGAGTCGCTTCGCGCAGGCCAGCAGGCGAGGGTCGGGCTCGGCGCTTCTCCGGTAGCTGCTGCCGCCGCCGCGCATGGGTTCGTGGACGCGAACGTGCTGAAACACGTAGATCACCTCGCCATCCCGGGCCAGCAGTTCCACGCCGACGCCCACCCCGACGCGGTATTCCTGCACCAGGACCGACGCCTGCGGCGGCAGTGCGTCGAGGCGGGCTTGCAGCGCGGCGAGGTCGTCCACGTACTCCACCCGTGACCCCTCCACGGCGACCGGACCGAGCGGGATCGACGTGGTCGGTTTGATGACGAGTGGGTACTTCCATCTGGCATCCAACTTGGGGCGATCGCTTGCGTACCGCACAAACACTTGCCGTGGCACCGGCACGTCGAGCTCGCGCGCCAATTCCGCGGTGCGGTTTTTGTCCAAGGCGGTGTGGAAAGCCTCTGTACCGGGCACGGCGAGCCTGGCCAACGGTTCGATTCGTTCTCGATGCTCAACCAGGGGGAGCATCGTCCGGTCGTCCGTCGGGATGACGAGGTCAAATCGTTCGCGCCGGAGCAGTTCGCACAGTTCGTCCAGTCCTCGCGCGTCGGTTGCCAGGCGCATATGTCGATTGTGCACGCGGGCGGCATAGCGCGAGAAGGGAACGATCGAATCCGGACCGTGCCACGCCAGATGCACGTCCATGCCGCGACGCCCGAGTGACCGCACCACCGTAAGCGATGCGCGACTGTTACCGCCGAGGACAAGGACCTTCGCTTTCATCCGTATGGCTGGGTGAACCGGTTGGGAGGGTCGCAGCGATGAGCCCGCTGACGGCTCTTCAGGCCGGGTATGACCATGTGCAATACGACGTCGTCACGGGCGGCGTGCGGCTCCGAAGCCCCCGACCCGAACATAGTCGACATGCTGTTCCTTGCAGAACCTGGGAAACGCCGCGCTCCAAAATACGTCATCGCTCAACAGGAGGCCGCCTTTCCGCAGATGGGGCCATGCCGCGGCGTATTCGAAATACTGGTGCTCGTACGTGTGAAGACTGTCGTGAAAAAAAACGTCTATTTCAGGGTATTCTCTTGTTAAAATTTCAGGCAGCAGGATCCGCGCGTCGCCGAACGTGAGGCGATAACGACTTCGCAGGAAATCCGGCACGATCCAGCCGGGGTCGCAGCCTCGCGGAAGGCTCGACTCGGTCATGCGGTGGGTCGACCCTTCGATCGCGTCGGTGGCGGGCAGATCAATCGAGACGAGCGTCCCCGCGCCGTTGTGTTCGAGGGCTTGGAGGATCACCGCACTCGATTGCCCGTCAAACACCCCGGTTTCGACGACGACGCTGGGTTTCATATGCCGGACGAGAATATAGAAAAGCTCATACCAGGGGCGCCACGTCGCGCGTCGTCCGCGCCGCTCGACCATACCCCGGTCGAGCGCGCTGAAGAAGTTTCCGTCCATGAGGAATTCTCGTCTCCAGGTTTCGGCCGTCTCACGATCCAGGTCGGCGCACAGCGCAACGGCGGCGTTGACCGGACCGGTGGACGGAGGCGCGGTCAGCGTCGTATGCAGCACGCTCGGATGGGTGGCAAGCCGCCAAATCCGAGCGAACGTGATTCGTCCCAGTTTTTCAAGCAGATTCGCCATCGATGTGGTCTCCTTCGCGGAGGCCGAAGCCTGATATCGTGGCGGCGATGATCACGACACGTAGCCGTTGCGCCGAATCCACGCGTCGCACTCCGTCAGGGTAGCCGCCTCGGCGCCGAGCTCGATCGCGGCGCGGGTCACGTCGACGCATCGCCGCATGAACGCCTTGACCGCCTGGTCCGTCGGCAGTTTGTCGCAGGGCATGATCTCCGAGGAATGGATCATGAAGACCCACGCCGGACACCCGCGTCGCTCGAGCGCCTTCATGGTCGCCCGCATGTTTTCGAGCGACATGGTCGTCGGCCGGAGCCAGAAATGGCCGAGGCGAACCCGACCGGAACGGCTGACCCGCCGGCAAACCCTTCGCGCCAGCGGTGAACGCATCAGCCCGCGCAGCGCGTCGGGAAAGACGGCCGCCCCGACCGGAATCTCCAGCACCCGACCCGGTTCAATGGCCGGACGCCCGTTGTCCGCCGGCGCGGTCAACCACGAAATCTCGCAACGGGTCCGGGTCCAGTCCGGACCGTTCAACCTGGGGTCGCGCGGATCGCGCCACGACCAGCCGGGAGTCACCGAGCTGTCGACGGTGATGCCGCAGTTGGCCAGCGATCGGGCCGACTCCGGGCCCAAGGACCAGCGACCGCCGCGATACGAACGCGCCTCGACCCCCAGGGCATCGCGCAGGGAACGGCAGGTGTAGTCCAGCATGCGCTCTTCGGTCTCCTGACCGAGCTGATGCGCCATGGCCGGCACCGGCGGATCGCCCAGATCGGGCACGGTGAAAGGCCAGGCCCTTGTCCACGTGTGAAAGTGGGCGCCGATCTCGCACCCGCCCGCCTCGAGGCACTGTTCCATGGCCCGCCGACCCCGGGGCGCTTCGACCACCTCGCTGGTGGTCAGGTAGGTGGGCCTGGCCCCGGCATCGAGCAGCCGTTTGTGGAAGTCGGGCAGGAAGGCGAAGTGCTCGAGCGTATAGCGCGATGCCAACTTCCACAGATTGTCCGGCTCGGTATCGAGCGTGAAACAGAACCGAAACGATTCGGCGCCGCGGGAAGCTTTATTCACGACAGATGCCGTCATGCGTTGCCGATGCCACCGGCGCCGATCGGATAGCCGCCCGTAACATTCGCCCCGTAACGTTCGCACTGAGACGCATGTGAGCATCCTGCGGAGCGAAGATGCGCACCGCCAGTTCGGGCGCCCCGAACATGATTGTAAAAATTATCAATATAAAAAATAATTTTTTCTTTCGCGAAAGATGTCGAGCCGACTTGCATGGCGCCGTCGCGCCGGTGTCTCGAACCGTGCGCTCAGATGGGTTGTCGGCACTCGGCATGATCGATCCCGACGACATGGTTGTGCGCAGACTCCGCCCCTGTCAGTTACCGCCGCTCGTTTACGGAAATCCTTGCCGCTCAAGGGTTTACGCGCATACCCCTCGTGCGCCGCGGCTTGCCCCCTATCCTATCGGATATCATGGACCGGGGCTATAACCGCCCCCCCTGCGGCCACGAGTTGCCGAGTTGCCCCGGTGAATCCTACGCTCAGCCGGCGGCGGCGTTCGGGCGGTCGCGCGCGGCCTGTCGGGCCCGCTCGAGCAACGGGCGGGCGACGCGGTGCACGTACGCGACCGAGTCGGCGTGTTCGACGAGCTCTTCGGCGAGCCGGATCGCCTCATCGGGACGGTACCAGTACGGATCCTTCGCCCCGAGAAACAAGATCGCGAGCCCGTAGCGAAACCGGGGGGAATCCGGCTCTCTTTCCAACCCCCGTCGAAAGGTCCGATACGCCGTCGCTTCCCGGCCAAGTCGCATGTGGCAGATGCCGGTCCGAAACAGAGCCGCCGATTCGAGGTCGACCGGCATGAATCGGCGAGTGCGCTGGTAATAGGGCAGGGCGGCGGCGGGATCGCCACCGGTTTCCAGGGCGACACCCTGACGCATCTGATCCCACGCGTACAGTTCGACCGCCCCCAGCAAGACGACGGGGAAGCAGGGCAGGACCTGCGCGAGAAGGGTCGGACCCGGCCGAAACGGCCTGATCCACCACGCGACCGTGAGCAACCCGGCGCATCCGAGCAACGTGACGATCTCACTTCCCAGGAGCATCCCGTCGATCGCCGCCACGAGCAACAGGATCGCCGCCCAAGTCGACCGTCGATGTCGCTGCGTCCGCCAGATCGCGACCGTCAGTCCGCCGGCGGCGACGGGGAGAAAGACCATCGTTTCATGGATCAGGCGATCGGCGCGCGAGGGTTCGTTCCAACCCAGCCAGTCGCCGCCGACCAGCCGAGACGAAAACGGCCACCACAAGGGTACACCACCCGCGACCAGATCGAGCAACGGATGCGACCAGATCGCCGCGGTGGCCGCCAGCAACGCCAGCCGATTTGTTTCGCGAAAGACCCGGCGAAACAGGAACATGACCGACAGCCAGATCAATCCGCAGACGACGAACGACTCGAACACCGAATGCGGGAGCGACCCGCCGGCGAGTTTGCCGGCCCATTCCAGCAGGTCGGGCAGAAAGGCGAGCAGCACGATCGTCCCGAGCCAGGTTCGGCGCAGCACGGGCGAACGGGGGTCCGCGCTACCCGCCGCACCGATGCCCAAACCGACCAGTCCGTGCCCCACGATTGGCAATCGAATTCTCCTGCGACGTATCCCTTGACATCTCGTAACGCGGTTCGTCCCATGGCATTATCGTACCGATTCGGCGGGGAGATTCGGATTGCTCAGACGCCATCGGTCGCGTGCCTGGTTGAACGGTATTCGGTAGTACCGGTCCCACTCCTTCAAGGCGTTCGTGCCGAGGCTTCCTAATCGTTTCACCCCGGAAGTCTTGGCCAACACCTCCATCAATGCCGGCCGGGACAGCGTCGATTGCTTCGACAGCTTGTGATCGGCGAGGTTTCCGCTGAACCCGCGCGTGTAGTACCGCAGGTAGAGATCCTCCGGACCGGTGATCCCGGCGAGTCGGCCGGTCTCGCCCTTGAGCGTGTAATCGACGTACGCGTCGGCGGGCACGAACACCGCGCCGGACCAGCCGCCCCACGTGTCGACCGAGTCGTGGTGATAGAGAATGCCGTCGGAGCCGACATCGTCGCGCACCGAGCGCAAGAACGCGTAGTTTTTCCACCAGGTCCCCGCGATGTCGGCGTTGTCGAAGTACCAGCCGTCGAGCTGATGCTCGCGCTGGAACTTTCGCATCCAGTCGCGGGTCACGTCGACATGTTGACCGGCGAAGTAGTCCGCCTTCATGTAGGTGATGACCTTGAACCCCCGGCGATGGGTTTCGGCAATGAAGGCGCGAACGCGCTCGAGGTCGGTGAAGGTGTACTTCTTCAGCCCGTCGTCATGATCGACGACCGGTTTTTCTTCGTTGGTGTAGAGCCCGCCGAAGAGCACCACCGTGCCGAAGCGGCGCCACGTCAGCAAACCGAAGAACTCGTCCGGCGCGGCGAGATAACGAGCGATGTTCTTGGTGCTGTATACGAAGAACACGTGCGGACGCGCCGACGGTCCGTAGAGCCGGGCGGCGTCGAACGGTTTCGGCGGGAACACGGACAGGCCCGAGTAATTCCCGGCCGGTAGCGATACGCGCACCGAGTCGGCGTCGGGCGCCGTGCTCTCGCCGCCGGCGAGCAGGTGTAACGAGCCGCCGCGCGGCAGCGCCCACATCCGGTTGACGCCGTGACCCTTGACCCATTCGGGCTTGTCGAGTCGCGAAGCGTAGACGTAGGACACGGGCGCGACCGCGTCGATGCGAATGAGCGAATCACCGTGCACGATGATGCGGACCTTCGGGGTTTCGATCACGGCCCGTCGAGGGGTTACTTCGGCCACGGTCGGAGACCCGATCGGCTCGTCCCAGGTCAGTTCCCCCACCGGCAAGAGTGACGTTGTCCGGCCGGTCGTGTAGTCAAGGGTGCTGACCAGCGTGACCTTCTCCGATGTGATGATGATCCTTGCCCCGAGCGTTTCGACGTCGACCTGGTCCGGCGTGACCTGCCGGGCGGTCCGCACCCGCATACCGTCGTGCGGGTCCGGCTCGTCGGCGAACACACCACCTGACAACGCAACCACGGCGTACACCGCAAGAACGAAACGACAACACATCAACGCATCCCTATGGCGGTACGTGAGTCGCGTGGCAACCACGCCCCGCGACACGTTCGCCGGTTTCGGAGTATATTGTACGCGCGCGGTGGCCGATAATCGTTCGAGGGCCCGCATGTCGACCGAGGATGCCTCCCGGGGGAACGGTTCACTGGCTGAGACACCCGATAATCCGACCCGGACGTCCGAACCGGGCATCCTGATCCGGTATCGCATGCTGCTGCGCATCGTGCTCCTGCTCGGCCTGTTCGCGGTGAGCCTTTTCGGTTCGCTCGCCCTTCGCTACGACTTCCGATTCGTGCGCGGGCTCGGACCGTCGTGGGTGCGGACCGAATTCCTGCCCACCCTCCCGATCCTGCTGGCGATCAAGGGCGTCGTCTTCGCGATGTTCGGCCTGTATCGCTCCTCGTGGCGGTATGTCGGCTTCCGGGACATCCTGCGCATCGTCACCGCTTCCTACGTCGGTACGTTCATCTTCGTGCCCGTCTTCCTGACCATCCAGAATTTTACCGACCCACGGTTCTTCGGAGGTTTTCCCCAGTCGGTCATCGTGCTCGATCTGATCGCCACCATCTCGCTGGTCGGCATCGTCAGCATCGTCGTCCGCTTCTATCACGAAGAGTACCTGCCGCTGGCCGAGCAGCGCTTGATCCGACTGCTGATTGTCGGCGCCGGCGACGCGGGCGAAGCGGCTTTGCGCGAGATTCAGCGCATGGACGTGGTGCTCTACGACGTCGTCGGATTCCTGGACGACAACCCGCGCAAGCTTCGGGCGCGCATTCACGGCGTCGAGGTGCTCGGCGACACGTCGCAGGTTCGCGAGTTCTGCGAACGGCACGCCATCGACGAGGTGCTGCTCGCGATACCCTCGGCCCCGCAACGTATCGTGCGGGGGCTGGTCGAGCGTTGTCACGGCACGCAGGTGCGCTTCCGCACCGTCCCCGCCCTGGGCGACCTGATCGCCGGCCGGGTGCGGGTCAGCCAGATGCGCAACGTCGACATCGAAGACCTGCTCGGGCGCGAAGCGGTCACCCTCGACGACGACGCGATCGCCCAATACCTGCGCGACAAGGTCGTGCTCGTCACCGGAGCCGGCGGCTCGATCGGGGCGGAAATGTGCCGACAGATCGCCCGCGTCGGCCCGCAACGCCTGATCCTGGTCGAACAGACCGAGAACAACCTGTTCACCATCGAACGCGACTTGCTCCGCTCGTTCGACGCGCTGCCCCTCGAGGCTTACGTGGCCGATATCTGCGACGCGGAGCGCATCGAACACGTCTTCGCCGCCGAACAGCCCGCCGCCGTCTTTCACGCCGCCGCCCACAAGCACGTTCCCATGATGGAGCGTAACGTCGGCGAGGCGATCAAGAACAACGTCGGCGGCACGCGCACGCTCGCCGACGCCGCGGTGCGCGCCGGCGTGCGGAAGTTCGTCATGATCTCGACCGACAAGGCGGTCAACCCGACCTCGGTCATGGGATGTGCCAAGCGGGTCGCCGAACTCTACGTGCAGCAACTGTCGGCCCGGGGCGCCACCAAGTTCGTGACCGTGCGTTTCGGCAACGTGCTCGGCTCGAGCGGGTCGGTGGTGCCGATCTTCAAAGCCCAGATCGAACGCGGCGGACCGGTCACCGTCACGCATCCGGAAATGACGCGCTACTTCATGACCATCCCCGAGGCGGCGCAACTGGTGCTCCAAGCCGGCGCGATCGGCGACGGGGGCGAGATCTTCCTGCTCGACATGGGTGAGCCGGTCAAGATCGTCGACCTCGCCCGCGATCTCATCACGCTGAGCGGTCTCAAGCCCGACACCGACATCGAGATTCAGTTCACCGGCGTCCGGCCGGGCGAAAAACTCTTCGAGGAACTCTCCGTCTCCGGCGAGAACATTCTCACGACGAGCCATCCGAAGATCGGCGTGTGGGAGAAGCGCGCCGAGGACTTCGAAACCGTCGTCGCCGGCGTCGAAGACTTGCTCGCCATGGCCGAGGTCGCCACCGCGGACGCGCTGCGACAACGACTCGCCGAACTCGTGCCCGAATATCAACCCAACCCCAACGGTAGTGCCGGTAATGACGAATGACGAAATACCCAATGACGAAAGAATGACGAAGCCCGAATGACGAAGTGCGATCGCAAGTTGCCCTATTCGTCATTGGTCATTCGACATTCTTTCGTCATTCGTCATTGGGTATTCGTCATTCCGCAACGTCAGTCGAACACGACCGTCTTGTTCTGGCTGACGAGGACCTTGTCTTCGACGTGGTGTCGGACCGCGGTGGCGAGGACGATGCGCTCGAGGTCTCGTCCCTTGCGGATCAGGTCCCGCACCGTGTCGCGATGATCGACCGGCAACGTGCCCTGGGCGATGATCGGCCCGGAGTCGAGCGCGTCGGTCACGTAGTGACTGGTGGCCCCGATGATCTTGACCCCGCGCTCGTAGGCCTGGTGGTAGGGCTTCGGACCGGCGAACGCGGGCAGGAAGCTGTGGTGAATGTTGATGATGCGCTCGCGATACGCCGCCACGAACGACGGCGACAGAATCCGCATGTAACGAGCGAGCACCAGAAAGTCGATCCTCGCGTCGTCCAGCAGCGACCGAAAGCGTCCTTCCTGTGCCGCGCGTTCGTCCGGCGCGATGGGCAGATGATGGAACGCGACGCCGACCGCCTCGACGCTCTGACGCAGGTCGTCGTGATTGCTGGCCACGAGCGGGATCTCGACCGGCAGCTCGCCGGTCTTCCATCGCCAGAGCAGGTCGTTGAGGCAGTGACTCTCCTTGCCGACGAGAACGGCCATGCGCTTGACCTGATCGCCCCAGAAGACCCTCCAGCGCATGTCGAACCGCTCGGCGATCGGCTTGTAGGCATCACGAAAATCCGCGCGGGTCAGGCCGAACTCGGTCAGCTCGATCTCGACCCGCATGAAGAATTCGCCGTGCTCGGGATCGGTGTGCTGATCGGCTTCGAGGATGTTGCCGTTGTGTTCGGCGATGAAGCCGGCCACCGCCGCGACGATCCCCCGCGCGTCCGGGCAGGAAATCAGGAGTCGACAAGTGGTGCGCCCGGCCGCCATCGGTGAACGTTTCCCTACAAAAGAAAATCGCCGTACTCGCTCAGGATCAACACGCCGACAGACGCGAGCACGATCATCATCAGCAACATGAACAGCCGCATCATGGTCTTGGCTCTCGCTGAAAACGTCCCGTTGAACCGAAGCCGGACTTGCCCATCGTATCCGGATTGCATCTCCAAAGGTAGTCATTGCACGCGGGACGCGGGGTACGTATTGTGCATGTGCGGTCGTCGTGTGTGATGGGCCAGTATGAAGCGGCGAGCAAGCTCGCCGGCTAAATCAAGCGTTTGGGGAATCGATGGCCGGTCTGGTTACCGTTCTGTTGCTCGGCATCGGCGCGCAGTGGCTTGCGTGGCGGATTCGCCTGCCGTCGATTCTGCTGCTCCTGCTTTTCGGGTTTCTGGCCGGCTCGGTCACCGGGGTGCTGGAACCCGACAATCTTCTCGGCCCGTTGCTGTTTCCCGTGGTCTCGATTTCGGTCGCCCTCATCCTGTTCGAGGGCGGGTTGAGTCTTCGCCTGCACGAAGTTCGCCAGGTCGGTCGGGTGGTGCGCAATCTGGTCACTCTCGGCGCGCTCATCACCTGGGCCGGCTGTGTGCTCTCGGCCCGGTGGGTACTCGGGCTCGATTGGAAAACGGCGTGGCTGCTCGGAGCGGTGCTGATCGTCAGCGGCCCGACGGTCGTGCTCCCGCTGCTGCGCTACGTGCGTCCGATCGGTCACACCGGACCGTTGCTCAAGTGGGAGGCGATCCTCATCGACCCGGTCGGGGCGATGCTGGCCGTGCTTGTCTACGAAGCCATCGCCGTGGCGGGCGAGCATGGGCTGACCGCCGTGGTGGCCGGCGTCGTGCTTAAGACCCTGTTCGTCGGGGGCGCGATCGGCCTGGTCGGCGCGGTGGTGGCGGTGATCCTGCTCCAACGTTTCTGGGTGCCGGATTATCTCGAGACCGCGGTGGTGTTCGCGATCGTGGTGGCGGCGTTCGCCGCGTCGAATTACGTGCAGGATGAATCCGGCTTGCTGGCGGTGACCGTGCTCGGCGTCGCCCTGGCCAACCAATCCCGCGTTCGCATCGGCAAGGTGGTCGAATTCAAAGAGAACCTGCGCGTGCTGCTGATCGCGTGCCTGTTCATCGTGTTGGCCGCGCGGGTCTCGCCCGATGACCTCACGCAGGTCGGCTTGAAGGGTGTGCTGTTCGTCGCGGTGCTGGTGCTGCTGGTTCGGCCGGTGTCGGTTTTTCTGTGCACGATCCGGTCGGGGTTGAGCTGGCAGGAGCGTGCGTTTCTGGCTTGGGTCGCGCCGCGCGGGATTGTCGCCGCCGCGGTCGCGTCGATCTTCACGCTGCATCTTGAAGAACGAGGCCTGCCCGCTGCCGACCTGGTGCCGGCAACGTTTCTGACCATCGTGGGCACGGTCGCGGTCTACGGACTGACCGCCGGACCGGTCGCACGGCGGCTGGGACTGGCGCATCCCGACCCGCAAGGGGTTCTGCTGATCGGCGCCCATCCGCTCGCCCGCGAAATCGGCGCCATGCTCCAGCACGAGGGATATCGCGTGCTGCTGGTCGACACGAACTGGGAGCATGTGGCCGCGGCCCGTATGGCCGGGCTGCGCGCGACCTATCTCAATATTCTTTCCGAGCAGGCGCTCTACGAACTGGAACTCGGCGGGATCGGGCGCTTACTCGCGGTGACGCCGAACCACGAAGTGAATTCGCTGGCCAACGTGCACTTCAGCGACATCTTCGAACGCTCCGAACAATACCAGCTTGCCGCCGGGTCGACCGACGACACGCCGCGAAAAAAAGTCGCTCACGCGCTTCTTGGCCGGACCCTGTTCCGATCCGACGCGACTTATTACTCCCTGGCCGGTCGACTTGCCGCCGGAGCGACGATCAAAAAAACCACGCTGACCGAAGCGTTCGATTACAATGCCTTCCGCGACCGATACGGCGAGTCGGCCGTGCCACTGTTCGTGATTCCCTCGGCCGGCAAACTCACGGTGGTCACCGCCCGCGACGCCCCCGAACCCCAACCGGGCCAGACTCTAATCTCGCTCGTCGACTCCAACGGCACACAGGACGATGATGTCTGATACTTCGGTCCCACCAACCACCGACATGATCTTGGCCACCCACAACCGTCGTGGTTGGCTGATCTCGGCGGTTCTGCTGATCTTCGGCGTGGTCTACATGAGCGCGTTCTGGGGTCGGGGGGCACGTCATTTACCCGCGCCGCTGGACCGTTGGGCGTTCTTCTATTCACCCTACGTTCGACCGTGGTGGCTTGAACACGTCTTACTGTCCTGGCCGAAAGCGCAACGACTGGGCTTGTTGTGGCTCACCGCCAACGTGACGTTGGGGTTGGTTGTCCCGGCCATCACGCTGAGATTCTGCGGGATCAAGCTGCGCGAGGTCGGGCTCGGCCTTCCGAACCGCATCGGCGGCATCATCATGGTGGTCGGCATCGTCCTTTCGATCCCGTTCGGTCTGTGGCTGAGCGTGGCGGACCACAAGCTGGGCATCAAGGGTCCGCTCACGTTCTTTCATCTCACCGGGGCGCTGTCGATGATCCCCGAACATTTTCTGATCTGCGGAACCTACGTCGCCCTCATGCTGCCCGGTCGACGCTTGCCGTTGCCCGTACGCTTCGCACCCATTGAAGGTTCCGGGTGGCGACGCGGACTTCGCCGACTCGGCCTCGCTCAGCCGCCGCTACGACCGGGACACAACCGCATCCTCGCCTGGTTCGGGTTGACCGGCACCTCCTTGGCGGCGATCCTCGTGTCCGGTCTGTTGTTCTTCATGGTCCACATCGGCAAGGGGACCACCGAGCTGATTCTTTCGTTTCCCGGCGGCGTCGCCGTCGCCTACATGACCCTGCGGTCCGGGTCGATCTGGCCCGCCATCCTGGCCCACATGGCGATGACCGCCATCCCCATGAGCTTCTGGACGCTGGTACGTTGAAGACGTGATGAGTAGAATCGAGTTGTACCGCACCGGCTGAGCGGCGACCTACCATGCAAAGCGTGACCTTAGGCACGAGCGATATTTCAGTTTCGCCGATCGGACTGGCGACCGGCACCCTGCGTTCGGACCGCGACGTGTGGAGCCCGGGTGACGAGAACGAGTTCGTCGCGTCGGTTCACATGGCCGTCGATCTCGGCATAACGCTTATCGACACCGCACCGGCCTACGGTCAGGGCCAGTGCGAGTCGCTGCTGGGCAAGGCGCTGATCGGCCGTCGCGACCGCGTCGTGCTCGCCACCAAATGCGGACTGCTTGCCGACGCGTCGTCCGATGCCCACCGCAAGCGCTGCCTAGCCCCGGAAAGCGTGGTGGCCGAATGCGAGGCGAGCTTACGCCGGCTGCGCACCGAGACGATCGACCTGCTTCAATTGCATTGGCCTGACCCCGAGTCCGACCTGGTTGAAACGTTCGCGGCTCTGACCCGGCTGATCGATGCGGGCAAGGTCCGCGCGGTCGGGCTGGCGAACTTCGGACTGCAACGCCTCGCCGACGCCTGCGCCGCCGGACCGGTGGCGTCGCTGCAGACCGCATACTCGCTGCTCGACCGCCAGGCCGACGACGATTTAATCCCGTACTGCCACAAGAACGACATCGCCTTGCTCGCCGACGATCCGCTGCTGCGCGGGCTGCTCACGGGCACGTTCGACGCGAGCCGACCGCTGTCGGCCACGCAGAGACGTGATCCGCAATTTCAGAGTCCGCGTTTCGAGCGCAACCTGGCCAGGGTCGATCGGCTGCGCAGTTTCGCAGCCCTGCGCGGCTGGCCGCTGCGACAGTTGGCGATCGCCTGGGTCATGCACCGGCCGGGGGTGACCGCGACCCTGACCGCGGCGCGGCGACCGTCGGAGGTCCGCGACGCCCGAGCGGCGGCCGACCTGACCCTCAGCCAAGACGATCAAAACGCCATCGAAGCCCACCTGGCCGACGCCGCGTGAGTTCCCTATGTCGACGCGAGAAACCCTGACTCGACTGGCCACGCACCTGAGAACCGCGCTGACGCCGGTGCCGTGGCTGCGAACCGGCGCCGTCGCGCTCTTGCTGTCGTTGTCGGCGGCGACGATCGTCATCGTCTCGGCCGAACGCCGCTACCACGTGCTGGCGTCGCTCCGTATCACCACCGCCCACGACGTCGTGTCGGCCACCACCGAGCATCTCGGCGCCCTGCTCGGACCGCGTACGCTCGCACACGCCGCCCGCGATCGCGCGGAGCCCGATCCGGGGTTTCAGCCGTTCGTCGAATCGCGCCTCGGCGTGCATGCCGTAACGAACCCCGGTCAGGTCGTCGTGAACCTCGATGTCATTACGCAGGACCCGGAAACCGACCGCCGGCGCATCGATGCGCTCGGTGCGGCCTACGTCCAACTGCACAGGACCACAAGCCGGCCGACCGTGCCGCCCGAACCGCCGATCCTCGACCGACTCCGCGCCCGACGAAACGCATTGACCGAACGCTTCGACGAAGTCAAAGCGGAGCTGACGCGCCTCGGACCGCTTGCCGAAGGACGAGTCATCGAACGGCGCAATGCACTGGTCGGCGAACTCGACGAGAACCGCGATCGGTGGGTACAGGCGGTCGACGCGTACGGGCTCGCGGTCCGGAGATTCATCGCGGCACGCGACGAGGAAGCGCCGACGGGCACGGTCGACGCCGAAGGGATCTCCCAAGCCGAAGCGAACACGGCTGCACTGGGAGAGGACAAGAAAGAGTTGCTGGTCCGGCTCGCCGAAATCCACGAGATGCTGGCCGAAGCGGTCACCGCGGTCGACGGCGAGCGCGACGTGTTGATCCAAGCCCTGGACGAGTTGAAGTCGGCCCTGGCTCGCGAGCGCGAGAAGCAGCCGGAACTCGCCGTCGCCGCCGTGCTGGAACGGATCGAAGTGGCCGCCACCGACTTACGAGCCGTGACTGAGACCTTCGGCCAGGCATGGTCGACCGAAGCAGCCACGCTCACCCCACCGACCCGGGCCGCCGAAGCGCAGCCGCTGCTGACGCGACAAGCAGCGCTGCAACGCCTGGTCGGTGAGTATCTTCTCGATGTCGAACCGTTCCGCGAACAACTGTTCGCCCACGTCGCGTCCCTGGCCGACGGCGGCGACGGATTGACGCAGCGCATCGTGGTGCAGAACGCGTTGCGGGGTCCGGTCGATGCCGTACGTACGAGCGGAGATCGGTTGAGTCAATCGGCGGGGACGGCGGTGCGGCAGACGAACTTCCGGCTGGATGCCGCCTGCCGCGGAGCGACCAGGCTCGCCGGGCGCGTTACCGGCCGACGGGCCGAGATCCGCGCCGACCTGCAACGGCAAGCCGATCGACAAGCTGCCGAGCAACATGCCGACAATGTCGCCGCCCTTCAGACGACGATGAACGAGCACGAGACGAAGCGGGATCAAGCGCTGCGCGACCTCCTCGTTACAACCCGGGAAATTCTCGAGTTGGACGCGCCGTTCCGGGTCGGGCTCGAATCGAGAGCGCTGTTGAGCGTGGTCCGACGGGATGCCGACGCGCTCTCCCGGGAACTGGCAAGCCTCGACGACACGTTGCCCGCCGCGCCGACCGAGGTCCAGTCACAGATCGACTCGGCCGCCGACGAGGTCAGCTACGCCCCCGCGGTCGTCGAGGTGATCCCGCGCACCAGCGGACGATTACGCCCGGCCGTGACCGCGCTGGTGCTGACGTTGTGCGTCACCCTGCTCGTCGCGGTCGCCCTCACCGCCGCGTTGCCGATGCGGGCGGATGATGAATCCTGATCGCGGTTTCACAGATATCCAAGGTCCTGCAGACGTTGACGGATCAGCTCTTCTTCCCGTTTGGAATAGGTGGCGGGCTTGACCTGCTCGAGGTAGCCGAGCATTTCGAGGGTGGTCAGGATCTTGGCGGAGCAATCGTCCGGTGATTCGGTGTCGGTGTTGAGCAGGACCTCGGGCTTGATCGGCTCGTCGAACGGCGCGTTGATGCCGGCCACGTTGTCCAGCTTGCCGTCCTGAGCCTGCTGCAAGAGTCCCTTGGTGTCGCGATTGAGCAGCGTATCCATCGAGCAGCGGCAGTAGATTTCGACCCATCGCCCGACGTCGGCGCGGACCGCGTCGCGCACGTCCCGGTAGGGCGAGATGGCGGCGACGATCGCCACCACGCCGTTGCGATTGAGCAACTTGCACTCGTAGCCGATGCGCTTGAGGTTCTTCTCGACGTCGTCCCGGGTGAAGCCGAGATCGCGGTTGAGCTGCTGACGTATCTTGCCCGCGTCGAGCAGTTCGGCGGCGCGGCCCCGCCGGGCGAGATCGTCGCGCAGCCGCTCGGCCAGCGTGCTCTTGCCCGACCCGGTGAGCCCGACGAACCAAACCGTAAAGCCTTCTTGCGTCATGGGAGCCTCGTTCTGCAGGGTGCCGGTTCCGAACCCCAAGCGCCGGCGCGGGGCCGAATTGCGTCAACGCCGATCGGCCTGGCCCCTCGCTTGCGCTCGGGGTTCTGATTGCCAAATTTACTATTCTTAATAAACAATACTTGTATTGGTTTCTCCAAGCGTTTTTCGATCATGGCTCGATCCCGATCAACGGCCAATAGAAGCGCACCAACAACAGAAAACCGATCAGCGCGATCAGCGTCATCTGCATGCCGACCCACAAGACGTGCCGGACGCCGTAGTATCCCGAGAAGTAGCAAATGGCGTTCGGCGGCGAACCCATCGGCAACGAAAACGCCATACCCGCCGACAGGGTGACGGCCAGGGTCATGGCCACCCGGTCGATGTCGTTATTGTCGCAAATCGCGAACCCCACCGGCAACACGACCGCCACCGCGGCGGTATTGCTGACGCATTCGGTCAGAACGATGGTCACCACCGCCAGCCCGGCGATGATCCAGAACTTCATCGTGGGATCACCGGCGTTATGAGGTAGGAGCTTACCAGCGAACCAGTGCATGGCCTCGGTGTGCTGGAGGGCGCTGGCCATGGCGATCGCACCGCCGTACATCAGGATCACGCCCCAGTTGATGTAGGGCTGAATGATCTGCCACTCGGCAATCCGAAGCACGAAGAGCATGACCGCGGCAATGAGCCCGATGACCGCCAGATCGAGCCCGCCGACGGCGCGTCCGCCGAACGCGATCCAGGCGGCGATGGTCACCACGCCGAGACCCGCCAGGCGTCGTTCCTGCCGCGACATCGACCCCATCTCGCGAACTTGGGCGTCGAGGAACGTCGTCGCTTGCCGGATCTCGGTCACCTCGGGCTTGAAGTTGAGTCGTAACAATACGATGACCGCGGCGGTAAGCACCACCACCAACGGCAGCGTGGCGATCATCCAACCCATGAATGTAATCGATGCCGCTTCACCGTGACTCGACAGCTCCTCCTGCAACAACTCCAGGGCCACCGGGGCTCGCGCGCCGCCCAAAAAGGTCGTCATGCCGCCGACGATCGCGCCCCACGCCAACCCGAGGAACAGGAGTCGTCCGTAGTTGCTCTTACCCTTGACCAGACCGAGGGCGTCGGCGATCTCCTGGACGATGGGGTACATCATGGCTGCTACCGCGTGGGCGGGCATCCAGAACGCCAGGAACGAGGCCGAGCAAACCACACCGGCCACGAGCAGCATGGGCCGACGATCGAACCGCTGGAGCAGCAGATGGGTCAGCCGCTTCGACAGCCCGGTCGTGATCATGGCCGCGGCGAGAAAGAACACGCCGAGAATGAAGAAGACGGCGCGGTTGCCGAACCAGGCGAAAGCCTGCTTGGAATCCGACACGCCGAGTACGGGCAGCAGGGCGAGCACGAGCAGACTCGTGGCCGCCAGCGGGATGACCGACGTCACCCACAGTCCGAGAGCGATGAGGAACAACGCCACCGCGCACTGCGGGGCATGTGCCGGCTTCGCATCCTCGATGCCGATCCAAGGTGTCTCGCCGTGGTGGGCCTGGACGACGAGCACGCCGGCGACGGCGAACGTGACGACGAGCAGAAGGAGCCTGAGCACAAACCGCGGACCGCGGGGCACCGACCCGTCCGTGTTGCCTGCCGCGTTACTGCCCCGCATGAACGATCCAACTACTTACGGTGCCGGTTGACTGGTCGCGGTCGAGATGGACTCGCCGTCGCGCCACCACGCCTCCAAGGCTCGTTGGGCCGAGTCCCGCACTTCGGAGTCATACAAGTTCATCGGTTTGGTTCCGAGGACGGCCCGCACCGTGCCCTGGGTGTTGCCGCGGACAATCGTGATGTCCACCCGCGCGCCCGGCCCGAGCCCGCTGATCGACTTGCCGAATGCTCTCATGGTCTCATTCGGATCTGGGCCGGCCCGGATCGCTTTGCCGTTGAACTTGACGATCAAATCGCCGGCCCGCAGCCCGGCCCGTGCCGCGGCGGTCCCGGGAATGACCGAGTCGACCATAATCACCGCTCCGAGCGCGTTCTCGCCTCCCGCAGGCTGAAGACGCGCCCGTTGCCGAATGCCGAGAAACCCGTTCGGTTCGTTGAAGTACGCATTCGTGAATATTTCCGTGGCCACCGCCTTGATTCGCAAGCGCACCTCGAACGGTTCGCTCGCAGCGAAAGCCTCGGCCAATTGCGGCCGGATCAGCGGACCCAATTGCACCAGCGCCCGAGCCGCTTCCTCCCGCTGCTCCCACGTACGACCGCCAAGCTGACGCACGAGGCGCATGATCTCTTGCGCGTCCGGCACCGGCTGACTGGTCGCGGTCGCCGGTTGCGTGGTCGGCGCACGATCACCCGGTCCCGCCGACAACGCCAGCAAGCTCAACCCGATCGACATCGGCACCGATAGCACCATACCCATCATCTTACCCGGCCCCGCCCCGCGGTCCATCCGACTTCTTGTACCCGGGTGGAAAAGTGGGTTCTGTTTCGTGATGCGGCATACCAGCCCGAAGCGCGAGCGAGGATGTTTTTGTTTTTCCCCCGAAAACAAAACCCTCGCTTGCGCTTCAGGCTGGTAGGTCATTTCACTTCGACGTGCACATTGACGCGGACCGGTCATTCCGGCATAGTTCGATCGTACACGACTATCGTTGCGTATGGGTCGCACGCTGGGTTTGAGGTCCACCGGTAACGGCATCACCGTGAACGCAATCGTCTACGCCGAACAACTCGCCTTTCGGAAAGATCATCCCGACCCGCAGCCCGGCCCGGGCGAAGCGCTGGTCGAGGTGAAGCTGGCCGGAATCTGCGCTACGGATCTCGAGATCACCGGCGGCTACATGAACTTCGCGGGCGTGCTCGGCCACGAGTTCGTCGGCATCGTGGCGGCCGGTTCGCACGACTGGATGTCGAAGCGCGTCGTGGCCGAGATCAATTGCGTCTGCGGCGCGTGCGCCATGTGCCAGAGCGGGCTGTCGAATCATTGCCTCAAACGAACCGTCATCGGCATCGCCGGACGGGACGGCTGCTTCGCCGAACGGATCGTCGTTCCCGAGCGCAATCTCCATGAGGTCCCCGACGCGGTTTCCGACGAGGAGGCGGTATTCGTCGAGCCGCTGGCGGCCGCGTTCCAGGTGGTCAAGCAGTGCGCCATAGAAAAACGCATGCGCGTTTCGGTGCTCGGGTCGGGTCGGCTCGGGCTGCTGGTCGCCCAGGTGCTGAGCGGCTACGGGTGCAAGCTCGACGTCATTGGCCGGAACCGAGACTCGTTGGCGTTTTGCGAGAAGAAGGGCATCCAGCCGGTGCATCTTGACGATTTGAATCGTCGACCCGTGCGGGATGTCGTCGTCGAGTGCACCGGTTCGCCGGCGGGATTGGAACTGGCCGCCACGCTCGTCCGACCGCGAGGGACCATCGTTCTCAAGAGCACCTACGCCGAGCCGGACAAGATCAACCTGTCGCCGATCGTCGTCAACGAAATCACCGTGCTCGGCAGCCGGTGCGGACCGTTCCCCGAGGCGATCGCGGCCCTGGCTCGCAAGCAGATCGACGTGCTGTCGATGATCACCAAACAACTTCCGCTCGACCGCGGGCCCGAAGCGATCGAGCTCGCGGCTCGCCCCGAACATCTCAAAGTCATGCTGAAGGTCACCCCGTGACGGCGCCGACCGACTCGCTGGTGGCGTTCGACGACCGGGCCGAGGGACTCTATCGGTTCGCGCCGCTGGCGGACCAGCCGGGCCTGACGCACGTCGTCACCGGTGGTAACGCGAACCTCGCCACCCACCTGGGGGCCGGCTGCGAACATGCGGTTGATCATCGACGGCGGATCTGCGCTGTGCTGGGCCTGGATTTCGCCCGGCTGACCTCGACCCGACAGGTCCACGGCGCGGAGGTGTTCGGTGTCGATGCCGAAGCGGCCGGCACCGGATGCGGCGAGCGCGACGGCAGCGAGCCGGCCGCCGACGCGCTGATGACCGACGTGCCCGGGGTGGCGTTGCTGGCGCTGTCGGCCGACTGCCCGTTGGTGCTGGTGTATGACCCCGCCCGGGCCGCGGTCGGCGTCGCCCACGCAAGCTGGAAGGGAACCGTCGGCGGAATCGCGGCACGGCTGGTCTCGGCCATGTGCGACCGGCTCGGCTGCGATCCGAAAGCCATGGTCGCCGCCGTCGCCCCCTCGGCCGGTCCCTGCTGTTACGAAGTCGGCGCGGAAGTCGTCGACGACGCCACCGCATCACTGCCCGACGCACCGCGGCATTTCAAGGACGGCTCCAAAGGTAGGCCGCACTTCGATCTCTGGTCGGCCAACTCGGCACAACTCACGCAAGCCGGTCTGGCTCGCGATCGCATCACCATCGCCAACGTCTGCACCATCTGCGATCGGCGATTTTTCTCATACCGCCGAGAAGGACCGGATACAGGACGATTCGCACTGATCGCCGCGATCAATGCGGAATTCGGAGTGCGGAGTGCGGAATGAAGAGCGGGCCGTGACTTGCACTCCACATTCCGAACTCCGCATTCCGAACTAAAAAGAGCGACCCCACCGAAATCGCGCAAGAACGCCTCGGTGGGGTCGTCATATGTGACAATCAGTTCCCGTCGTACCGTCCTACCCGTTGCACTTCGCGCAGGCCTTGCCCGCCGCCGCCGCCGTCACGCAGCAGCCATGCGAACAGGCGTCGCCGTTCTTGACGGCCTTGTCGCAGCAGCTCCCGCTCTTGTAGGTCAAGCTCGGGGCGTTGATCGCGGCCAGGATCTTCTCGGGGTTCTCTTTGAACTTGGCCGGACAACCGGCACAGCAGAAGTACACGGTCTGGTCGTTGTGCGACGCGGTGACTTCGGTGTCGATCGGCTTGCCGCTGATCGGGCATTTGGTCTGGGTGGTGAAGCCCTTGGCCTTCTCGCCGAACGCCATGATCAGTTGCTCATCGGCGTCGGCCTTGGCGAACTTGCCCTTGCATTTGTTGCAGCAGAAGCCGACCTGCGCCCCGTTCACGTCGACCCGCGTGTCGGGATTGACTTCCTTGCCCGTGAACGGGCAGCCGACCTGGATCATCTGGCCGGTCTGGAGCCACTGGTTCTTGACCTTGGCCATCAACTTTTCGTCGACTTCCTTGGCGTCCACCTTCTTCTGGAACCCCTTGGGGCAGTTGTTGCAGCAGAAGTAGACGTCCTTGCCCTGGTACTTGACCACTTTGTCCTTCTTGGCCGCCTTGCCCGACAGGACGCACGAGGCTTTGAACTCTTTCTTCTCGCCTGAATCGGCCTTCTTGTCCGAATCGGCCTTCTTGTCCGAATCGGCGGCGCGCGACGAGAGCGCACCGGCGGTGATCAGGGCCAGACCGAGCAGACCGACTGAGAGCATGCGACGTTTCATGGCAACGTCCTTTCATTAAGTAAGAGTAACTTGGATCGCGTTCCCGGCTCCGCGGCACATTTCGCCGCTGACGAGGCGTACCGTACCTCAAAACCGCCGCCCCGTCCAGATTTATTCCACCCGATCCGGGCCGGCCCGGGGAATTTTCCTGCCGTCGACGAGCCAGAGAAAGGCGAAATGTTGCACCAGACGCACGGGGAGCAGGAACCGCAGCCCGAAACGCGTCAGAGGCCGGCCGAACCGCATGCCCAGCACCAGCCCCACGCATTGCAGGAAGGCGTGCAGCCCGATCCGGGCAAGCCCCCAGTCGCGAAGGTCGACCGTTTCGTTCGTCCAAATCCAATAGACAAACGCTCCGGTCAGCAGCGGAGCGAACAGGATCCATACCCGCTTGGGACGCTCCAGATGCCAGCAGAAGACCATGAACAGTCCGCCGGCGACCAAACCGATCGCCAGCGACAGCGACGCCAGGATGCCGACGATCAGGCGGGTTTCATACGCGTATCGCTCGGCCCGGAAGGGGTCGCTCGGGGGCAGGCTGATGACGCGCTCGGCATACTGTCTTGTCCTTCTCTGGCCGTTGATGACGACCTGACGCTGCCGATAGTTGTAATTCGTGAAGGCTTCGATGTGCCCGTACTGGATCGCGCCCATGCCGAATAACGTGGCCGCGGACAGGCTGATGAGGAAGGTCACCCAGACGAGGAGGATCACCGTCCCGAGTCGCCCGAGCCAAATCCGGCCGGCGTCGGTGGCGGCCCCGGCCGGGTGAAACGTGCCACATTCGGGGCAGCGGCACAGCAGGATGCCGGTGCGCACGTCACGGGTTACCGCCTGGGTACGCAGGTTGTAGCCGCACCGCTCACAGAACCGGTCCGCCTCGATGACGCTGAGGATCTTCGATGTTGCGGGCGATGCAACTCGGTCGTGGGAACTGTCGTCGCGGTTCATCATGCGTAGTGGTTTTCTCGTGTCGAGGCACTTACCTCGGGCCGGATTATCCAGGCACACCTTCGGCGCTGTCAAAGCGGTATTCGTGGGTCCGTGACAGTTTGGGCGGGGCTGGGTGTGCCACTGCTGTGTCAGCAGTGCTCCTACCAAGCGTCATTGCCCTGTTATCCACTGCTGACACAGCAGTGGCACACGGAACCTTCGGTTTTTCCGGGCCGCCAAATGTGTCACGCACCCGGTATTCGTTGACCCCCGGCGAAATATTGGCGATCCCGATCGAATCGCCTATCATCGTGGGCCTGGGGTCTCGATTCCTGTATTTTTTCTCCGGGGTGGGAATCTCGTTCAGCACGAGGATCTAGCTTTCATGGCCGATGATGCGGGCACGTTGGTATCGTTGTTTCATGGACAGGCGGAGCGTCTGGCCGACCGGACCTGTCTGAAGATCAAGTCGGACGGGCAGTGGCGGGACGTATCCTGGACCGAGCTGATCGCGCAGGCGAATCGCTGGGCGGCGGCGCTGGTCGATCTCGGCGTGCGGCCGGGCGATCGGGTCGTCATCCTGGCCGAGAACCGAATCGAGTGGATCGTCGCGGACATCGGCCTCCTCACCGCCGCCGGCATCAACGTGCCGATTCATGCTCCCTTGACCGCGAAACAGGTCGCCTACCAGCTCAACGATTCCGGAGCGGCGATCGTCGTCGTTTCCAACGCCGATCAACTGGCCAAGCTGGTCGACGCGTCGGCCGAGTGCCCGGGCGTGCGCCATGTGGTCGCGTTCGACGCGTTGAACGTACCGAGCGACGTGCGCTGGGAATTTCACCGCTGGAGTGACATGCTCGATGCCGGCGCCGACAGCCCGCGTCTGGCCGACATGCCCGGCTACGGTATCGACAGAGTATCGCCCGAAGACCTCGCCACCATCATGTACACCTCGGGCACGACCGGCGAGCCCAAGGGGGTGATGCTCACCCACGCCAACCTGGTGTCCAACTCGCTCGCCAGTCTCGAGGTTTTCGCGCTCCGGCACGATGACGTGAAACTGTGCTGGCTGCCGGTCAGCCACATTTTCGCCCGCACCGCCGACTACTATGCCACCCTCGCCGCCGGGGCGATCCTTGCCCTGGCCGAGTGTTACGAAACGCTCATGGACAATCTCCAGGAAGTCCGGCCGCATTTGATGTCGTCGGTGCCGCACTTCTATGAGAACATCGTGCGTGAGCTGACCGAGCGCGGCCTGACCGAAGCGCCCGACGCCCTGCGCAACATTCTCGGCGGACGGATGCGGGTGTGCGTCAGCGGAGGGGCGCCGCTGCCGCCCCACCTGGCCGAGTTCATCACCGAGCGCGGTATCACGTTGCTCGAAGGGTATGGGCTGACCGAAACCTCGCCGGTGATCAGCAGCAACACGCCCGACGCGAACCGGATCGGCACGGTCGGACGGGCGATACCGGGTGTCGAAGTGCGGATCGCCGACGACGGTGAGGTGCTGACCCGCGGCCCGCACGTGATGAAGGGCTATTGGAACAAGCCCGAAGCCACGGCGGAAACGATCCGGGACGGCTGGCTGTATACCGGTGACCTGGGAAGTCTCGATGAAGACGGCTTCCTCAGGATCACCGGACGCAAGAAGGAAATCATCGTCACCGCCGGCGGCAAGAACATCGCCCCACGCTACATCGAACATCTCATGACCGAAGATCCGATAATCGACCAGGCGGTGATCTTCGGCGACCGGCGCAAGTTTCTCTCCGCCCTGATCGTGCCCAACTTCGAGATGCTCGGTCCCGAGGCGGAAAAGATCGGCGTCAACGGCCAAACGCCCGACGAGTTGGTCGCCGATCCGAACATCTACACGCTGATCGAGCAGCGCGTGATGCGGGCCCTGTCCGAAGTCTCGAAGTACGAGCAGGTTCGCAAGTTCGTGCTCCTGGCCCGACCGTTCACGATCCAGGCCGGCGAGTTGACGCCGACGTTGAAGGTCCGGCGGGAGCAGGTCTACCAACGCTACCGCGAACGGATCGACGCGCTGTACGACGCCTGACGGTTCCGCCGGGTGCATGAAAGTTCATGTGTGATAAGGGATTGTGACGATGCCGGGTCACCCCGCTGGCGCCGCGGGCGGGTTGCGTCGTCAAGGGTTTCAGTTTAGCCTCCTCAGCAGAATTCGTGGGTGAGTTCGGGCTCTGGAAGTTGTCCGAGCGCGTGATAGATAGCGATTTCCGCCACTTTCAGCTCCCGGTAACCGTAGGCTTTTCTGATGGTCAGTTTGATCTTG
>Ga0299906_10000807_pt1 | contig 27937 bp, 25 predicted proteins | sample RVTome_14_FD_200259 | JGI IMG/M metagenome (GOLD analysis project Ga0299906, IMG submission 200259) | Soil microbial communities from uranium-contaminated site in the Upper Colorado River Basin, Wyoming, United States - RVT145D125 (version 2) ...
CTTCGACCGCCGCGACAAGAACAAGATCGCCCAGCGCCTCATCCGTCGCCTCGAGGATCTCGGCCTCAAGGTCGAGGTCAGGGCGGCCTCCTGACTGCCCCAGAGGGGGAGTTTCTCTCTAGCACGGGGCGGCGTGACCGGCAGGGCGAGACGACGTTCAGTCCTCGACCCGCGCCTCGATCTCGTGGGCGAGGATCTCGTTCGGCGTCCCGGATCCGATGCCGTCGATCTCGACCTCGAGCACCTCTCCGCTGGCGAGGCCCTCGAACAGCGCGTAGAGCTGCTCCAGGCTCGTCGCGTCGTCGTCGAACACGGCGCCCGGGGCGACCAGCACGTTCAGCGGGCCGGCCGTCACGCCCTCGCCGAAGGGATCGTGGAGCTCGCCGCCGGCCGTCGAGAAGCTCGAGCTCGCGGGCGAGATCGCGACGACCTGCGCCTTGCGCAGCCGGCCGGCGTGGACCTTGGTCTTCGAGGCCGCCAGGGTCGGGCCCGACGGGGGCCCCGAGAGGGCCCCGTGGACCTCGACCTTGAGCCCGACGAGCAGCTGATCGGCCGTCAGGGCGGGCTCGCCTTCGGTGTCGAGGAAGAGCGGTCCCGAGCCGAGCTGCACGAGGACGTCCGTGCTGCTCGACGCGACGTCGCCCGACTGCACGGCCGGCTCGCTCGAGGAGAGGTGCATCACGAAGCTGGTCGGAAGGCCGCTCGTATCGGTGATGTGACCCTCGTACTCGGGGTGCTGGTCCTCGATCTCGATCTCGTAGGCGGGGAACGGTTCTCCGATGAAGTCGAAGAACTTGACCTTCACCTCCTGCCCGACGGCGAGCGAGCCCGCGTCGGTCCGCGTCCCCGAGCCCGAGCTCGAGCTCGAGTCGTCGTCGAAGTAGAAGTTCGTCGCCCCATCGAAGGAGACATGGATCGAGGGCGGGTTGCCCAGCCCCTGCAGCACGGGGATGGCGATCGACGTTCCCTGCTCGATCTCGCGGATCAAGAGCTCGAGACCGGACGCCGTCAGGTCGACCACGATGCCCTCGATCTTCACGCGCGAGGAGCCCGAACCGCCCGAGCGGTCCTCGACCCCGATGCGCGAGGCCTGGACGGCGCCGCCGGCCCCGAGCAGGCCGTGGACCTCGAGCAGCGTCGAGCCGGGGATCAAGGCCGCGAAGAACGCCGAGCTCGAGCCGTAGGCCACTCCGTCGTCGTCTAGAAGGAGCGTGCCCGCGGAGACGAGCACCTGGACCGCTCCGAGCGGCACGGTCAGGTCGCTGTCGACGAAAGCGTCGATCACGAGCGATTGTGCCGCCTCGTCGGCCGAGGTCACGACGCCCTTGATCTCGTCGATCGCGCCGGAGGAGGAGCCGCTGTCGACGGACACCGAGCCGCTGGGCTGGAACGCGATCGGCGGCGCCGACAGGTCACCCGTCAGCGAGGACGCGAGGTCGACGTCGATGGAGAGCCGCGCGTAGCTCCCCTTCCCGACCGTGACGGTGCTCGGAAAGGCAACCACGAGCTCGTCGGAGGCCGCGCTGACTGCTACGGGGGCGCCGGCCATGTCGAGCGCGGTGTACGAGCCCGGCGTGAACGCGACCCGCGCTCCCACGTACGTCCCCTCGGGCGTCTCGGCGTGGGCGAGCCAGCCCAGGACGCCCTGCAGGCCGAGCAGCTCGACCGCCACCGGCGCCGACAGCAGGTTGGCCGTCAACTGGCCGCCGGAATGCTCGAGGAAGAGGCCCGCGACCTCGGCCCGGAAGGCGAGCAGCTCGTCCACGGGCGCGTCGGTCAGCAGCACGTCGACGGTGCCGGAGGTCGGCGCCGCCGCCCCGCCGCCGCCGCCGCTGCCGCCGCCACCACCGCAGGCGGCCGCGCTCAGCGCGGCGAGGACAGGGAGGAGCCGAACGAGGCTCCCCCGGTAAGGTTCCGTTCGATCGGCATTGCGATTCTTGATGGTTCTCACGGTGCGCTCCGGCTCTGCGAGCCGCGTTCATAGAGGAGATGGAGGAGGAGTTCTCGGGAGACGACTTCGCAAGGGGTTCACGCAAGGGTCGTGCCGCACGGCCGCGGCGCGGCGGAACCGGTTCCCGAGCCCTCCGCCGGGGGCGCGGAGCCGCTCCGTCCAGGACATGGACGGGCTTCCAGCGTCCGGACGGACGGGTGCGCCCCACCCATATCACGGCAGGAAGATGGCCGCGAGGCCGTCGGACAGGTTGAAGCCCGCTCCGCCGGCCGCCGGGTCGCGGAACCAGAACTGGAAGTTCCAGAGCGAGCCGGCGGCGATCGCGCCCGGACCCGACGCGGCGGGCGGCTGGGTGAAGTCGACCCTGCGGCTGGCGAAGCCCAGGCCGTCGGTCGTCTGCGGCGGGTGGAGCCGGAAGACAGCGCCGCCCACGCAGCGCAGGCCGTCACCGAAGGGCAGCCGCACCTGCTCGGTGCCGTAGAAGAAGAGGCCGAACTCGCTCGCCGCGGCTCCGTGGACGAGCAGCGTGAAGTCGTTCGCCGCGACCGACGCGCTGCCGCTCGCCCCGATGATGGCGCCGGAGCCCGTCGAGTCGGGGGACGTGTCGCAGAAGCTCGCCGCCGCATAGGCCAGGCTGCCGTACTTAACGACGGTGATCTCGACCGCTCCGGTGTCGGCGTTCAGGCCTTGGCCGCCGATCAGGAGATCGTGGGCGGGGTCGAAGCGCAGCACGCTGGCCCCGACGAGCTCGGGCGCCATCGCCGAGACGACTCCGCGCTTCAGCTCGGCGCCGGAGCTCGCGTCCAGGACGAACGTGATCATGTCCGCGCTGTACGGGGCCGAGCTCGTCGACCCCGCGACGAAGACGTGGCCCGCGGGCCCGGCGAGGACGTCGGCGGGGAGGTCGAGACAGCCGATGCAGTTCAGGCCGTAGAGGTGCGTCCAGCGCTGCGCGCCCGTCGCGGCGTCGCGCTTGACGGTGTAGAAGTTGTCGTTCTGGTTCGACTGATCGCCGTCCGGATCGACCGACCCCGTGATGTACACGCCGCCCTGGCCGTCCAGGCCGAGCGCGCGCGCGTGGTCGCGGAAGTCGTGCGAGTCGTACTCCTGCCACACGAGCTGGCCGTCGCTGCCGCGCAGCTTGATCGTGCTGAACTTGTTCGTGAGCTGGATCCCGGTCCCGGTGACGTACACGTCGCCGGCCGCGTCGAGCTCCATGTCGGTGGGAGAGTCCTCGCCGCTGACCCCCCAGGTCGCCTCCCACATCGTGGCGCCATCCGTGGCCGCGTACTTGACGACCACGTAGTCGGGGTGCAGCGAGCTCATCACGCCGTGGATCATCACCACCGGGTTGCCGTCCGGAGCCACGCGCACGATCCGGCCGTGATCCTGGGAGTACGGCGCCGATGCCGGGCCGTCCCAGACGCGCTTCCACTCGAAGACGCCGCTGGCATCGAACTTGAGCACCATGGCGTCCGCGCCGTCGCCGACGGTCCCGCCGGCGAGGTACACGCCACCCAGCGCGTCGGTGGCAACCGACTGCCCGTGCTCGGAGGTGAACGGCCCGCTGCTGTACTGGACGCTGTCCAGGAGGGTTCCGGAGACCGCTTCGTACTTCAGCAACAGCACGTTCGCGTACAGGCCGGGCCCTGGCGTGTTCCCGGCGACGTAGACCACGCCCCCGGGGCCGAGGGCGATGCCGCGCGCCTGGTCGTGCCAGTCCTCTGGGCCGTTGAAGACCCGCGACCAGAGCAGCGTGCCGTCGGGCGCGATCGCGGCCGTGAGCACGTCGGTGTTGCCCGAAGGCCCGGTATTGCCGGTGACGTAGGTGACGCCGGCGGCGTCCACCACCATCCCCTGGATGCCGGCGGACAGCGCGGCGCCGACCGGCAGCCGGGTGATCCACTCGTGCGTCATGTCCGCCGGAGCGGGTGCGGAAAAGAGGCCGAGGGCGAGCGCGGCGCTAGCCATCGGACGGATCGTCGGATTCGGGATCATCGCAGTGCCTGCCTCGTTCTCTGGTCGCCTTGCTGGTGTGGGCCGGGATCCCCGGGGGCAGCATATTCCGTGCCTGCTCGTCGCCCGCTTCCTCGGGCGGGCAGGGCGTCGCATCGAGCCTTGCCTCGAGCGTCGCACCGTGCCACTGCGGGCGCGCTCGGCCGACGTGCGTAGCCCGCGCTAACGGAAGAGCGCAGGCCACGCGGACCTCGAGCCGTCCGGATCGCGGACTCGCCTCGTCCGGGAAGTGGACGGCGATCTCTTCACTCCCCCACGACCTGCACCAGCACCTCGCGCTTGCGCGGCCGGTTGTCGAAGTCGCAGAGGACGATCTGCTGCCAGGTGCCGAGCCGCGCCGCGCCGGCCTCGACCGGGACCGAGATCGACGGCCCCAGGAGCGCCGAGCGCACGTGCGCGTAGCCGTTGCCGTCGCCCCAGCGGGCGTCGTGCTCGTAGTGCAGGTCGCGCGGCGCCATGCGCTCGATGGCGCTGCGCAGGTCCGCGATCACGCCCGACTCGTACTCGATCGTCGTGATCGCGGCCGTGGACCCCGGCGTGAACACGGTCAGGAGCCCGTCCAGCACCCCGCTCTCGAGCAGCACGCCGAGGACGTCCTCGGTCAGGTCGAAGACGTCCGTGCCCTCGGTCGTGTTGCGCTCGATGCGCATGAGGGTGATCTTCATGGCTCGTCCGGTCGCAGCCGCTCGCGCACCAGGCCGGCGTCGACACCCTCCGCTTCCCACTGCACGCGGCCCTCCATGCCCCCCGCGACGGTGATCTCCTGGCCGCTGACGTGGCGCGCCGCGGCGGGCGACGCGAGGAAGACCGCGGCCCGGGCGACGTCCTCGGCGCGCCCGAGCTGGCGCAGCGGCATCGTGCGCACGACGCGCTCGAGAGCGCCGGGCTCCTCGATGCGCTCGCGCGTCATGTCGGTGAGGGTCCAGCCGGGCTGGACGAGGTTGACCCGCGCGTAGGGGTCGAGCGCGACGATCTCGTTCTTGAGCGAGCGCACGAGCCCGCCGAGCGCGGCCTTGCTCGCCGCGTAGTCGCTGTGCCCGCGCTCGCCGAAGGCGCCGGCGGTCGAGCCCGTGAAGACCAGGGCCGCGCCATCGCCGTCCTCGCGCGGGCCGACCTCGGCCAGGACACGCAGGAACGCCCGCGCCGTCCAGAAGGCGCCGAGCAGGTTCACCTCGAGCACCTCGCGGACGCGCGCCTCGGAGAGCTCGACGAGCGGCTTCTCCTCCGGCGGCCACACGCCGGCGTTGGCGATGCAGACGTCGATCCGGCCCCAGCGCTCGCGCACCTCGGCGAACGCGGCGTCGACCTCCTCCGCGGCGGCGACGTCGGCCCGCACGGCGAGGGCGCGCTCGCGCCACGGCTGCCGCGCGACCCAGCGCTCGAGCTCGCGTCCGCCCTTGTGCGCGTGCAGCGCCAGGCGCGCGCCCTCCGCAGCGAACGCGCGCGCCATCGCCCGGCCGATCCCGCCCGAGGCTCCGGTGATCAGGACGACCTTGTCAGCCAGGCGCGTTTCCATGTCAGTCCTCCACGGCCTCGAGGTCGACGCGGGTGCTGTAGAGCACGTTGCCCCCGCCGAGGTCGGCGGCTTCTCCGGGCACGAGGGCGTTGATCCCCACGCCCTCGGGCACATCGGCGGCGCGCGGCATCCCGTCGACGCGCAGGACGCCGCGCGGGACGTCGCTCGAGAGCTCGGCCGCGAGCGTCACGCGGCCCTGCTCGTTCGAGAGCCGCACGCGGCCGCCGGCCACGACGCCGAGCTCGCGCGCGTCGCCGGGGTGCACGAAGCAGCGCGGCCTGCCCATTCGGGCCACGTGGCGCGCGGAGTGCGAGAACGTGCTGTTGTGCGTCGCGACCGAGGGCGCGCAGACGAGCTGGAAGCGCCCGCGGCCGCCGGCGCCGTCGTCGGGGACGTAGGTCGCCAGCGCGGGCTCGCCGAGCGCGAGCGCGCGCTCGCTCTCGAGCTCGACCTTGCCGCTCGGCGTCCCGCGGTCTGCGAAGACGCGCGGCCGCAGCTTGACCGGCTCGCCGGCGAGGACGCGGCGCACGTCGTCCGGCCCGATGCGCTCGCGGGCCGTCTCGAGCAGCTCGCGGGCGAGCCGCTCCTCGTCCCTGTCCCACACCTCGCGCGCGAGGCCGAGCGCGCGCGCCAGGGCGGCGAACGCCTCGACGTTGCTGCGCTGCTCCGCCGGCGCGGCGACGGCCTTGCGGCCGAGCTGCAGCACGCGGTGCCCGTAGCTCCTGTACAGGTCCGTCTGCTCGACGAAGGTCGTGGCCGGCAGCACGACGTCGGCCAGCTCGGCCGTCTCCGTCATGAACTGCTCGTGCACGACGAGGAAGAGGTCCTGGCGCGCGAGGCCGGCGCGCACGCGGCCCGAGTCGGGGATCGTGACCGCGGGGTTGTGGCCCCATACGAATACCGCGCGAAAGCGCCCCGCCTCGAGCTCGCGCCCGAGGCCGATCTGGCTGATCACGCGGCGCGGCGCGCCCGCGGGGCGCAGGTCGGGGCGCGCGACGACGGCGGTGTCGAGGTCGAAGTGGTCGGAGCTCTCGTAGTGCAGCCGGTCGGCGATCCCCAGGACGGCGGCGAGCGAGCACACCGCGCGCATGCTCATCCCGCCGTTGCGCCGGCGCGTCCAGCCCACGCCCACCTTGAGGAAGGGGCGCTCGGCCGCGGACAGCGCGCGCAGGAGCTCCTCGATCTCGCCGGCGCCGACCCCCGTGACGCGCACCACGTCCGCGAGCTCGTTGCCCGAGAGCACGGAGGCGCGGAAGGCGTCCGCGCCCACGCACTCGGTCGCGAGGAAGGCCTCGTCCGCCAGGCCGCGCTCGAACGCGACACGCGCGAGGCCGAGCGCGAGCGCGGCGTCGCTCCCGGGGCGGATCACGAGGCCGCGTCCGCCCCACTGCTCGACCTGGCGCAGCGTGTCCGTGCGGTAGACGTCGATCGCGAGCACCGGCGCCCCCCGGCGGCACACCGCGCGCACGCGCGGCAGGAGGTGCTGGTGCGTGCGCTTGGCGTCGACGCCCCAGAGCACGAGCGCGTCCGCGTCGCCGAGCGTCTCGACGTCCGGGCCGACGACATGGCCCAGCACGAGCTGGTACCCGAGGGTCGCGGAGCTGTCGCAGATCGAGCCGTCGGTCTCGCACGCCCCGAGCGCGTGCATCACGCGCTCGGGGTAGAAGCGGTTCACGAGCCCCATGCAGCCCGCGTAGGAGAGCGCGAGGATGTCCTCGCCCGCGAGCGGCCGGACGCGCTCGGCGACGACCTCGAGCGCCCGCTCCCAGGACACCGCCGCGAAGGAGCCGTCCCGCGCGCGCAGCAGCGGGTGCCGAAGGCGCCCGGGGCTCGTCACCAGCTCGCCGTAGATCGAGGTCTTGCCGCACAGGCTCCCGCGCGAGTACGAATGCTCGGGGTTCCCGCGCACGCGCAGGAAGGTCGCGTCGGGCGCGGTCTCGACCAGGACGCCGCACGCGTCGGGACAGTCGAGGGGGCAGGTCGTGGGGTGCAGGGGCATCGATCCGCGGCGAGCCCGCGCGCCGCGGCGGAAGGATTGTAGTGCGCGCCGCGGGGCGGGAGCTCGAGCGGGTCCTCGCTTGTGCCCGTGCCCGTGCCCGTGCCCGACGGACGGTCGGCTCGAACGTTGCCGTGCTCGCCCGGATCGTCCAGCGTCGAGGGGAGCCGGGCTCGGGCTCGGGAGAGCTGCGCTCTACTCCGGATCGACCGGCAGGTCGAACCAGAGGCACAAGCGCGCCTCGTCCTCGCTGCCCCTCCCCGTCCGGCCGCCCATCGCCTCGACCAGCTCGCGGGCGATCGCGAGCCGCTCGAGCTGCCCCCAGTCCACATCGACCGGCTGCACGAAGGCGCCGAAGCAGCCGCCGCCGAGCGCCAGGGTCGGCGAGTCCTTGAGCTCGAAGGTCGTGCGCAGCGCCGTGCTGCCCTCGCCACGGGCGAGGTGCACGTCGAGCTTGCCGCCGCTCGCCGACTCGATCACCTGGTCGAGCAAGGCGCCGACGACGCGCCGGTAGCGGCCCGCGTCCGCGCACAGGACCTTGGGCGCGGCCGGGTCCACTGCGAGCGCGAGCACGAGACCCGCACGGCGCGCGCCTGGGCGCGCCAGGTCGACGCGCTCCTCCGCGACGCGCGCGGGCGAGAAGGCCTCGCGACACGGCGCGAGCCGCCGAGCGCGGATCGCCTCGGCGTCGCGCAGGTCGCCGAAGAGCCGCACGAGCGCATCGCCGGCTCCGCGCGCCTCCTGCACGAGCTTCGCGCGCTGAACGTCGTGCTCGCCGACGGCCAGCCGCTCGATGGCCTGCATCAGCGCGCCGAGCGGACGGCGGACCATGCGGTCGACGTCCGCCGGCCACGCGACCGGCGCGCGAGAGGCGCTCGCCGGCGCGGGCTCGTCGACCAGGCGCACCTCGAGCGCGGTCAGCTCCTTGCGCAGGTCGTCCAGCTTCTCCTCGAGGCGCGCGGCGACGTCGCGGTCGGGCAGGATCGAGGGCGCCCCGTCCAAGCGGCTCTTGCTTTGCATGATTCGGCTCCGTGAGCAGCGAGCCGGGGGGGCGTCCAACCCGACTTCGGGCCGCGCAGGCCGCGATCTTGAGCCCCGATGCGAATCAGCCGGCGCCTTCGTCCCCGCCCTCCCCCTCGTCGCCCGGGCGCTCGAGCGGCATGGACGGCCGCTTGCGCCGCAGCGGCTCGAGGATGTCCCGCAAGTAGCCGCGGCGGATCTCGGTGATCCGGTCGTCGCCGTCGAAGAAGAGCACCACGCCCTTGCCCTTCGCGCCGAGCTCCCCGTAGGTGAAGCGCCCGCTCACGTTCTGGATCGGGACGATGACGGTCACGGTCCAGCCGCTGTCCTGGAACCAGCCGTAGGCGAGCACGTAGCGCCCACCCTCGAGCTGGAAGGCCTCGATCGGGGCGCCCAGGTGGGCGAGCGCGTCGCCCAGGTCGTCCGCGCCGGGCTCCAGGCTCTCCACGCTCCCCGCGGGCGGCGGCGAGAGCTGGCGCGCCCTGGCCCAGGTCACGATCACGCAGGAGCTCGTGCCGAGGGCGACGAGCAGGGGCGCGAGGAGCCTCATGCGCTCATTCCCCGCTCGGCGAGGCCCCGGTCTCGACACCGGCCTGGCCCTCCGCCGCGGTCGCCGCCGCGGCCTTGCGCTTGCGCTCCGCCACGACGTCCGGGTCGGTCTGGAATACCGGCAGCGCCCACTCCGCGTCGCGCGACTCGAGCGTCGCGGCGAAGTGGGTCAGGACGTCGTTCTCGTCGAAGAACACCCAGGCGCGGTCCTGCTGCGCATCGGTCCCGCGCAGCAGGAGGACCAGGAGGAAGAGCGCGGCTTCCTTCGTCTTCACGTGCTCGTAGCGGTAGGCCGAGCGGAAGCCGAGCTGGACGACCTCCGTCGGCGCGCCGAGCGCGGCGACGACGTCCGCGGCCGTCGACTCGCCGGGCACCAGGCCCTCGAACGCGGCCGGGTCGAGGCGCTCGTTGATCCGCCCGCGCTGGAGCAGGCATCCGGGACAGAGGAGCACGAGGACGCAAGCCAGGAACAACGGGCCGGGGCGCAGTCTCATGTGGATTGCCGGGGTCGCGGAAGGGGCTGGCGGGAGGCTATCCTCTTTATCGTGTCGCCCGGGAGCCCATTGGCACGTTTCCGGGACGATCTTCGGCGCAGCGGGCGAGGAGGCGCTCCAGTGACGCGTGCGCGCGCGCCAGGCCCCGGTCCGCGACGCACGCCCGCGCCGCCTCGGGGTCGGCGCCGCCGCCGAGCGCGCGCCCGATCCACTCGCCGAGGGCCGGCGCGAGGCCCGGGTCGGCGGGGTCCGCGACGACCGCCCCGGCCTCGGGCCGCACGCGCGGGGAATCGCCGGCGAGGCGCGTCGTGACGACGGGCGTGCCCGCGGCGAGGGCCTCGAGCAGGACGAGGCCGCTCGTGTCGCGCCAGGTCGGCAGCGCGCAGAGATCGGCGCCCGCGGCGAGGGTCGCCGCATCGACGTCGTGGGCGAAGCTGATCCGCGCTCCGAGTCCCGCGCGAGCCGCGCGGCGCCGCCAGACGGCGGGCCGCCGCGCGCCCGCGACCAGGAGGTGCCAGGGCTCGCCCGCCAGGAGGCGCAGCGCGTCGAAGAGCTGCGCGAGGCCCTTGAGCAGCGGGTCGCGCGCCGCGAGCACGACCAGCGCCGCGCGCTCCGCGAGCCCGAGCCGGCCGCGCAAGTGGGCGCGGCTCGCGGCGCGGCGCGCGGGGTGGAAGCGCTCGAGGTCGACGCCGTTCGGCTCCAGCGCGAGACGCGGCTCGCACCCGGGGTAGGTGGCAGCGAGCTCGGCGCGCACGAGCTCCGAGGGACAGGCGACGGCGCGCGCGCCGCCCGCGAGGAGCTGGCGCTCGAAGGCGAGGAACGTGCGGTGCCGGCCGCGCACCGGGAACGGATCCGGCGCCGGCCAGCCGGCGTGGCGCGCGCGCCAGCGCGCGCGCAGCGTCACAAGGTGCGCGCCCCCGTGGCACCAGAGCAGGTCGACCTCGGGGAGGTGGCGCACGCCGAGCGTCACGTCGCAGCTCGCCGCCCGCGCCGCGGCGACGAGGGCGCGTGCGAGGGCCCGCTCGCGCGCGCCGCGGCCGAGACCGCCGGCGCGCACGCGCTCGAACGTCCCCGCGCTCGCTTCGCCCGCGCGCGGCCCGCGCGCGCCGAACGCGCGGACCTCGTGGCCGCGCTCCTCGAGATGGCGCGCGAACAGCTCCAGCTGCCGCTCCGCTCCGCCGCGCTTCGGCTGCCAGCGGTCGATCAAGAACCCGACTCGCATGCGCCGGGCAGTCTACGGGTCGGTTCGTGCGGGCGTGCCGCTTGCGGTAGGCTCGCGGTCCATGCGCGTCGGGTTCGACGTCTCGCCGCTCTTCCGGCCGCACCCGCGCGGGATCGTGCGGCTGACGGACGAGACCGTGCGGGCGCTCGAGGCGCGCGGCACGCTCGAGGTGGTGCGCCTCGAGCCCCCGGCTGGGCGCGACCTCCGCGCCTGGCGCCAGCGCGACCTCCCGCGCGAGGTGGCGGCACGGGGCCTGTTCGGCGTGCACTCCTTCGTCTCGGCGTTCCCGTGGCGCGGGCCGGGAAAGCGCGTCCACACGCTGCATGAGCTGCCCTGGAAGCACGGCGTGCACGAGAACGCGGACCTGCGCCACCGGTTCTGGGCGAGCCTCGGCACGCGCCGCGCCGACGCGACGGTCACCGGCACCGAGCGCGCCGCGCGCGACCTCGGACGGCCGCTCGCGGCGGAGGGCGGCCGCGTCCACGTGGTCCCCTGGGGCGTGGGCGACGCCTTCCGCGACGAGCCCGAGCCGGGCTCGGTCGACGAGGTCGCGCTCGCGCGCTACCGCCGCTCCGAGAGCGCCTTCGCCCTGTGCCTGGGCGCCGTGCGCGCGAAGAAGAACCTCGCCTCCGTGATCGACGGGCTCGCGCGGCTGGTCGCGCGCGGCGCGCCCGAGCTCGCGCTGCTCGTCAGCGGCCCCGACACGCCGCAACTGCGGCGCGACCTCGGTCGCGTCGCGCGCCTGGGGCTCTCGCGCTGGGTCTCGACGCCCGGCGAGATCGAGGAGCCGGACCTGCCTGCGGTGCTGCGCCTGGCGACGGTCGTCCCGGTGCTCTCGCGCTCGGAGGGCTTCGCCCTGCCGGTGCTCGAAGCGCTCGCGTGCGGGACGCCCGTGATCGTCCCGCGCGGGAGCGCGCAGGCCGAGGTCGCCGGCCCAGCCGGGATCGCGGTCGACCCCGACGACGCCGACTCCGTCGCGGACGGGCTCGAGCGCGCGCTGCGCGAGCGCGTGGAGCTGCGCTACCGGCTGGCGGACCGCGCGCGCGAGTTCCCCTGGACGCGCACAGCGGCCGCGCTCGAGTCGATCTGGGAGGGGCTCGCTTGATCGCAGCGCGCGTGCTCGTCTCGGGCGTCGTGCTCTCCCAGCCGATGGGCGGCGTGCGCCGGCACAACGCCGAGCTGCTCCCGCGCGCGGCGGCGCTGCTCGAGCGCGCGGGCGGGAGCCTCGCGCTGCTCGAAGGCCGCGAGGGCCTCGCGTTCGAGCTGCCAGCCTCCGTCGAGCGCATCCCCTCGGAGGTCCCCGCCGGGCCGCCCCTGCGGCGCGCGGTGCTCGAGGGCCGGGCGCTCGACCGCGCGCTGCGCGAGGCCGCGGCGGCGGGCCGGCCGTTCGCGCTCGTGCACACGGCGCACTTCCCGGTGCCACGGGGCCCGCGCGCGCAGGGCGTGCCCTTCACCGTCACCGTGCACGACCTGCGCAGCCTCGCGCTCGAGCACACGCCGTTCTCGCGCCGGCTCCTCGCGCGCGGCGTGATCGGGGGCGCGCTGCGCCGCGCGGCGGGCGTGTTCACGGTCAGCGAGGACGTGCGCCGCCGAATCGTGCGCGACCTGCGCGTGCCCGAGGCGAAGGTGCGCGTCGTGCCGAACGCCGCCGACCACCTCGAGCCGTTGCCGCGCGCAGCGCGGGCGGGCGCGCCGCTCCTCTCCGTCGGGCACCTCGAGCCGCGCAAGAACCTCGCGCTCCTCCTCGAAGCCCTCGCGCTCGACCCGGGCCTGCCCGACCTCGAGCTCGCCGGCCGCGCCAAGGGCGAGGAGGGCGAGCGCCTCGCCGCGCTCGCCCGCGAGCGCGGCGTCGCCGGGCGCGTGCGGTTCCTCGGCCCGGTCGACGACCAGCGCCTTCGCGAGCTCTACGCGCGCGCCGCCTGCGTCGTCCTGCCCTCGCGTCTCGAGGGCTTCGGGATCCCCGCGCTCGAGGCCCAGTGCGCGGGCGCGCCGCTCGCGGTCTCGCGCGCCGGCGCGCTCGTCGAGGTCGCCGGCGAGGACGTGCCGAGCTTCGACCCGGACGACGCCGCCGGGTGCGCGCGCGCGATCCGCGCGGCGCTCGAGACGCCCGAGCGCCTTCTCGCCGAGCGCGCGCGCCGCGCCGCGCGCTTCACCTGGGACGCGTCCGCCGAGCTCTGGGTGCGCGGCTGGGAGGCGGCGCTCAGCTTTCCTCGATGACGGGCGGAGCGTTCCGGCCGCGCAGGAACACCGTCGCGCGCATCGCACCCCAGATCAGAGCGGCGAAGAGCAGCGCGACGAAGGCGTAGGCGAGCCAGCGCAGCCAGGCGGGCTGCTGGCCGAGCTCGGTGGTCAGGATCCCGGAGCGGTTCTCGACGCGGTGGTACTGCAGCACCGCCGACCCGCCCTTGGTGCGCGCGGCGCCGCGCGGCGCCGCGCCGAGCGCGGCCGCGCGCTGCGCCATCGACTGGCGCGCGCTCGCCGGCCGCGCGCCCTGGCCGGTCGAAGCCGAGGCCGCGGCCGGGAGCGAAGCGGACGGTGGCGCGCCGGTCGCGCCCGCGGCCTGGCGCAGCGGCGCGGACGGCGGCGGAATGTCGTCCGACCAATCGCCCTCCAGGACGATCTCGTCCCCGCGGCCCGCGCGCGGCGCGGCCGGCGCGCGGCGCGGTTCCGGCGATGCGGCCGACGGCCGCGGCGCAACGTGGGAAACGGTCGACTCGGGCGAGATCGTCGGACCGGGAGCCTGCGCCGCCGCGGGCTCGCTGCGCTCGAGGACATCGGGTGGCACGTCGATCCGGAAGCGCAGCTCGATCTCGCCGAGCCGGAACTGCGTGCCGTCGGCGAGCTCGGCGCGCCGCACACGCCGTCCGTCGACCACGACGCCGTTGCTCGAGCCCTCGTCGACGACGAACCAGCAACCGTCCTCGAGCTCGAGGCGCGCGTGACGGCGGCTGACCGAGGGCGAGCGCAGCGGCACGTCGACGTCCTTGGCGCGTCCGAGCCAGACCTCGCCGGCGACGTCGTGGGTGCGCCCGATGTCGGGGCCCGAGAGCACGTACAGGCGCGGCATCAGCTGGCGGGCTTTTTCTCCGCGCGCGCGTGCAGGATCTCCGCCGGCCAGTACCGCGCGCGCTTCTTGAACGCACGGCGCAGCTCGCGCGGCTCGCAGCGGCCCTCGAAGAGGACGACTCCGCCGATCTCGAGCACGGGCACGCGCAGGCCGAAGCGCTTCTTCAGGTCACGGTCGGAGTCGACGTCGACCACCCGCAACTCGTACTGCCTCTCGGGCAGGTGGTCCTCCACGACGGCGCGCATCGCGTCGCACAAGGGACAGTCGGCGCGCGAGTAGATCACGAGGGGCACGCGCAGCGCCGGCCGGGAGCCGAAGAGGGGCAGCCAGGGCATGACCTCACGGGATTCTAGCCGCCGACGGTGAGTTTCCCACCGCTCGCGGGGCGCGAGTACGATGAGCCGATCCCCCGACCCCAGCATGCGAGGAGCGTTCTCATGTCCCCCACCCTCCGCTCTCTCCACCGCCGGCGCTCCGCCGTGCAGCTCGCGGCGCTGCTCGCGAGCGGCTTTGCTCTCGCCACGCCGGCGGCCTTCGACTGCTCGCTCGTAACGATCGGCGTTGCGCCGCTCTGCGACATGGGCGCGGCGCCCTACCTCGCCGGTCACCAGGGTGGCCTGTACCCGGGTGGCACGAACCAGCGCCCCGCGGTGCACGAGGCCGCGGGCCTCGCGCTCGTCGCGAGCCACGTCCTGCCGCGCGACGCGAAGGGCGCCGTCGACCTCGCGGGCGGCGAGATCGGCATGGTCTCGATCGGGATGTCGAACACGAGCCAGGAGTTCGCCGAGTTCGTGCCGCGCGCCAGCGCCGACCCCGCGACGAACCCGCGGCTCGTGATCGTCAACGGTGCGCAGGGCGGCCGGCCGGCGGACGCCTGGAACGAGCCCAGCGACGAGACCTGGGACGTGCTCGACGCGCGGCTCGCCGCCGCGGGGCTCACGCCGGCGCAGGTGCAGGTCGCCTGGATCAAGCAGGCCGAGGCGGGCCCGGAGCGCTTCGGCGCGTTTCCAGCGCATGCAGAGGTGCTGCAGGCGGACCTCGAGGGCATCGTGCGCAGCCTGCGCGCGCGCTACCCGAACGCGATCCTCGCCTACCTGTCGAGCCGCACGCGCGCCTACACCGACGTCGCGAGCTCGCTCAACCCCGAGCCCTTCGCCTTCGAGTCCGGCTTCTCGGTGCGCTGGATGATCGAGAAGCAGCTCGCCGGCGACCCGAGCCTCGACTTCACCCCGGGCACGGGCGTCGCGCCCTGGATCTCCTGGGGGCCGTACATCTGGAACGACGGCGAGGTGCCGCGCTCGGACGGCTTCCAGTGGTTCTGCAGCGACCTCGGGGGCGACTTCACGCACCCCTCGGCCTCGGGCCGCGCGAAGGTGGCGGAGCAGCTGGTCGCGTTCTTCAAGACCGACGTCACGAGCGTGCCCTGGTTCCTGCGCTCGAGCGTCGCTGGCAGCCCGCCGACCGTCGGCGTGACGGCGGACGTCACCACGGGCGACGCGCCCTTCACGGTGCAGTTCGACGCGACCCCGAGCGACGACGGCGAGATCGTCGAGATCGCCTGGACGTTCGACGACGGCTGCTTCTCGTTCGACGAGGACCCCACGAAGACCTTCGCGGCGCCGGGCGTCTACGACGCCCAGGTGACGGTCACCGACGACGACGGCAACACGGCGCGCGCGGTCGTGGCGATCGCGGTCTCGACCGCCGGCGACGCGCCGCCGGTCATCCTGACCGAGTCGCCGCTGCCGGGCGGCGTCGTGGGCGCCGCCTTCGCGCTGACGATGAGCGCCAGCGGGACGCCGCCGATCCAGTGGGCGGTCAGCGCCGGCTCGCCGCCCGCCGGCCTCGCGCTGTCGAGCACGGGTCTCTACTCGGGAACGCCGGGAGCGCCCGGCACGTTCACCTTCACGGTCGAAGCGACGAACGACTTCGGCGGCGACGCGCGCGTCTTCGAGCACACGATCGCGGACGCGCCCGACATCGTGCTGCTCGAGCCGGTCGCCGACGCCTTCGTGCGCGACGGGGCGCAGGCCGACACGAGCTTCGGCAGCGACACACGGCTCGCCCTGCGCGCGGGCTCGACCGGGAGCAACGCGCGCCCGTACCTCGAGTTCGACCTCGGCGCGCTGCCCGCGGCCTGCACCTCGGCGCGCCTGCGGCTCTTCCTCGAGAGCCTCGGCGGGGCGCCCTTCGCCGCGCACGTATTCTCGGTCGAGGACGACTCGTGGACCGAGTCCGGGCTCACCTGGAACAACCGACCGCCCGAGGTGCTCGACCTCGCGTCCGCGACCCTGGGCGCGCCCGGGACGAGCTACGAGTGGGACGTCACGGCCTTCGTCCAGGGCGAGGCCGCAGGCGACGGCCGGGCGAGCTTCGCGCTGCTCGACCCCGCGCTCGCGGGCACGCCCGCCATCTTCTCGAGCCGCGAGGGCGCGACCCCGCCGGTGCTCGAGATCGCGTGCGCGGACGACCCGACGACGCCCTACTGCTTCTGCGCGACGGGCGCGCCCTGCGCCAACCCCGACCCCGACGCGGGCTGCGCCAGCTCGACCGGCAGCGGCTCGCTGCTCGCCGGCTCGGGGTCGGCGAGCGTGACGGCCGACGACCTCTTCCTCTCGGCGACGAACGTGCCGCCGGGCCAGTTCGGCATCTTCTTCATGGGCCCGGTCGAGACCGAGGTGCCCTTCGGCGACGGCCAGCTGTGCGTGGGCGCCGGGGCCACGGGCCTGTTCCGCTACCGCGTGCAGAGCTCGGGCCCCGCCGGCGTGCTGGTCGAGGGACCGATCGTCGGCACGAGCCTCGCGCGCTTCCCGCCCGCGGGCCGGATCGCGGCGGGCGCGACGTGGAACTTCCAGAACTGGCACCGGGATCCCGGCGGGCCGTGCGGCTCCGCGTTCAACACGTCGAACGGGGTGTCGGTGACGTTCGTGCCGTGATATGGGTCGCGAGCGGGGAGCGTCTCTCCCGCGCCCGCGCCCGATTCCCCTCCATGCCGCGCTGCGCTTTCCTCTCCACCGACGACCTCTCCGGCTACGTCGCCGACGACGCGCTCGCCATCCCGCCGCTCGCCGCCCTCGGGTGGCGGGTCGAGACCCTCGCCTGGCGGACGGCGGACGTCGCCTGGGGCGAGCTCGATCTCGTCGTCGTCCGCTCCACGTGGGACTACCACGAGAACGCTCCAGCGTTCGAGCGCACGCTCGCCGCGATCGACCGTTCCGGGGCGCGGCTCGCCAATCCGCTGCCGCTCCTGCGCTGGAACCTGCGCAAGAGCTACCTCCTCGACCTCGCGGGGCGCGGCGTCCCGATCGTCCCGACCACCTGGGAGCGCGGTCTCGACGAGGCCCGCCTGCGGGCGCTCTTCGACGAGCTGGACACCGAGGAGATCGTCGTCAAGCCGCTCGTCGGCGCGAGCTCGAGCGGGCTCGAGCGGATCGCTCGCCACGATCGCGGCGAACGGCTGCGCGAGGTCGCGGCCTCCTTCGCCGGCGGCAGCGCCCTCGCCCAGCCCTTCCTGCCCCAGGTCGCCTGCGAGGGCGAGTACTCGCTCGTCTTCCTCGACGGCGAGCGGAGCCACGCCATCCGCAAGGTGCCGCGCGCCGGCGACTACCGGACGCAGGAGGAGGCCGGGGCGTCGATCGAACCCGTCGCGCCCGAGCCCGCGCTCGCGGCGGCGGCAGAGGCCGCGCTCGCCAGGGTCGTGCCCACCCCGCTGTACGCGCGCGTCGACCTGGTGCGCGGCTCGGCGGGCGGCTTCCTCTTGATGGAGCTCGAGCTGCTGGAGCCTTCGCTGTACCTGCGCATGGACCCCGCCGCGCCCACGCGCTTGGCGAACGCCGTGGACCGCTGGTGGCGGCGGGGCGGTCGCTGAGGTCGGTATCGAGCTCGAGCTTCGACGCGTCCCGCGAGCGTCGAATGAGCACCCGCCGGACCCACGCCCGACGGGCGCTCGAACCTCGTGTCGTTCGCCGGCGCCGCGCTCGAGGAGGTGCGCGAGGAGCACGGCCGGCTCGTGACGGTCGCGGCGGCCCCGCGGGCGAGATCGTGGGCGACGTCGAAGCGCAGTCCGACGCGACGATCCGGCTCGCGCGCCGGGCCGTCGAGGGGACGAGCCTGCGCTACTCGCTGGCGGGGCATTCGTTCTTGCAGGACGTCTTTCCCCCTGGGCAGCGGGGAGGACGTGAGCACTCTCCTCGTCGTGCAGGACTCCCTCGACGACGGCGGAGATCCCACCGAGGAGAACCGCGCCACCGTCGCGCGGCTCTCCGATGCGTTCGCGTGGCGCGAGTAGAGCCCCGCCCTCTCCGGCCCGAGCAGAGAGCCCTCTGCCCTCCACGCGCGGATGGGGCGCCGCCCGCAGCGGCCTTGCTACCGTACCCCGCATGGCGCAGGCCCCACCCCCCGCCCTCCACCTCTCCGGCGTCGAACGCAGCTTTCCCATCGCGCTCGGCCTGCGCCGGCGGCGCGCGCTGGCGGGGATCGACCTCGAGCTCGAGCCGGGGCGCACGCTGGGCCTGGTCGGACCGAACGGGTCGGGCAAGTCGACGCTCCTGCGCATCGTCGCCGGAGTCGACCGCCCCTCGCGCGGAACGGTGCGCGTCTTCGGCGCCGACCCGCAGCGCGCGAGCGTGCGCGCGCGGCTCGCGTACCTGCCCGAGGACACGCCCTTTCCGGGAGAGCTCACGGCGAACGGCGTCATGCAGCTGCTCGGCTCGTTGCACGGTCTCTCGCGCGCGCGGATCCGCGAGCGCGCGGGCGTGCTGCTCGAGCGCGTGGGTCTGGGCCGCGAGGCGCGCACGCCGCTCAAGCGCTACTCGCGCGGCATGCTGCGGCGCTTCGGGCTCGCGCAGGCCTTTCTCACCGAGCCCGAGCTCGTGCTCCTCGACGAGCCGACCGCCGGGCTCGACGCGCTGGGCTTCGAGGTCGTCGCCGAGCTGCTCGGCGAGGCGCGCGCCCGCGGCACCACGATCGCGATCGCCTCGCACGTCGCCGCGGACGCGCTGGAGCACTGCGACCGGCTCGCGCTACTGCTCGGCGGCGCGCTCGTGCGCCAGGGGACCCCGCTCGAGCTGCTCGGCGTCGAGGGCCGCGTCGAGCTCGCGGTCGAGGGGCTCGACGAGGCCCAGCTCGAAGAGCTCGAGCGCTGGATCACGGAGCAGGGCGGCAGGCTCGTCGCGCGCCGGGCGGGGACGGGCACGCTGCTCGAGCTCTACCGCGCGAGCGGAGCGCGCGCGCGATGAGCCGCCTCGCGCTCTTCCACCCGGCGCTCTTCCGGCTGGAGCTGCGCCGCGGGCTGCGGGCCGGCCTGCCGCTCCTCGCGCTCGTGGTCGCCGTGCTCTGCGCGAGCGGGGGCCCGGAGCTCCGCGAGGGCTCCGAGGGCATCGGCAGCTCCGTGGACGCCGGCGCGCTCGCGCGCGGGCTCACGCGCCTCTGGCTCTGGAGCGCGGTGCTGCTCACCGCTCTTCCCCTGTGGGTGCTGCGCGCGGCGGGCACGCCCGCGCGCTGGCGCGCCGGCGAGGGCGACTGGCTCGGCAGCCGGCCCACGGGGCGGCTCGCGGCGTGGACCTCGACGTGGCTCGGCGCGACGGCGGCGGGAGCCCTGGCGCTCTTCGCGGCGGCCCTCGCCGTCGAGCTGCGCACCTCCGGGGACGGACCGAGCCTCGCCTACCTCGGCAGCCACGACCTCTCCGACGTGCGGCGCGTCGAGCCGGGCGAGACGCGGGCGTTCACCGCGCCGGAGTGGACCCGGTGGGACGGCCCCGGCCGGGACATGGGGGACGCCGCGGGCGAGGCGCGCGTCCGCGTGCGGATCCGCCTCGCGCCGGCGGACTTCGCGCCGCGCGCGACGGTGCTCGTCGAGCTCGCGCGCGAGAGCGGGGAGTCGAGCACGGTGACGCGCGCGCTCGCGGCACGCGAGCGCGTCGAGCTCGAGCTCCCACCCGGCGCCGGCGTGCCGACCCTGCGCGTGACCAACGTCGGCTCCGCGCCGCTCGCGATCCTCACGCCGCAGAGCTTCGAGTTCTGGGCGCCGGGCGCGAGCGAGCGCCGGGCCTCGTTCGAGCTGGCGCTGCGCGGCTCCGCGTGCCTCGCCGCGGCCCTGGCGCTCGCGATCGGGTACGGGACCTGGCTGGGCGCCCCGCTCGCCGCGCTGGCCACGCTCGCGACCTGGGTCCTCGTGCGCGTCGTCGCCGGCGGCGCGACCGGCTGGCTGCCGGGCATGCGGCTCGCGCGCGCGCTCGCCTTCGTGGGCGAGGGCCGCACGCCCGAGCCCCTCGACCCGCGCGCGCTCGCCGGCCTCGCGGCCTGCGCCGCCCTGGGGGCCCTCGCGACGGTGGGCGGGATGCGTGCGTGGAGGTCGGCGACGTGACGGCGCGCCTCGCCGGCTGGGCGCTCGCGCTGGCGCTCCTCGTGCCGTGGGGCGCGCCGCGGCGCGCGCCCGAAGCGTCGATCGCGCGGCGCCTCCTGGGACCGATCGCCGCGCTCGCCGCGAGCGCCGTCTGGGTGCGCTTCGAGCTCGAGGTCGACGCCGGCAGGTTCGAGCTCGCGTACGCGTTCGCGGGCCTGGCGCTCGAGCTCGACCCGGGCTCCGCCGCGGGCTGGTACGCGCTCGCCGCGCACCTCGCCTTCGACCGCACGCGCGCCGAGCGCGAGCCCGACCCGGCCCGGCGCCGGCGCTGGCTCGAGGCGGCCCTCGAGGTCCTCGAACGCGGGGAGCGCCGCGCGAGACGTCCGGCGCGCGTCGCCCTGAGCCGCGGCCTGCTCTACCGCCACGTCGCCGAGCTGCAGGCGCTCGAGCCGAAGCTCGGCTGGCCAGGTGGAGAGCGGGCGGCGCTCGAGGCGAGCGCGCGCGCGTTCGAGCGCGCGGCGGAGCTCGGCTACGAAGAGGCCCGCGAGTACGCGCGGCGGGTCCGGGAGCTGGCCGCCGAAGCGGACGGCTGAGTGCGTGAGCAAGAATCCCACAGCCGAGAGCCAGCCGGACGCGCCGTGGCTAGGCGCGGCGACGACGCGTGTTGGCGGAGGAACACTCGGAGGAGCCGCAACGGCGCCACGGCGCGTCCGGCTGAGCTCGCAGGCGGCGTGGGATTCTTGCTCACGCTCTCTGAGTGCGCCTCCGGAGGCCTACGGGTAGCATCCGCCCGTGGGCTGGCTCCAGGACCCCTCCATCGAGACGATCTACGCCCTCTTCCAGGACTTCGAGTACCTCGCCCCGTTCGTCGTCCTGCTGCTCTGCGGAGTCGGCCTGCCCCTGCCCGAGGAGGTGGCGCTGCTCGGCTCGGGGGTGCTTCTCTACCAGGGCAGGGTCGCCTTCGTGCCGATCAGCGTCGTCTGCGGCGCGGCGATCCTGCTCGGGGACTCGGTCCCCTACTGGCTCGGCCGGCGCTTCGGGATGAGCGCGCTCGGGGTCGGCTGGGTGCGCAAGATCCTGCACCCCGAGCGCTTCGCGCTGCTCGAGGAGCGCTTCGGGCGGCACGGCAACTGGGCGATCTTCACCTGCCGCTTCCTGCCGGGCCTGCGCCTCCCGGGGTACTTCACGGCAGGTACTTTGAAGATGCCCTTCCTGCGCTTCCTCGCGCTGGACACGCTCGGCGTCGTGATCTCCGTGCCGACCTCGATCTGGCTCGGCAGGCTCTTCGCGACGAAGGTCGAGGACCTGCGGCGGCGCTTCGAGCACCTGCACCTCGCCCTGGCGTTCGCGATGGTCTCGCTGATCTTGATCCTCGTCGTGCGCGGCCGCCTCCGAAGGCGCGAGCAGCGGGCCGCGGCCCGGCGTCGGGCGGACGACCTGGAGCGGGACGAGGCCTCGTCCAGCGGTTGACGGACCTCGCCCCCTCGCTATGCTCTTCCACCCTTTAAGCCCCTTGCCCCGAGACTCGAGCCCCGAGCCCCTCTGAGCCCCGAGCACCCCCGCGCTGGCCCCCTGCCTCCAGCGAACTCCATGGACACAGCTTTCCTGGCCCTCTCCGGCGCCGCCGCCGTCGTCGCGCTCGTCTTCGCGTCCGCCAAGTACCGCGGGATCATGAGGAAGGACGCCGGCGACGAGAAGATGCAGGGGATCTCGAAGCAGGTCCAGGAGGGCGCGGCGGCGTTCCTGAAGGCCGAGTACCGCTGGCTGGCCGTTTTCGTGGTCGTCGTCGCCGTCCTGATCGGAGCATCCGGCCAGGAGGGCCTCGGGCCGCGGACGGCGATCGCCTTCGTCACGGGGGCGCTCGCCTCGGCGGTCGCCGGCTACTTCGGCATGCACACCGCGACGCGCGCCGCCGTGCGCACCACCCAGGCGGCGCGCACGGGCCTCTCGGCGGCGCTGGACGTGTCGTTCAGCTCGGGGGTCGTGATGGGCATGAGCGTCGTCGGGCTCGCGCTGCTCGGCATCGCCGTCTTCACGTACGTCTACTCGGGCGGGGAGTTCACGACCGGAGCGCTCGAGAACGTGCTCGGCTTCAGCTTCGGGGCGTCCTCGATCGCCCTCTTCGCGCGCGTCGGCGGCGGCATCTTCACGAAGGCGGCCGACGTGGGCGCCGACCTCGTGGGCAAGGTCGAGGCGGGCATCCCCGAGGACGACCCGCGCAACCCCGGGACGATCGCCGACAACGTGGGCGACAACGTGGGCGACGTCGCCGGGATGGGAGCGGACCTGTTCGAGTCGTACGTCGGCTCGATCATCGCCGCGATGACGCTCGGCGTGATCCTCTACGCAGGTCAGGCGCACATGTCGTCGATGGTGGTGCTGCCGCTCGGAGTCGCGGGGCTCGGGATCCTGGCGTCCATCGTCGGGACGTACTTCGTCAGGGCCACCGACGAGGCGCACCTGCACAGCGCCCTGTTCCGCGGGGTCGTGGTGGCCTCCGTCTTCGCGATCGCGGCGGCGGCCGCCCTGACGCTCGGGGTGCTCGAGTTCCCGGCGGGCGTCGTGGGTTGGAAGATGCTCGTCGCGATCGTCTCCGGCATCGTGATCGGGGTGCTGATCGGCAAGCTCACCGAGTACTACACCTCGACCGACACCAAGCCCGTTCGCAACATCGCCAAGCAGTCCAACACCGGGGCGGCGACGAACATCATCCACGGGCTCGCGACGGGCATGGAGTCGGTCGCGGCTCCGGTGGGCTGCATCTGCGTCGCGATCGCGCTCGCCTACGAGATGGCGGGCGTGTACGGCGTCGCGATCTCCGCCGTCGGAATGCTGTCGACGCTCGGGATCACGCTCGGCGTCGACGCCTACGGCCCGGTCGCCGACAACGCCGGGGGGCTGGCCGAGATGGCCAAGCTGCCGGCCGAGGTCCGCCGCCGCACCGACGCCCTGGACGCGGTGGGGAACACGACCGCGGCGATCGGCAAGGGCTTCGCGATCGGCTCGGCGGCGCTGACGGCGCTGGCCCTGTTCAACGCGTTCACGAGCCGCGCCGGCGCCCTGACGGGCAGCTCGCTGGCGCTCGACCTGTCGTCGACGTACGTGATGATCGGCCTCCTGATCGGTGGCATCCTGCCCTTCCTGTTCAGCGCGCTCACGATGCGCGCGGTGGGCAACGCCGCCTTCGACATGGTCAACGAGGTGCGCCGCCAGTTCCGCGAGATCCCCGGGATCATGGAGGGCACCGCCAAGCCGGACGCGGCCCGCTGCGTCGCGATCTCGACCGACGGCTCGCTCAAGCAGATGATCGTCCCCGGGCTCCTGGCCGTCGTCGCCCCGGTGGCGGTCGGGGTCTGGAACGTGAAGGCGCTGGGCGGGCTGCTCGCCGGGGCGCTCGTCACCGGCGTCATGCTGGCGATCTTCATGGCCAACGCCGGCGGGGCATGGGACAACGCCAAGAAGTACATCGAGGGCGGCCAGTACGGCGGAAAGGGCTCGGATGCCCACAAGGCCGCCGTGGTGGGCGATACTGTCGGCGACCCGTTCAAGGACACCTCCGGCCCCTCCCTGAACATCCTCATCAAGCTGATGAGCGTGGTCGCGCTCGTCTTCCTCCCCTGGTTCGTCTAGAAAGAACCCCCAGCAAGGAGCCCGCGATCGAACCGAGAGAGCTCGCCGCCGCCGCCGCCTGGCTCGCCGACCAGAAGAAGGCCGAGGACATCCGCGTCTACGAGGTCACCGACCACATCAAGGTCGCCGACTACTTCGTCGTGATGACCGGCACGAGCCGCCCGCACGTCAAGGCCTTGTACAACGAGATCCACGTGCGCCTGAAGGCGGCCGGCGAGGTGCACTCGAAGGCCGAAGGGGTCCCGGAAGCCTGGTGGGTGCTGCTCGACTTCGTCGACGTCGTCGTCCACATCCTGCAGCCCGAGGCGCGCGCCTTCTACGACCTCGACCACCTCTACGGCGAGTGCCCGCAGCTCGACTGGCGCTCGGTGGCTCTGCCGGAGCTGCCCCAGGCGCGGACCGCGTAGCGCGCCCGAGCCCGCGCTCGCGGCGAGAAAGACGGCGTCGCAAACCTGGATTCGGCCTCGATCCCGGGCGAGGATTGCCGATAACCAGAGCCCCGCATCCCCTGGCCTCCCCTACCAGCGCGCCGAGCCGAACGCGGCGACGAGAGGCCGTTCGGGCTCGGGGCAGCCTCCATGGAGTGGCACGACTGGACCGACGTGGCCTTCGAGCGGGCCCGTGAGCGCGAGACGCCCGTCCTCTTGTACCTGCGCGCCGGCTGGTGCCAGTGGTGCCGCGAGCTCGAGGAGCTGGTGCTCGCCGACGAGCGGGTGGTGCGCGCGCTGGACATCGGCTTCGTCTGCATCCGCGTCGACAAGGACCGCCGCCCGGACCTCGACGAGCGCTATCGGCGCGGGGGCTGGCCGACGCTCGCCTGGCTCGACGCCCGCGGCGAGCTCCTGGCGGCGGACAACTACCTCGACGCGGACGCGCTGCTCGAGCGGATGGAGCGTGTCCGCGCCCACTACCCCGAGGGCCGGGCGGAGATCGCGGCCGGCGCGACGGGCCCCGGCATGAGCCCCAGCCCCGCCCTGGTCGAGCCGCTCGTGCACGCCGGCGCGCGGCCCCGCGGCCGGCACCCGCGCGAGCTCTCCCCCGAGGTCGTCGACGACGTCGCGCGCACGCTCATCGAGAGCGCCGACCCGGTCTACGGCGGCTGGGGGACGCGCCAGAAGTTCCCCCACCCGGAGGCGTTGCACTTCGCAATCGTGCGCTGGTCGCAGACGGGCGACCCGCAGACGCTGTCGGTCGTGCTGCGCACCCTGCGCTGCATGCAGCGCGGCGAGATCTACGACGAGGTCGAGGGCGGCTTCTACCGCTACGCGACCCAACCCGACTGGAGCGTCCCGCACCACGAGAAGATGCTGGACAGCAACGCCCAGCGGCTGATCGCCTACGTCGAGGCGTTCCAGGCCGTCGGCGAGGCGTCGTTCGAGTGGACGGCGCGCGGGATCCTGGACTGGATGCACGAGACACTGCTCGACCCGCAGACGCGCGCCTTCCGCGGCAGCCAGGACGCCGATCCGGAGTACGCGCATCTGAGGACGCGCGAGGCGCGGCGCGCGCGCGGCGCGCCCGAGTGCGACCCGACGATCTTCTGCAACTGGAACGCGATGGCGGCACGCTCGCTGCTGAAGAGCGCCGTCGTGCTGGGCGAGGACCGCTATCGCCTGCAGGCGCTCGCCACGCTCGACTTCCTGGTCGAGAACCTGTGGGACGAGCGGCGCGGCATGTACCACTACTGGGACGGCACGTACAACCTGCCGGGCATGCTCACCGACCAGGCGTACATGCTGCGTGCGCTGATCGAGGCGATGCACTACTCGGGCGAGAACCGCTACCTGGTCCCGGCCCTGCAGCTCGCGCGCTTCGCCGTCGAGCACCTCCAGGGCACCGACGGGTTCTTCTACGACGCGCACGAGGACCCCAACGCGCGGCGGCCGCTCGGGAACCGCTCGATCCTCGAGAACGCCGTCATGTCCGAAGCGCTCCTGCGTCTGGCGCAGATGGCCCGCGAGCCCGAGCTGACGGTGAGCGCGCGTGCGTGCCTCGACGCCTTCCTGCCCGAGTACAAGGCCTACGGCCACTTCATCGCCGCCTACGGGCGGGCGGTGGACCTCTTGTTCAACGCTCCGGTCCACGTGACCATCGTCGGGTCGCGCGCCGAGGACAAGACCCGCGCCCTGCGCGAGGCGGCGCTGCGCCCCTACGTGGCCAACCGCATCGTGCAGACGATCGACCCGCGCGAAGATGCGACGCTGTTCGAGCTGGCGGGCCTGCCGGACCCCGGCGAGCGGATCGCGCGGGCGTACATCCACCAGGGTCGCGCGAGCTACGCGGAGACGAGCCAGCCGGCGCGCCTGCCGGCGCTCATGGCGCGCGCGGAACGCTCCGACTAGGCCGGCCTGAACGGTTGCCTAGCGGAGATCGGCCCTGGCGCGGCCGCGCGGGCCGGTTTCGGGGTGAGAGTTGTCCACTACGTTCGACAGAGAGCACGGTCGGGGACGCGCAGCGTGTCCCGCGGCCGGTTCTCGGGGGTGGGGAGTAGGGACCCTGCGCGGGCGCGCGGCACGCCCCGACGAGCGCGAGGAGGCAAAGCACCGCCGCCCTCACCGGATGAGCCTCGGCTCGAGGCGCGGCCAAGAGTCCTCGATCCCCGCGTCCGCCAGCTCGCGCCCGCTCAGGTAGCGCAGCTCCTCGAACCCCTGGCCGCGCAAGATGCTGCACCGCAGGAACACGAAGAAGCGGCTCTTCGTGCGCGTGACCGAGCGGCTCTTGAAGAGCTCCCCGATCCCCGGAATCCAGCCCAGCACCGGCACCTGCGAGACGGCCTTCGTCTCGGTCTCGACGTCGAGGCCCCCGATGACGACGGTGTAGCCGTCGGGCAAGCTGACCACGCTCGTGGGGATGCTGGACGTCGAGGGTCCCGATCAGCTCTTCGACCTGGGCGAGCAGGCGCACGTGCCCTGTCGTGCGCATTCCCTGAACTCTTGTTAGTTTGTTAGAGTAGTGGGGTGGATGCGACGGCCGTGGGCACCATGGAGAATCGAGGCGTACCGACTGGGTTGATTGTGGTAGCGGCGATCGTGCTCGTGCAGGTACTGATCACGGTGGCTGTTGCCTTCGTAGCGACCGTTGTCCATCACGAGGAATGGCGCTCCGTGAGGAAAAAGAATTCCGTCCAAGCTCTGTTTGTGGTGACCTTGCTCTTGCTGCTCCTCACCAGGACCGAAGGAAACATAACGTCAGTCTATTGGTTCGGCGTCTGGTGGGTTGGATTCTGGACGATCTGCGTCGTGTTTACGCTGGCACTAACCCTCTACGCCCGGTTGCCGTTGTGGCTTCGGTTCGCGGGGTTTGGGGGCGCCCTGCTCTTGACTGTTGGGGCAGCACGCTTCGAGGCGCTCGTTGGGCGAACAGTTGCGTACCCGTGGTGGTTCTCCCATTCGGGGGTCGCGCTCGGCCTCGTGCTTCTCGGGGTGATCCTGATGTGTGCATCCCGCGAGTTCGGGGTATGGAAGAAGCAGGTCTTCGCGGTTTTCGCGGCTTGGATTCTCCCCTTTGTCCCTGGATTCTGGCGCGACTGTTGCAAACTGCGGATCGGAATGAAAGAATGAACGTCGAGCAGGTCTTCGAGACGTTGGGCTCGCACGCCGTCCTGACTCCTGAGTCTCGATCGAACACGGACCGTATGCCCGTTCAGGACGTGGACCCAGGAGAGTGGCACGGCAGGCGGCTGGCGGTCTTCTGCAGGAGATCCGGGAATGCTGACTGCTGTTGGGCGAGGTTCGATGAGGATCGGCTGATCGACTTCGAGCTGTCCCCTGACTAACTGACTAGCCCTGAACCAAGCGTGACCGGGGCTTGCGTTTCCCGAGAAACGGCTCGAACCGCCGCATCCCTGAGGGTACGTGGTGTTTGTCCAAACCAACCGCGACGCTCGAGGAGGGGCGCTTCGAGTGAACAGAAAGCTACTGCAACGGTCGAGGAACCTCGAGCGGCGGATCGGGCATCGGCTGCGGCCGATCGACTGGGAGGACCAGGACTCGCCGGGGAATGCAAGGAACTGGCCTTTCGCGGGTTTTCGAGTGACCGCGTAGCGTGATGTCGTGAGCACTTCACTGGCAAGCACACGGCCCGCTCCGCCGATTGAAGTGGTATGGACAACACTCTTCATCGACGTGAGATCG
>Ga0299906_10000808_pt1 | contig 27933 bp, 24 predicted proteins | sample RVTome_14_FD_200259 | JGI IMG/M metagenome (GOLD analysis project Ga0299906, IMG submission 200259) | Soil microbial communities from uranium-contaminated site in the Upper Colorado River Basin, Wyoming, United States - RVT145D125 (version 2) ...
CCATCCACCCCCCGCGCTCCTTACGTCCGCCGTCGACCCGCACCCGCCCGTGCCTCACGCGGCCAACGGCGTCACCACGACGCGCGGCGCCACCTTGACCCGCCCTCCGGTCGCGCTATGGTCGCTGCCGGGGTGGTCATGACACAGCTCGAGTCGGCGAAGCGGGGCATCGCGACCCCGGAGATGGAACGAGTGGCTCGGCGCGAGTGCGTCGCGCCCGACTTCATTCGCGACGAGGTCGCGCGCGGCCGGCTGGTCATTCCGGCCAACGTGCGCCATCTCGCCGGCAGCGGCGGCGCCGCGCCGACACCGCCGAACGGCCACGGACGCAGCTACCCGGACGTTGCCGCCGGGCACCCCGGGGCGCGCGCCGACGCCCGCTTGTGGGTGAACCAGACGGTCTCGCAGCGCTGGGCCGTGGTGTCCGATCCGGCGGCACTGCGGGGCGAGCGGGCGCCGAAGCGGCTCGATCCGACGGGCATCGGCCGCATGATCACCACCAAGGTGAACGCCAACATCGGCGCCTCGCCGGTGGCGAGCGGCACGCGCGCCGAGGTCGAGAAGCTCGAGTGGGCGCAGCGCTACGGCGCCGACACGCTGATGGACCTGTCGACCGGCGGCGACCTCGACGCCTGCCGGCAGGCCATCGTCGACCACGCCACCATCCCGATCGGCACCGTGCCGATCTACGGCATGATCGTCGGCCGCCGCATCGAAGACCTCAGCTACGACGTCATCCTGAAGGAGATCGAGAAGCAGGCGCGCCAGGGCGTCGACTACTTCACGATCCACGCCGGTGTGCTGCGCCAGCATTTGGGACTGGTCGCGAGCCGGACCACGGGCATCGTGTCGCGCGGTGGCTCGCTGCTCGCCAAGTGGATGATCGACCACGGCAAGCAGAACCCGATGTACGATCTCTTCGACGAGATCAGCGCCATCATGCGCGAGTACGACGTCACCTACTCGCTCGGCGACGGGCTGCGCCCCGGCTGTCTCGCCGACGCCAGCGACGCCGCGCAACTCGCCGAGCTGCGCACCCTCGGCGAGCTGGTGCAGCGCGCGCGCGAGGCGGGGGTGCAGGCCATGGTCGAAGGGCCCGGGCACGTGCCGCTCGACCAGATCGGCTGGAACATGCGCCTCGAGCAGGAGGTCTGCGACGACGCGCCGTTCTACATCCTGGGCCCGCTCGTCACCGATGCCTTCCCCGGCTACGACCACATCACCAGCGCCATCGGCGCGGCGGAAGGGGCCCGGCACGGCGCCGCCATGCTCTGCTACGTGACGCCCAAGGAGCACGTCGGGCTGCCCAAGGCCGAGGACGTGCAGGCCGGCTGCATCGCCTACAAGATCGCCGCCCACGCCGGCGACGTGGCGCGCGGCATCGCCGGCGCCCGCGAGTGGGACGACGACATGTCGCGCGCCCGCGCCGCGCTCAACTGGCCCAAGCAGTTCGAGCTGGCCTTCGACGGCGAGACCGCTCGCGCCCTGCACGACGAGGACCTCGAGGTCGACACCGACTTCTGCGCCATGTGCGGCCACGACTGGTGCTCCATGCGCATCTCGAAGGAGATCGTCGAGTTCGCCAGCGGCAAGGACGCCCGCTTCCAGCCCGAGCGCACGGCGAAGCGTAGCCCGGGCGTGAGCGACGAGGGCCGCGAGTTGCTGGCGCGGCGCGCGCAGCCGGTGCCCGTCGTCGAGGGGAAACGCGCCTGCCACTCCGAGCACGTGCCCGACGCGGAGCGGGCCCGCGCGGTGCAGACGCAGCTCGCCGACAGGTAGGGTCGATCCGCGCCGGGGTCGTTCTCATGCGCGCTCGGATGGGGGGGGGAGTAGGTCGGGTCGCTGGCTCATGGTCCTCGCAAGCCCCAACCCGCCGCGCCGACCCGCGTGCTGCGGAAATCGCCTGCGACCCGACCTGCTCCCCCCGCCCCCGTCCGACCTACTCGGGGTGAGTTCGGGCGGGCGTGCGGCCCTTTCCGTCTCGTCTCCGAGCAGTAGTTCTGGCAGGGCACGGCCGAGGGCGCCGTCCGCTTTCGCAGCATCGGGCACACCCTCCAGACCCACGACTCGAGCGAGTAGCATCGCCCGCCCCTCGCTTGCGTGGCAGCCCGACCCAGCCTCTTGCGCCAGCGAGCGTCCGGTTCCATCCTACGCCGATGGATCGCAAGGACGTCCAGCAGATGATGGAGGCCATGCGGGCCGGCCTTCAAAAGGACGAGTCCGAGGGAGATCTCGCCGGCATCACGGTCGAGGCTCTCGCCGCCGCCGTCACCCACCCGAAGGCGCCCGACGTCATCGGCCAGATCATGGAGATCGAGAAGACCTCCGTGCAGGAGGGCGATCCGGCCCCCGACTTCACCTTGCCCTGGCTCGGCAGGAAGCCGGCCGGCGCAGGCGAGCGACTCACGCTCTCCAGCCGCTTCGGGAAGCGCCCGGTCGCGCTCGTCTTCGGCAGCTACACGTGACCGCCTTTCCGGGCCCAGGCTGGGACCCTCAATCGCATCTACGACCGCTTCCGTGACCGGGTCGAGTTCTACGTCGTCTACATCAAGGAGATTCACCCGACCGACGGCTGGCAGGTGCAGGAGAACGAGCGCGACGAGGTGCTCGTGCCCCAGCACCGCTTGATGCAGGAGCGGGTCGAGGTGGGGCAGATGTGCATGCTGAAGATGGCGCTCGGCATGCCGGCGGTGGTCGACGAGATGGACGACGCGGTGGCGCGTGCCTACGCCGCCATGCCCGAGCGGCTCTATCTGATCGGCAGCGACGGACGCGTGGCGTTCAAGGGCGGCATGGGGCCCATGTTCTTCCGCCCGCAGGACTGGGAGCGCGCCATCGAGCGCGAATTGGCGCAGGGCGCCTGAGGAGCGTCCGCTAGAGGGAAGCGACAACCGTTGTCCGCCAACCGCGGTTGGCGCACTGCCCCAGGACGTTGGCAGGCCGGTCAGCCGTCGGGACCGGGAACGACCGGCGCACGTCGTCGCGCCCGAGACGCCGCCGCTGGTACGGACCTTGCGTTCGGTGGAGGGCGTGTTCCCCGTTCCCCTGTCGATTCGGACGCCGAGCACGGAGGCGCCGATCTCTCCTCGAAGCTGACTGATGCAGATTGCGGATCCGGTCGGGATGCGACCCCTTCGCCGGATGGGCGGGGGCGGGCAGATGCCCGTCCCCGCCGCCCCTTCTCGGACGGCCGCAGCCCCTTGCCGGGCACGGGTCGCATCGGATAGGCGGGTGTCATGAGCGAGCGCCCGCTGCGCGTGCTCTTCGTCTGCAAGGAGAACGCGAACCGTAGCCAGATGGCCGAGGCCTTCGCCCGCATCCACGGTGGTACGTCGGTAGAGGCTGCGAGCGCGGGCTCGCGACCGTCCGGGCAGGTGAACTTTCGGGCCGTCGCCTCGATGGCCGAGCGTGGCTACGACCTCGGCCGCCATCGTTCGAAGAGCGTCGACGAGCTGAGCACCGGAGCCTGGGACTGCGTCGTCACCATGGGCTGCGGCGACGAGTGCCCCCACGTCGTCACCCCACGCCGGGAAGACTGGGCCATCCCCGACCCGCGCGACCTGCCGCCCGAGGCGTTCGCACGGGTGCGCGACGAGATCGAGCGGCGCGTGATCGATCTGCTTGCCCGCTTGCAGGCGGACGGCGCCGCCGGAACGCTGCGCCTTTAGCGTGTTCCGCTCCGGCCGGCGCGCGGTGATGCCACCGTGACGAGACCGGTATTTGCGATGCTCCTCCCCCTCGTACGCTTCGGGGCCCACTTCACCCTGCGCATGATTGCGCTTCTCCTCCTCGCGTTCGGGTTGGCTGTCTTGCCGATGGTGCTCCTGCGAAGCGCCTGGCCCGGCAGCAGGGGCCTGCTCGAGGCGATCTGTACCGGGTGGCCTTGGATGAGCGCGGTGGCCGTGGTGGGGGGGCTCGCCGGATTGGCCCTCCTCGGGCGTCCTGCGAGTCTCATGCGGCAGCGCCGCCGGTCGAAGCCGGCACTCGCCTCCGATCCGTGGGCGCGGGGGGGAGCCCTTCCGTACGCTCTCATTGCCCTTGGCGTCGCGACGCTCGGGGTGTCACAGCCGCTCGTCGTTCTCTGGAGGGACACGCTCGCGTTGTTGGAGCGCTGGCAGGCCTGGCAGGCGCTCTTCGCGGCGCCGCCCGAGATGTCGGGCTTCGTTCTTCTCCCCATACTGCCGTTCCTCTTCGCTCCGATGCTGGAGGCCCTGTCGCTCGCCGCCTGTCTCGCATCCTCGACCGCGCTCGTCGTCGAGCACCACGTGGCGAGCCCGAGGCTCCGCAGAGCGCTCGCGGGCTGTGTAGTGCTTCAGCTCACCCTCATCGTCGAAGCGCTGCTCGCCATCAGCTGGACCTACGGCCTCTTTCTCGAGGTCCTGCCCGCCCTGCTCGAGCAACCCCGCGACGAGATCGCTCGGGGGATCGAATCCTGGTTGGCTCGTTTCGAGATGACTGCCGAGCCCATGGCCTTGCGTTTCGCATTCCTGGCAGGGGGCTACGGCCTCTGCGCTTTCCTCGCCGACCCGGTCAACCCAGGAGCCCCCGGCCCGCGTGACCTGCCCGAGCCGACGGGAGCAGAGGTCCCCCGAGCCGCGTCTTCGCGCCTGCCCTCGCTTCCGCCTGTTCCCGATGCCTGGCACCGCCCCTTGGCGCACGCGACCTACCTCATCCGTCCACGTTACCCGCTTCTGGCAATGATCCTCCGCCTCACGGGCGGGTACGAGATCCTCGCGCCGGCCGGTGGGTCCGCCGAGCGAATCGTGTTCGACGTTACCGAGGAAGGCGGACCTGTCCCCGGTATTCTGCGCGTCCAGGGGGTGTTGCCGGACGACGGCGAGCTGATGGTGATCCATCGCCGACGTTGGCCGCTCGCGAAGCGCCAGGTGACCGTGACCGCTGGCGGCAAGGTACTCGCCGTGATCAGGACGGGTGGAGTGGGCGAGGCAGGATGGACGATCGAAGACGGCTCCGGAGCGGTCTTGGGAGAGGTGGTGCAGGTGCTCCTCTTGCCACGCCTCGCGACGTACGAGATCCGGGTCCGGGGGACACCGGCATGCCGGGTCGTCTGGACCCTCAAGGGGCTCCTCAGACCCGAACTCGAGATCACGTTTCTCGAGGCAGCGACTGCCAGACTGGACAAGCGGCTCGGCCTGGCGCTCGGCCTGATTCTCGAAGGGCACGGCCGCTTCGCGACCCACGTGGTCTCGAACTGAGCGGGTGCACGTTCACGATCGTCACCGTGGCCGTGGACGTGCCGGTCGTCGTGAAGGGTGGTGACGACGAAGGTGGTGGCGGTGCGACGAGGAAAGCCACGGACCGCAGGTGCGCCGACCTCCCTGGATCGAGCCCGAGGCCGCGTATAGTCTCTCGGCATGACCCATCTGGACAGCCTCGGAACGCGCGCGCACCTCGAGATCGGTGGCACGCGCTACGCCTTGCACGACCTGACCCGCCTGGGTGACGCGACGCGGCGACTGCCCTACTCCTTGCGCATCCTGCTCGAGAACCTGCTGCGCCGCGAGGACGGTCGCAGGGTCACGCGTGCCCACGCCGAGGCGTTGCTGGCCTGGCAACCGACCCGCGAGCCCGAGCAGGAGATCCCGTTCATGCCGGCGCGGGTCATCCTGCAGGACTTCACGGGCGTGCCGGCGGTCGTCGACTTGGCCTCGATGCGCGACGCCATGCGCCGCATGGGCGGCGATCCGACGAAGATCAACCCGTTGCAGCCGGTGGATCTGGTCATCGACCACTCCGTGCAGGTCGACGCCTACGCCTCCCCGGACGCGTTCCGGCAGAACGTCGAGATCGAGTACGAGCGCAACCGCGAGCGCTACGCCTTCCTGCGCTGGGGGCAGGGGGCCTTCCGTGACTTCCGCGTCGTGCCGCCGGGGACCGGCATCGTCCACCAGGTGAACCTCGAGTATCTGGCGCCCGTCGTGTTCGAGCGCGACGGGGACGGCACGGCCATGCTGCTGCCCGACAGCGTGCTCGGCACCGACTCGCACACGACCATGATCAACGGGTTGGGTGTGCTGGGCTGGGGCGTCGGCGGCATCGAGGCCGAAGCGGCGATGCTCGGGCAGCCGACCGTCATGCTCATCCCGCAGGTGGTCGGCTTCCGGCTGCGCGGCATCCTTCCCGCCGGCGCCACGGCCACGGACGCCGTGCTGACGGTCACGCAGATGCTGCGCCAGCACGGCGTGGTCGGGAAGTTCGTGGAGTTCTGTGGGCCGGGGCTCTTCAGCCTCTCGCTCGCCGACCGTGCCACGATCGCCAACATGGCGCCCGAGTACGGCGCCACCATGGGCTTCTTCCCGGTGGACGCGGAGACGCTCGCCTACCTGCGCCTGACCGGCCGCGACGAGCGCCACGTCGCGCTCGTCGAAGCGTACCTGCGCGCCCAGGGGCTGCTGCTCGCGGCGGACGCGCCCGAGCCCGAGTTCTCGGAGGTGATCGAACTCGATCTCGGCACCGTCGAGCCGAGCCTGGCCGGCCCGAAGCGGCCGCAGGACCGCATCGCATTGCGCGACGCCAAGCGCTCCTGGGAGGCGACGCTTCCGACGTACCTGAAGAACGGCGACGCGGCCGCGCGGGTGCCGGTCGAGATGGGCGGCGAGCGGGGTGAGATCGGGCACGGCTCCGTCGTCATCGCGGCCATCACGAGCTGCACGAACACGTCGAACCCGTCCGTCATGCTCGGCGCGGGGCTGTTGGCGCGCAACGCCGTGGCCAAGGGACTCACGGTGAAGCCGTGGGTGAAGACGAGTCTGGCACCGGGCTCGAAGGTGGTCACCAGCTACCTCGAAGGCGCGGGCCTGCAGGACGACCTTGCCGCGCTCGGCTTCGAGCTGGTCGGCTATGGCTGCACGACCTGCATCGGCAACTCGGGGCCGCTGCCGCCGCCGGTGGCGCAGGCGATCGAGCAGGGCGACCTCGTGGTCGCGGCCGTGCTCTCGGGCAATCGCAACTTCGAGGGCCGCGTGAATCCGCTCACCCGGGCCAACTACCTGGCGTCGCCGCCGCTCGTCGTCGCCTACGCGCTGGCGGGCACCATGGACTGGAATGCCGAGAAGGATCCGCTGGGCACCGCTCGCGACGGCACGCCGGTCTTCTTGCGCGACGTGTGGCCGACCCCGGCCGACGTGCGCGCGGCGATGGGCGCCGTGACGGCGGAGCGCTTCCGAACCGAGTACGCCGTCGTCTTCGAGGGGGACGAGCGTTGGAAGAGCATGCCGGCGCCGACCGGCGACCTCTACGCCTGGCAGGACGACTCCACGTACATCAAGGCGCCGCCGTTCTTCGACGGCATGGGGCGCGAGCCGAGCCCCCTCCGTGACGTCGAAGGCGCGCGCGTGCTGGCGCTGCTCGGCGACTCGATCACCACGGATCACATCTCGCCGGCCGGCTCCATCAAGACCGACAGCCCCGCCGGGCGCTACCTGCGCGAGCACGGCGTCGAGCCCAAGGACTTCAACTCCTACGGGTCACGCCGCGGCAACCACGAAGTGATGATGCGCGGTACTTTCGCCAACATCCGCCTGAAGAACCTGCTCGTGCCCGGCAGCGAAGGGGGTGTGACGCTGCATCACGCGAGCGGCGAGCGCCTCGACATCTTCGACGCGGCCATGCGCTACCGCGACGCGGGCACGCCGCTGGTCGTGCTCGCGGGCAAGGAGTACGGCACCGGCTCGTCGCGCGACTGGGCGGCGAAGGGCACCCTTCTGCTCGGCGTGCGGGCCGTGATCGCCGAGAGTTACGAACGCATCCATCGCTCGAACCTGGTCGGCATGGGCGTGCTGCCGCTGGAGTTCCTACCCGGCGAGAGCGCAGCCGGCCTCGGATTGACCGGCGCCGAGACCATCGACGTGCTGGGGATGGCCGGGCTGACGCCGAAGCGTCGCCTGCAGGTCCGCGCCACGGCGCCGGGCGGCGAGGTACGGACCTTCGACGCGATCGCCCGCGTCGACACCCCGGACGACGTGGACTACTACCGGCACGGGGGCCTCCTGCCCTACGTGCTGCGCGACCTCCTGGACTGACGCGACCCGGTCATTCGCGGACCTGCAGCAGCCGGCCTTCGCGCACCCCGTAGAAGAGCGGGGCCACCCGCATGCGCGGGAAGCGTTCGCGGAGCCAGGCCGTCTTGGTGCGCACGTTCTCGATCGAGTCGCCGACGACGAAGCGATCCTTCGACCGGTCGAAGCACTCGTCCGCCGCCTCGCGCGACCAGCCGGCTTTGAGGGCCAAGCCGGTGACGAAGGCGTCGCGCTGCCCGCCGAGGTCGACGAGGCCGCATTCGTCATGGCCCAGAACGCAGATGGCCGCCACGGCCGCCACGCCGGCGGCGTAGGCCAGGGCGAAATCCATCGTGTCGACCTCGATGCTCGGCGTGCGCAGTACGTAGGCGAAGCCGCGTGGCAGACGCAGCACGATGCGCGGGTCGATGCAGGTCGCGATGGCGAGGCGCGGGCGCCCGGCCGAGCGCAACGGCGCCACCAGGTTGTGGAAACGCAGCAGGTCGGCGACGGGCGTGTCCAGGTGCTCCGGGAGGATGTCGTTCTCGCCGTGGACCGGCAGCAGATCGGGATGGGACTTGGGTAGCATCGACGACGGGCGCGCTCAGTGGCAGTCGAGGTCGGCTTCGACGCCCGTGTGATCCGAGACCCAACAGATCGGGTCGGGGAGGGCGCCGCACGTGGGGGCGAAGGGGTTCGGCGCCTCGGCGAAGAGCCGTGTGCCGGTGCCGTCGCCGTCGGCGTCGGCCGGCGTGTCGAGCGTGCCGTTGCAGGCCCCACCGGACTCCGGCACGAGAAAGACGTAGTCGATCCGCGAGCCGACGTTGAGGGCCGGATCTTCCAGCTCGGAGAGGTCGGAATCCTCGCGCCCCGACGTGCAGCCGACCCCCGTGGCCGGTACGCAGGCCGGGTTGCCGGCGGCCGCGTAGGCGTCGATCCAGCCGCGCCCCGTGAAGCGCGTGATCTCGAAGGACGCGGGTGAGGCGTTCATGTCGCCCACCAGGAAGGCGGGCTCGGGGACGTCGTGGGTGGCCTCGACCAGCAGGGCGGTCTGCTCGGCCTGGCACTGCCGCACCGTCGCGGCGCCGGCGGCCACGCACTCGGCCGGGCACGGGCCGAAGGTCCCTTCGCACGGACTCGAGGCGAGGTCGGAGCCGGAGGCGAGATGCGTCGAGTAGACGTCGATCGGACCGACGGGGTGGTCGAGGCGGACGTGCAACACGTTGCGTAGCGGCCCCAGGAGGTCGGTCACCGCGCTGGAGAGGGCCGGATGACGCGACAAGATGAGGGAGTCGTCGACCCCGTTGTCGAGGAGGAAGAGCACCTCGTACGGCGCCGGGCATACGTCCGCGAGGTGTGCTTCGACGAGATCGGGGATCGGGTTCGCGACGGTGTTCGACACTTCCTGCAGCGCCACGACGTCGGGACATCCGCGCGCCACGATCCACTCACCGAGCAGGTCGATGCGGTCGGCGAGCCGGCAGCCGCTCGTCGCGGGCGGACAGAAGAGACCGTGCAGCACGTTCAGGTTGGCGATGGTGACGTCACGGTCGAGGCACGTTGCGGGCGGCGCCGCGTCCCTGGCCCGAAACCGTCCGGCGTCGTTGCGGGTCACGTCCCCGCCGAAGGCGGCGCAGTATCGCGTGTCGTCGAGGACGAGGTCGAGGCCGATCGGCTCCGACTGGGCGGGGGCTTCCAAGCCGCAGGGCAGCGCCGAACCCTTGGCCTTGACCACCAGTCGGCCCGGCTTGACGACGATCTTGCGGACGCCGGCGACGCTGGCGCTCTTGTCGAGGTAGCGCCAGCCGCGGCTCGGGCCGTCATCGCCGATGGGTGACCAGTTGCCCGCCGGGAGCGCGGCGTCGAGGCGGCATCCGCCGGGCGCATTGGAGGCGAACACGCGCAGCAGGGCCCCCGCGGCCGGGTCCGGAAACGGGGCGGCCAGGGCCGGATCGCCGACGGAACGGAAACTGAGCGTGCGGCGCGCGGGGTTGCCCGCCTTGGCCGACACGCGCAGGGACTTGCCGGCGATCGGGACGTCCGCCGCGCGCCCGCTCTGCGCCGGCAGGACGAGCACCAGGGCGAGCGCGGCGTATCGCAAGAGGCGGGTCACTGCCTCTTGGCATGACACCCGGTCCCCGGCGGCGTCAAGGGAGAAGTCCTCCCGGTAGTGACGCCGTTTGCCGCGGGAGGCACGGGAGGATACGCGCCGCCGGCTCCCGGGCGTCGCACACCCCCGCCCCACCGCCCATCCACCCCCCGCGCTCCCTACGTCCGCCGTCGACCCGCACCCTCCCGGGCCCCCCGCGGCAAACTGCGTCACCGCTGTCCTCCCGGGCGTTGGAACCGGAGCGCGTCCTTGCTAGAGCCGCAGCGTGTCGACGTCCCCCGGTCCCGGCCCGCTGGCCATCGTGCACCGCATCACCATCTGGACGGCGCTCGGTGCGGCGCTCGCCTACCTCGGGTGGGAGGCGAGCCATCTGGCAGCCGGCTGGAACGGGGCGGGCGTGCTGCGGACGGGGCTCGCGCTTGTGGCGACCGTGGGGATCGCGGTGTACCTTCGCAGCCTACGCGGTCTCGCCGCCAGGCTGACGCCGCGAAGTGATCGGGCGTCCAGGTCGTGACGCCGCACGTAGCAGGGGCCCACGCATCAGTGACCCACGTATCGGGGACCACGGACAGGACGGAGAGGTGACGATGAAGCGGACGATTGCCATGCTGGGTTTCGTCGTGTCGCTGGCGCCGCCCGTGCAGGCGGGCAGCATCAGCATCACGGCCACGCAGGACGCGACCTATGACGGGACGACCGTCACCAGCTCGCTCACCATCTCGAATCAGGGTGACGAGGCGGCCGTGTCCGTCGTCCCCAAGCTCCGCTTCGGAGACAAGGAAGTGCGCGGCACGCTTCACGACGAGCTGGTGCCGGGCGCCACCGTGAGTGACACGCTGACCCTCGAGGTGGGCGAACTGCAAACCGGCCGCTGGCCCTTCTCGCTGGCCGTCGACTACGCCGACGGCAACCAGTACCCGTTCCAGGCACTGCAGATGGCGGCGATCACGGTGGGGAGCCCGTCGCCGGCCACCGTCGCCGTCCCCAAGATGGAGGCCGACCCGCTCGCCGCTGCGGGAGACCTCCGGGTCACGGTGAAGAACCTGTCGGCGGATCCCCGACAGGCGTCCTTGTCCCTGCACCTGCCGCACGGCCTCGAAGCCACCAAGGGCGGGACCGAGGTCGTGTCGCTCGAGCCGTGGGGAGAGCGCGAAGTCGTGATTCCGATCACCAACCGCACGGCGCTGCCGGGCTCGCGCTATCCCGTCTTCGCCACCGTAGAGTACGACGAGGGCGACACGCATCACGCGCTGGTCGCGCAGAGCGTGGTCGAGATCGTCAGCGCCGAGAATGCCGTAGCGGTGCACGGCAACCGCTTCTGGATCGGCGCCGCCGTTCTCGGCGGGATCTTCGTGTTGCTGCTCGCCTGGCGCGGCCTGCGGGGCTGAGGTCAGCCGGCCTGGGGCGCGAGCGGGGGCGCGACCTGGCCGGCGTCGCGCATCTGCTGGATCTGCTCCTTGGCGAAGCCGGCCCAGCGATTGCCCGGGTACGAGTCGATCACCTCGGTGAACGTCGTGGTCGCCTCGTCGTAGCGTCCGAGCTGCCGGAGGCAGAGACCGACGTGGTAGATGCTCTCCGCCACCCAGATGCTGGCCGGGAAGCGCGCTGGGATGTCGCGGTAGCCTTCCATGGCGCGCGCGGGGTCGCCCGAGCGCAGGAGGCTGGCGGCGCGGAAGAAGGTGGCGTCGCCGGCCGTGTTCGTGTCACCCCCGAGGCGGATCGCCCAGTCGAACTCGCTCACCGCGGTGTCGTAGTTCTCGGACGAGAAGGCCGTCCAGCCCCGCTGGTAGAAGTACGACGGCCCGAAGTCGCGCCCGACGCTCCACGCGGTGAAGACGACGATCAACACGGTTGCCGCCGGAACGAGCACGGCGTGCGCCGCGGTGAGCCCGCGATCGACACTCTCGACGGCTCGCGGCGCCGGGAGGGGCACCAGACAGAGCACGATGCCCAGGAGCGTGCAGCCGATGCCCAGCCAGTCGGCCCCGATGCGCTGGTACCGCAGGGTGACGGTCGGTTGATCGGGATAGACCATCATGAAGGCCGGACTCGCGAGGAAGACGTGCTTCGCCCCCTCGACCCGCCAGTTCGGGAAGTACGAGACCGAGATCCAGTGCGGCTTGCCCGGGCACGTCGTGGTGAAGCGGATCTCCATGTGGTCGATCGATTCCTCGATCGCGCACCGGCCGCGAATCGGCTCTCGGGTGAGTTCGCTCGGATCGGTGGTGACGAACGCGAAGCGCGCGCGCTCGGCGGCGGGCACCGTGTCGGCGAAGACGAGCGGGATGTCGAGCGCCTCGTCGGTGGCGAACCAGCGGTGGAAGGTATGCTTCCAGTCTTTGGTCTCGACCAGGACAGGCTCGAAGCGCGGGACGCGCACGTAGTGCGGGTCGGCGTTCTTCAGGTGGAAGACCGAGTACGGCTTCTGGTGGAACGTGCGCTCCCAGCGGGGGTGCTTCAGCAACGCCTGCTCGACCTCCGACGTGATCGTGATCATGTCGTGGGCGTTGAAGAGCTCGAGGCGACGCGTCGCGAGACCCGCCGCGACCGTCGGGTAGCTGTACCCGGGGATCACCCCCGTCCCCTGCTTCGAGATCTGCGATTGCAGCCAGTAGATGAAGGGGGAGTTCACCGCGGTCTGCAGCAGCACGCCTTCGAGGGTCGCGCGGCCGGAGAGGTGGGGGAGGCTCTCGAAGACCCGCATGCTCCCGAAGCGGTCGTGCTTCGGCGAGTTCTCGTACGCCACCCGCGGCTGGTCGATGGTGCCCCGCAGGTGCGTCGTGAGGTCTTCGAGGAGGCCCCACGAGGGCTTCTGCTGCAGGCCCGAGTAGTTCCACTTGATCCACGAGTCGACGAAGGTCGTGTGCTGCTGGACCCAGTAGGAGATGCCGAAGCACAGGGCGAGCGCCCCGATGTGCGGGATGAAATGGAAGACGATGCCCTCGATGCCCGCCGCCTTCGACTCCAGGTGCAGCGGGACGACGCGGCGCACGAAGTCGACGGCGAGGAACAGCATCAGCATGTACGTGAAGGGCACGAAGCGGATTTCGGGCAGGCCGACCTCGGTGGCGTTGAAGAAGCACAGCACCGTCGCGACGAGGCTGACGATCAGGTAGTAGGCGGGCCGGTTCTCGGCACGGCGAAAGACGGTCACCCAGACGGCGTCGAGCAGCGCGAGAATCGCCACGGGATAGAGAACGGGCGGCAGCATCTCGCCCCAGGTCTGGAAGTGCCACTTCCAGTTGATCGAGGTGGCGTACCCGAGCTTGGCGATCACCGGGATCAGCCAGAAGCCCATGAGCAGGACGCCGGTGCCGTAGACGGCGAAGATGAAGCGCGCGTTGCGCGCGAAGTGACGCCGGCCCAGCAGGAAGAACACGCCGGGCGCGGTCGCGTTCAGGAACGCCACCGGGTGGCACAGCCCCGTGATTGCGAGCAGCACGCCGAGGCGCCGCCAGCCGCGCTGTGACTCGACGCCCCAGTACAGACCGCCCAGGAACAGGATGGAGAGCGAGAAGCCGATGCTGTGGGCGAACTCGCCGGCCAGCGTGCTCGGGATGTTCCCGCCCCACATCGAGTTCCCCTCGTTGAAGAGGAAGACGAGGCTGGCGGCCGCGGCGACGAGCGGCACGGGGAAACGGAAGCCCATGCCCCGCATCGCCAGCCAGGAGCAGAGCGGCAGCAGGAAGACGCCGAGCGCGGTCACCAACTTGAACGCGACGTAGAAGGGGAAGACCGTCGAGAGCAGGACGATCAGCAGCGCGGGCGGGAGGAAGTAGAACTGGTAGGGGGAGTAACCCGCGAAGTTGCCGAGGTCCCAGCCCTGCGGGTTCCCGGCCGGCAGCAGGACGTGCTTCAGATGGTGAATCGGGTGGTGGAAGGACGGCGTGTCGCCGCCCGCGTCCATGGTGTCGAGGAGCAGCAGCTCGTGCTTGAAGTAGACGCTCAGGTACCACCAGACCCAGCCCAGGACGGCCACGGTGGTGGCCCGGCGTACCCAGATCTGCCAGGCGGGTCGCGCGTCGTCACTCGTCATACTCGCCTCGGCGGAGTCGCCACGCGATGAGCAGCATGTCGGCCAGCATCTGCGGCGCGTGCCGCTGCAGGCGGACCGAGGAATCCTCGTTGTGGACCAGGCTGAGGGGCTGCCGGCGGATCGTGCAGCCGGCGCGCACGGCACGCGCCAGGATCTCCACGTCGAAGGCGAAACTCTGAATGCCGAGCAGCAGGTAGAGCTTGCGGGCGACCTCGGTCCGGTAGCCCTTGTAGCCGCACTGGGTGTCCCAGAAGTCGAGCCCGACCACGCGCCGCACCATGAACGTGAAGGCGAAGCTCGACAGGCGTCGCATGAGCGTCACCTGCGTCTCGCACTTCGACTCGGGGAGCTCGCGGTCGCCGATGACGACGTCGGCTCCGTTCTGCAGCCACTCGAGCGTGGTCGGAATGGGGTCGAGCGAGAATGGCAGGTCGGAGTCCGTGAAGATCACGTGGGGGGCGCGGGCGTTGAGCACGCCGGTGCGGATCGCGCCCCCCTTGCCGAAGTTGCGGGGGTGGCGGTGAAAGCTGGTGCCGCGAGGGAGATCCTCGGGTCGCACGGCGCGGCCCGCCTCGCTGCCGTCGTCGACGACGATCAGCTCATACGCGTCGTCGAGCGCCTCGGACAGAAACGCGGCCGCTTCGTGTGCGCTCGCCACGGTTCGCTCGCGCTGATTGTAGGCGGGAATCACCAGAGACAGGATGGGAGTCTGGCGGCTGATGGGCGTACTCCTCGAGGCGGGCAGGGCGCGGCGGGACGGGGACTCTAGCCGATCGGCCCGGACGCGTCGAGACGGGACGCCTGCCCTGGCGGCGCGTTGCCCGCGCGTGGGGCGCATGCTTTTCTCACACGATGGCGACGCGGGCCGGCGAGTCCACCCTCGATGACGAGGCACGACTGTTCGCGCGTCATCTGGTCCGTCGTGAGCCGGAGGCGGCGCTCGTCGCTCGCTACGGCGCGGCCTGTGCCCGGCTTTTTCCGGCCGAGCCCGAGGCAACGGACCTCGCGCTCCTCGCCTTCGTCCGCGCGCACCCGTGGAGCCTGGGGCCCTTGGACGCGGTGCTCGCGCTGCGGCGCCCGCAGAGCCTCCTGCGGGCCCGGCTTCTCGTCATGGCGGCCATCCTCGAAACGACCCCCGCGCATGCCGCCGACTTCCTGCCTCGCTCGGTGGGGATGGGTCGGCTGGCCTGGCGCCTGCCGGTCCTCGGGTTGGTGGCGGTCGCGCAGGTGCTGGTGGGGGCGGCCCTGTATCCCTTCGCGAGGGGCCGCGCGTGATCGACGTGATCGTCGTCGGCTCGGGTCCCGGGGGGGTGAATGCCGCCGCGGCGCTGGTGGAGGCCGGCCGCACCGTGCGCATGCTCGACGTCGGCCATACCGACGACCGCTATGCGCCGCTCATCCCGGCGGCGTCCTTCACGGATCTGCGGCGCACGCACGAGGAGCAGCACCGGTGGTTTCTGGGTGACGACTTCGAGGGCGTGCCCTTCGGACCGGTGCGGGTCGGCGCGCAGCTCACGCCGCCGCGCCAGCACATCCTGGCCGCGGACGACCCGCGGTTGCCGGTCGACAGCGATGGCTTCGCCGTGGTCCAGAGCCTCGCGCAGGGGGGGCTGGGGGCGGGATGGGGCGCCGGGGTCTTCCCCTTCAGCGACGACGAGCTGGGGGCGATGGGGCTCGGCCTGCGTCACTTGCAGCCGCACTACGACACGGTCGTCGAGCGCATCGGCGTGAGCGGTTCCCTCGACGATCTGACGCAGTTCTTCCCGCCGAGTCGGGGCATGATGCCGGCGGCGGACTTCGATTCGAACGGCGAGAGTCTCCTGGCACGCTACCTGCGCCGGCGCGACCGCCTGAACGAGACGGGCTTCTTCCTGGGCGGCCCGCGGCTGGCCGTCAGTACCCGGACGCATCGCGCGCGCGGTCCCGAGACGTATCGCGACATGGCGTACTGGGCCGACCCCGACCGCGGCGTCTATCGGCCGCAGTTCACCCTCGAGGAGCTGCGCCGCTCGCCGGCCTTCGAGTACGTGCCGGGCCATCTCGTCCATGCCTTCGTCGAGACCCGAGGCGGCGTGCACGTCCAGACGACCGACGAGCGCACGGGTGAGCGGGAGGAGCACGAAGCGCAGGCGCTGGTGCTGGCGGCGGGCACGTTCGGGACGGCGCGCATCGTGCTGCGATCGCTCGGCCGGTGGGGCTTTCGGGTGCCGATCCTCTGCAACCCCTACACGTACGTGCCGACCGTGAACCTCGGGCTGCTCGGGCGTGCAGTCGCCGACCGGCGGCATGGCCTGGCGCAGCTCACCGCCATGCTGCGCGTGCCCGAGGGCGGCGGGCGGCTCGTGCAGGCCCAGGTGCATTCCTACCGCTCGCTGCTCACCTTCAAGCTCATGAAGGAGATCCCGCTCGGCCACCGCGTCTCGCGCCAGGCGTTGCAGATGCTGATGCCGTACTTCGCGATCCTCGGGATTCATCACGAAGATCGGCCGAGTGACGGGAAGACCTGCCGTCTCCGCCGCGGCGGCGACGAGCCGGACGTGCTCGAGGTGCGGTACCAGCCGTCCGACGACGAGGTGCGGAGGCAACGCGCGGACGAACGTCGCCTGCTCGGGCATTTCCTGCGTCTCGGGTGCCTGCCGCTCAAGGTGATGCGTCTCGGGCATGGGTCCAACATGCACTACGCGGGAACCTTTCCCATTCTCGCCGAAGGAAGCGACCTCACCTGTGACCTCGACAGCCGTCTGCGGGCCACGCGCGCCGTCTATCTCGCCGATGGCTCGGTGTTCCCCTGGCTCCCGGCCAAGGGCCTTACCTTCAACATCATGGCGAACGCCGATCGCGTGGGGACCGTCCTGGCCCGGAGGCTGGCGCCGTGATCGTCGCGGTCACGGGGGCCAGCGGCTTCCTCGGCCGCCCGCTGTGTGCACACCTGATGGCGCGCGGCTTCGAGGTGCGCGGCCTCGTTCGTGACCCGGCGGCGTTCGCGCGCGAGGTCGCCGGCGTCCGCGCCGGGCGCTGCGTACTGCCGGACGAGATCGACGAAGCGGTGTTGTCGGGCGCCGACGTCGTGCTGCATGCCGCCTGGGCGACGCGCGAGACCGATCCGGACCGTGCCCGGCTGGCGAACGAGGACGGCAGCCGGCGGGTCGTCGACGCCGCTCGGCGGGCGGGTGCGCGGGTGGTCTTCGTGTCGTCGATCGCCGCGCGTCCCGACGCGCCCAGCCACTACGGTCGCTCGAAGTACGCGGTGGAGCAGGTGGTGGCCGGGCCGCGCGACGCGGTCGTCCGGCCGGGGCTGGTGCTGGCGCCGAGCGGGCAGGGACTCTTTCAGCAGCTTCGCGGTCTGGCCGCGCGGCTGCACGTCGTGCCCCTCTTCGGGGGCGGCCGGCAGCCGCTGCAGACCGTCCACGTCGACGACGTGTGTGAGGCCGTGGCGCGCGTGATCGAACGCGAGCTCACCGGCGTCGTGGCCATCGCGGAGCCCGACCCGGTCGACCTCGGCACGTTCCTGCGGCTCATGACGCGCGAGATGGGCGTGGGCTGCCTGTTCGTGCCGTTGCCGCTCGCGCCCATTCTGGCGGTGGTGCGGACCATCGAACGCCTGGGCATGGCGTTCCCGCTGCGCTCCGAGAGCCTGCTCGGCATGCAGGGCATGCAGCGTGTCGCGGTGGCCGACTCGCTCACCCGCCTCGGCATGGACGTTCGGTCCGCGGCCGAGAGCCTGCGGGCCATCGAGGCGGTGTCGTGAGGCGCATGTTCTTTTCGCTGGCGGGATGGCTGATCGCGCTCCTGGTGCTCGTGGTCCGTGCCACGTGCCGGTACCGCGTCGTCGACGACCGGCGTCCGGCGCTGCGCGTGGCGGGCCGTCCCTATGCCTACGCGCTCCTGCACGCGCATCAGGTGGCGGCGATCTTCGTCAACGACGAGGCGCGCATGGCGGCGATGGTCTCGCGCTCGGCGGACGGGAACATGCTCGTGCCGAGCCTGCGCGTGCGTCGCGTGACGGCCGTGCGCGGGTCCAGTCGCAGCAGCCGGGGCGACAAGGGCGGCCGGGCCGCGCTGTCGGAGCTGACGGAGATGGCGCGCCGCTGCGTGCCGGTGCTGCTGGCCGTGGACGGGCCGCACGGCCCGCGCGGCCACGTGCACCACGGCGTGGTCGAGCTGGCCGTGCAGGCGAGCGCGGTCGTCCTGCCGGTGGTGGTGCTGCCGTCACGGCGTTGGATCCTGCGCGGCACCTGGGATCGGTTGCAGATCCCGCTGCCGTTCGCGGAGGTGCGGCTGGTCATCGGTGATCCGCTCGAGCCGGGCGACGGCAGCCGAGAGGTGACGCAGCGCGTGCAGCAGTCGGTCGCGCAGGCACTCGCCGGGCTCGAGCGGCGGCACGACCCCGAGGAATGGGAACGCGTGCAGCACGCCGCGGCGGACCGGCGCGCGAGAAGGGGACACGATGCCACCCACTCGGCCTGAGACGCTCGGGTGGCGCGACCGTTTCGAGGGGGGACTGGCGCGCACGTTACTTGCCCTGCCGGGCGCCGTGCAGACGCTGCTCGCCGGCGGGCGGCGCGTCCATGTCGACGGGCAGGACCTCGCGGCCGAGCTGCAACTCGCTCTGCGGCTGATGAGTCTGGCGGGGCGCCCGAGCTTCGAGACCCTGCCGGTGCCGGCCGCGCGGGCGGAGGCGGCCCGGGCGGCAGCCGTCTTCGCTGGCCCGCCCCTACCGATGGACCGCGTCGAGGACTTCGTCGTGCCCGGTCCCGCCGGCGACCTGCCGGTTCGTCACTACGTGCCACCGGGCAGCGAGCCTGGCGGGCCGCTGCTCGTCTACTTCCACGGCGGTGGTTGGGTGCTCTGTGGCCTCGAGACCCACGACGAGCCGTGCCGGTTCCTGGCCCGCGAGGCGTGCACGCACGTGCTGTCCGTCGACTACCGGCTCGCCCCCGAGCATCGCTTCCCGGCGGCGGCGGACGACGCGTTGGCGGCGTTTCGCTGGGCGGCGGCGCACGCCGCGGACCTGGACGTCGCCGCCGATCGCATCGCCGTCGCGGGCGACAGCGCGGGCGGCAACCTCGCCATCGTCACCTCTCTGCTCGCCACACGCGACGGCGGTCCGCGGCCGGTCTTCCAGATGCCGATCTACCCGGTGACCGACCTGTCGACGAAGCACGCGTCGTATCGACTCTTCGCCGACGGGTTCTTTCTCACGGAGGCGCAGATGGATTGGTACCGCGGTCACTATCTCGGTGACGCCGCGGCCAGCGACCCGCGGGCGTCGCCGTTGCTGGCCGGGGATCGCTCGGGCCTGCCGCCAGCGTACGTGGTCACCGCCGGCTTCGACCCGCTGCGCGACGAGGGCGAGGCCTACGCCCGCGGGCTGCGCGAGGCCGGCGTGCCGGTGACGTTGCGCCGGCACGAGGGGCTGATTCACGGCTTCGTCAACATGCTGAGCCTCGCGCCGGTGGCCCGGGCCGCGATGCACGAGACGGCGTCGGCCCTACGCCTCGCCCTGCGCGGTCGCTGAGCCCCGTCAGCGGCCGGTGAGGGCGGCGAGCGCACGCTTGTCGACCTTGAACATGGGGGTGACCGGCATCTCGGCCAGCACGGTGAGCCGGTCCGGTCGCTTGAAGCTCGCCAGCTCGGCGCCCACCCAGGCGCGCAGCTCCTCGAGCGTCGGCGGTGTGGCGGCGTCGGCCGGCACGACGAAGGCCCAGCCCACCTCGCCGAGCGTCTCGTCGGGCACGCCGACGAGGGCGGCGCGGGCGACCTTCGGGTGCTGCACGAGCAGGTCCTCGATCTCGGCCGGGTACACGTTGAAGCCGCCGCGAATGAACATCTCGCTCTGGCGGCCCATCAGGTGCAGGTACCCGTCGGCGTCCAGCCAGCCGAGATCGCCCGTGTGCACCCAGCCGTGGTCGTCGAGGGTGCGCGCCGTCGCCTCCGGGTCGCGCCAGTAGCCGCGCATGGTGGCGGGCGACCGGATGGTCACCTGCCCGCTTTCGCCCGCCGGCCGCGGCGCGTTCGTGTCGTCGACGATGCGCAGCTCGACGCCGGGCGTCGGCTTGCCGACCGTGGTGGAGAGCCGTTCGATCGGGTCGTCCGGCAACGATCCCGTGGCGATGCCGACCTCCGTCGACGAGTATCGCACGGCCACCTGGACGCCCAGGGTGTCCCGCACGCGCCGAATCAGTTCCGGCGAGGACGGCGCACCGCCCAGGAGCACGGTGCGCAGGCACGAGAGGTCGTACGCGGCGCGGCGCGGGTGATCGAGCAGCATGATTGCCTGGGTCGGGATGGCGCCGAAATGCGCCAGCCGCTCGGCCTGGATCGCGCGCAGCACCGCCTCGACGTCGAAGGCGTCGTGGATGATGGTGTGGCCGAGCGAGCCGAGCTGCACGGCGATGCGCGCCATGGTGCCGACGTGGGCGAACGAGAGACCCGCGGCGAGATGCATCTGGCCGCGCGGCAGACCGTCCGGGTGTCGTCGTGCCTCGATCGCGGCGAGTGCCGTCAGGCTTGCGTGGGCGTACCAGGCTCCCTTGGGGACACCGGTCGTGCCACTCGTCCACACGATGGCCGCGGCGTCCTCGGGCCGCGCCGCGTCGGCGACGAACGTGCCGGTGCCGAGGTGGCGGGTGATGGTGTCGCGCGTGCTGGCGCACACCTCGTCGCCACCGACCCACACGACCTCGCGCAGGTCCGGCACGTCGCGGCGCACCGAGGCGAGGGCCGCGCGGAAGTCCGCCCCGTGCCACTCGTCCACGGCCACCAGCACCGCGGCGCCGCTGCGCGCGAGGAGGTGACGGATCTCGCCGCGCCGGTAGCGCACGTTGATGCCGGTGGTGACGGCCCCGAGCCGGGCCGTCGCCAGATAGCAGATCATGTAGAGGGGCGTGGACGGGAGCAGCAGTGCCACGACGTCGCCGCGCCCGATGCCCCGCGCCGCCAACCCGGCCGCGACGGCGGCGGAGAGCCCGTGCCAGTCGTCGTAGGTGATCGTCTCGTCGCGATAGCGGAACGCGACGGCGTCGGGCGCCTCGGCGGCGGTGTGCGCGAGCAGTGCGGCGAGAGTAGCGGGCGGCGGCACGGCGCGTGCTTAGCGCACGCGACCGTGCGCTCACAAGCTCAGCCGCCGTGAATCGCGCGCTGCACGGCGAGCGCGTCGTGCAGCGCGCGGACGTCGTGCGTACGGATGAAGTCGGCCCCCTGTGCGGCCGCGTACAGCTCCGCCGACAGCGTCGCCGGGCCGACGGCATCCAGGCGCCGTCCGGTGAGGCGCCCCAGGAATGCCTTGCGCGACACGCAGACGTAGACGGGGAGCTGCCAGCGGCGCTTCAGGTCCGGGATCGCGCGCAGCACGGCCCACGACGCTTCGGGGTCGCCGCCCAGGAAGAAGCCCATGCCGGGATCGACGATCAGTCGCTCGCGGGCGATGCCGGCTCGTTCCAGCGCTTCGAGCCGCGCGTCGAAGAAGCGATGCACGCTGGCCAGCACGGCGGCCGGCGCCAGTGGCTCGCGGGTGGCGCGCTCGCCGACCTGGTGCATCACGACGAGCCGGCAGGAACGCGCGGCCAACTCCGGATAGAGATCCGGATCCGGAAAGCCACGGATGTCGTTCAGGTAGGTGACGTCCCGCTGCAGTGCGAAGCGCTGCGTCGGCGTCTGGCACGAGTCGACCGACAGGCGTACGCCCTCGGCGAGCAGGGCGTCGACGATCGGCGTGAGCCGCCGGATCTCTTCGGCCGCCGAGACGGGGGCCGCCTCCGGCCGGCTCGACGCCGGGCCGAGGTCGATCGACGCGGCGCCGTCGGCGACGAGCCGGCGGGCGTGGACGAGCGCCTGCTCGGGGTCGAGGTAGCGCCCGCCGTCCGAGAACGAGTCCTCGGTGACGTTCACGATTCCCGCGATGTGCGGGGTCACGATCCCCGCTCGCGGCGGTAGCGTTCGTGCAGCCCGAGGAACGCGTTCATCTCGTCGAACCCGAGCAACTCGTCTGTGGCGGCGGCCGAGGCCCCGTCGCGCTGCAGCACCTCGAAGACACGACGTTGCGCGGCGGCGGCGGCCAGCAGGCCCGAGACGGGAAAGACGACGATCTGGTAGCCGGCCCCGGCGAGCTGGGCGACGGTGCGCAGCGGCGTCTTGCCCTGCTCGACCATGTTGGCGACCAGCGGCACGCGTCCCGGCACGGCGGCGCGCACGCGGTCCATCTCCTCGCAGGACTGCGGCGCCTCGACGAAGACGGCGTCGGCGCCGGCTTCGGCGAACGCCTGCGCGCGGGCGATGGCGTCGTCGAGACCGTGCACGGCCCGGGCGTCGGTCCGTGCGGTCACGAAGAAGGGGGTCGGTCCGCGCGCGGCCAGCGCGGCGCGGAGCTTCCCGAGATATTCCTCCGTGGTCACCACCTGCTTGCCGTCCATGTGGCCACAGCGCTTCGGCCACACCTGGTCCTCGAGGAAGCAGCCGGCGGCCCCCATGCGCACCAGCTCGCGCGCGGTGCGCTCGACGTTGAACTCGTTGCCGTAGCCGGTGTCGATGTCGACCACCACCGGTACGTCCACGGCGGCGCAGATACCGGCGGCGGCGACCAGGACCTCGGTCTGCGTGAGCAGCCCCACGTCGGGTGCGCCCAGGCGCGACGCCGACAGGCAGTAGCCGGAGACGAACAGGGTACGAAAGCCCGCGGCCACGGCCAGCCGGGCCGAGAGGGCGTCCCACACGCCCGGACCGACGAGCGGCTTTCCGGTCCCCAACAACTCCGCGATGGACGTCATGACCTTGCCGCCTCGCGCGGATCCATGGCACACAACCTCGGCCGTGAGCAACGCGCCGCGCATCCAGTTCCCGCACTGTCATGGCGATCTCGATCCGGCCATCCGGCGCACGCTCGTCGATCACGCGGCCACCGACGGCTTTCCCCTGACGGGCGTGCTCTCGCGCCCGCCCGGGCGAGAGCCCGACGTGGCGATTCTGGCCATGCACCCGCGCGTCGACTTCTCGCGTCACTATCTCGTGCCGCATCTGGTGGGCGCCGGCTACGGGTTCTTTGGAGCCACGACGCGCTACCTGAACCACGATGCGGACGCGCTGCACGAGCGCCTGCTGCTCGACGTGGCGGGATCGGTCGCCTACCTGCGCGCGCAGGGCTGTGCGAAAGTCGTGTTGCTCGGCAACTCGGGCGGCGGCTCACTGTTCTCGTACTACCTGGAGCAGGCGGCGCTGGCGCCGGCGGTCCGCGTCGAACGCTCGCCCTCGGGCGACGCCACGGGGTTGCGCACGGCCGAGCTGCCGGCGGCGGACGGGTTCGTGCTCTTGGCCGCCCATCTCGGCGAGGGACGCTTCCTGCAGGACCGCCTCGACCCGTCCGTCGTCGACGAGGCGAACCCGACGGCGACCGACCCGCGCCTCGACATGTACGCCCCGCGCAACGGCTATCGGCCGATGACGGACGGTCCGTCGCGGTACCCGGCGGACTTTCTCGCCGAGTTCCGAGCCGCGCAGGCGGCGCGCTGCGCCCGGCTCGACGCGCTGGCGCGCGAGTGGTGCGAGGAGGCGGCCTTCTTCCGCGCCAAGGTGAAAGCTGGCGACACGGACGCGCAGGGGCGCCTGGCGCGGCTCGCGTACCAACGCCGCTACCTGCTGATCTACCGCACGCTCGCCGACCCGCGCTATCTCGATCCGACGATCGACCCGTCCCCGCGCCCCCTCGGCTCGATCTTCTCCTTCGGCCGCGATCCGCTCGTCGGCAACTACGGCGAGGGCCTGGCGCGCACGATGAGCGCGCGCGGCTGGCTGTCGACGTGGTCGGGGCTGTCGTCGCATGCCGCGCTGGAGCGCACGCTGCCGTCGGTGACGATCCCCACGCTGGTCATCGCGGCCATGGCCGACATGGACATCTATCCCGCCGAGGTGCGGCGTACCTTCGAAGCCAGCGGCGCCGCCGACAAGCACTACGCGGAGCTGTCGGCCGCGGGCCACTATCTGCAGCCCGTCGGTGAGGCGGGCGCCCGCCTGGCCCACCCGCAGGCGCGGGTGGCGCACGACTTCCTCCTGCCATGGTTGCGCGAGCGCTGGCCGGCATGACCCCGGCCGACCGACTGACGGTCGGCCACTACATGATGCGACGCTGGTCGCTCGCGGACGACGTGCGCGGGCTGGAGCGGCTGGGCTTCCGCTCGATCAGCCTGGCCAGCTCGAAGCTGACCGGGTATGGCACTCGCAAGGCGGTTCGCCTGCTGCGCTCGTCGTCGCTGCAGGTGGCACACATGAGCTCGTGGGGATTCTTCGGCAGCACGCGTGCCAGCGCCGCCAAAGGCGTCGAGGGCGTGCGGCGCGCGCTCGGCTGGGCGCACGAGCTGGACGCCGACGTGCTGGTTGTCATCAGCGGCCGCCGCGGGGCCGAGCCGTGGGAGCGGGCGGCGAAGGTGTTCCGCGACTGCTACGCGCGTCTGCTCCCGGACGCGGCCGCCGCAAACGTGAAGCTCGCCGTCGAGGTCATCCACCCGCTGCGCCAGGATCTGTCGTTCGTCAACACGATCGGCGACGCGGGCCGCCTGGTGCGCGCCGCGGGCCGGCGGGGCGGTTGGGTGCTCGATCTCTGGCACTCGGGCTGGGAGCCGACGTTGCTGGACGTCATCCGCCGCGACGCCGCGCGGCGCATCCACGCCGTGCAGATCTCGGACTACAAGAAGGTGACGACGCGCAGCCTCGATCGCGCCCTGCTCGGCAAGGGCGTGCTGCCGTTGCGGGCCATCTTCTCGGCGCTGGAGCGCGGCGGCTACCGCGGCTGGTACGAGATCGAGATCATCTCGGACGATGTCGATGCGATGGGCTACGAGCGGGTCCTGCGGGAGACGCGAAGGGCGTTTACGCGACTCGCGCCTGAGGTCGGCACGTGAGGACCGGGTCCTTCCGCCGCCACCGAGCTACCGGTGGCGTACCGTCACCCCGCGCGACGCCAGCGCTCCCGTCGACTCGCGGCCGAGCCAGGCGCCGGCCTCGTCGCTCTCCTTCAGCACCGCATCGAAATGCGCCACGCCCGCGCCTCGCGTGAAGTCGTACGCCGCCTCCGCCGCCACGAGCTCCGCGAACGGCGGAATGCGCTCCGCCATCGCGGCCCCGCCGCCCGGCCACGGCATGGCTCGGAAGATCTCGTGCACCTCGGCGGCTCGATCGCAGAAGTGGAAATGGTCGGCGTTCTCCAACACCAGTAGGCGTTTCGGATCGCGCGTGCGCTCGTAGAGGTCGACGACCGACGCGGGTGAGAGAACGTTCTCGAGGGCAGCGGCCAGGAACAGGGTGGGGACCTCGCGCTCCCAGGCCAGCTCGACGGTCTCGGCGAGCGGGTTGGGCGCCGCGGGCGCGAATCCGCCCGCCGGTGCCAGCACGACGGCGGCCCCGATGCGGGGCTCGCGGTGCACGGTGGTGAGTGTGGTCCAACCGCCGAAGCTGTGGCCCGTCATGCCGACGTGCTCGGTATCGATGTGCGGGGCAAGCGGGCCGGCGGCGCCATCCAACATCTGTGCCAGGACGAAGCGCACGTCGTCGGGGCGCTCCCCGAGGGACGACACGACGTTGTCGAGGAGCGACGGCACCGTCTTGCCCGTCTGGGCCGCCAGCGTCTGCTCGATGATCTCCTTCGTCGTGTTGCCGGTGTGGTCGGCGGCGGCGACGACGTAGCCGTGGCTGGCGAGATGCGTGGTCCAAAAGGCCGATTGGCGGCGATGACCGCTGTAGCCGTGCGAGAAGAGCACGAGTGGGAAGCGCCCCGGCGCGGGTGCAGCGTCGCGCACCGCGTCCTGTGGGACACCGGGCAGGCCGATCAGGATCGAGTACCGGTCCTGCGTCGCGGCGCCGAGGTCCTCTCCGCGATGTGCGTCGTGCGCCGGATACCAGATCTCGGTCGGGAGCGCGCGGTCCCGGGTGGGGTCGTGCAGGGCGGCGGTACGGACGCCGACCGGAAACGGTCCTCTGCCGAAGGGGTCATAGGCCATCGCGCAATCCATGTCGGTTGCGTCCACCGTGTCAAGTGACTCGCAATCGTGGCGCGCTTGGGTGGTGACGCAGTGTGCCGCGTGAGGCACGGAGGCTCCTTACGTCCGCGCTTCGGCGCTGCAAGAGGCTGCCGCGGTGAGGGACGGCGACTCAGCGGCAGGCCGGTCCGGCGGCGCAGGTCTCGATGAAGGCGCGCAGCTCGTCGCTGAAGGTCCGGCAGCGCCCGGCATCGACCCGGTAGACGCGTTCGCGCCCGGCGCGTTCCTGCACGAGCAACTCGGCGTCCATGAGCAGCTTCAGGTGATGCGAGACGGCCGGCCGCGAGAGGTGGATGCGTTCGGCGAGCGTCCCGACGTTGAGGCGCTCCCTCGAGAGCAACATGAGGATCTGCTGCCGGATGGGGTCGCCGACGCCGACCAGGAAGCGGCTGAGGTTCAGGAGTTCGGCGGCCTCGGCAGTTGCGAAGGAGGTTGCTTCCATGAGTTCGAGCATTTGAACCGATGACGCCGAGATATCAAGCGCCGGGGCGTCTTGCCGCCGCGCCGGCCGCCGTCAGGAGGCCGCCACAGACGGCCATCGTGGCGAGTCCCGCCAGCCGCAGCCAGTCGCTCACGGATTCTGGCCGCGCCAGGACGAGCAGCGCGGTGCGCAGGCCGGTACGGGTGGCGTCGTCCGCCTGAGGCGCCAGCATGATCAGCGCGGCGGCGCAGAGGGCGCCGGCGGCAAACGTGATACCGGCTCCGGCGGCGCCACGCAGCAGCAATGCCCCGGTCCCGAGCGGCGCGAGCGGCGCGCGCGAGGCGTCCTCCTCCTCGGGTAGGTCGCGGCTGCCGATCGGCACGAAGCGCGCGAGGAGCAGCATGCCCGGCACGCCACAGGCGATCGTGATCCAGTAGAATGTCTCCCAGCCGAACGCGTCGACCGCGAAGCCGCTCACGGGACCCGAGACGATGCGCGGCAGGGCGAACAGGCTGGAGAAGAGGGCGTATTGCGTCGCCGAGAATCGCTTGCGGGTGAGGCGGAGCAAGAGGACCGAGAACGCACCCGTGCCCATGCCCGAGGTGAGCTGCTCGAAACCGGTCGCGCCGTACATGAGGACGCGGTCGACCTGGCTGCGGGCCACCAGGATGTAGCCGGCGTTCGAGAAGATCTGCAGGAAGCCGAATCCCCACAGCGCGCGGCCCAGGCCGATGACCGTGCTGAGGGCGCCACCGAGGAACGTGCCGGCGAGCGTGGCGACGAGGCCGACCGTGCTGAGGGCGATGCCGCGGTCGAACGAGTCGTAGCCCATGTCGACGAGGAATGGCCGAGTGAGCGCCTGCGCGAGGTTGTCGGCCAGCTTGTAGAGGATGACGAAGGCCAGGATCTCGAGTGCGCGGCGGCGTGAGAGCATCTCCAGGAACGGCAACCACACCGCGTCGCGCAGCGTCTGCGGCTCCGCCGGCCGCTCCTCCGGCTCGGGGGAATGCCAGGTGACGAGCAGCAGTGGCGCGTACAGGATCGCCAAGCCGACACACGTGGCCGGCCACGAGATCCACCCCGCCAGGGAGATGGCGGCGCCACCGGCCACGTACATGGCGGCGCGGTAGAGAGCGATCCGCGCGCCGACCGCGACTCCCTGCTCGTCCTCCCGGAGCACCTCGACGGCGTAGGCGTCGATGGCGATGTCCTGGCTCGCCGAGGCGAAGGCGATCGCGAAGGTGAACGCGATGACCACGAACGGGCTTTCGGGATGCTGTCCCAAGCCGGCGAGGCCGAGCGTCAGGGCGAGCAGCGCCACTTGT
>Ga0299906_10000809_pt1 | contig 27912 bp, 21 predicted proteins | sample RVTome_14_FD_200259 | JGI IMG/M metagenome (GOLD analysis project Ga0299906, IMG submission 200259) | Soil microbial communities from uranium-contaminated site in the Upper Colorado River Basin, Wyoming, United States - RVT145D125 (version 2) ...
ACTTCGAGGAGTTGACAGGGTTTGATCGAACTTCTTTCAGCGCTGAAGCGTATGCCGACTCGACGAACAGAGAGCAGGGAGCCGGCCGATCGGGGGCGGATCTCGGAACGAGCGGTTGGGGAGGGAGCAGATGAGTGATCGCCACGTCGAGGTGATCGAGACGACGACGAGGGCTACGCGGGACGGAGAGCGACGCCCCTACCGGCGGCGGCCCGGGTGGCTCGCCTCGGGGATCGTGTTCGTGATGCTGTTCGCCACGGGCACGGCGCTGGCGGCGTGGAAGCTGGACGCCCTACAGGGGCAGGCCGCGGCCGCGGCGAGCCAACCCGAGCCGGTCGAGGTGGTGACCGCTGCGGTCGCCGCGACCCGGGAGCACCGCCCGACCACCACGGCCATCGGCACGGTGCTGGCCACGCGCTCGGTCACGCTGCGCAACGAGCTGGCCGGCACGGTCCGCGAGGTGCGGCTGGTGCCGGGGCAGGTCGTCGAGAAGGGGACGGTCCTGGTTCGGCTGGACGTGTCGGTCGAGGAGGCGGAGCTGGACGCGCAGCGCGCCGAGGCGAAGCTGGCCGAGACGCGGCTGGTCCGCTACCAGCAGGCGAGCCGCACCCAGGCGGTCTCGGAGACCGAGCTGGACCGGGCCCGGGCCGAGCGCGACGTGGCGCTGGCGCGGATGGAGCGCACCCGGGCCGTCATCGAGCGCAAGACCGTCCGGGCGCCGTTCCGCGCCCGGGTGGGGCTGGCGGACGTCCACCCCGGGCAGTACCTGGACGAGGGGACGGTGCTGACGACGCTGCAGGGGATCGACGAGGTAGCTTACGTGGACTTCGCGGTCCCACAGCGGGTTGCGGCGGGGCTGCGCGAGGGCGACAGCCTGCAGGTGCTCGTGACCGGCAAGGAGGCGCCCCTCGAGGGCTCGATCGTCGCGATCGACGCCCGGGTGGATCCCACCACGCGCAACGCGATGGTGCGGGCGCGGATCCGGGACGCCGCGGGCGGTCCCTCACCGGGCGCCTCGGTGCGGGTGGAGGTCCCGGACGGGCCGCCGCGACAGGCCGTGGTGGTCCCGGTCAGCGCGCTGCGCAAGGGACCGGCCGGCGACCACGTGTTCGTGATCCAGGGTGAAGAGGACGAGCAGCGCGCGTACCAGCGCGCCGTGCTGAGCGGCGTGGTGCTCGCCGACGAGGTGCTGATCCTGGACGGGCTCGCCGCCGGCGAGCGGGTCGCCGCCTCCGGCTCGTTCAAGCTGCGCGAGGGCGCCCTCGTCGCGGTCGGCGGCAGCCAGGGAGCGAGCTGATGGCACCGACGGAGTCGGGCGCCCGCCGGGAAGGCAGCACGCGCTCGGTGACCGACGTCTTCATCCGGCACCCCGTGCTGGCGGTGGTGGTGAACCTGGTGATCGTGCTGGTGGGCTGGCGAGCGATCGCAACCCTGCCGATCCAGCAGTACCCGCAGGTCGAGAGCTCCTCGCTGATCATCACCACGGTCTATTACGGCGCCGGCGCCGAGCCCGTGCGCGGCTTCCTGACCACGCCGATCGAGCGCGCCGTATCCGCGATCGGCGGCGTGGACTACGTGGAATCCACGAGCCGGGCCGGGGTCAGCACGGTCACGGTGCGGCTGAAGCTGAACCACGACAGCACCCAGGCCCTGGCCGAGGTGAACGCGCGGCTGCAGCAGGTGCGCTCGGAGCTTCCGGCGGAGGCGGAGCCGCCCACGGTGGAGATCCAGCGCGCCGATCGACCGTACGCCACGTTCTACCTGAGCTTCAACTCGGAGGAGCGCGGCGTCCCCGAGATCACCGACTACCTGATGCGCACCGTGCAGCCGCAGCTCGCCACGCTGGAGGGCGTGCAGCGCGTCAGCAACAACGAGGGCGGGCGCCAGATCGCGATGCGGGTCTGGATCGACCCGGACCGGCTCGCCGCCCTGAACCTCTCCCCCGGGGACGTCCACGCCGCGCTGCGCCGCAACAACTACCTCGCCGCGGTGGGCCAGACCAGGGGCAACGAGGTCCAGGTCAACCTGCTCGCGAACACCGACCTCCGCACGGTAGACGAGTTCGCGAAGCTGATCGTCTCGGAGCGGGACGGCGCGCTGGTGCGCCTCGAGGACGTGGCCCGGGTCGAGCTGGGCGCCGAGGAGGCCGACCTGGTCGCGAAGTACAACGAGGCCGAGGGGGTCTACCTCGGGGTCTGGCCGCTGGTGGGGGCGAACGAGATCGAGGTGGCGGACCGGCTGCGGGCCGAGATGGAGAGCATCCGCCCCACGCTCCCCGACGACATCGAGATGCGGCTGGTCTGGGACGGCACGGTCTTCATGCGTGACGCCCTGTCCGAGATCACCAAGACGCTCGCCGAGACGATGCTGATCGTGGGCCTGGCGGTGTTCCTGTTCATGGGCTCGATCCGCACCGCGCTGGTTCCGCTGGTGGCGATGCCGGTCTCGCTGCTGGGAGCCGCGATCGTGATGCTCGGGCTCGGCTTCAGCCTGAACCTGCTGACGATCCTGGCGATCGTGCTCTCGGTCGGGCTGGTGGTGGACGACGCCATCGTGGTGGTGGAGAACATCGAGCGCCACGTGCGCGCGGGCCGGACCCGGATCCAGGCGGCGCTGGTGGGCGCCCGGGAGCTGGTGGGGCCACTGATCGCGATGACGATCACCCTGGTGGCGGTGTACACCCCGATCGGCTTCCAGGGCGGCCTGACCGGGTCGCTGTTCCTGGAGTTCGCGATCACGCTGGCGGCGGCGGTGCTGGTCTCGGGAATCGTGGCGATCACGCTGTCGCCGGTGATGAGCTCGCGGCTCCTGGACGCCAAGGGCCGGGAGGGACGGCTGACGGCGGCCGTCAACCGCGGCTTCGACGCGGTGCGGCGGGTCTACGCGCGGCTGCTGGACGGTGCCCTCGCCATGCGCGGGACGATCGTGGCCGCGTCGCTGCTGATCACGGTCGCGGCCTGGCCGCTCTACTCCTTCTCCCGGAAGGAGCTGGCGCCGGTGGAGGATCAGAGCCACATCAGCCTGTTCTTCGAGGCCTCCCCCGACGCGACCCTCGCGGCGGTGAGCGAGGAGTCGCGCAAGGTCGTGCGGGCGATCAACGCGTTCCCGGAGACGCAGTTCATGTGGTCGCTCACCGCCTCCTGGGGCGGCTTCGGCGGGCTGGTGGCACGGGACTGGCGAGAGCGTGAGCGCTCCACCGAGGAGATGTACGGCGAGGTGTTCGGAGCGGTGTCCCAGATCCCCGGGCTGCGGGTCTTCCCGAGGCTCGACCCGCCGCTGCCGACGCCGGGACAGTACGACGTGGAGCTGGTGCTGCAGAGCGACGCGCCCCCGGAGCAGCTCCTGGAGACGGTGGGGACCGTGGTCGGGGCGGGCTGGCAGAGCGGCAAGTTCCTGTACGTGGACACCGACTTGAAGATCGACCTCCCCGAGGCCCGGGTCGTGATCGATCGCGAGCAGGTGGCCGACCTGGGCCTGGACCTGGCCAGCGTGGGCCAGGAGCTGGGGACGCTGCTGGGCGGCGGGTACGTGAACCGCTTCAACTTCTACGACCGCAGCTACAAGGTGATCCCCCAGATCGGGGAGAAGGACCGGGCCACGGTGGGCCCGCTGCTGGACCTGAAGATCAAGACCCCGGACGGCCAGCTCGTGCCGGTGTCGACGTTCACCCGGATCGAGTCGAGGACCGCCCCGCGGGTCCTGAACCGCTTCGCGCAGCGCAACGCGGTCCGGGTCTTCGGCGGGGTGAACCCCGGGGTCACGAAGGAGGAGGGGCTGCGGGTGCTGGAGGAGGCGGCCGCCGTCGCGGGCGGCCCGCGGGTGCTGCTGGACCACGCCGGGGAGTCGCGGCAGATCCGCCGCGAGGGCGCGGCGCTCACCGTCACCCTCGGCTTCGCTGTCGTGCTCATCTACCTCGTGCTGGCGGCGCAGTTCAGGAGCTTCCGCGACCCGCTGATCGTGCTGCTGGGCTCCGTGCCGCTGGCGATCTCGGGAGCCCTGGTGTTCAGCTTCCTGGAGCTGACCACGATCAACATCTACTCCCAGGTCGGGCTGATCACGCTGGTGGGGCTGGTGGCCAAGAACGGCATCCTGATCGTGGAGTTCGCGAACTCCCTCCAGGCCAGCGGCCTGGACAAGCTCGCGGCGCTGCGCGAAGCGTCGCTCACGCGGCTGCGGCCGGTGCTGATGACGTCCGCGGCCACCATCTTCGGCCACCTGCCGCTGGTCCTGGTCTCGGGACCGGGGGCGGCGGCCCGGAACAGCATCGGGACGGTGCTCGTCACGGGGATGGCCCTGGGCACGCTGTTCACGCTGTTCGTCGTTCCGGTCTTCTACTCGCTGATCGCGGCCCGGCACCAGGAGAGCGCCCTGGACGCGGAGAGCGAGCTTCCGAGCGAGTCGCTGGGCGAGCCCGGCGAGGCGCTCCTCCCGGTGTGAGCCATGAAAACCCTGCTCCCTGTGCTGCTGATCTCCGTCCTCGCGGCCGGCTGCGCGGTCGGTCCCCATTACCACCGGCCCGAGGTGGCCGCGCCGGACGCGCTCCGCGGGTCGGACGCCGCCGCCGGAGCGGCCTCCCTGGCCGACCAGTCGTGGTGGCAGCTACTGGGTGACGAAGCGCTGCGGTCGCTGATCGAGGAGGCGCTGCGCGAGGGCCACGACGTGGAGCTGGCGGCGTGGCGCGTCGAGGAGGCTCGCGCGCAGCTCGGCGTGGCCCGTTCGGAGCTGTTCCCGCAGGTCCAGGGCGGCGCCGGCTGGGCGCGAGGCCGGCAGTCGGCGGCCGTCTCTCCGTTCACGGAGACGGCCGACCTCTACGACGTGGACCTGGGACTCTCCTGGGAGATCGACCTGTGGGGGCGCATCCGCAGGCTGAAGCAAGCCGCCCTGGCCCGCTACCTGGCCAGCGAGGAGGCCCGGCGCGGGGTGCTGCTGTCGCTCGTCTCGGACGTGGCCACCGGCTACTTCCGGCTGCGCGCCCTGGACCACCAGCTCGAGATCGCGCGGCGCACCAGCGAGGCCTTCGAGGGGACCCGGACGCTGTTCCGGGATCGGCTCGAGGCCGGCCTGGCGTCGTCGCTGGAGACGTCGAGCGCCGACGCGGCCCACGCTTCGACCCTGGCCAGCATCCCCGACCTCGAGCGCCGGATCGTCGAGCAGGAGAACCAGCTCGCGCTGCTGCTGGGACGTCGACCCGGCGAGGTGCGGCGCGGCGACGAGCTGAACGACCAGCTCCTGCCTCCCGAGATCCCGGCTGGGCTCCCCTCGGAGTTGCTCGAGAGGCGCCCCGACCTTCGCCAGGCCGAGCGGGAGCTGATGGCCGCGAACGCGGACGTGGGCGTAGCGGTCGCCGACCACTTCCCCCGGATCAGCCTGACGGGTGTCTTCGGCGGCGTCGCGCCGGAGGTCGGCGACCTGTTCGGCGAGGGGAAGAGCTGGTCCGTGGGCGGCGGGCTCCTGACCCCGGTGTTGCAGGGCGACCGTCTCTCCAGGCAGCACCGCGCCGCCGTGGCCCGCTGGGAGCAGGCGCGGGTGCGCTACGAGCGCAGCGTGACGAACGCCTTCGTCGAGGTTTCCACGGCCCTCGTCGCCTACCGCAAGCTGGCCGAGGCCGAGGAGGAGCAGACCCGGGCCGTGTCCGCGTACCGGGAGGCCGTCAGCCTCGCGAACTCGCGCTATCTGTCGGGTCTCGCGGACTACCTGGAGGTACTGCAGGCGCAGCAGCAGCTCTTCCCCGCCGAGACGACCCTGGCCCGAACGAGGCTCGAGCGCCTCGTCACCCTGGTGGAGCTGTATCGGGCGCTGGGCGGCGGCTGGCAGCTCGACGACGCCGAGTGGAGCGGGCCGGGCGCGAAGCGGGAAGCCGACTGAGGAGGCGCCGGGCCCGCCGAGCCGGTCACCGGGCGCGCCAGGTGCCGTCGCTGACGAGCCCGTCCAACGCCGGCGCCACGGGCAGAACCCGGAGTGTCTCGATCCCCAGCAGGCGGTCCAGCAGCCGCTCCAGGTACGAGGCCCGGATCGGCCCCCAGCCCTCGTCGTCGAGGCCGTGCACGTTGTAGACCAGCCACCCCGAGTCCGTCCCGAGCAGCGCCTCGATCTCCGCGTCCAGATGGCGCTCGCAGTTCTCGGGGCCGTGGCCGGTGGTGGTGAGGCGCTGCTGGCCGCTGGGCAGCGGGTTGAGCCCGCCACCGCCCGTGCGGAACGCGCGCACCTGGGTGCCGAGCCAGGCCTCCAGCTCCGGGGTGGAGCGGTTGTAGGGGAAGTTGAAGATGGCACGCTCGGGCTCGAACCCCTCCAGCTCGCGCTGAAACAGGTCCAGGCAGCGACGGACGAGACCCTGAGCCTCGGCGAGCGGCAGCTCGGCCAGGTTCGCGTGGCGGTAGCCGTGGGGCATGACCTCGTGACCGCGCGCTCGCAGGTCGTTCCACAACCCGAAGTCACCCCGGGGCCAGGCGACGTGGTACTCGTCCGGTGGCACGAAATCCGGAAGATGGCCGCTGGCGATGACGTTGATGCAGGCCGTGACGCCGACCTTCTCGTGGATCTCCGCGGTCCGCTGCGAGGACCTGAGGAAGCCATCGTCGAAGCTGAGGGTGAGCAGATGGCGCACGGAGCCGTGCACCTGCCCGGGGAACGCGCTCTCCGCGAGCGCGGCGGCGGTCGCAGCAGCCGTTCCCGCGAGGAAGCGCCTCCGGCCGTTCGTCGCGCTGTTCACCACGTCCTCCCGGATGCCCCATCTTACCCGCGCGCGTCCGCACCACGGGAAGCTACGCTCAGGTCGGGCTCCACACGGCGAGCTCGTTCCCGCTCGGGTCCTCGAAATGGAAGCGGCGACCCCCGGGGAAGGAGAACGGCTCCTGCACCAGCGTGCCGCCCGCCGACTCCACGGCCGCCCGGCTCGCCTCGAGGTCCTCGGAATAGAGGACGACGAGGGGACCTCCCCGCCTCACCGGCTCCGCCTGGCGCAGCCCGCCCAGCTCGCGCTCCTTCCCCTGGATGCCGGCGTACTCCGGGCCGTAGTCGTTGAAGGTCCAGCCGAAGGCCGTCACATAGAAACGCTTCGCCTCGGCGAGATCCCCAACCGTGATCTCGACGTAGTCGATCGCGTGATGCTCGTGCGTGATCAACAGTGCCCTCCCCTCGCGGCCCGACGAGACCCGTCGGGCGTATGCCGCCTCCCCCGCGTAGCTGAGGCCGACGCGCTCAGCTTACCCGCCCATATATGCCATCCGCTGACATGATCGCCGCCGGAGCCGCCCGACGTGGTGGGCCCTGGCCCGCCGCGAACCAGCGCAGCTCCGCCGCTAGCTCCGCGCGCTCGGATCCGACACGCGTCCCGTGAAGAGGATCACGCCTGATCGCACGTCTCGAATCAGGAACAGGAACGGGTGGTCGGCGCGAAACACCTTGGGCGGAGGCGGTTCGTCGAAAGGCGGGGCCGCCGCCGTCGGGCCCATGTCCACCGCGGTCGCTGCGGCGGCCTCCGTGCCTGCTTCGTCCACCTTGACGAAGGCTTTGTGGAAGACCTCCGCGATGAAAAGTCGGTCTTCGGAGCCCGACGCCTTCGCGATGCCCGTGAAGTCGGCCGCGCGCGGATCGAACGCGAGCTCCATGCCCATGGCGCGCAAGCTGCCTGCCAGTCGAAGCGGCTCCGCCGGGTCGATCTCGAACCTCGGAATCGCCACCTCCACGGGCTCGTAGCCGAGCGCCCCGATCCAACGCGCGATCTGATCGGCGCTGAGCTGCCCCTCCAGCTCGCTGCAGCCGTGGACGGCTCGGGGGAGCAGCAGGGTCATGGCGAAGTCGGCTCCCTCATAGGGCAGCTCGAGGACCTGAAGCTCGTCGGTCTCCGCGTAGCGATGGGAACCCGTCCGGTGCATCGTCGGCACCCGAACCGTCGGCTCGCCGCCCGATCGATGGAAGACCGCGTCGCTCGTCGCCTCCGTCTCGAAGGGCGCCTGCCACCTTCCGAGGAAGTACACGGCATTGACAAGGACGAGTCGCGTCCCTTCGTCGATGCTGCTCTTCGGCAGCAGATCCCGGATCCGGTCCCGCGTCTGGCCAGCGACCCAGCCGTTGATGCGGGAGCGACTCCGCTCCGCGGCACCCCTGAAGTCCAACCCCTCGATGCCCGCGCCGTAGCGGTCGCGCGTGAGAGCCAGGAACTCCTTTTCGATAGCGAAGGCCCGGTCTCCGAAGAGCCGATTGGCGACGCGGAGCTCGTAGGAATCGCGCTCGGGATCGTTCCAACGGGCGAGGAGATTGGCGGCCGCCCCGTGAAGGCCGCCGGTGTCGTCGAAGTGCAGCTTCTCGGCCATCTGCGACGCCGTCTCGCCGCGGGCGCCGGCCCACGTCATCGCGAGGGCCAGAGAGATGCTGCCGGAGGATACCGCCAGGTTGCCGTCCCGGGCGCCCAGGCTCCGCCACAGCTCGACCGAGAAGGAGTTGGCGGCGCTCGCGAGCGCAGAGCTCTGCGCCTCCGTGACGCCTTCGACCGGCTCGGGCCCAGTCCGTCGCGCCTCCTCGGTGGCTTCCGCGTAGGCACGCTCCCCGGGCGGCCTCACCGGAGTGCCGTGATCAGTCCCACACGACGCGCACGCGAGCAACGACAGGATGCACACGACTCCCAGACTGGCCATGGCTCCTCCGGGGCCCACTCGGCCCTCAAAGAGCGCTCTCTGTCGAGCGTTCGTCGGGGCGCCGGGTTCCGCGCCGCACACCCACGCCACCGCTAAGGCCGCTCGGCTTTCAGGTACGCTTCCTGACTCCAACCGCTACTGCTCCGGGTGAAGATGTACACTGCGCCGCTCTGAGCCGCCGCGTCGTCGTCCCGGTCCATCCCGATCCCTGTGGCACTGCCGTCCTCGAGGGACGCGCCGACGGCCAGCCGGCTCCCGTCGGCGGAGAGAGAGACGGCGATCCCGAATGCGTCTTCCGTCCCGGCGTTCGACGCCTTCACGTAGGCGTGCTGCCTCCAGGCGTCCCCGCTGCGTCCGAAGACGTAGACCGCGCCGCTGGCCCGCGCCGAGTCATCGGTCTGATCCCCTCCGATCCCCGTGGCACTGCTGCCTTCGAAGTAAGAGGCGACGGCGAGGGTGCTCCCGTCAGATGACAGGGAGAGGGTGTCGCCGAACCAGTCGACGGCGCCGGTGTTGGAGGCCTTGACGTACGCCTGCTGGCGCCATTCGCCGCCGCGGCGCGTGAAGACGTACGCCGCGCCGCTGCTCAACGCGGATTCGTCCATCTGGTCGCCCCCGATCCCCGTGGCGGCGCTGCTTTCGTGTGAGGCGCCCGTCACGAGGGTGCTCCCGTCCGACGAGAGCGACAGACCCACGCCAAACAGGTCGCTGGCTCGCGCGTTCGATGCCTTAAGGTACGCCTGCTGGCTCCAGCCGCCTGCGGTGCGCGTGAAGACGTACGCCGCGCCGCTCATGATCGCCGAGTCGTCGGACGCGTCTCCCCCGACGCCCCTGGCCCCGCTCGCCTCGCCGGGCGCCCCGACCGCGAGCGTCGCTCCCTCGGACGAGAGCGAGACCCTCTGCCCGAACCCGTCCCCCGCTCCGGCATTGGAGGCCTTCAGGTATGCCTGCTGGCTCCACACGCCCGCGCTCCTCACGAAGACGTAGACCGCCCCGCTGCCGTCGGACGAGTCGTCGTCGCTCCCGATGCCCTTGGCGCCGCCGTCTTCGCTGGAGGCTCCCACCGCCAGCGTGTTCCCGTCGGACGAGAGGGACACGCTCTGGCCGAACGAGTCGCCCGCGCCGGTGTTGGAGGCCTTGAGGTAGGCCTGCTGACTCCAGGCGCTCGCGCTCCCCGTGAACACGTATACGGCGCCGCTGGACTCCGCTACGCCACCCGCCTGCTCGCCTCCGACCCCTGTCGAGCTGACGTCCTCGTTGTCGGCGCCCACCGCGAGGGTGCCGCCGTCGGCGGACAGGGACACGCTCACACCAAAGGCGCCGCTGCGCGCCGGGTTGGACGCCTTCAGACGCGCCTGGCGGGTCCAAGCGCTACCGGTGCGCGTGAAGACGTACACCGCGCCGCTGGACTGTGGAGCGAAGCGGTCCTCGCCGATCGCGCCCACTGCGAGCGTGCCGCCGTCGGCGGAGAAGGAGACGCTCGACCCGAACTCGTTGTCAGCCGCGCCGGCCCCGTACGGGAACGAGCCGAGGCAGACGGCCAGCGCGACTCTCCCGAATCGCACCGCGCACATGGCTGCCTCCTTCGGGGTGACGGCTCCCGCGCTGCCTTCGAGCAGCTCGCGCCCTCGCAGGGCAAAGCGGATGAGCGTAAGCCGGCCGCGAGCCAGCGGTCAAGACGCCGTCGTCACCGGCGTCCACTTCCCCGCGCTCGCTTCCAGCCGGCGGACCTGCCGGAGACAGTAGCGGCGTATTGCCCCCTCGGGCTCGGCTCCCTCGTCCGCCCCAACTGGCGCGCACGTGTCGACCGCAGTAGCGTAGTAGCCGAACCCGGAGCCCACGAGTGTCCGACCCCTCCGATACCCCCACGGGTACCGCCCCGCGTCGCGAAACGCCCGGCCCGCGCTCGGGAACCGGCAGCGCGGGGCGGGTGCGTGCGTCCACGGACCAGGGCCGCTTCACCCCGGGGTCGGTCATCGCCGACCGCTACCGGGTCGTGGGGCTCCTGGGCCGCGGCGGGATGGGCGAGGTCTACCGCGCCGACGACCTGAGGCTGGACCAGCCGGTGGCGCTGAAGTTCCTGCCGGAGGGCGTGGAGCGCGACCCGGAGCGGCTGTCGCGCTTCTACAACGAGGCCCGGCTCGCGCGCCAGGTGACGCACCCGGCGGTGTGCCGCGTCCACGACCTGGGGGAGGTGGAGGGGCGCCCGTTTCTCTCCATGGAGTACGTGGACGGCGAGGACCTGGGGTCGCTGCTCAAGCGCATCGGCCGACTGTCCAGCGACAAGGCCGTCGAGCTGGCGCTGCAGCTCTGCGCGGGGCTCGCCGCGGCCCACGCCCAGGGGGTCCTGCACCGGGACCTGAAGCCGGCGAACGTCATGATCGACGGCCAGGGGCGGGCGCGCATCACGGACTTCGGTCTGGCCGGCCTCGCCGAGCGCATCCCCGGCGAGGACGTCTCCTCGGGAACTCCGGCCTACATGTCCCCGGAGCAGCTCGAGGGCCTCGAGGTCACCCCGCGCAGCGACCTCTACTCCCTCGGGCTCGTACTGTACGAGCTGTTCACGGGTCGCCGGGCCTTCGAGGGTCGGACCCTGGCCGAGGTCATGCGGCACCGCGGCGAGCCGCCACCGCGGCCGAGCGAGCTGGTGCCGGGCTTCGACCCCCGGATCGAGGACGCGATCTGGCGCTGCCTGGAGCGCGACCCGGCGCTGCGCCCGCGCTCGGCGCTGTCGGTGGCCGCTTCCCTGGGCGGCGACCCGCTGGCCACGGCGCTGGCCGAGGGTCACACCCCCTCGCCGGAGATGGTGGCGGCCGCGGGTGAGTCGGAGCGGGGCCTCGCTCCCGGCCTCGTTCGCGGCTGCCTCGCCGTGGTGGCGGTCTCGGTGGTGCTGGTGCCCTTTCTGATGACTCCTCTCCAGCTCGTGGAGCGGGTGCCGATGGAGAAGGAGCCCGCGGTGCTCGCGGACCGGGCCCGGCAGCTGGTCCGGGAGCTGGGCTACCCGGAAGCTCCCGCCGACAGCGCCGTGGGCTGGAGCGTGGATGCCCCGGGGCTGCGCTATCTCCAGTCGCAGGGGGACGCGTCCCTCGACGGGCTCCGAAGCGGGGCACCGCCCGTGCTCCTCTACTGGTACCGGCAGAGCCCGCGGCCCCTGGTCCCGCGCTCGGCCTCCGGCCAGGTTTACTTTAGCGAGCCCCCGCCGCTCGTCTCTGGAATGGTCTCCGTCCGATTGGACACCCGCGGGCGCCTGGTCTCCTTCGAGGCCGTGCCCCGCCAGGTCGACCCGGGAGAGGCCTCCGTCGAGCCTGCAGACTTCGCCCCGTTCTTCGCCGCGGCGGGCCTCGACGCCGAGAGCTTCCGGCCGGTGACCTCGCGCTGGACGCCTCCCCACGCCTACGACGAGCGCCGCGCGTGGCAGGGGATGCGGCCGGAGCGACCGGAGATGGAGATACGCATCGAGGCGGCGGCCTACCGCGGCCGGGTCACCGCTTTCTACCCCGTCGCAGCGTGGTCCCGGCCCGAGCGCGAGGATATCTCCCGGTTCTCCTGGAGCGAGCGCGCGGCGCACCGCCTGACCGCAGGCCTGTTTCTCGCCCTGACGGCGATGGCGGCGCTCCTGGCCAGGCGCCACCTGAAGTCGGGGCGGGCCGACCGGGAGGGGAGCTTCCGACTGGCGCAGGTCATCTTCCTCCTGGGAGCGGCCGCGTGGGCGCTCGGGGCCCACCATCTCCCCACCCGCGCCGAACAGGTGGAGCTGGCGGCCCGCGGCCTGGGCAGCGCGCTGTTCGCGGTGGGAGTCGTCTGGCTCTTCTACCTGGCGCTGGAGCCGTTCGTGAGGCGCTTCTGGCCCCAGGCGCTGATCTCCTGGACGCGCCTGCTCTCGACGGGGCCACGGGACGTGCTCGTGGGGCGCGACCTCCTCGTGGGGACGGCGGCGGGCGCGCTGATGGCGCTGCTGATCGCCGTCGCGCTGCGCCTGCCCGGCTGGCTCGGCTACGCGGCGCCCGGGCCACAGTGGAGCAACCACTCTCTCGACTCGCTGATCAGCCTCCGCTACGCGTTCCTGTCACTCGCCTTCCTGCCGCGTTCCTCGATCGGGCTGGCCGCGGCCTCGTTCCTGGTCCTGGCGCTGCTGCGCCTGATGCTGCGGCGCGAGTGGCTCGCAGCCGTCGTGTACGTGGCGGTGATGGGCGGTCTCGCGGCCGGGCGGCTGGACCTGCCCGCGGGCTTCGGGCTGATCGTGGCGTGCCTGGTGATGCTGGACCTGGTGGTCGTCGCGCTCCGCTTCGGGTTCCTGGCTTTCGTGGTCGCGGCCTTCACGGGGGACCTGCTCGTGGGGCTGACGACGACGGCGGAGCTGGGGAGCTGGGTCTCGGAGCCCACACTGTTCGCCGCGGCCGTGATGGCGGCGCTGGCGACGGCCGGCTACCGCGCGGCTCGCGGCCGGAGCTGATCGGGACCAGAAAGCTCAGATCAGCCGCGAGAGCAGCTCCGTCGCGGGGCGCGCGCGGGTGCCGTCGGGCGTCTGGAAGTCTTTCCTCCCCGGCGCGGAGAGCTGCCCGTCATCGCCCTTCGGAAGCGGGCCCTTCAGGTAGCGCAGCCCCCGGTCGACCTCGGCGTCCCCCACTTGCACTCGACGAGCAGGATCGGGCGGCGCCGCTCCACCACGACGAGATCCACCTCGCGGCGGTCCGTGTCTCCGAAGTAGCGCAGCTCGATGTCGCGTCCCTTCGCGTCCTGCTCGAGGTGGACCCACTTCAACAGGTGCGAGGCGACGAGGTTCTCGAAGCGCCGCCCCGGCTCGGGACCAGCGCCCACTACCCCGCTCTGGTGCTTCATCGCCTGCTTCGGTTTCGCGTCACCAGGACACACCGCGGGCAAGGGGAAGCACGCCGACCTCAGCGGCCTCTCCCAGCTCTATCCCGGAGCTGCCGCAGCGCCTTCAGGTCCTCGAGGTCCTTCGGGCGGCCCGCCGCCTCCTTCATCCGAATCAGGTCGTCGAGGCTGGCGAAGGCCGCCGGCGTCTCCCCGATCTGGTCCTCGACGCGGCGCCGCCAGATGCCCTCGAAGTCGGCTCCGGCCACGAACGGGTGGATGTCCGTCTCCAGGACGTACTGGCGGATCAGCACCTTCTTCTCGAGGAGCTCCTGCTCGCTGACGTCGGTCATGTCGTAGCCGAAATCGAGAAGGGCCTGCCGAACGCGCTTCGCGTTCTCGGGCGTGGCCTCGATCAGCAGATCGACGTCGAGGGTCGCCCTCGCGTAGCCGTGCACCGGGAAAGCCGCAGCCCCGATCACGACGTACCGCGCCCTACGTGCGTTTAACGATCCGAGCAGGCTCTCGATGTCCACGGCGGAGCAGCTCCTCGGCGATCTGGCGCGATCGCCGGAACATCATCTCGAAGCGCTGAGCGGTCGTGAGGCCGCAGAGGTACTCGAGCTCGAACCGGAGCTCCCGTTCCTGCGACGAGTCCTGGGGATCCAACTTGAGTACGGGCATGCCGCGACCTGTTCAGTATATCAGGACGAACGATAGCGCCGAGCGCACGACGCGTGATGCGACGATCCAACGCCGTCACCGCGGGCTCCCAAGCCTCGAACCGCTCGCAGCGACCCGAAAGTCGAGGCCCCGCCCGAGAACCCCAGCGGTAACGCCTCGTCATGACCACCCTCGAGGCGACGAGCCTCGAGTCTGCCTCTTCTCGGCCAGGGGGGACTGGCCGGGCCTACGGGTGGCGGAAGAGCCGCTCCCAGCCCATGGGAGACCGGGGGCTGTGCGCTACACGGCCCCTCGGTGGTGCCCGTTCTGGCCGCTCGGGCCGCGTCCCCAAGGTCGGCGACGCACTCGAAAGCGCATGCGGTTGCGGATTGCGGGGCGATCCAATGCAGCATCGGGAAACGGCGACGCAGCACCTGGGCTGGGACCCGCCGTGGAGGCCGGAGCAGAACCGATCGCGGGTGCCACCGGAGGAGCGATCGGGTAGGATCGGCCACCGGGAGGCCGTGCCGCATGGCGATGAAGGTCGACAGCTACGCCCTTCAGTCGAAGCCCTGCCCCCGCTGCGCGAGCTCGAGCGCGCCCCGGCCCAGGACGCCGCCGAACTGGCGGCGCGCGCCGGCTGGTGATCGCGGCTCGGCTGCCCGACCGCGACGCGACGACCCGGCTCCTCCTCGGCGCCAACGGGCAGCTCGCGCGCCACACGACCCGCGTGTTGGATCCCCCGGGCGTCCACCTTCGAAAGGAGCGACGATGCGCACGATGGTTTCTCTGCTTTTCCTGACCTTGCCGGGACTCGCCGGCGCCCAGACCCGGGTCGTGGTCAACGCCGACCTGGCCGAGCACACCATCAACCGGCACATCTACGGGCACTTCGCCGAGCACCTGGGCCGGGACATCTACGACGGCTTCTGGTACCGCCCCGACGCGAACAGCGAGTACCGGCTCAGGGACGACATCATCGAGGCGCTGCGGGCTGTGGAGATCCCCAACGTCCGGTGGCCCGGCGGCTGCTTCGCCGACTACTACCACTGGCGCGACGGCATCGGCCCGGCGAGCGAGCGCCCCAGGATGGTGAACACTCTCTGGGGCGGGGTCACCGAGGACAACAGCTTCGGGACCCACGAGTTCATGGAGCTGGTGGAACGCCTGGGCGCCGAGCCGATCGTGGTGGGCAACGTGGGGAGCGGCACCGTGGAGGAGATGGCCGACTGGTGGGAGTACGTGAACCACCCCGGCGGCAGTGCCCTGGCGGATGAGCGGGCGGCCAACGGCCACCCCGACCCCTTCGGCGTGCGCTTCTGGGGCGTGGGCAACGAGTCCTGGGGGTGTGGCGGCTCGATGACCGCCGACCACTACGCCGACCAGTACAGGCGGTTCGCCACATTCCTCCGGCCCATGAGCCCCGACAACCGGGCCTTCCGAATCGCCGCGGGTCCGTACATGGATCGGCGCCTGGCCACGGAACGGGAGAACTGGGGCGACCCCTACGAGTGGACCGAGACCATGATGCGTGAGGCCGGCCACATGATCGACGGCCTGGACTATCACTACTACACCTTCGCCCGCCTCTTTGGCGCCGAGTCGGGCTCGGCCACCGAGTACACCGAGCAGGAGTGGTTCGTGGCCATGGATCTGGCGCTGGACGTGGACGAGCTCATCACCCGGCACGCGTCCATCATGGACCGGTACGACCCCGACAAGCGGGTCTGGATGATCATCGGCGAGTGGGGGATCTGGCACGATGCGGAGCCGGGCACTCCCCCGCGCTTCCTCTACCAGCAGAGCACCGTCCGCGACGCCGTGGTGGCGGGGATCCACCTGAACGTCTTCAACAACCACGCGGACCGGGTCCGCATGGCGAACCTGGCCCAGACCATCAACGTGATCCAGGCCATGATCCTGACCCGGGGCGAGGAGATGATCCTCACCCCCACGTACCACGTCTTCGACATGTTCAAGGGACACCAGGACGCCACCCTGCTGCCCATCCATGTCGAGGAGACCGAGTACACGTACGACGGGGAGACCATCCCGGCGGTGACGGTCTCGGCCTCGCGGGACGAGAACGGCGTGGTCCTCATCACCCTGACGAACCAGGACCCGAATCGGGGCCGGAGCCTGGAGATCCACCTCCGGGGCATGGAGGCGTCCCGCGCGACCGGCCGGGTCCTCACCTCCGGCGCCATGCAGCACCACAACACCTTCGACAGGCCCGATGTGGTGGTGCCCGCGGCGTTCGACGGCGCCCGCCTCCAGGGCGCCACCCTGACCGTGGAGCTGCCGTCCAAGTCGGTGGTGGCACTCGAGCTGAGGTAGGGCCGAGGGGGAGGCCCGGGACATGCCAGGCTGTACCGTACTGGGTGACTGTCGAAGTGGACGCTGCGGGGGAGCTTCGACGGTCTGGACGGCTCCTGTGCAGTCCGGATCGAAGAGGACCGTGGGTCGAGGATCGACGGAGTAACCGGTCGGTGCGGTATCCTTGACGGTGGTCATGCGGAACCGCGAGATCGACATGCTGCCGTCGAAGATCGTCGGGCGTCGCCGCGAGGCGACACCGAGCCCGGCTTCGGCGGACGCCCTGCTGCGGACGGCGCGGGCCCTCCGCGACGCCGGGCTGGCGCCTGTAGGTCTGTTTCGATTCGAGACCTTCGAGGAGGCCCAGGAGTGGATCAGGAGTCAGATGTCCCGGAGGTCCGCGCGCCGACGGTCGAGGACGTCCGGCGCATCTGCCGCAGCCTCGACGAAGCCGGAGCCCGGTACGTCCTGATTGGCGGCTTCGCCGTGATCCTGCACGGCGGCGAGCGGACGACCAAGGACATCGACCTTCTGGTCGATCCGGCTCCCGAGAACGTCGAACGCATCAAGCGCGCACTGTCGATCCTCGAGGACGACGCGGCGCACGACATCGACGCCCGGGATCTGGAGAAGTACACCGTGGTACGGGTCGCGGACGAGGTGATGGTCGACCTGCTCGCTGCCGCCTGCGGGGTCACATGGGCCGAGGCGGCTGCCTCGGCCGAGCCGATCGACGTGGGCGGCACCCGCATTCTGATGGCTGATCTCGAGACGCTGATCCGAACCAAGCGGACCGTCCGCCATTCCGACGCCGCCGACCGCGCCTGGCTCGAGGCGTTGCGGGACGAGGGCACGTAGCCGAGCGGCTCCGATCCTCAGGCCGGCGGCAGCACTCGAGTCGCCGACCGATCTCAGTCGCTTTCCCGCACTCCGGACTTCAGCCCCCTCGTGACCCGCGACGTCCCCTGAAACCTCAGAACCGGATCGTGTACTGGAGCTTCGCCGACAGCTTGCGGTCCCCCGCCCGGAAGCGAAGGTTGCCCTCCTCGTGGATCCAGCCCTGGTTGAGGACGAAGAACAGGTCATTGCCGGGCTGCAGCGTCCAGCGCAGGCGGCTCTGCCAGCCCAGGTTCCGGGAGCGGTTGTCGTACTGGACCAGGTTGAAGAAGGAAAGCCGCGGCGAGGCGCTGTACTCGACCCTCCCGCTGAGGATCGTGGCGGTGAAGTCTCCCTCGGGGAGCCGCGCGAAGGTCTGGTCCGCGCTGACGCTGACGGTCAGCCATGGAGGCGCCTTGAACGTGAGCCCGGCGCTGATCTCCTCCGCCTCCCCGGACCAGAAGTCGCCCACGCTGATCGCCACGTTCCCCGAAAGGCGGCGCCTGGGGGCGGTGGCGACGAGCAGCCCCCCGAAGCGCGCGAACCGGTAGTCCCCCGGCTGCAGGAAGACACCGGGGGAGATCTCGAACGGCTCGAAGAGACGCTCGAAGCTGACGACGAGATCCAGGGGCCCGTGGATGCTGTCGCCCGAGTAGAGGTGCCAGTCCAGAGGCGTGATGCGGAGATCCCAGCTCTCGACCTCGCCGGTGTCGAGCCGGGTGAAGTGGGTGAAGAAGACGTCGTGGAACATCTGCTGGATGCCGAGGAAGCGCTCCGGCCTCGGGTTGTAGCTCGCGCCGACGCGGAGCACCCGGACGTTGTCGCGCTGGACGAAGCCGAGGGCCGGCTGGAAGCTCTCGGGGACCTCCCGGAGCGCCACCTGGGCCTCGAACCTGTCGTTCGGGTAGCGCGCGGAGAAGCCCCACGACCACTCCTCGTCGCTGCGGTTCTCGTCGTCGCTCCTGACCGCGTAGGCCGTCACGTCGAGGTTACGGGACCCGCCCAGGAAGCGCGACGTCGTGAAGCGGGCGTCGACGCCGTAGGTCCTGGTCGATCGGTCCGACGTGGGATCCCCCCCGGTGAAGACGAAGCCGGCGTAGGACTGGCGGAGCAGGTTCTGCTTGACGCGCACGACGAACAGGTCCTGGGCCGAGGTGGCACCCGACGCCCCGGTGCGCACGGCCAGCACCCCGAGGTCCGTCCGCCCGACCTTGCCGGTCAGCTTCCCGCCGGCGTCGATGGGCACCTCGAGGCCCTGCTGCAGGCCGATGCGCCGGCTGAAGAAGGGAAACACGTCCGCCCCGGTGGAGGGGATGCCCCCGGGGGTGTCCGGGCCGGTGCTCGCGAAGGCGAACACCCCCGCGTCCTCCAGGAAGAACGCGCGCTTTCCCGGGAACAGCAGCGAGAACCGCGAGAGGTTGATCTGGCGCGCGTCCACCTCGGTCTCGCCGAAGTCGGTGTTGAACGTGCCGGTCAGCTCGAGGCTGGGGGTGATGTTGTAGAAGACGTCGAGCCCGGGCTTGCCGTCGAGGTCGTCGTCTCCCGTCTCCGCGACGTGGAGCGCGCTGCCGGCCAGGAACGGGCGCAGGTCGAGACCGATGCCCTGGCTCAGGTCCGCCAGGCCCGTCACCTCGCCGGCCTCGGACACCTGCAGGAAGTCGATCTCGAGACGGGCGCCGGACCAGCGCAGCTCCTCCAGCTTGCGGTAGATGGTGCGGGAGACGTTGAAGCCCCACACGCCGCGGCCGGCGGGAAAGCTCAGGCTCTTGAACGGGATCGCCAGCTCCGCCGTCCAGCCCCGCTCGGTGCGCGCGGTGCGGACGTCCCAGATCGCGTCCCAGTCGGTGTTCAGCTGGCCGTTCGCGTAGGTCAACCCGTCCACCAGCGCCCCGGCCGGGTTCGTGGCGAAGTAGAACGCGCTGCGCTGGTCGCGGAACGTATCGAGAAGGATCTCGATGCGGTCGTCCGCGTTCAGGCTGCCGTCCCGGGCCATCTGGCTCCCGATGACGCGGTCGGGCTCGGAGTCGTGGGCTTCGACGCCCACGTAGAGATGGTCCGCGTCGTAGAGCAGCGTGACCTGCGTGGCCTCCGTGGGGGGCCCACCCGGGACGGGCTGGCGCTGGATCAGGTCGCCGATCCCCGCCGCCGAGCGCCAGATCGCCTCGTCCAGGACGCCGTCGAGGGTGATGGGGTCGGTGGTGCGGGTGGCCGCGGCGGTACGGGGCGCCGCATGCGCCGAGCCCTGATGCGCCGCACCGGAAGCGGGAGAGGCACCGGCAGCACACGTCACCGCGAACGCGATGCTGCTCCAGCGGCGAGCTCGCGGGTCGCTGCGTTTCCCGGTGACGTGGAGCTGCGTGGCGCTCCCCTCGATCCGACGGCTGCCTTCGAACGGGCAGGGCCCCCGCGCAAGGTTAACCCAACAGCCGTGCCGGTCAAACGTAAGCAGTACTTACGATCGTGGACGGGTTCCCGGCTCCCGGCGTGGGGCGGGCCTCACTCGCGGAGAGCCCGGACCTCGTAGACGACCCGGAACGCGTCGCTGACCTTGACGACGCCGGCCACGGAGGGCGGCTCGACGCCGACGGAGCGCAGGCGCAGCTGGGCTGCGCCCCTCGCCACCAGCTCGTCCCCGAGGCGGCGCACCTCCACCGGCAGCTGGAGGCGGTGGCGAGTGCCCTTCAGCTCGAGGCCGGCGTGCAGGACCAGCCGCCAGGCGCCGTCCTCCGGGTCGGCCTCCTCGACGTCGACTCCGAACGACCACAGCCGGATCCGGGAATGGCCTTCGACGTCCAGCACCTCCGGGCCGCGCATGCGCTCTTCGACCTCCGGGACGTCGTCGGCCGGCTCCGTTCCGGGAACGACCGCGAGGGACGCTGCGCTCCACCAGACGTCGACGAGACTGCGCGACGCATCGCCGTCGACGACCTCGATGCGTCCCCCTTCGAGAGGGGCATCGATCTCGTGATCGTGCCCGAGGAACCCGAGGACACCCGCGCGCCCGAGGTGGATGCGGACCCGGGAGCGGGCGGGATCGACGAGGTAGAGCTCGGCCGACGGCTCGTCTCCGGGCTGCGCCAGCGCCGCCCGAGACGGGATCAGCACGAGGGAGAGGAGAACCCACGCCGGGATGCGGTGCACGTACCGACGCTAGCACGGCGTGGACCGCCAGCCCCCGGGCGATATCCCTGCCTGCCGGGCGGTCTCCTTGCCGGCGGCGGCTCCGCGCCGTACGATCGCCCCGATCTCCACGCGGCCGCAACGCCGCAGCGCCCTCGAGACGAAGGGAGCCGCCATGCAAGCGCATTCCCGTGTCGCGACGTTCGCGAGCCTCCTGTTCGGGCTCGTGGCGTGCGACGCCGTGCCGCCCGAGACCGATGCCCCGCGGGTGCCCCCGCCCGGCGCCTGGCGGGTCCAACCGGTGCGCAACGCCGCCGTGACGCTGACCGACGACTTCTGGCGGCCACGACTCGACAGGAACCGGACGGTCACGATCCCCCACATCATGGGCCAGAACGAGCAGACCGGGCGCGTCGCGAACTTCCGGCGTGCGGCCGGCCGCGAGGAAGGGGCCTTCCAGGGTCGAGCTTTCAACGATACCGACGTCTACAAGGTGATCGAGGCCGCTTCCTACGCCCTGATCCAGCGGCCCGACGCCGAGCTGGAGGCGCGGATCGACGACCTCGCACAGCTGATCGCCGCCGCACAGGAGGACGACGGCTACCTGTATCCGGCTCGCACTGCGGATCCGGAGAACACGCCTGCAGGGGCCGGTCGGGAACGTTGGATCCACGTGCACGGCAACAGCCACGAGCTGTACGCGGCGGGGCACCTGATCGAGGCCGCGGTCGCGTATCACGAGGCCACCGGCAAACGCGACCTCCTCGACGTGGCGATCCGGTTCGTCGACCTCGTCGACGAGGAGTTCGGTCCGGACGCCCGGCGCGACGTCCCCGGCCACGAGGAGGTCGAGCTGGCCCTCGTCAAGCTGGCAGACCTCACCGGCGAGCGGCGCTATCTCGACCTCGCGATCTTTTTCCTGGAGGAACGCGGGAAGCCCCACGACGGAGAGGACTACCCGCCCGACAACTGGCTGGCGAAGTACGACGTCCCGATCTACCGGCAGGACCACATCCCGGTCCGCGACCAGCGCGAGGCCGTGGGGCACTCGGTGCGGGCCATGTACCTCTACAACGGGATGACCGACGTGGCGGCGCGGGCCGAGATGCCAGGGTACGCCGAGGCCCTCGACGCGATCTGGACCGACGTCGTGTCGTCGAAGCTGTACCTGACCGGCGGGATCGGCGCGCGGGGCTCCTTCGAGTCCTTCGGCGAGGCCTACGAGCTTCCCAACGAGACCGCGTACGCCGAGAGCTGCGCCGCGATCGGCCAGGACCTGTGGAACCACCGGCTGTTCCTCGCGTCCGGGGACGGGCGCTACCTCGACGTGATGGAGCGGATCCTCTACAACGGCATCCTGTCGGGGGTCTCCCACGAGGGGGACACCTTCTTCTACACGAACCCGCTCCAGTCCAGCGGCGACTACGAGCGGCAGGCGTACTACGAGGTCGCCTGCTGCCCCGCGAACCTGGCGCGCCTGATCGGCCAGCTGCCGGGCTTCGTCTACGCGCAGCAGGACGACGTCGTCTTCGTGAACCTGTTCGTGGGCAGCGAGGCCGACGTGGAGCTGGCGGACGCGACGTTGCGCCTGACGCAGGACACGCGCTATCCCTGGGACGGCGCGGTGCGCCTGTCGGTCGAACCGTCCGCGGCCTCGGCCTTCGAGCTGCGCGTCCGCATTCCGGGCTGGGCCCGGGAACAGCCGGTCCCCAGCGACCTCTACCGCTACGTTGGACCGGACGCCGAGTCGCCCGTGCTGCGGGTCAACGGCGACGAGGTGCCCCTCGCGCTCGACGCGGGCTTCGCGGTCGTGAGCCGCACCTGGAGCGCGGGCGACGTCGTGGAGCTCACGCTGCCGATGCCTCCCCGCCGGGTCGCGGCGCACCCCGAGGTCCAGGAGAACGTCGGGAAACTGGCGATCCAGCGCGGTCCCCTGGTGTACGCCGTGGAGGCGGTCGACCACGGCGGCCGCGCGCTCGACCTGGCGCTTTCCGAGGACGCCGAGCTGACGGTCCAGCTCGAGCCGGAGCTGCTCGGCGGCGTCGCGACCGTGCGGGGCAGCCTCCTGCGCGACGGCGGGACGATCCCGATGCGCGCCATCCCGTACTTCGCCTGGGGCAACCGGGGCACGGGCGAGATGGCCGTCTGGCTCCCCACGTCCCCCTGACCGCCATCGGCCCCGGCTCGAGCCGCTAAAAGAGCCAGTCAAGGCCGACGTACAGCTTCGGTCCCGGCCCATCCAGGTCCGGATCCACCGCCAGCCCGACGTCGAGGGCCACGACGAAGGTGTCGTGGAGGGCCACCCGCAGGCCCGCGCCCAGCCCCTGGTGCCAGCGGTCCCGGTCTCCGCCCCGGTCGAAGAGGGCCGCGGGCGGCGCCTCGTCGAAGGTGCGCCCCAGGTCGTAGAACGCGCTCGCGGCGAGGTAGCCGGTGCGGGAGAGGCGCGCGAAGCGGTAGCGGAGCTCGAGGTTCCCGTACAGGAAGTCGTCGCCCACGGCGCGCTGCCAGAGGATGCCGCGCACGGTCTTCTTGCCGCCGACCACCGTCTCGGTGTTGAAGGACCCGTCCAGTCGCGAGCGGGTGAAGAAGGGCGCGCCGTCAGACATCACGCGCCCGCTGGCGCGGACGGCCAGTGTGAGGTCGTCCAGGAGCGGCAGGTAGTGGCGGTGGGTCGCCGTGAAGCTGGTGTAGTCGAAGTCGTTGCCCAGGCCCTCGGGCACCCAGCGGACCAGCCCCTCGGTCCAGAAGCCGCTGTGGGGCGAGACCTCGTTATCGCGGCGGTCCCAGACGACTCCGAGCATGAGGCCGTTCTCGCTCCCCCCGTCCAGCTCGTCCCCGACGAGGTCCCGCTGGCGCGCGAGCAGGCTATCGAGGGCCGGGTCCTCGTCGAAATCCGTGTAGTCGACGGTGTCGACCTTCGTATGGAGCACCACCAGGCCGAGCAGGCAGCGCAGGCTCTGGCCGCGCAGCGGACCCTGGACGACCGCGTTCAGCAGGAAGTAGCGCTTGTCGTACGCGTAGTAGTACTTCCCCCGGTAGAGCGGAGAGTCCTCGTCGACGAAGTCCTGGTCGTAATGCGTCTGCGCACCGCCGGGTCCGTGGTAGGGCTCCAGGCGGCTGACCTGGTAGCGCGCCTCGAGGGTCAGGCGCAGGTCGGCCGGGAGCAGGTACTTGCTGTCCAGGCGGTACTGGTAGTCCGCGATCCCCTTCGTGGTGCGTTGGAGGAGGAGGCGGTGCGAGAGGAAGTAGGGCGCGTAGTCGGGGCCGCGCTTGTCGTCGAGCTGGAAGACGACGCCGTAGCCGAAGCCCCTGTCGGGGCTGTAGTCGAGGGCCGGCAGCAGCCCGATCGAGTAGCGCCTCTCGCCGGCGGGCGGCGAGCCGGGATCAGCTGGCGCTTCCTGAGCGCTCAGGGACCCGGGCGCGAGCGCGAGGGCTGCACCCGCCAGGCATCCCAGAAGACGGACCATATCATCCCCTCCCGTCGCCCGATGCCGCTCTCTTCGAGGCGTCCGTGGAGTCTCTACCGCTCCGTCGCTCGGCGCAACAGGGGGAAAGACCGTCTCAGGCCGCGGGCACGCGCCGGATGCGGCGGTCAGTCGCCGTCGATCAGGTTGCCGATGCCCCCGACCATGTCGAGGACCGAGCCCTCGCCCTTGCGGCCGCCGCCGGTCTGGGGCGCCGCGGCGAAGATGCGCCCGGCGACCCGGCTCAGGGGTAGCGACTGCAGCCACACGTTGCCGGGACCGCGCAGCGTGGCGAAGAACAGCCCCTCCCCACCGAAGAGCGCCGTCTTGACGCCGCCCACGAACTGGACGTCGTAGCTGACCGAGGGCTGGAGGGCCACGAGACAGCCGGTGTCGACCCGCATCGTCTCTCCGGGAGCCAGCTCGAGCTGGTGGACGGTGCCGCCGGCGTGGACGAAGGCGAGGCCGTCCCCCTCCAGGCTCTGCATGATGAAGCCCTCACCGCCGAAGAGGCCGACCCCGATCTTCTTCTGGAAGGCGATCCCGATGGTGACGCCGCGCGCGGCGCACAGGAACGAGTCCTTCTGGCAGACGAGCTTGCCGCCGAGCTTGGCGAGGTCCATCGGGATGATCTTGCCCGCGTAGGGCGCCGCGAAGGCGACGCGAGTCTTGCCGCGGCCCTTGTTGGTGAAGACGGTCATGAACAGGCTCTCACCCGTGAGCAGCCGCTTGCCGGCCCCGAGCAGCGCGTTGAGGACCCCGCTCTTCTGCTGACTGCCGGCGTCGCCGAAGACGGTCTCCATCTCGATGCCGTCGCGCATGTACATCATCACGCCCGCCTCGGCCACCGCCGCCTCGCCGGGGTCCAGCTCCACCTCGACGAACTGCATCTCGTTCCCGTGCAGCTCGAAGTCGATCTCGTGGGAGGTCCGACCCGGAACGGTCGGCGGGGGCGGCGGACCACCCGCTGCCCCGCCGCCGGCGAAGGTAGGGACCTTCGAGAGCGGCGTCCACTCGGTGGTGCCCGGACCGTAGAGCAACGTCTGGCCGTCGACGCTGCCGTTCTTCAGGTTCGCGCGAATCTCCGCCTCGCTGACGGGTCCGACCTGGTGCCCGCCGATGGCCATGTACCACTGCGCGTCGCTCATCCGTTCCCCCCTCCCGCGCCCGCCTCGGCGTCGATCTTCGCCGCCGTGTCGGCCTCGAGCTGCTGGACCTCCGCGGGCGACAGCCCGAGGCCGTGGGCGAGCTGCGCCAGATAGATCCGCTCGGCGCCGCTGATCTGTTCGTCGGCCCGGACCATGGCGAAGCCCAGGCGGTAGAGGTCCGCCTTCAGGGCCGGATCGGTCGCGCCGCGGAGGATCTCGGCCAGGGGCCGCGGACTCTGGAGCTCGCGCCGCACCAGAGCCTCCCCTTCGGGGCCCGCCTCCCGTGCGTGCTCGACGAGACGCTGCTGCTCCTCGGGTGAGAGCTGCCCGTCGGCCAGGGCCGCGGAGATGGCCAGCCGCACGAGCCGCAGGACGGCCTCGGACACCACCGGCACCGGAGGCGGCGCCGCGCCCGGAATCGGGGGCGGGCCGGCGCCCGGTGCCGGAGGCGGGGGCGGCGTGCCGGGGGGCGGGGGCGGAGCCGACCCCGGGAAGCCCCCGCCGCCCGCCTGCTGTGACTTGGCCGTGGCCGCCTCGAAGGCACCCCAGGCGAGGCCCGCTGCCGTCATCAGGGTGCCGGCGTTGATGAGCGAGCCGCGCCCTCCCGTAAGGAACCGGGTGGCGCCGCGCGTGCGCTTGCGGCCCCTGCCGCCCATGGCTCCGCGCACCAGCGATCCGAGCAGTCTCTCAGCGTCCAAGTCACTCTCCTGGTTTGCTCGAGAACGGGAAACGCAGGATAGCACGCTCCCTCGCGGCCACTCGTGCCGCGGCGTCCGGTGCAGATCGCTCGCGCCGTGGAGCCCGAGCGGGTCCCACGAGATGGGCCAGTCGGCGTGTGGACAGACAGACCCTGGGCCGCCGCTGCGACGGAGAACGATATTCGGCTCTTCTAGGGCGAGGTGGTAGGCTGTGGCCCCTCCGCAAGTCGCGACCGGATACAGAAACGATCCGCGCCGGGATCGGAGGTGGCCTCATGCAGCTGGTGCTGGCCCTGATGCTCCTTCAAGTGGACTGCCGCGACCCCGCTCCCAGTCGCGCCTCCGTGGACTACTGGCCCTACATCGAGAAGTGCGGTTGCTCGCGCGCCTCGGTCCCGCCGCCGGCTTCCCTCGACTACGGACGCTGGCTACAGGTCTGCCGTCGGAGCCCCGCGGCGGACGAGCAGGGTTCGACGGCGGCCCCCGCCATGCCCGCGGAATCCGGCGCGGCACTGCCGTGTCGAACTCGGCCGCTCGGCCCGCAGGTGCGCTCCTACCGACAACGGACGGAGGCGCTCTCGGGATCCAGATCGGACCTGGTACAGGTCACGTCGGTCGTGGACGGAGAGTCGTTCGACGCCTCCCGGGCTGGCGGCTCGGTCACCATAGGGGTGGACGGTATCGACGCCCCCGAGACCGAGCAACCGTGTCATCGCGAAGCGAAGAGGGCCCTTTCCGAGCTTCTTCTCGGCGAGACCGTTGCGCTGGACACCTGCGACTACGGCAGACGGGGACGCACGCTCTGCCACGTGACCGTCCGCGGGCTCGACGTAGCGAAGGTGTTGGTGTCCGAGGGCCTCGTCTGGCCGCTCCCGAATACCTCCGAAGACCTTCTCGCCGGGCACGAGGAAGCGCGACGCCTCAGCCTGGGGATCTTCAGTGGTCCCAGACCCATCCCGCCGTGGGAATGGCGACAACCTTAGTCAGGGTCCGGTCCCCCAGAGCCTCGACGCAGTACCGAAAACGCCGAGGGCCTGGCTCAGGCCGGTGGGCGCACGTCGAGGCTCTGCCAGAGGTACCAGCAGGCCACGGTCCGATGCGGGCGCCAGGGCGCGGCGATGCGCTGCATGCGCTCGGGTTTCGGCGAGGCGCGCATTCGATAGGCGCGCTTCATGGCGGTGCGCAGCGCCAGGTCGTCCACGGGAAGCACGTCGGGCCGTCCGAGGCGGAACATCAGGTACATCTCGGCCGTCCAGCGGCCGATGCCCTTCACGACGGTGAGCGTCTCGATCACCTCCTCGTCGGAGAGGCGCCCGAGACGAGCCAGGGGCAGACCGTCCAGGGTGTGGCGGGCCAGGTCCTTGAGGTACGACGTCTTCTGCCGCGACAGGCCGAGACCGCGCAGCTCGGACTCGGAGGCGGACAGGACGTCCTCGGGGCTCAGCGCTCCGTCGAAGCGCGCCGTCAGCCGGCCGGCGATGGTGCGGGCCGCGGCGACGCTGATCTGCTGGGCCAGGATCGCCCGGGCGAGGTAGGCGAAGGCGGTCCCCTGGCGGCGCACCCGTGAACGGCAGGGGCCCAGCTCCGCGATCAGGCGGGCCATGACGGGGTCGGCCCGTTCCACGTGACGGGAGCCGCGGCGCAGCGCGGCGGCATCGAGTCGCACAGCCGCCCATTGTGCCAGGGAGCGGCGGACCTGTCGCCCGCCTGTTCCGTGGACGCCTCGACGACGGAGTGCTAGCCTCGCCTCGTCCAACGGCTTGAACACGTTCACCCACTGGGGACGCATTCAGTGCGACGAAACGGGGGGCCGGCCGGCGCGACGGGGAGGCACCTGATCGGTGCGCTCGCGTGCGCGTTGCAGGTCTCGCCGCTTCTCGCCGCCGAGACGCGCACGGTCCCCGTGCGATTCGCCGTGGACGACACCTTCCGGGCGAGCCCGCGCTGGGCCGCCGCGATCGGCCTCGCCGTGGGCCAGGCCAACGCCCTGCTCGGCGAGCGCTTCGGGATCCGCTTCGAGGCGGAGCGGATCGTCCCCTGGGCGCCGCGCGGCGCGAGCCTGCGCGCCCACCTGGCCGAGCTGGGAACCCAGGTCGGCCCGCAGGAGGAGGTGATCGTCGTGGGCCTGTCGGCGCGGCCCATGGAGTCGCGCCACCTCTACGGCCTGAGCGGATACCGG
>Ga0299906_10000810_pt1 | contig 27707 bp, 23 predicted proteins | sample RVTome_14_FD_200259 | JGI IMG/M metagenome (GOLD analysis project Ga0299906, IMG submission 200259) | Soil microbial communities from uranium-contaminated site in the Upper Colorado River Basin, Wyoming, United States - RVT145D125 (version 2) ...
GGACGAGGCGGTGCGCAGCGGTCGCGTCCGCGCGGGGCAGAACATCCTGTTGGAGGCGTTCGGCGGCGGTCTCACCTGGGGCGCGGTGATGATGCGCTGGTAGCTTTCAGCGGTCAGCGTTCAGCTTTTAGCTGCCGGCGTTCAGCTTGATAGGATGTCGTTCTGTATTGCTGTTCCCTGTGGAGCCGGCGTCACTCCACCCAAGACGTGGTCGGCGTCAGCCGTCCGCTCAAGCTGAAAGCTGACCGCTAATCGCTAGCCACTATGAAAACCGCCTTCCTCTTCCCCGGCCAAGGCGCCCAAGCCGTCGGCATGGGGGCCGCGCTCGCCGAGCAGCACCCCGCCGCCCGGGAGACCTTCACCGAGGCGAACGACGCCCTCGGATTCGACCTCGCCAAGCTGTGCTACGACGGCCCGGAGCAGGACCTCGCCCTCACCCAGAACACCCAGCCGGCGATCCTCACCCACTCGATCGCCGCCCTGCGGGCCTTCGCGGCCGTCGGCGGGGATGTGGACCAGTGCGCGTTCGTCGCGGGTCACAGTCTGGGGGAGCTCACCGCCCTGGTGGCGGCGGGGGCACTCTCCTTCGCCGATGGCGTGCGTCTGGTTCACGCCCGGGGGCGTTTCATGAGCGAGGCCGTGGCGCCGGGGGAGGGGGCGATGGCGGCGATCATCGGCCTGGACCGCCTGGCCCTGGAGGCGGTGTGCGGCGCGGGCGAGGTGTGGCCGGCCAATTTCAACTCGCCGGAGCAGACGGTGATCGCCGGCTGCACGGCGGCGGTCGAGGCGGCGATGGCGGCGGCCCTGGCGGCGGGCGCTAAGAAAGCGATGCGCCTGGTGGTCTCCGGCCCGTTTCACACGCCGTTGATGGCGCCCGCCGGGGAGCGGCTCGCCGAGCTACTCGCGACGACGGCAATCCAGCCGCCCCGCTGCCCCCTGATCAACAACGCCGAGGCGGCCCCCCTGGTCGAGCCGGAGGCCATCCGCACCTCCCTGGTCCGACAGATCTCCTCCCCCCTCTTGTGGGTGGAGTCGGTACAGCGCCTTGTAGAGGAAGGGGTGACCCGCGGCTACGAGTTCGGCCCCGGCCGGGTGCTGGCCGGGTTGATCAAGCGCATCGACCGGGGTATGAGAGTCGTTTCGGTAAGCGACCCGACCTCGTTGGCGCAGGCGGTCGCCGGCTAACCACCGCCCCGTTCACAACCCATCACGGGAGTCCCATGTCTCTCCACGATCGTGTCGCGCTGGTCACCGGCGGCGCCCAGGGGATCGGCCGTGCCATCGCCGAGACCCTGGCCGCCGCCGGGGCCAAGGTGGTGGTGTCCGACATCAACGGCGAGGGCGCGGCCGCAGCCGCCGCCGCCATCGCCGCGGCCCACGGTGTGGAGACCACCGCGGTGGCCGGCAACGTGGCGAATGCCGGCGAGGTCGCGGCGATGGTGCGCGCGGCCACCGAGCAGCTCGGCAACCTGCACATCGTGGTAAACAACGCGGGCATCACCCGCGACGCCCTGTTGCTGCGCATGAAGGAGGGCGAGTGGGACGCGGTGCTGTCGGTCAATTTGAAGGGCGCCTTCCTGGTCACCCAGGCGGCGGTGCGGCCCATGGCCAAGGCGCGCTGGGGGCGGATCGTCAACATCGCCTCGATCGTCGGGGTGATGGGCAACATCGGCCAGGCGAACTACGTGGCGGCGAAGGCCGGGCTCATCGGCCTGACCAAGACCGTCGCCCGGGAATATGCGGGCCGGGGCATCACCGTGAACGCGGTGGCGCCGGGGTTCATCGCCACGGCGATGACCGAGGTGCTGTCCGACGACGTCAAGCAACACCTCCTCTCCCAGATCCCCATGGGCACCCTCGGCAGCGCGGCGGACGTGGCCGCGGCCGTCGGTTTTCTGGCGAGCGAGGAAGCGCGTTACATCACCGGCCAGGTGCTGCACGTCAACGGCGGCATGTACATGTAGGGGGTAGGAGTCAGGAGGTAGAGATTAGGGGGTCGACGGCCGCGCGTGGTGGCCAACGGGTTGTTGCTAGTGTTGCGTTCTCGAAGTTCTAAGATTGAATTCACTTTCCAAACAAGAAGGTACAGAAAGGATTTACACCGGAAAACTGCTGGCCTTTGGAATCGCCTTACTTCGAGAACGCAACACTAGGAGCAGCCTGCGAGAAATGATCGTCGGCCCGGAGGGGCGACACCACATCCATATCTCTTGCCCCCTCACCCCCACCTCCTGCCGCAGTTGCATTGACCCCCTACGGGGCGCCATTTACCCTGCCGGCCCACATCGATCTGGACCCTCTTCGTACCCATCCCGCAGGAGAACCCCATGGAAGACAAGGTGAAGGCAATCATCGCGGAGCAGCTCGGCGTCGACATCGAGCAGGTCAAGCCGGACACCTCGTTCGTCGACGACCTGGGCGCCGACTCTCTGGACACGGTGGAGCTGGTCATGGCCCTCGAGGAGGAGTTCGGTATCGAGATCCCGGACGAAGAGGCGGAGAAGATCACCACGGTGCAGGACGCGATCGACTACGTCCTGGAGCACCAGCATCAGGAGTAACGTGCCCGGGTCCATGCGCCGCCGTGTCGCCATCACCGGCCTGGGGATCCTCTCCCCGGTCGGCCTCAACCTGCAGGAAAGCTGGGCCAACCTGCTCGCCGGCAGGAGTGGCATCACTACGGTCACGCGCTTCGACCCCGCCGGGTATCCGTCGCAGATTGCCGGGGAGGTGAAGGGGTTCGATCCGGACACGGTGTTCCCCAAGCGCGAGCAAAAGAAGGTCGATTTGTTCATTCAGTACGCCGTGGCGGCGGCGACCGAGGCGGTGGCCGATGCCGGCCTGACGGTGGATGGTGAAATCGCCGAACGGACCGGCGTGTGCGTCGGTTCTGGCATCGGTGGTCTGCCCACTATCGAACACTATGGCCACGTAGTCGCCACCGAGGGGCCGCGCAAGATCACCCCCTTCTTCATCCCGATGAGCATCATCAACCTAGCGGCCGGTCACATCTCCATCCGCTTCGGGGCCAAGGGGCCGAACCTGTCGCCGGTCACCGCTTGTGCCACGGGCACCCATGCGATCGGTGATGGCACGCGCCTGATCCAGTATGACGATGCGGACGTGATGATCTGCGGCGGCGCCGAGTCCCCCATCTGTGCCCTGGGACTGGGCGGCTTCGGGGCGATGAAGGCCCTCTCCACCCGCAACGAGGAGCCGCACCGTGCCAGCCGCCCGTTCGATGCGCAGCGCGACGGCTTCGTGATCGGCGAGGGGGCGGGGATCGTGGTGCTGGAGGAGATGGAGCGAGCCAAGGCGCGCGGCGCCCGGATCTATGCGGAGGTCGTGGGCTACGGCACCAGCGGCGACGGCTATCACATCACCGCCCCGGCGCCCGAGGGGGAGGGGGCGCAGCGCTGCATGCGCCTGACCCTGAAAGACGCGCGGCTAAACGCCGAGCAGGTCCAGTACATCAACGCCCACGGCACCTCCACGCCCGCCAACGACAAGAACGAGACCCTGGCCATCCGGGCGGTGTTCGGCGCCCAGGCTGACCACCTGGCGGTGAGCTCCACCAAGTCGATGACAGGCCACCTGCTGGGTGCCGCGGGAGGTATCGAGGGGGTGATCCTCGCCAAGGCGATCCATGAGCAGCAGGTGCCGCCGACCATCAACTACGAGCACCCGGACCCGGAGTGCGACCTCGATTACGTTCCCAACGAGGCGCGGAACGTGGCGATCGATGTGGGCATGAGCAACTCCTTCGGGTTTGGCGGCACGAATGCCTGCCTCGCCTTCCGCCGGGTCTAGCCCGCATTTCTCACCATGACTCCGCTGCGCCCGCGCAACTGCCCGCATCTCCTGGCCCACCTCGTCCGAGGTAGGAGCCGGTTGCACCGGCGACCCGCGCCATGGGCGCGGCAGGCCCTCTCGGGACTGGGGTACCGAGGGGATTCGGCTCCTACCAGGCGCCGACCAGGATCTACGGCCATGTGCACGGGCGCGCGACGATTCCTGGTCAGCAATGCGGGCTAAGGTCGGGTGGCGAGCGCCAATCGCGAGCTTGAAGCGCGGCTAGGGTACACCTTCCGCGATCCCGACCTGCTGATCCGTGCCCTCACCCATCGTTCATGGGTGCCGGAGGCGGGGCTGGCGGCAGGTGAGCAGAACGAGCGCCTCGAGTTCCTCGGCGACGCCGTGGTGCAGCTGGTGGTCTCCGACCTCCTCCTCGCCCAGCAGCCAGACGCCTCCGAGGGCGACCTCTCCCGTTACCGCAGCCATTTGGTATGCCAGAGAAGCCTCGCCGCGGTCGCTCGCCACCTCGGTCTCGGGGACCACCTACGTCTCGGCGTGGGCGAGGCGCGCAGCGGCGGCCGGGCCAAGGCATCGATCCTCTGCGCGGCGTATGAGGCGGTGATCGGCGCCATCTACCAGGAGGCCGGGTTGGCGGCGGCACAGGCCGTGGTCGAGAGCCACCTGGTCCCACACCTGCGGGCACCGCTGGCGCGCCGCCGTACGTGGGATCCCAAGACGGCGCTGCAAGAGATCAGCCAGGAGCGATGGCGGCTCTTGCCGCGCTACGAGTTGGTCGCGGCCACCGGTCCGGACCACGACCGCTGCTACAAGGTCGCCGTGTGGATCGGTGAGCGCCGTCTCGGGGAGGGTGAGGGGAGCAGCAAGAAGGCGGCCGAACAGGCGGCCGCGGGTGTCGCGTTAGACCGGATCAGCGACGCCGATCCTGAATGATGCTTAGCGACCCGAGAAGAGGGAGACCGCGCCCTCCAACGAGGCCTCCAAGTGCGCCTGCAAGCTCTGCAGCTCTTCGAAGGAAATCCCCAACGCGGCGCACGCGTCCCGGTCGGGCGTGGGCGAGTGTCCGAGGCGTTCGGCGAACGGCGCCTCCGTGATCGAGTCCGCCACCCTCAGGAGGATGACCAAGGCCGGGGTTTCCTCGCTCAAGGGGCTGTGGTGCAGGGCGATGTACTCCGCCGTCTCGCCCGGCAGGTTCCACGATTCGAGGACCCGCGCGCCGAGGGCACAGTGGTCGATGGTGAAGAGATCGCGTTCCACCGCCTCCTGGGGCTGGCCTGTTCGGAGACCTTCCATGAACTGGTCCCGATATTCCTTCACCAGCGGATCGAGGAGGAGCATGCCGATGTCGTGCAACAGGCCGAGGGTGAACGCCTCATCGTGTAGGGCGGGCATGTACCGCTCCGCCAGACGCTGGCAGGCGGTGGCGGTGGCCATCGCGTGTTGCGAGAAGACCGCGGCCGACATGCCGTAGCCGTGCAGGCCGGCACTGGTCATGTTGTTGACTTCCATGCCCAGCACCATGTTGCGAATGGTGCGCAGCCCCATCAGAGCGACCGCCTGGCGGACGTTGCGCACCTCGACGCGCAGCCCATAGAGGGGCGAGTTCACCCATTTCAACGCGAGGGCGGCGAGGGCCGGCTCGTGGGTAATGACCTTCGAGATCTCCGCCATGTCGGCCCGGTCCGGCGGCAGGCTGGTGAGCACCAATAGCCGCTGGGTGGCCGCGGGCAGGGGCGGTAACGACTCGACATGGGCGATGACGCTCTCGGCGTCGGTGACCGGTGCCATGGGTGGCGGTCTCCGTAGAGGTTGCGAACGACTGGCTCCCCCATAGATCGGCATTTGCCGTCTATGGTTAACGACGAGTCGCCAGTCTTGGTGCCGATTTCGGCGCCAACATCATGCCCGCACCACACTTACCGGAAGCGGGCAAGAAGCCGAACTTTCACCAACGCACGTCAGCACCTGCTGGTCGCCGTAGCGGCCGACAATGCGGGCGAGCGGCACGAGGGAATGACTTCACCTGTGGGTCACGCCTCGATGCCGTACATCTTCAGCTTGCGATAGAGGGTCGCGCGGCTGAGCTTGAGGCGATTGGCGGCGGTGGTGACGTTGCCGCCGGTGAGCTGCAAGGAGTGGCGGATGATGCGCTCCTCGATCACCTCGAAGGGCAGAATGTCCTCTTTGGGCAGGAGATCGACGATGCTTTCCATCGCCGAGGCCTTGGGCGGGGGTCCGCTGGTGAGCCCTTGCTGGAGGGACGGCAGGTCGTCGTAAGTCACCTGGGAGGTGGTGGCGAGCAGGGCGGCGCGTGCGATGATGTTTTCCAACTCGCGGACATTGCCCGGCCAGTCGTAGGCCATCAGCGCCTCCATAGCGCGATCGCTAAAGCCGTCGAGCTTCTTGTTGCAGTCTGCCGCGGAGTGCTCCAAGAAGTGGTGCGTCAGGAGCGGGATGTCGTCGCGCCGGTCGCGCAGGGCGGGGACCTCGATGGGAAACGCGGCGATGCGGTAGTAGAGATCCTCGCGAAACCGGCCTTCCTTGATCAGCTCGGTGAGATCCAGATTAGTCGCGGCCAGCACCCGGACGTTGACCGGGATGTTACCCCGGCCGCCGACTCGCTCCACCTCCCGCTGCTGTAGGACCCGGAGGATCTTGGCCTGCAACGCCAGGTCCATCTCGCCGATCTCGTCGAGGAAGATGGTACCGCCGTTGGCCTGTTCGAACTTGCCGATGCGCTGTGCCACGGCACCGGAAAACGAGCCCCGCTCGTGTCCGAACAGCTCGCTCTCCAGGAGATTCTCCGGGATCGCGGCGCAGTTCACCGTGATGAACGGTCCGTCCTTACGGCTGCCGCGGTAGTGGATGGCGCGGGCGATCAGCTCCTTGCCGGTGCCGCTCTCGCCGGTGATCAGCACGGTGATGTCCACCTCGAGCACCTTGGACAGCAGGTTGCACACGTGCTTGATGGGACGCGACTTGCCGATGATCGACTCGAACCGGTACTTGTCGGACAGCTCCGAGCGCAGGTGCTCCACCTGACGGGTGAGGTGCAGGGTCTGAATGGCGTTGCGGATAGTGATCTGCAGCCGGTCGACGTCGAACGGCTTGGACAGGAAGTCATGCGCCCCCTCCTTCATGCAGCTCACGGCGGTGTCGATCGTCGCCTTGGCGGTGAGCATGATGACCAGCACCGGCCGCTCGCTCGCCTTGATGCGCCGCAGGGCCTCCATGCCGTCCATCTCCGGCATCATGATGTCAAGTAGGACGACGTCAATCGGCTCCTTCTCCAGCAGCTCGAGCCCCTCGCGGCCGTTGCTGGCGGCAAGGACCTGATAGCCCGCCTTCTCCAGGTTGTGCTTGAGGAGCTTGACGATCAACGGCTCATCGTCGACGACCAGTATGCGTCCATCTTGATCCATATGCCTTCCTTATCCGGGATCCGATACCAGTGCCGGCAAGGTGAAACACACGCGCGTGCCGCCACCTTCCACCTCCTCGATCCACACGTGGCCGCCATGGGCGTGGACGATCTCTTGCACGATCGCCAGCCCCAGACCGGTACCCTGGGTAGCCGCGCCTTCACGCCGTATCTGGAAAAACCGCTCGAACACCTTGTGGCGCAGCTCCGGAGCGATACCCGGGCCGTGGTCGGTGACGGTCACCAGGACGGTGTTCTCCTGAGGATGGGCCCGCACCACCACGTCCGAGCCCGCCGGGCTGAACTTCACGGCGTTGGCCAACAGGTTCACTAGCACTTGGCGCGTGCGGTCCTCGTCGACCAGCACCTGTGGTAGCGACGAGTCGAGGTCGAAGCGGATTTTGATCTGCTTGTCTTCCGCCTGCTTGGTCAGGCCGCTCGTGGAAATTTGCACCAATTGCCGTAAGTCGCACGGCTCCTGGTTCAGGGCGAGGCGCCCTTGCTCGACCTTCGAGAACTCCAGCAAGTTGTCGATCAGCCGCGTCAGGCGCGTCCCTTCGGAGACAATGATCTGCAAGAACTCCTCGCGGGTCGCGGAGTCCATCTCCGGGTCGCGGAGGATGGTCGAGGCGAAGCCGTTGATCGATACCAGCGGGGTGCGCAGCTCGTGGGAAACGTGGTAGACGAATTCATTCCGTGCCTTCTCCGCCTCCAGCAGGCGCGTGGTGTCTTGCAGGACCACCACGGTGCCGAGGAACTCGCCGTCCGGGTCGTCGATGGTGGCCAGGTTGAAGCGGATCGTGCGACCCTCGACCGTCGTGGTCTCGTCGAGACTGCGGCCCGCGCCCTCCACCGACAGGCGGCCGAGGCGGTTGGCCGCGACCTCGAGAATGGGACTCACGCTGGCCATGAGGTCACGCCCGAGGAGCTTGGTGGCCTCCTTTTGCAGAATGGTCTCGGCGGCGTTGTTGACCAGAATGATTTGCCGCTCCGCGTTGCACACCACCACCCCTTCCCCCATGGACCAGAGGATCGAGGAAAGCTTGTTGCGCTCGCGCTCCAGGGCACGGGTCGACTCGATGATGGTCCGGTTGGCCTCTCGCAGACGTTGATTGCGCTCCGCCAGGGTCCGCACCAGACGCTGGGTCTCCAACGAGATGGAGAGCTGATGGGCGATGGTGGTGAGCAGCTCGGTGTCGTCGTCACCGAAGGCCCCGGTGCCGACCCGGTCGCCCACGTGAATCAGGCCGACGGTACGGTCGCCGACGTTGATCGGCACCGCGATGAAGCTGCCGGTGCGCTCACCGACGGCGGCGTCGGAGGGGGAGAACCGCTCGTCGGTCGCAAGGTCGTGGACCATGACGGCGTCGCCCGACTCCACCACGTATCCGGAGATGCCGTGGCCGTCCAGCACCGGCGCCGTGGCGGTCGCCTCCGGCGGCAGCCCGCGCCCGGCCACCAGCACCATCTCGCCGTCGCCCCGCGGGTTATCGGCGCGCAGGAACATGGAGACCCGATCGGCCCGCAAGATCCGGGCGATGCGCTCCACCAGGGAGTTGAACAGGATCTCCGTGTCCTTTTCGCGGTTGATCAGCTCGCTCACCTCGCCGAGCAGGCGGAGCTGCTCAAGCTTCCCCTCCAGGGTGCGGTTGGATCGCTCCAGGCTCAGGTGGATACGGCTGATCTTGAGGTTGGTCTCGACCAGTCGCCGGATGTGGTCCGTCGGCTGGCTGGGCTCCAGCCCGAGGCCGGTGGCGGTCTCCTGCACCGCCGAGATCATCCCCATCAACACCTCTTCCAGCACCTGGGGAGAGATGCCCAGCAGGCGGCGGGCGGCACGCTCGATCTCGAACAGGTTGGTCCGCTCGCCGGCGGGCTCCGAGTAAAAGAGCTCAGCGAGGCGGTTGGCGATCAGCACGGCGGCGATTACCTTGGCGTGGGGGTGACCGTCGGGGGGGCCGGTATGGTGGTAACGCACCAGGTCGGGTAACGGCGCAGGGATCGACCAGGTCTCCAGGGCGCGGGCGCCCGCCTCCCCGTGATCGAAGCCGAATACCCGCGTCTCGTTGCTGCACGCCTGCCGGCCATGGCGCTGAATGTAGATCTGGCCCAGGGTGACCGGATCGGCCTGAAAGAGGAGGCAGCGGCCGATGTCATGGACCAACCCACCCAGATAGGCCAGATCGGTATCGGGCTCGCCGAGCCACTCCAGGAGGCGCTGGGCGCCGATGGCGCAACCGTAGGCGTGGCGCCACTCGGTGAAGGCCGGCAGGCCGGTGTCGTTCTGGGATGACGGCAGGCGGGCGACGAGCGTGCCGTACTCACCCAAGACATCGGGAGAAAGTCGTTGCCAGTCGTGCGGCGACTTTGCCTGGACCGTATACAAGGCGGTGAGCAATAGCACCGCGTCGCACGGGACGAGATCGACGACGACCCCCGGATCGCCGCTGGCCACCCGCGCCAGACACAGACGCCGCAGGGGCTCGGCGATGGGCAGGCCCGCGATGGAGCGGACGGAAAATACCTTCGGCGTGGCGGTCATGGGGATGGCGGGGGCCGTCGGGCGATGCCGTGATGGGGTCCGTTGCCGGAACCGGCCCCCGCCTAATCGACTTCCGACTGTATCATATTGAGAAAACCGACCGTGAAGCGGGCAGCGCGCTCCCCTCGCACCCCAGCAAATACCGTTTCCAGGCTAGTCCGGCGCCGAACCCCCCGGCCCCATTGCACGCCACCACCCGATGGCAGGGCAGGACCACGGGCAACGGGTTGCACCCCAGGGCCTGTCCCACGGCTTGAGCCCCACGCGGTGCCCCGACTCGCGCGGCCAGCGCACCGTAGGTGGTCGTGGTGCCCGGTGGGATCGTCGGCAGCGCCAGCCACACCCGTCGCTGAAAAGGGGTGCCACGGGTGAGGCGGTAGGGGAGGGAGGGCAAGGCGGCGCACTCTCGGTGCAAGAACGCCTGTAACGTCAAGGCGATGTCCCGACATGGCGCGGGCAGCGCCGCGACCTCGGGCCCGTCCGCCGTTCCGAGGTGGATGGTCACGAGCCGGTCACCGAGGAAGCACAGTCGCACCGGCCCGGCCGGGGTCGTGAACGCACAGAATGTAGCACCCCGAGGCGGCGGTTGCCGGCCTGGGTCTTCGTTGTTACGGTCGTCCCCGTCCATAGGGCAACCTTGCCCCGCTGCCGGAGGCAATACCAGTACGCATCATGTCGATCCTCGCCGCCCTCAACCCGGTCCAACGTCAGGCGGTCGAGCATCGCGGCACGCCGCTGTTGATCCTGGCGGGCGCCGGCTCCGGCAAGACTCGCACCCTGACCCACCGCATCGCACATCTGCTCGCAACGGGTGATGCTCGGCCTCACCAGATCCTCACCGTCACCTTCACCAACAAGGCAGCGCGGGAGATGCGCGAGCGCATCGCCGCCCTCCTCGGCGGCGCCGTACCGCCCGGCCTATGGGCCCTCACCTTCCACGCCTTAGGCGTGCGCCTCCTGCGCGGTCATGCCGAGGCCCTAGGTTATCCATCACGGTTCGTCATCTACGACCAGCACGATCGTCTCACCCTGATCAAACAGCTGGGCAAGGAGATGCGGCTCAACGACCGGCTCTATCCACCGAGCAACCTGGCGTGGCGCATCAGCGAGTTGAAGAACCGCCTCCTGACGCCGGACGAGTACGGCGCCGAGTGCCACGACTTCGGGATCGAAGCGGTCACCCGGGACGTGTACGTGCGCTACCAGGGGCGGCTGCGTCAGGCGGGCGCGGTGGACTTCGACGACCTGCTGATGCTGCCGGTGCAGCTTTTCGCGGACCACCCACAGATCCGCGCCCAGTACCAGGAGCGGTTCGCTCATCTGCTGATCGACGAGTACCAGGACACCAACCACGCTCAATACCGGCTGGTACGCCTGCTGGAGGGTCGCAACGACAACCTGTGCGTGGTGGGCGACGACGACCAGTCGATCTACGGCTGGCGGGGGGCGGACCTGCGCAACATCCTCGACTTCGAGCGCGACCACCCGGGCTGCCTCACCCTCAAGCTGGAGCAGAACTACCGCTCGACGCCGCAGATCCTGGAGGCGGCCAACCACGTCATCCGCCACAACCTCGGGCGCAAGGGCAAGGCCCTGTGGACCGACCGTGCAGCGGGGGAGCTCCTCGCCTGTCAGAGCTGCATGGGAGAGGAGGCCGAGGCGGCCTACGTGGTCGGGGAGATCGTGCGCCGGCGGGGTGCGGGGCGTCCCCTCACCGACTGCGCCGTCCTCTACCGCACCCACGCCCAGAGCCGGGTGCTGGAGGCGGCTCTACGTACACGTGGCCTGCCGTACGTGATCTACGGCGGCCAGAAGTTCTACGAGCGCAAGGAAATCAAGGACTGCCTCGCCTACCTGAAGGTGTTGGAGAACCCGGCCGATGACCTCAGCTTCGAGCGCATCATCAACCTGCCGCCGCGGGGCATCGGCGCGAACCTCCTGCTGCATCTCCAGGCGGTGGCAACGCGCCGCCGCTGCTCCCTGTTCGACGCGGTCGGCACCGCCCTCGGCGATCCGGAGCTCGCCACCCGCCAGCGCAACGCCCTCGCCGATCTCGCCGCCCTGTGGGAAAGGCTGGGCGAGCTGCACCGCCGCCAGCCACTCCTGCCCGAGTTGTTTGCTGCGGTGCTCGCGGAGACCGGTCTGCTCGACTACCTGGCGCGCGACGAGTCGGTCGAGGCGGTCAGCCGGGGCGAGAACGTCCGGGAGCTCGCCACCGCCTTGCAGAACCTGGCGGTGGAGGACCCCACGGCGAGCCTCGCTACCTTCCTGGAGCAGGTGGCCCTGGTCACCGACCTCGACCAAGAGGTGGAGGCCCGCGACTACGTCACCCTCATGACCCTGCATTCGGCCAAGGGGCTGGAGTTCCCGGTGGTCTTCCTCACCGGCATGGAAGAGGGGATCTTCCCCCATCGCATGGCGATGGGCTCCGAGGACGAGATGGAGGAGGAACGCCGCCTCGCCTACGTGGGGATCACCCGCGCCAAGGAAGTGCTCTACCTCACCTTCGCGGCCCGGCGTCACATCCAGGGCGAGGTACAGTTCAACACGCCGTCACGCTTTCTCGGTGAGATCCCCGAACACCTGGTCGGTCGGCCGGCCGTTGCAGCTCTCGCCGAGCCGGACCGTGCCACCGTGGTGACCCACGTCACGGCGGCGGCCGACGACGGTCCCTTCCCCCTCGGCTCCCAGGTTCACCATCCGCGCTGGGGACCGGGCAAAGTGGTGCGGCGCGAGGGCCAGGGGGAGGACCTGAAGGTCTCGGTGCGTTTCACCTCCGTCGGGGTGAAACGCATGGTTGCCACCAAGGCGCCGTTACAGCCGCTGCGCTGACCTGTGGGACACCCTGGGGTTGCCCCCCGGCCGTGCGTCATCGGACCATCGCCGGGTGGTTGCCGTTCATCCCCTGGAGATGGGCCTCCATCGCCACGATGCGGTTATCGAGAAGGGCGTCGAGGTCCTCCTCCGCCCGGTCGATGAGACGCCGCAGGCCGGCAAGCTGGTCGTACACGGAGCCGTCATCCGTGGGCAGGGGCTCTTCCAGGCGCGTGGCACGGGCCGCCGCCGAGAGCTTGGGTGCCGCACGGCGCAGCTCCTCCTCGGCCACCGCCAGGCGCGTGACGACATCGACATCCGGCTCCGCGAGAACGGCCTCCGGCGCCCCGTCTCCGAGGTGTTCGGCGAGCCGCGCGTTGTGGACCAGCTCCTCGCCGGCGAGGGCCACGAGCACCGCCTTGGCCCGCAGGTCGACGGAGGCCCTGGCCAGCTGCAAATAATTGTGCGCCGCCACACGCTCCACGCGCCGCGCGGATGCCAGGGCGTGGCCGCCGTCTTCGTCCTGAGGCATCTGGGGAAATGGGGTGAGATCGTCATCGAGCTCGTCGAGGTAGTTACGCACCACCTCGGCGGCCTCCGGCGCGAGCCCCCGGGCGGAGTACATCGCCGACTCCAGAATGGCGAGATGGCGGTGTTCCTCCGCCACCATCTCTTCATACACTCGGCGCGCGGTCGGATCGGTGCACTCGGCCAAGGCGGCACGGTAGAAGCGGATCCCGCGTTCCTCGATGCCGGAGGCGATGCTTAAGGCCTCCCACGCCGTAAACGGCGCCTGACGTAAGTCGGAAATCATAAATCCTCCAAAAACGAGCCCGTGCCCCGCAACCTTACCCAAGAAATTTAGCTTGGTTTTGCCGAACGGGCTACCGGTTAGGCACTCGCACCATCGTGCAGACGCAGGTCGATTTCCGCCAACGCCGCCTGCGCGCCGGCGACGATTGCGACGTCTGGCCGCAATATCCCGCCGGCGGTCGGGTCGGGATTGATGGTGATAACGCACGTTCTTCCGGCCTGGAGCCGCGCGGCGATCACGTCATTGGTGGGGACGGCGCCGGAGGAGCCGATGAGCAGCGCCACATCGACGGGCTGATGCACAAATGCCTGCCAGCACAGGTCCTGTTCGCGGTGGCCGACGTAGTCGGCATCGCCGAACATCAGGATGTGGGGCCGCGCCACGCCGCCGCAATTCGGGCAGGTGGGAAAACGCGACGCCTCCATCGTCCCCCCATCGAGGTCGCACAGGGGGACCTGCTCATCGGGCCAGAACCGCGGTGAGCACGGCCGCAGGCATTGTAGCCGCCAGAGCGAGCCATGGACCTCCCGCACCCGCCCCGCCGATGCGCCGGCGCGCAGATGGTAGCCGTCGGTGTTGGTGGTGTGGATGAAGCTGTCCGGAAGGCATGACGCCATCCACCGGTGAATCACGTCGTACCCCGAGTGCGGCGCGTTAGCGGCGGCATTGCGCCGGCGCCACTCGTAGAACGCCCAGGCGTGGGGTAGACAGGTGCGAAACGCCCACGGGCTGGCGAGGTCCTGGGCCTCTAGCCCCTTGGTGGCGAAGGGCGGGAAGCGGCGCCAGTAGCCGTCACGATCGCGAAAGGTAGGGATGCCCGACTCCGCGCTCATGCCAGCGCTGGTGAGGAAAACCACCCGTTGCGTCCCGGCCAGCAGGGCGGCGGCCTCGTCTGTGCCAGCGATCGCCATGATCAGTTCGAACCTCCGTCCCCGGGTAATCGTTGTCAGTCCTTGCGGGGTGCGGACACAATCGCCGCGGTGGAAGAAATGCGGGCCAGCGCATGGTAGCCTCCGTTACAAGCCGTGTCAGCGATGCGCTGCTCGGTAGGACGGATGGTCTTTCCGACGAGGACGGCGGTGCCGAAACGCGAAGAGCTCCTCAACGCCCTCGCGACCCTGGAACGGGTGGGACGACTTGCCGCCAGCGGCGGTAAGCCGCGCGCCGCGTTACGGGAGATCGTCGCCATGGTGGCGGAGCAGATGGAAACCCCCCTCTGCTCTCTCTATCTTCTGGAGCCCGCCACCGGCGACCTGGTCTTGGCGGCGAGCACCGGCCTGCGCTTCGACCCGGACCAGCCGCCGCGGCTCGCGCGTCATGAGGGGTTGGTCGGACTGATCGTCGACCAGGGGAGCCCGGTGGCGGTGCGCGAGGCGAGCCACCATCCACGGTTCAAGTACCTGCCGGAGACCGGGGAAGAGCGCTTCGTATCGTTTCTCGGCGTGCCAGTATCACGCGGCACCCGCACCGTCGGTTGTCTGGTGGTCCAGACCGAGGAGCCGCGCGACTTCCATGAGCCGGAGATCCACCTTCTCCAGACTGTGGCCCACCAAGTGGCGGCCCTGGTGGATACCATCTTGCACACCGCGCCCGCCATCGAGGCCCTCTTGCACGGCGGCGTCGATGGGCAGCTTCTGGTAGGTACCGCCGCTTCGACCGGTGTCGCCATCGGCCGGGCCGCCGTTGAGGCGGGGTTGCTGCCGCTGCACGCGTACCAGGCGAGCGGCGAGACGGTGGTGGAGCAGACGCGCCTCGACGTGGCTCTGGGCAACGCGCGCAGCGGGTTGGACGAGGTCGTCGAACAACTCCGGCGCGAGGTCGGCGAGCAAGAGGCGGCCCTGCTCGACATGCAGCGGCTGCTGCTCGCCGACGGTGGCAGCTTCGTCGCGGCGATCGAGGCCCGAGTCACCAGCGGGCAAAACGCCTACGGGGCGATCCGCCAGGTTGCCCTGCGTCACTACCACGCCTTCGAGCGGCTCGCCGATCCGTACATACGGCAGCGTGGCGCGGATGTCCTGGAGGTCGGCGCGCGGCTGCTCGATGCATTATGTAAGGGCGACCCGGGGGCGGTGATCGTGCCGCGTGACCGGGCGATCCTCGTGGCCGGGCAGGTCCGCGTCACCGACGTCCTGTCCGCGGCCGACCAGGGGGTGCGGGGCTTCGTCCAAGGGGCCAATACCCCGGACTCTCACGCGGTGCTCCTGGCCCGCGCCTTCGCTCTGCCGATGGTGACCGGTGTCGACCTCGCGGTGATCGCCGAAGGCGATCGGCTCATCGTCGACGGTGCCACGGGTACCGTCCACATCAACTCCACGGCCGACATCGAGGAGATCTATCAGCAGCACACCCAGGCGCTCGATGAACAGTGGCATCCACCGTGCAGCGCCGGTGAGCTGCCGATCCGTCTCCTGGCCAACATCTCCGTCGAGCGCGACCTCGAGGCGGCCACCGCCCACGGGGCGCCGGGTATCGGTCTCTACCGCACCGAGTACGCCTTCCTCATCGGCCGGGATGGATTGGGACGGGAAGAGGAGCAGTATCGTATCTACAGCGATGCCGTGCGCCGCTTTCCTCACTACCCCACCACCCTCCGCACCCTCGATCTGGGGGGCGACAAGCCATTCCTGCGTCTGTTGCCGGTGGCCGAGACCAACCCCCTCCTTGGACTGCGCGCAGTGCGCCTCTCCCTGCACCAGCCACAGGTGCTGCGCACCCAGCTACGGGCCATGCTGCGGGCCGCAGCGATTGGACCGGTACGCATCCTTTTTCCCATGGTCACCACGGTGGCGGAGCTCGACCAGCTGTGTGCGGAGGTGGAGGAGTGCCGCCGCGCCCTAGTGGCAGAGGGCGCGGCATGCGGCACGGCCGTGCCGCTCGGGGTGATGGTGGAGGTGCCCGCCGTGGCGCGGGCGGGCGGTGCCCTGTTCGCCAAGGCCGACTTCGTGTCGATCGGCTCCAACGACCTGGCGCAGTACACCCTGGCGGTGGACCGACAGTCGACCACCGTCGCCGGGCTCTACCAACCGCTGCACCCTGCGGTCCTGCACCTGATTCGCGACACGGTGGAGGCGGCGCACGCCCTCGGCAAGCCGGTAAGCCTGTGCGGCGAGCTCGCCGCCTCGCCGGTGGCGCTGCCCGCCCTCCTGGCCATAGGGCTGGATGAGATCTCCGTCGCTCCCACGGCGATCCCGGTGGTGTGGCGCACCCTCGCGCGGCTCTCTCCAGAGGCGTGCCGGCCGCTGCTCGACGACCTCCTCGCGTGTCCCACGGAGGACGCGGTGGTTGCCCTGTTGCACGATGCGTTTCCCGCTCTTACCGGGGACGGTTGACCGATCTCGCACGCTTGGTAGAAGGCGACTATGCGGGTTCCCGATCGTCCCGCTGGCCACGTGCCCCGTCGCGTGGGCGCGTGCCCACCCAGTTTAACCAGTGGGTAGGGGCGTCGCCTCCAGGGTACGCAGGAGGTCGACGGCCAGCTCCGCCATTCCGGCGTCGTCCAGCCCGAGGGCCTGCCACGCAGCGGCCTCGATTCCCGCAAGCGGGCCCTCCTCTCCGATCCCCGTGACGCTGGCGTGGGCGAGGCGATCGGCGATGTGCACCACACACGCCAGCGGTTCGTCGACCGCCTCTAGGGGCGTGTGGTGGTAGTACACCGCCTGGGTCAGGCTCTCGGGGATCTCCCACCGCTCGCATACCTGGCCGCCGGCCGCCGCGTGGTCGATGCCCAGGACCGCGCGCTCGGCGGTACACCACGGCGCGCCGGCCGCGACCTGGGTCACCACCGCCCGTTCCACGTCCAGGCCGAGATGGGAGAAGGCCAGCCTGCCGATGTCGTGGATCAGGCCAGCGGTAAACGCGGTGGCCGCTTCGAGGTGCTCCCCCACGGCCTGCAGGAACCAGCGGCCGAGGTGGGCGGCGATCAAGGCGTGGTTGGCGGCACCGTCCAGCCAGCCCCCCGGCAGCCCTGGCCGTTGGGTCATCACGGACTGAAAATAGCTCGCCAGGGCGATCCCCTGGACCGTGTCCATTCCCAGCAGGACCACGGCCTGGTGGATGGAAGTCACCACCACCGGCAGGCTATAGAAGGCCGAGTTGCACACTCGCAGGCTCTGGGCGGCGAGGCTCGGGTCGCGACACACCAACTCCACCACGTCGTGGATCTCGCCGTCCGGGTCATGGAGGATGGCGAACAAGGACTGGATGTGGCCGGGTAGCATGGGGATATGGTCGAGGGCGCGGGCGACGGCGGGATCCATGGGTGCTCCTTCGGTAGGCTTGGGTAGCTTTTCGGCGCGGGACCGCGGTGCTCAAACTGGCCGGTATGCGGCCGATCGAGTAGCCTAGGGGATTCATTGCTGGGCGGTGCCGTAGCGGCTCCCCTTCGATTCCATCCATGGACCCCACCGCCAACCGCTGTTGCCGCGCCCTGATGTTTCAGGGGACGGCATCGAACGTGGGCAAGAGTGTCCTCGCGACGGCCTTTTGCGCGATCTTCCGTGAAGCAGGCCAACGGGTCGCACCGTTCAAGGCGCAGAATTGGACCCTCAACCCCTTTATCACCCAGTCGGGCAGCGAGATCGGTTGGTCCCAGGCGGTGCAGGCCGAGGCGTGTGGGGTGGAGCCCAACACCCACATGAATCCGCTGCTGTTGAAACCGGTGGAGGGCAACCGGCTGGAGCTGCTCATTCAGGGCGACCGGGCCGGGGTTCTGACCCTCGCCGAGTTTCGCCGCTTGAAGTCGCGCATCGAGGCGGCGGTGGGGGAGTCGTATCGATTTCTCGCCCGCGAGTACGACGTGGTGGTGATCGAAGGGGCCGGTACCCCTACCGACGTGGAGCTACGCGAGGTGCAGCTCGCCAATGGTGGGGTCGCGGAGATCGCCGACGCGCCGGTGGTGTTGGTCGGCGACAGCTCCAAGGGAGGGGTCTTCGCCGCCCTATACGGCACCCTGGAGCTACTGCCCGCGGAGCAACGGCGTCGGGTGCGCGGGATCTTGATCAACAAGTTCGAGGGTGACCGTACCGACGGTGCGACCCTCAAGGCGCGGATCGAGGAGCGCTGCGGCGTGCCGGTTTTGGGGCTGGTGCCGCGGCTGGCCAACGTCCACCTCCCGCATGAGGGGCGGGTCGTGATCGACCCGGCACCGGCTCCACGGCCTCCGCCCATGACCCTGCGCATCGGCGTCGTCGAGTTCCCCTATCAGAGTGACGACCGTGATGCCGACCCCCTGGCCAACGAGCCGGAGGTCATCTTGGTGCCGGTCACAGCGGGTACCGCGCTCGACGATCTCCACGCGCTGATCTTGCCCGGCTCGGACAACACCCTGGCCGACCTCCAATACCTCAACCAAACCCACATGGCGCGCCAGATCCGCGCCTTTCGCGCTGCCGGTGGCACCGTGGTCGGCATCGGCGGCGGGCTGCAGATGCTCGGTAAGGTGGTGCTCGACCCCCTCGGCCGCGAGTCGAGCCTCGGGGAGGTGGAGGGCCTGGGGTTGCTACCCATCGCGTCCTTGCTCGGCCACAATCGGGAAAGCCACGCGGTCGAAGCGTTGTGCCTGGACCACATCTCCGACCTCTGCGGCAAGAGCGTCAGCGGCTATGAGCACCACCTGGGGCGGACCCTCATGGAGGAGGAGATCCAGCCGTTTGCCACCATCGTGCGTCGCGACGGGCAGCTCCTCGACCACCCGGACGGGGCGATCTCCCGGGACCGCCGGGTGTGGGGCACCTACATCCACGGTCTGTTCGACAACCCGTCGTTCCGTCGCTGCTTTCTCGGCCACTTGCGGGTTGCGGCCGGGGAGACCCGGGTCGAGGACGACGATCCGCGCGCGCGCCGTGAGGCGACCATCGCACGCATCGTGCAGGTGGTGCGTGACCACGTCGACGTGGCCACCATCCTCAACCTCATGGGATAGTGAGCGGCGACCCGCGATTCAGTCCTGGGCCTTCGGTTGGCAGGACGTGGAGAAGTAAGCGCCACGTCGCTTGACCGCTCTCCGGCGCCGTTGCTAAGAAACACCACTTTGCACCGGTGCCGGGGTGGCGCCGGGCTTGATTTGATCGGAGCCTACCTTGTCCCATCCGCTGCTCAACAGCCCCTGTCGCGGATTCGTCGCCCCCACCCTGGGGCCGTCGGAACGGGCCCTGTTGGAGGAGACCGCCCGCCTCTGCCGCGGCGACATCCTGGCCATGACCGCGGTGGCCGGCTCCGGACACCCGGGTGGCTCGCTCTCCTCGTTGGAGATCTTCCTTCTTCTCTGGGGGTTGGCCCACACCTACCCGGAAAATCCACACGAGCCGACCCGGGACCGGATCGTGGTGAGCCATGGGCACACCGCCCCGGGAGTCTACAGCGTCCTCGGTCGCTACGGCTTCTTCGATCCCCAGCAGGCCGTACTCCATTTCCGCCGGACCGGCAGCCCCTTCGAGGGTCACATCGAGCGCCGGGTCCCCGGGGTCGAGTGGGGCACCGGTAACCTCGGCCAGGGGTTGTCCGTCGGCTGCGGCATGGCCCTGGGTGGCCGGCTCAACGGGGAGGGGGGTCACGTCTACGTGGTAATGGGGGACGGTGAGCAGCAGAAGGGACAGGTTGCCGAGGCGCGGCGCTTCACCCGCAAGTATGAGCTGGTGAACGTCACCGCCTTCGTCGACGTCAACGGCCTGCAGATCGGGGGCAAGACAGCGGTCGTGATGCCCCAGGACATCAAGGCGGAGTATCTGGCGGACGGCTGGCAGGTGGTGGAGGTCGACGGCCACGACCTCGCCGCCCTGTACGACGCGACCCGCACCGCAGTCACCGAGCGCCAGCGCCCGACCGTCATCCTTGCCAATACGATGATGGGCCGTGGCATCCCCGCCATCGAGGGGCAGGCGAAATACCACGGGCAGGCGGTGGAGGACGACCTGTGCGAGGCGGCGTTCCGTGACCAGGGGCTCAGCATCTCCCTCGACGACCTGCGCCGGCGCCGCCGGGAAGAGGCGATCGCCTTTCACGGGGTGGAGCCGCCACCGATGGAGCTGACGATCGACCCCGGCACGCCGCGCAGCTACGCGGCGGACCAGCGGCTCGACAACCGCTCCGCCTGGGGCAACGCCCTCGCGGATCTCGCCGACATCAACGCCGACCATGTGCCGATGGCGGTGTTCGACTGCGACCTCGAAGGGTCGGTGAAGACCGGCGCCTTTCACAAAAAGCTGCCCAACCAGTTCTTCGAGAGCGGCATCCAAGAACACCACACCGCCGCGGCTGCCGGGGCCTTGTCGGCCACCGGTGTGCTGACCTTCTTCGCCGATTTCGGCGTCTTCGGGGTGTGCGAGACCTACAACCAGCACCGCCTCACGGACATCAACGGTGGCCAACTGAAGCTGGTGTGTACCCACATCGGCCTCGACGTCGGGGAAGACGGCAAGACCCACCAGTGCATCGACTATCTAGGGCTGCTGCACTCCCTGCACGGTTTCCGCACGATCGTTCCGGCCGATCCGAACCAGACCGATCGTGCCACGCGCTACATGGCGACCCAGCCCGGCAACCTCTTCCTCGGCATGGGGCGCTCCAAGATGGCGCCGATCCTCGCCGCCGACGGCACCCCATTCTTTGCCGGCGATTACCGGTTCGAATATGGCAGAGCGGATGTGCTGCGCGAGGGGAGCGACTGTGCGGTAATCGCCATGGGGGCGGTGGTGGGAGCGGCGGTTGCCGCGCACGGCCTCCTCGCGGACGCCGGGATCCGTGCGCGCATCGTGAATATGGCCTGTCCACGGGATGTCGACCGTGCAGTGCTGCGGGCGGCTTCCACCACCGGCCTGATCGTCACCTGCGAGGACCACAACCCGGCGACGGGTCTCGGTGGCAGTGTGGCGAACGCATTGCTCGATGACGGGCTCTCCTGCCGGTTGCTCCGCCTCGGGGTTACCGGTTACAGCAGCTCGGGCCCACCGGCGGAACTCTATGCGGCGCAGGGGCTGGATGCCTCGGGGATTGCAGCGGCCGTACAGGAGGCCCTGCGCTGATAGCTTGTGAATAATCGCGCAGAGACGCTCGGAGTGATCTCCGGAAAATCAACCGTTTTGGAACGACCGCTGCGAGCCCTGCGCCTTGGCACGAAAATAACTCGCAACCTGTGAGCAGGCGGCGATGCGCTCCGCGTTGCTCGCGGGCCCCGCCGCGGTACCCCAGCCTCGGTGCAGGTGCCGGCGTCGCTGCGATTCGCCGGAAAGTCGGTGCCACCGGGTGGCATGTGGTCGACCCCTGATGGCATTCGGGCGACACCCAATTTTATTGCTGGCCAACGGATCTGGTCGTCTGTAAAGTGACTAGACTAACCAGTCGGTTTTATCCACAGCTTGTCCCCAATGTCGACCCACAGAGGCCACGAAACACGGGAGCGGATCGTTCGTTCCGCCGCCGAGCTGTTCCACCTGCACGGCTACTACCACACGAGCGTAGAGGACATCCTGCGGGAGTCGGGGGCGAAGAAGGGCAACTTTTACTTTCACTTCAAGACCAAGGAGGAGGTCGGTTACGCGGTCTTGGAGTGGTTTGCCAGGGAGTTCGGCGAGCTCTTCACCACCACCACGGGCGAGAAGTCGACCCTGCGTGAGCAGATCCACGCCTTCTTCGGCGCCATGGAGGAGTACCAGCTCCGCAACGACTGTCAGGGCGGTTGCCCGTTCGGCAACTTCGCCCTGGAGATGGGGGACAACCACCGCGGGTTCGCCGAACACGTGGATACCGTGTTCCGTTTTTTTGAGTCGGGGATCACCCGACTCGTCGAGGCGGCCAAAGAGCGCGGTGAGATCCGAGCCGAGGTGGACAGCCGCAAGACCGCCCAGTTCATCCTGTCCGCCTTCGAGGGGGCGACACTGCTTACCAAGGTCCGCAAGGAGATCGGCGTTTTTCGCAATTGCCTGGAGAACGTCGACGTATTTCTGCGCTCTCTTCAAACCACCCCGGAGGGCGTGACCGCCTGAGGGGCATATTCACCCTCCCGATAGGAGACGTATGATGGAAACCGATCAAGTGCTCGATTGCAGCGGTCTCAACTGCCCCCTGCCGGTCCTCAAGACCAAGAAGGCCGTCGACGCCATGAACCCCGGCCAGACGTTGAAGATGATCTCCACGGATCCCGGTTCCCAGAACGACATCAATGCATGGTGCAAGCGCACCGGCAATGAATTGCTGGAGACCGCCACGGAAGACGGCAAGTTCACATTCACCATCAAGAAGAGCTGATCGGATCCCGGGCGGTTGCCCAGGTCTGTTCCGCGAAGGAGACACTCCATGAGCACCAAGATGACGATCATCGCCACCAAGGGCACCCTCGACTGGGCCTATCCGCCCTTTATTCTCGGCTCCACCGCCGCGGCTCTCGACTACGACGTCACGATCTTCTTTACCTTCTACGGCCTCGCTCTGCTGAAGAAGGACATCACCGCCAAGGTCAGCCCCCTCGGCAATCCTGCAATGCCGATGAAGATGCCGATGGGCCCCAAGTGGTTCCGCAACATCGAGTGGAACATTCCCAACTTCGTGCAATCTCTCGTACCGGGCTTCGAGACGGTAGCCACCGGTCTGATGAAGAAGACCATCTCCAACGTCGGCGTCGCCTCCGTCGAGGAGCTACGCGAGCTGTGTATCGAGAGCGGCGTGCGGATGATGGCGTGCCAAATGACCGTTGATTTGTTCGGCTACGACCACGGCGCCTTCATCGACGGCCTCGAGTATGTCGGCGCCGCCAGTTACCTCGACATCGCCAGCGAGGCACAGATCAACCTCTTCATCTGAAAACGCGCGGTTGTGTTCAGCCGCTCGGTGTAAACGGGGCCCCCGGCGCTTGGCCGGTGGCCCCTTTTTCATTGCTCCCCGGCTGGGTCCTGGGTGCTCGCTGGCCGCCCGTGCCAGCGGGGCACCAAATCGTGGCGGACGCCCAGGTGATCGAGAACCCGCGCCACCGCACCGTCCACCACGTCAGCGACGCTCTGCGGGTGAGTATAGAAGGCCGGAATGGGCGGGATGATTCGCACCCCGAGACGGGCGAGGCGCAGCATGTTTTCTAGGTGGATGGCGGAGAAGGGCGTCTCGCGCGGCACCATGATCAGGCGCCGGCCCTCCTTCACCGTGCAGTCGGCGGCGCGCAGGATCAGGTTGTCTGCGAGGCCGTGGGCGACTGCGGCGAGGGTGTTCATCGAGCACGGGCTGATTACCATGCCGTCCCAGCGCACCGAGCCGGAGGCGATCGGGGCGTAGCCGTCGCTGTTCAAGTAGCAAGTGACGGCACCGGCCGGCGCGTGGCAATGGGCCGCGAGGGTCGCCGCGCGCTCCGTTTCTCCTCCGGTCAAGTGGACGCCCACCTCGTCGGCGAGGATGCCGCGCGCCGCATTGCTGACCACACACTCGACCTCGTGACCGACGCCGACGAGCGCCTCGATCAGGCGCACCCCGTAGATCGCGCCCGAGGCGCCCGTGATCGCGATGATAAATCGGCCCACCGCACTCTCCCGTGGTTGCTGCACCATGCAGTATTCAACGTGCCTGGGGCATCAGGCAAAGAGCGACCCGAGGTCCCTCCCTCCCCTCCATACCTGTAGGCGCCGGCGCCTCCTCCCCAGAGGCCAACGGCCTCATCCTCGCCTATCCCAGGGAGACGAGTCGTAGTAGCGTGCAACGGGAGCAGGGGGGAGCCTGCGATGGGACATCGACCGTGATCCTCCTGACCGGTGCCAGCGGGTATGTCGGTCGCCACCTGGCGGCCGAACTGCGCAGCCGTGGTTTGGCGGTCCGCGGCTTGGTGCGCAATCCGCGCCGCGCCGAGCCCCTGCGACGTCTCGACGTAGAGGTCGCCACCGGTGACGTGCTCCGCCCCGCGTCCCTCGGCCTGGCCTGCGATGGTATCGACACCGTCGTGCACCTGGTCGGCCTGCTGCGCGAGGGATGGCGCGACACATTTCAGCGCGTGGTGGTCGAGGGCAGCCGCAACGTGATCATGGCCTGCCAGGCGCGCGGGGTGACGCGCCTCGTCTACGTCTCCGCCTTGGGAGCGGCCATGGACTCGCCGAGCCGCTACTTCGCGACGAAGGCGACGGTCGAGGGATTGGTGCGGGACTCTGGCCTCACCTACCAGATCTGGCGTCCCTCGCTGATGCTCGGCCGGGGAGAAAAGCTCACCGACGACCTCTCCCGCTTGCTGCGCCGCTCTCCGGTCATGCCGGTATTGCGCCTCCCCGAAGAGGGCCGTATGCAGCCGTTGATGGTGACCGACGCGGTAGAGATCATGGCCGACCTGCTTTCGGCAGACGGCGCGTGGGGACACACCTTCGCCATCGCCGGTCGGGAGCAGCTCACCCTCGCGGAGATCACGGACAAGATCGCCGCCGCCTTGGGCCGCCGGCCCATGCACCTCCCCGTGTCCGGCCGTTCCGTACAGCTCGCCGCCCGCCTCCTGGAGCCGGTCTCGCCCTTGCTGCCAGTGAGCGCCGACCAGCTCCGCATGCTCGCCACCGACGGGACCACCACGGATACCCATTACACCCAGTACAGCCGCGTCGTGCCGCGCCCCGTGGCCGACGGGCTGGCGGAAGTCTTGCGCAACACGAAATGAGCCAGCGTACCTTCGCCATCGGTGACATCCACGGCTGTCTCCTCCATCTGGAGCGCCTGCTGGGCACCATCGATTACGCTCCATCGACCCATCGTCTGATCTTCCTCGGGGACTACGTCGATCGCGGCCCGGACTCCGCGGGCGTGATCGATCGCATCCTCGAACTCAAGGAGGCGAACCCGGAGATCGTTACCCTGATGGGCAACCACGAGCGGATGTTTCTCGACTTCCTCGACGGGGTTCACACCAAGCCATTCCTCTACAACGGCGGCCGGCAGACCCTGAGCAGCTACCAGCGGCGCGAAGGGACGTGGCAGAAGATTGCCGGCCGCGCCACCATCCCCGACCACCACGTCGCCTTTCTCCGCAGCCTCCCTCTGATCCACACCACCCCCACGCACATCTTCGTCCACGCCGGGCTCCGCCCCGGCGTGCCGCTCGACGAGCAGTCGGAGGACGACCTGCTGTGGATCCGCGAGGCGTTCTTCACCGCCCCGCACACCCGCAGTCGCACCATCGTGTTCGGCCACAGTCCGATGGTCGAGCCGTTTCACCACGACGGCATGGTGGGGATCGATACCGGCGCGTGCTACAACGGGCCGCTCACCGCCTACGAGGTGGACACCGACCAGTTCGTGTCGGTGGTGCCGTAGGTCACGCCCGATCCCTGCGCAGCCCCGATCCACACCTCGCTGGTTAGGCGCATGTTACGACGCCGCGCCCAGCTCTGCCGCGGAGAGGCGTCCGCGACGTAGCACGCGCACCACACCGTTGCGTACCTGGACGACGGTGGATGGTAGGCCACCTCCTGCTGGCTCGTCGCCGAGGACCCACACGTCGGGTGACCGCCATTCGGACCCGCGGTCGCGCACCGCCGTGACCGGAGGCGCACCGCTGCGGTTCGCGGAAGTCGCGGTGATCGCTCCGCCGCAGGCGGCCGCCAGGGCACGAGCCACGGGATGCCCCGGCACGCGCACCGCCACCCTCCCGCCGGGATAGAGGCCGGCGAGGGGGCTGATCGGGGTCAGGGGCAGGACCAGGCTCAAGGGACCGGGCCAGAACCGCGCCGCAAGGCCCCTCTCGATGGCACTCATGTCGATCCCGAGCTCGGCCAAGTCATCGATCGCCGCGACGATCACCCCGAACGGTTTGTTGGCCGGCCTCGCCTTGAGGCTGCGCAGCCGAGCGACGGCCTCCGACAGGGTCGCCAACACCCCGGCAGCGAGAAAGCTGCCGGTGGGGTAGATGACCACTCCGCCCCGTCTCAGGTGGGCGACCGCCTCGGCGATCTCAGCATCCGCGACCATGCCACCATTCTCTCGCCAGTGCGGCGGTCACAGAAAAGGCCCGCCGCTCGACGAGCGACAGGCCTCTTCACGGATGGCCGTACGGCGGCGAGCTACATCATGTCGCCCATGCCACCCATACCGCCCATGCCCGCGGCCGCGCCATGCTTGTCCTTGGGCTCCGGCTTGTCGGTGATCATCGCCTCGGTGGTCAACAGCAGGCCGGCCACGGAGGCCGCATTCTGCAACGCGGTACGCGTCACCTTGGTGGGGTCGATGATTCCCGCCTTGATCATGTCCTCGTACTGGCCGGTAGCGGCATTGAAGCCCAGGGCGCCCTTCTTGGACATCACCTCGCGCACCGCGACCGAGCCCTCCTCGCCGGCGTTTTCGGCGATCTGCCGCAGGGGCTCTTCCAGGGCGCGGCGCACGATGTTGACCCCGACCTGGCGGTCGTCCGCGAAGTTCAGCTTGTCCAGGGTGGGGCGGCAGCGCAGGAAGGCGACGCCGCCGCCGGGGACGATTCCCTCCTCGACCGCCGCGCGAGTGGCGTGCAGGGCGTCTTCCACGCGCGCCTTCTTCTCCTTCATCTCGGTCTCGGTGGCGGCGCCGATATTGATCACCGCCACACCACCGACCAGCTTGGCGAGGCGCTCCTGGAGCTTCTCCCGGTCGTAGTCGGAGGTGGTGGTGTCGATCTGGGCGCGGATCTGGCCGACCCGCGCCTTGATGTCGGCGGCCGAGCCCGCGCCATCCACGATGGTGGTGTTGTCCTTGTCGATCTTCACCGTCTTGGCACGGCCGAGCTGATCGATGGAGCAGTTCTCCAGGGTGAAGCCGGTCTCCTCCGAAATCACGGTGCCGCCGGTGAGGATCGCGATGTCCTGGAGCATCGCCTTGCGCCGGTCACCGAAGCCCGGCGCCTTGACGGCGCAGACGTTCAGGGTGCCGCGCAGCTTGTTCACCACCAGGGTGGCAAGGGCCTCGCCCTCCACATCCTCGGCGACGATCAACATCGGTCGGGCGAGCTTGGCGACCTGCTCGAGCAGCGGCAGGAGGTCCTTCATCGCGCTGATCTTCTTGTCGTGAATCAGGATGTAGGGATCCGTCAGGCCGCACTCCATGCGCTCCGCATTGGTGATGAAGTACGGCGACAGGTAGCCGCGGTCGAACTGCATGCCCTCCACGGTCTCCAGGGTGGTCTCCAGGGTCTTCGCCTCCTCGACCGTGATCACCCCCTCCTTGCCGACCTTCTCCATGGCCTCCGCGATGATCGCACCGATGGTCTGGTCGGAGTTGGCAGAGATGGTGCCGACCTGGGCGATCTCTTCCTTGGTGCGGGTCGCCTTGGAGAGCTTGGTGAGGTCCGCGACCACCGCCTCGACCGCCGCGTCGATGCCACGCTTGATGTC
>Ga0299906_10000811_pt1 | contig 27654 bp, 22 predicted proteins | sample RVTome_14_FD_200259 | JGI IMG/M metagenome (GOLD analysis project Ga0299906, IMG submission 200259) | Soil microbial communities from uranium-contaminated site in the Upper Colorado River Basin, Wyoming, United States - RVT145D125 (version 2) ...
GATCCGTGTTCGCCAGATTCACAAACGTGTGAAAACGTTAAGAATTTTGGTCGGGGCGACTGGATTCGAACCAGCGACCCCCTGCGCCCAAGGCAGGTGCGCTACCAGACTGCGCTACGCCCCGACGTCAACCGGGCAGGGGCGTCCATTATCCCACGAGCCGCGAGATGAAGGAGATGGGTCAGGTGTCCGGCGACCGCCGCGTCCGGAACCGGCGCCCCACGGCCAGGCCTAGATGATAGGCGCCCTCCTGCTGCAGCCAGACGTGACGGGCGTGGTTGTCGGCCAACTCGATGACCAAGGCACGCCGATCCTCGGGCAGGGCCGCGGCAATCTCCTCCACGAGCTGCTCCTGGCGCCGGATGTCGACCGGCGCGAACACCTCGTCCTCGTGCACGGCCTCGAGGAGATCCTCGTACTCCGCTTCGCAGCGGTCCTCGGCATCGGAGAACGACGGCACCCGCCGCAGGAAGTCGTCCGTGTCCAGCTTCGACGCGCAGCGCTCGGCCAGCTCGAGCAGTTCCTCTGAAGTGGGCATATCGCTATGGTACGCCGTCCGCAGACGCCCCCGTCACGCGTCCTGTGCCCGCTTGTCCCGGAGCAGCCCACTCGAGCGTTCGGCCGCCTCGCGGACCAGGAAGCCCATTTTCGGATGCGACGATTCGAGGTCCGGCGCGAGTCCGTGCCGCCGCAGTTCCTCCGTCGTGGTCGGTCCGATCGAGGCCACGACCATCCGGCGCAGCCCGTCGAGGACGCCGTCACGCGCACCCGCCTCCTCGGCGACCTGCAGGAGATGCACGAACTGCGTGGCCGTGGTGAAGAGGGCGACGTCCACCTCACCGGCGACGACCGCCCGGACCGCCGCGCGCAGCGGCTCGAGGTCCTCGGGCAGCGCCCACTGGTAGACCGGCACGCGCGTGACGTGCGCGCCGCGCGATTCCAGCCCGGCCAGCAGCTCCGGATTCGCGACGCCGTACTCCTGCACGGCCACACGCAGCCCCTCGAGCGACAGCTCGCCGCGACGCGCGTCCAGCGCGGCGAGCAGCTCGCGCCAGGTATTCGGCTCCGGCGCCGTCATCCAGATCGGCACGTCGAGCTCGCGCAGGACCGCCACCGGCTTGGGTCCGCGGGCCACCACCCGTGTCCGCCGCAACGCCGCCACGAAGCCGTCGCGGCTGCCACGCACGGCCTCCACCACCGCCACCAGGGCCCGGGTTCCCACGCCGGTCAGCAGGACGACGAGGTCGACGTCGCCACGCTCGAGGGCCTCGGCGAAGACGATCGCCTCGGTGTTGGATTCGAGCGGCACCTCGCGCATCGCCGGGGCCGAGAGCGGGTCGCCTCCGTACGACGTGACGAGCGAGGCCATCTCGCGCGCCCGCCGGCTCTCGGCGACGAGCACGCGCAGGCCCGCGAAGCTCGGTCGGCTACTCGTGTCGCGATCCGGCACCCTCGGCATGCATGTACGCTACCTCGCCGTGCTGCGTCAGGTCGAGGCCCGTCATCTCGTCGGTCGCGTTCGCGCGCAGCGGGACGATGAAGCTGATGACCTTCAGCAGGACGAAGGTCATCACGCCGCTGTAGACGACCGTCGCCACGACGGCCAGCGCCTGGATCCCGAGCTGGCCGGGATTGCCGAACAGCAGCCCGTCGGCCACGCCGTTCAGGGATTCCTGGGCGAACACGCCGGTGAGCAGCGCGCCCGTGGCGCCGCCCACGCCGTGCGCGGCCACGACGTCGAGCGAGTCGTCGAGGCCCGTCCTGGCACGGATCACCAGCCCGAAGTAGCTGGGCACGGCCGCGATGGCGCCGAGCGCGATGGCGCTGATCGGGCTGACGAAGCCGGCGGCCGGCGTCACCGCCACCAGACCCACCACGATGGCCGTCGCCGCGCCGACGGCGGTCGGCTTGCCGGAGCGCATCAGGTCGAGGAACGTCCATGCGACGAGCGTCGCGGCCGGCGCGAGCATCGTCGTCACGAAGGCGAGGCCGGCGATCGGGGTCGCGCCGAGGGCGCTGCCCGCGTTGAAGCCGAACCAGCCGAACCAGAGCAGCCCGGCGCCGAGCAGCACGAACGGCCCGCTGTGCGGCAGCAGCGACGACGACGGATACTCCTGCCGCTTGCCCACGACCAGGGCGGCCACCAGCGCGGCGACCCCGGCGTTGACGTGGACCACCGTGCCGCCGGCGAAGTCGAGCGCCCCCATGTCGAACAGCCACCCGCCGCTGGCCCAGACCCAGTGCGCCACCGGCGCGTAGACCACGAGACTCCAGAGCGAGATGAAGATCACGTAGGCCGAGAAGCGCATGCGCTCGACGATCGCACCGGAGATGAGCGCCGCGGTGATGATGGCGAACGTGCCCTGGAAGGCCATGTAGAGCACGTGGGGAATCGCCCCGTTGGCCTCGAGCCCGACGCCGGCGAGAAACACGTGCGACAGGCCACCGACCCACGCGCTGCCTTCGCTGAGCGCCAGCGAGTAGCCGAGCAGCGCCCAGAGCACGCCCACGAACCCGAGGGAGATGAAGCTCATCATCATCGTGTTCAGCGCGTTCTTGCTGCGGACCAGGCCGCCGTAGAAGAACGCCAGGGCGGGGGTCATCAGGAGCACGAGGGCTGTCGAAACGAGCATCCACGCGGTGTCGGCTGAATTCATGCACTCACCTCGGAGGAGACGCGCCTCGTCGCGAAGACGCGTGGGCGGCTTGAAAGCACGCACATTCTAGTTGAGGTTGGAACCGAAAGATCAAGGCCAGCCGCGCGGCACAGGAGGACGCAAAAAAAGGGGGCCCGCACCCTGCGGGCCCCCTCCTGGTCTGGCCTCGGGCCGGGCGACTACGCCCAGCGGAAGCCGTGCTTCGAGAGCGGCAGGGACCGGACGCGCTCGCCAGACGCCGCGTAGAGGGCGTTGGCCACCGCGGGAATCACCGGCGGCAGCGACGGCTCGCCGAGGCCGGTGGGCGGGTTGTCCGACTTGAGCCAGTGCACCTCCACCTCGGGCGACTGCGACATCCGCAGCAGCGGCACCTGGTGGAAGTTGGTCTCGACGGCCGCGCCCCCCTCGATCGTGATCGCCTGCATCATGTGGCTGATGCCCTCGACCACGCCGCCGTGCACGAGGTTCTCGGCGTGCATCGGGTTGATGATGTGGCTGCCGATGTCGCCGGCCACCCAGACCTTGTTGACCCGCACGCGCTTCTGCGCATCCACCGCCACCTCGGCCACCTCGGCGAAATAGCCCCGGTGGCTGAACTGGAAGGCCACGCCGAGCCCGGTGCCCTGCGGGCGCGCCGTGCCCCAGCCCGACCGCTCGGCCACGAGCCGGAGGACGCCCGACATACGGTCGGCCTCGAGCCCGCCGCCGCCCCCGCGCCCGCGCCCTGCCGGCACCGCCTGCCTCGCGAGCAGATCGAGACGGAACCGGACAGGATCCTTGCCCGCGGCGTGGGCCAGTTCGTCGATGAACGACTGGAAGACGAACGAGAAGGCGTTACTCCCCGGAGCACGCAGGGCTCCGGTCGGCACGCCCAGCGGGATCTTCGAGTCCAGGAACTCGTAGTTCGGCACGTACATCGCGGGGAACTCGCTGGCCGAGACGTTGGCGGCCGACGCGTACTGGTTCCCCTGGCCGAAGGTCACGAAATGGTTGCGCCAGGCGACGAGGTTGCCGCTGGCATCCACGCCGCCCTTCAGGTAGTGGTATCCACCCGGACGGTAGAACTCGTGGGCCATGTCGTCTTCACGCGTCCACAGGAGCTTGACCGGCGCGCCTCCCACCTCGCGCGCGATCCAGGCCACTTCGGTCACGTAGTCGTTGGTCAGCCGCCGCCCGAAGCCGCCGCCCACCTTCATCATGTGCAGCGTGACGGCCCCGGGGTCGATGCCGAGCGTCTGCGCCGCCAGCGCCATGCCATTGGCCGGCGTCTGGCTCGGCGCCCAGATCTCCATCTTCCCGTCGCGCCACTGTGCCACGGCGTTCTGCGGCTCGAGAGGCGCATGCGGGATGAACGGATACATGTACTCGCCCTCGACGACCTTCGCCGCCCCGGCGAGCGCCGCGTTCACGTCGCCGTCGGCGCGCTGCGACGTGCCCCCAGGGCCGCGCCCGATCCGGTCCGCCTCGGCCTGGAAGCCGTCCGTGCTCTGGCCCGAGGTCGGATGATCCGCCCAGCGCACCTGGAGCTGCCTGCGCGCCGTCTGCGCCTGCCACCAGCTGTCGGCGACGATCGCCACACCGGCGACGAGCCCCTGCAGGTTGTCGGTGCCGTCTACCACGAACGCATGGCGCACGCCGGACATCGAGCGGATCCGGTCGAGATTGGCCGAGGCCACCTTGGCGCCGAAGACGGGCGCCTTCTCGAACACGGCGTAGAGCATGCCCGGGAGCGTGAAGTCGATGCTGAAGATCGGCTCGCCGCGTGTGATCGCCGCCGTGTCCACGCCCCGCGTGGAGGTGCCGATGATGCGGTACTCGCTCGGGTCCTTGAGCGGCACCGAGCCGAGCGCCGGCACCGGCAGACGGGCCGCGTCGGCCGCCAGCTCGCCGTACCCGGCCGAGCGGCTGCTGCCGCGGTGCGTTACCCGCCCCGAGCGCGTCGTCAGCTCGGTGACCGGCACGTTCCAGCGCTGGGCGGCCGCTGCCAGGATCATCTGGCGGCAGGCCGCGCCGACCTGCCGGCACGGCGTCCAGTTCATCGGGGTGGACGTGCTGCCGCCGGCAATCTGCAGGCCGAACTTCTCGGCATCCACCGCCGCCTGCTCCACGCGCACGCTGCTCCAGTCCACGTCGAGCTCGTCGGCGATGATCATGGGCAGCATGTTCTTGACGCCCTGTCCGATCTCGGGGTTCTTGCTCATGATCGTGACAGTTCCGTTGGCGGCGATCTGGACGAAGGCCACCGGGTCGAAGCTGCCGCCGCCGAACTGCGCGAGCAGCTCGGCCGGGCTCATGTGCAGCGCGACCATGACGCCGCCGCCCGCGGCGGCGCTCACCTTGAGGAAGGAGCGACGATCGACGAGAAGTGTAGTACTCACGTCCCCTCCTTACTCGGCCGCGCCGGTCTGGCCGGACGAGGACGTCTGGGTGGAAATGGCCGCGGCGCGATGGACGGCCTCGCGAATCCGCGTGTAGGTCCCGCACCGGCACAGGTTGCCGCTCATCGCCCGGGCGATGTCGGCGTTGGTCGGCTGCGGCGTGGTGGCGAGCAGCGCCGAGGCCGACATCATCTGTCCGGCCTGGCAGTACCCGCACTGCGGCACGTCGAGCTCCTGCCAGGCCTGCTGCACGGGATGCGACCCGTCGGCGGACAGTCCCTCGATGGTCACGACGGCGTTGCCCGCGGCCTGGGCCACGGTGGTCTGACAGGAGCGGATGGCGCGCCCGCCGATCTGCACGGTGCAGGCACCGCACTGGCCGATGCCGCATCCGAACTTCGTGCCCTTGAAGTTCAGGACGTCTCTGAGGACCCAGAGCAGGGGCATGTCATCGGGGACATCGACCGTGCTGGTCCGTCCGTTGACGTTCAGTGTGAAAGGCATGGGTGAATTCTCAAGAAGTGGGTGAGATCGCCTCGAAAAAGGCCACGACGACGGTATTAGACGGGACTCGCCGCCGAAAAGCAACCCGGCTCCGGGGCATAATCCTCGAAGGCGCATCCCCCGACACTTCTGTCAGGACCCGCGATGACCCGTTGCCGCCAACGTCCCACGCCCCGGGCCTGGCGCGTCGCCGCCGCGACCGCAGTGCTCGTACTTCTGGGCGGACACCCTATTCCGGCTCAGGACGCGCCGCCGCAACCGGCTCAGCCGTTCGACACCTGGTTGACGGCGCTGATTGCCGAAGCGCGTGACCGCGGCTTTGCCGACGACCTGATCGAGGCGGCTCTCGCCGGCCTCGAGCCGCTCGAACGGGTGATTCAGAGCGATCGCTCGCAGGCCGAGCTGACGCCCGGCTTCGAGCAGTACCGGTCCCGGCGGATGAGCGACGCGACCGTCCGCCAGGGGCGCGAGCTCGGCCGCGAGCACGCGGCGCTGCTCTCGCGCATCGAACAGGAGTACGGCGTCCAGCGCCGCTTCGTGCTCGCGATCTGGGGGCTCGAATCGCGGTTTGGAGCCATCCAGGGGCGCGTCCCGATATTTCAGGCCCTTGCCACGCTCGCCTGGGAGCCACGCCGGGCCGCCTTCTTCCGCGGCGAGCTCTTCAACGCCCTCACCATGGTGCGACGGGGCCACATCGACGTCGCCACGATGACCGGCTCGTGGGCGGGCGCCATGGGCCAGACGCAGTTCATGCCGTCGAGCTACCTGGAGTACGCCCAGGACTTCGACGGAGACGGCCGGCGCGACATCTGGACGTCCACGACCGATGCCCTGGCCTCGATCGCCAACTACCTGCGGGCCCACGGCTGGACCAGTCGCGAGACCTGGGGACGTGAGGTCTCGGTGCCCCCGTCGGCGCGCACGGTGATCGAGCGCGACATTCCCCGTCGTGCGAGTGGGTGCTCGGCTCGCCGCGACATGACCGAGCGGCGGCCGCTGGCCGACTGGGACGCGATGGGCCTGCGCCTGGCGGGCGGAGCCCCGCTGCCGACCGCCGACCTGGCGGCCGGCCTCGTGGACGTGGGCGAGCGGCAGTTCCTCGTCTACCCCAACTACGACGCCCTGCTCGCCTATAACTGCGCCCACTACTACGCCCTCACCGTGACGCTGCTGGCCGAACGGCTCAGGTAGCGCACTCGCCCCCCACGAGCGGCCCTCGTGATCTATGCTGGCGCTGCGCCGTCCCGACCGCCGACCGCCCGGGCGCAGCCATGAGGAGACCGCCCATGTCGTTCCACCGTGCCACCCGGCCCTTCCGGCCCCTGCTGCTCCTGGTCCTCGCCCCGCTGCTGTCGATGCCGGCGGTCCTCCCGGCACAGGCGCCAGCCACGGCCGATCCGGCGCAGGCGGCCACGGTGGCCCTCGATCAGGAGCTGCCGGTGAGCCCGGCCGTCACCACGGGGCGCTTCGACAACGGCATGCGCTATTACATCCGCCAGAACCGCGAGCCGGAGAACCGCGCCGAACTGCGGCTGGTCGTCAACGTCGGCTCGGTCCTCGAGGATCCCGACCAGCTCGGCCTGGCCCACGTGCTCGAGCACATGGCCTTCAACGGCACGGACAACTTCGAGAAGCAGGCGCTCGTCGCCTTCATGGAGTCGATCGGCATGCGGCTCGGGCCCGGCGTGAACGCCTCGACCTCGTTCGACGAGACGATCTACATGCTGCGGCTCCCCACCGACGATCCGGCGGCGCTCGAGACCGCGTTCCAGATCATGGAGGACTGGACGCACGCCCTGTCGCTCGAGGCCGAGGAGATCGATCTCGAGCGCGGGGTCGTCATCGAGGAATGGCGCGGCGGGCGTGGCGCCCAGGCCCGGATCCGCGACCAGCAGCTCCCGGTGATCCTGCAGGGCTCGCGGTACGCGGAACGGCTGCCGATCGGCACGCTCGAGAGCCTCCAGGCGTTCGATCACGAGGCGCTCCGTCGTTTCTACCAGGATTGGTACCGCCCGGAGCTGATGGCCGTGATCGCCGTGGGGGACTTCGAGACCGCCACGATCGAGAGGCTCATGCGGGAGCACTTCGCGGCGCTGCCGGCCTCGGAGAATCCGCGCGAGCGCACGCCGTACGACGTGCCGGATCCTGGCACGACGCTCTACTCGATCGCCACCGATCCGGAGGTGCCGCTCACGCAGCTTGCGGTCTACCACCGGATCCCCACGCAGAACGACTGGACGGCCGGCGGCTACCGCCAGCGTATCGTCGAGCGGCTCTACAACGCCATGCTCAACGGACGCCTGATGGAGCTGACGCGGCAGGCCGACGCCCCGCTGCTCAGCGCCGGTTCCGCCAACGGACAGATCGTGCGCGATACCGACGCCTACCTCCTGCAGGGCATCGTGCCCGAAGGGGGCGTCGAGCGCGGCCTCGAGGCGCTGCTCGTCGAGAGCGAGCGCGTGGCCCGGTTCGGCTTCACCGAGGCGGAGCTCGCGCGCCAGAAGGCCGCCGTCCTTCGCGGCATGGAGCAGAGCTACGCGAACCGCGAGAACCGCAATTCGTCGTCGTTCGCCTCCGAGTTCATCCGCGCGTATCTGAACGGCGAGGCCATCCCCGGCATCGAGTACGAGTACGCGCTCTACGAGCGCTTCGTGCCCGAGATCACGCTCGACGAGGTCAACCGCGTCGGACGTAACTGGATCACCGACGCGGGCCGCGTGGTCGCCGTGACGGCGCCGCAGAAGGAGGGTACGCCGGTTCCCGAGCGCGCGGCCCTCGAGCGCGCAATCGATGCGGTCGCGCGGGCCGAGATCGCCCCTTACGAGGACCGGTCACTGGACCAGCCGCTGCTGGCCGCGACACCACGTCGCGCGCCGATCACCGGCCGGCGAACGCGGGACGGGGGGATCACCGAGTGGACCCTGGCCAACGGCATCACGGTGGTGCTCAAGCCCACGGATTTCCGTGAGGACGAGATCACGTTCCGCGCGTTCAGCCCTGGCGGCTCGTCGCTCGTCGAGGACGCCGACTACGTCACCTCCAGCCTGGCGACCACGCTGATCGGCAACGGCGGCGTGGGCGAATTCGACGCGGTGCAGCTCCGCCAGAAGCTCACCGGTGTGGTCGCCAACGTCAGGCCGGTCATCGACGACTATTCCGAGGGGCTTCAGGGCAACGGATCGCCCCGGGACCTCGAGACGATGTTCCAGCTGATCTACCTGTGGGTCACGGCGCCCCGCGCGGACGAGACCTTCTTCGAGGTCTTCCTGAACCAGTCCCGCACCGCGCTTGCCAACCGGAGCGCCGATCCCGAGGCGGCCTTCAGCGACGCGTTCGCACGCCTCTTCTACCAGGATCACCCGCGGCGGCAGCCACCCTCGCTCGAGATGCTCGACGAGCTGGACCTGGAGCGGTCCATGGCTTTCTACCAGGACCGATTCGCCGACGCCGGTGACTTCACGTTCGTCTTCGTCGGCGATCTCGATCTCGAGGCTGTCGAGCCGCTCGTGGAAACCTATCTCGGCGGGCTGCCGTCGACCGGCCGGACCGAAGACTGGCGCGACGTGGGCATCCGTCCCGCGCGCGGCGTCGTGCGCGAAGTCGTGCAGGCCGGGATCGAGCCGCGGAGCCAGACGCACATCGCCTTCTCGGGCGACTTCGATTTCGGCAACCAGGCCGAAGGGATCCGGCTGCGGGCCATGGCGCAGGTGCTCCAGACGCGACTGCGGGATCTGCTCCGCGAGGACCTGGGCGGCACCTACGGCGTGAACGTCTCGCCCGGCACGAACTGGCAGCCGAGGGAGAGCTACACGCTGAACATCCAGTTCGGCAGCGACCCCGAACGGGCCGAGGAGCTCACGGCGCGCCTGTTCGAGACGATCCAGACGTTCAAGGCCTCGGGCCCGACCGAAAGCGAGGTCGCCGATGTCCGCGCGACCCTGCTGCGCAACTTCGAGACCAACCTCGAGCAGAACGGGTTCTGGCTCGGCCAGCTTGCCGCCGGCTACGAGTACGATCCCGAGATCGGCGCCAGCCGCGTCCTGAGCTACGAGGACGCGGTGAAGGCCCTGAATCCCGACGCCGTGAGGGCCGCCGCCACGCGGTACCTCGACCTGGAGAACTACGTCCATGTCGTCCAGATGCCCCGGCAATGACGCTCCGGCGCGCTGACTGGACATTCGCACCCGGAGACCCGATGCCGACGACCCCTTACGAGAGCGCCACCCTCCTGCTTCGCCTGTACGAGCTGCGTCGCGAGCCCACCATGCGCGAGGCGCGCAACTGGTACGCCCGCGAGTTCAACCCCACGAGCGTGGACGAGGTCGTGGCCGCCGTCCGCGGCCCGCACAGCGGCCACTTCCGCATGGTGACGAGCTACTGGGACATGGCCGCCTCCTTCGTGCTCAACGGCGCCATCGACGAGCAGATGTTCCTCGACGCCAACGGCGAGCATCTGGTGGCCTTCGCGAAGATCGAGGAATTCGTGGAGGGGTACCGCGCGCAGATGGGCAACGCGGCCTATCTGAAGAGCCTGGAGACGCTCGTCCGGCGGCAGCCGGGGTCGCAACAGGCCATGGCGTCGATGCGGGAACGGCTTCGCGCCCTTGCCGCCACGGCTCGGTAGCCGCAACAGCCGACTACGCCCCGGTTCAGGCCAGATCCTCCGACAGCGCCGCACCCTGCGCCGCCGGGCGGCGCAGGGCCCGCGCGAGCCAGCGCCCCAGCACGCGCCACGCCAGGACGAGCGAGGTGGCACCGAGCGCCGTCCCGCCCAGCATGAGGGCGATCACCACAATGTCCCACAACGGGCGGTAGTTGTAGAGCCAGGGGAAGTTCAGGGAGTGCAGGCCGTTGTACAGCCAGCGGCCGACCCAGTTGCGGGAGCTGTAGGTGCCGACCACGGTCGCCGTGTCGGGATCGATGTAGTAGCGCGTGCGCTCACCGGTCGTCAGGTGGGCGAGCACGACCGGCAGCGGCTGTTGCCGCGTACGATCGAGGTAGTACCGGTCGTACCGGGTGAGCAGGCGGGTCTCCACCTCGCCGCCGGCCGCCTCGGTCACCAGCCGGACGATCGCCTCCTGTGCGAAGGCGTCCCTGGGCTCGCCGTGCACGGGCACGATCCGCGAGTCTCCGCCCTCGAGCCGGGCAACGTAGAACGGCTCGCCGTCGAACGAGGTCAGCTCGAGCTCCTTGACCGCCGCGGTCCCGAGCTGCGCGAGCGCCTCCCGGGGATGCTTCCCGTCGAAGGCGTCCGGGCCGAGACGGCCGCGCAGCGCGCCCCGGATGTTCGGCGGCCTCGCGCGCGGCCCCGCACCCTGCCCGCTGGTGAGCGAGGGAAACGGATCCATCGAGAGCATGCCGCTGAAGGCGTAGGTCACCGTGGCCACGCCGAAGACCAGTCCCAGCACGGCGTGCCAGCGCTTCTGCCCGCTGTAGGGAATGCCCGTGGGAACGCCGCGCAGCCGATAGCGCTTCGAGGGTGAGTACCGCCACAGGCCGATGGCCACGCCCAGGATCGCGGCGATCGTGCCGACGCCCGACGACCAGATCACGATGCGGCTCCACTCGGGCCCGTGCTTGCGGAGCGGCGTGAAGTAGAACCAGTGCGGGATGGGGCCCAGGTACGCGCCGAGGCGCGAGGCCCGCGTCGTGTACTGGACGACCTCGCCGCTGCCCTGCGACACGTAGGCCTGTTCGCCGGTCGGCCAGGAGAACTTCCACACGGGCGACAGGTCCGCAAGTCGATGCTGGATCGTCCACTGGTCGACGTCGCGCAGGGTCTCGGCGCGCGCCTCCTCGACTGGCAGGCCCGTCCACGCCTCGGCCAGGCGGCGCACCATCGACATGGGGACATCCCCCTGCTCGTCGCCCGTGTCGGCGTACAGCACGGGCCCCCCGGCGCCGCCCGGCGGCCCGCCCCCACGGAACCGATAGGCCGGGCGGCCGTCGAAGGTCGTCAGACGCAGATCGTCTGGCGCCACCCCCCACGTCCCGGCAGCCTCGGCGGGCGACACGGCGATCGTCGAGGCCGCCAGCGCCGGGGCCCGCTCGAGCCGATCGTCGGCCCCGACCGACGGGAACGGGAAGTACATCATCCCGATGCCCGAGGGAAACCACAGGAGGAAGCAGAGGCACAGCGCCACGCCGAGCCAGCGGTGCACCAGGATGAGGCCGCGCGCGAGCATTCAGGAGTCTCCGCCCTGCATCCTATCCCCGGAGTGCCCCATCGCGATCACCACGGCCCGGGCCGGCCCACCGCTCCGGATATGGGCGGCTCAGCGGCCGCCACCGAGCGCCAGGCTGGCCCCGGCCCGGACCGTACGCGGCAGCGACGGGTAGCCGTACGCCGCCGCGTAGTCCTGGTCCAGCAGGTTCCCGACGGCGGCGTGAAGGCGAACGAGCCGGTGCACCCGGTACGAGCCGCTCAGGTCGAGCTTCTGGAAGGCCGGGTCGAGATCCTGGTTGGGCAGCAGCATCGAGTTGCCGAAGAACGGGTCGCTCAGGAACGTGCTGTCATCGCTCGCCCCCGACAGGTACGCGGCCAGGGCCAGCGCGACCGGGCCCCGGGCGTAGCTGAACAGGAACGTGCCCGAGTGCCCGGGGCGCCGGAACGGCCGCTCGCCGACGAGCGGCATGAAGGCGCCGATCGGCACCTCGGGAAAGGCAGGGTTGAACACGGCCCCCGCTCCGAAGGCCTCGGTGACCTCGGCGTCGAGCAGCGTGTACGAGCCGCTGAGACGCGCGACCGTGCCGAACCGCGCCTCGGCCGACACCTCGAGCCCCCTGGCCGAGAAGGAGGACGAGTTGACGTAGGCGAAGCCCGCGGCCTGTGCGACGTCGGGTGACACGCCGGCGCGCACGAGCTGGGTCTCCCCCAGGAACTCGACCAGATCCTCGAACACGTTGTCGAAGTACGCCACCCGCGCCCGCACACGCCCCCCGGCGAGCGCCTGCTCGACGCCGACGTCGATGCTGCGGCTCCGTTCCGGGCCGATTGGCTCGACGCCCGGGAGGCCCGACAGCGGCTGGAGGAGGACGAACAGGGAGTTCTGCTCCTGGAAGACGCCCGGCGCCTTGATGCCCTTCCCCACGTTGAAGGTGAGCTTCGTGTCCCCCACTGCACCGGTGGACGGTTCGCGGAGGTACGCGGCCACCGAGAGGCGCGGCGTGTACGCCGTCTTGAAGGCCTCGTTGTGCTCGAGGCCGACACCGGCGCTCACGAAGGCACGATTGCCCAGCTCGGCCCGTCCCTCGACGAAGGCACCGCCGTTGGTACGGTGGGCCGAGGGCTCGGCCTGTGGATCGTCGAAGCCCTCCTCGCGCTCGAGCCTGCCGCCGGCCGTGACGGCCAGCGCCGGACTCGCCTGGACGGTCGCCTGTCCGGACAGCGTACGGCGCGTCGTCCGGCTCGCGAAGGCCGAAGGATAGAGCCCGCCGAAGTCGAGGATGGCCCGCCCGGTGACCGATCGCCCGTGCGCCCCGCGGAGCGTGACGATGTCGCCGAGATAGTTCGGGCCGAACCCGAACGGATCGAACGGCTCGCCGGTCGGCGTCGGGTTGGTGAACAGGCTGGTCTGATCGACGGAACCGAACCGCAGGGTCGTCTGCCAGCGCGCGCTGACCTGCGAATCGGCGGTGACGCTCACGTAGGTCTGCTCCGCCTCCGAGGCCGCATCGTTCGCGATCCCGTACAGCGCGAACCCTCCGGCGTCGCCGAGCTCGGTGTCCAGCCGGCGGACGGTGGCCGACAGCCGCGTGCCGCTTCCCACGGCCACGCCGAAGCGACCGGCGTAGGTGCCCCGGCTGAACGCGCTGTTCGGCGTGGCGTTGTCGGTCGTCTCGTACGCGTACTGCGAGAAGTAGTCGAGCCGCCGCACGGCGCCGCCGCCGGACACGTCGTTCCGGAACGCTCCGAAACGGCCGCTGTCCATCGAGTACTCCAGCTCGGGAATCCGTGAGCGGCCGCGGCGAGTGGTGACGTTGATCACACCGGCAAGGGCGTCGCTGCCGTGCGTCACGCTGTTGGCCTGCCGGAGCACTTCGACGCGCTCCACGCCGGCGGCGGCCAGCCGGGAGAGGTCGAACGCGCCGCCGATGTCGTTGGCCGGCACGCCGTCGAGCAGGATCTTCGTGAAGCTGGAGTTCCCTCCCCGCAGGAAGACCGACGTCCCGCCGCCTCGCTGCCCCACCTGGACCACGTGCGTGCCGGGCACGAGCCGCAGCACGTCGGCGACGTCGAGCGACCCGAGGGCCTCGAGCGTGGCCTCGTCCACGACGGTCACCGGTGCCCCCGTCCGCGCCTGCGCCACGTCGGCCGCCGAGGGTGTGACGACGATCTGCTGTTCGAACGGTCCGACGTCGAGCGCAAGGTCCAGCACGACGCGCGCGCCTGCGGCGACGAAGACCGGTTCGGTGGTCGATTCCTGGAAGCCCACGAGGCGTGCCAGGACCGCGTAACGGCCCGCCGGCAGGCCGCCGAAGGCGAACGAGCCGTCCGGAGCGCTGATGGTCTCGCCCGCCGCCTCGTCGTCGATCAGCAGCGTCAGGGTCGCACCCGGCAGGACGGCGCCCAGCGCGTCGAGGACCGTACCCGCCAGCGTCGCTCCGCCCTGCGCACCCGCGGCCGTGCCCGGAACCGCGATTGCCACCACCACGCACGCCGCACGGCACCATCGAACCACGCTCGTCCTCCCGGCTCGTCGCGGGCTCGCGGCCCGCACCCGAATCGCCTCGACGGTGGGATTAGATCCGATCCGGCCGGCGGCCCGCACCTGAAGACTTCCTGAATTCTTCGTCAGGTTCGCCGGCGCCGCCGCAAGCCGGCCCGGCGGCGGCGGTTCCGGGGGACCGCGGAGCTCAGAGCGCGGCCGCGCGGCCGGCGCGCCCTCCGGCGGGAAGCGTGATGCGGAACGTGGTGCCGGACGTGTCGGGATCGCCCAGCGTCAGCCGCCCGCCGAGCGCCTCCACGCCCCCCCGGGCCAGCGACAGCCCCAGGCCGAAGCCGACACCCTCGGTGTCGCGCCGGTAGAAGCGCTCGAAGACCTGTTCGCGGGCGTCGGCGGGCACGCCCGGGCCGCTGTCGACGACCTCGACGACGGCGTCGTTGCCTTCCCTGGTGACACGTACGCGAATCGTCCCACCCCGCGGGGTGAACTTGATGGCGTTGTCCACGAGATTGATGAGCGCCTGGCGCAGCACGACGCGGTCGCCGCGCACCACGAGTCCCGCCTCGCGCTCGACGCGCAGGCTCTGCCCCTTCTCCTCGGCGAGCACACCCAGATGACCCACGACCTCGTCGGCCAGCTCGCACAGATCGACGTCCTCGAGCGACAGCGTCGCGAACCGCGCCTCGGCCCGCGACAGCGCCAGCAGCCGATCCACCAGATCGGCGAGCCGCTCGACCTCCTCGAGCATGCTGCCGATGATGGCGCGGTACCCGGCCTCGTCACGATGGCCCCGCAGCCCGACCTCCCCCACGCTGCGGATCGCGGTGAGCGGCGTGCGCAGCTCGTGCGACACGTCGGTCGTGAACCGTCGCATCTGCGCGAACGACGCCTCGAGGCGTCCGAGCGTCTCGTTGAAGACGGTCGCGAGACGCCCCATCTCGTCCTCGGCGTTGCGCACCGGCAGCCGATCGCCCAGACGCTCGGCCGTGATCGTGCGGGCCTGCTCCGTCATGTGCTCGATGGGCGCCAGCACCCGGCGTGCGAAGAGGTACCCCCCGAGTCCGGCAAGGGCCGTGGCCACCGGCAGGCCGAAGACGAAGATCAGCTGGAGATCGCGCAGGTCCTGCCGCATTCCCTCTTCGGACCGCGCCACCTGGATGACGACGCGCTCGGGCCCCACGCTGCCGCGACGGCTCAGGATGCGCACCGGGGATCGATCGGTCATCACGGTGACGATGCTGTCTCCGGCCCGCCTCGCCTGCTCCCGTGCGGCCGGGATCGCACGACGTCTCGCCTCGGAATTGCGAGCCAGCACGACCGACGCATCCTCGTTCCAGACCTGCACCCACGGCAGCGCGGATTCGGCGACGAGCAGCTCCGGTTCGGGAAACTCGAACGAGCCGTCCTCCGCCAGGAACACGCTGCCGGAGACCCAGAAGAAGTCCTGGCGAAGCTGCTGATCGAGTGCGCGAAGCGCGTTGCGGCCGATCAGGGTGTAGACGCCGAAGATGTACACGCCGAGCACCACGAGCATGACGATCACGTAGAGGGCCGTCAGGCGCATCCGGACGCCGTGGGAGCGCCACCACTGCCTGAAGGTCACCTGAGCGGCCTTCGGCGTCACGGCTCTCCCTCGCGCAGCACGAAGCCCACGCCGCGTACCGTGTGGATCAGCTTGACGGCGTGCTCCGGGTCGACCTTGCGTCGCAGACGGGCGATGTGCACGTCGATCACGTTGTCGAGAGGGGTCGTGCGCGCGGTTTCCTTCCAGACGTCCTGCGCCAGCGTCTCGCGGGACACCACCTGTCCCTGGTGGCGCAGCAGGTACTCGAGCAGCTCGAACTCGCGAACCGTCAGATCCACCGGCCGGCCGCCGCGCGTCACCTTGCGCGACACGCGGTCCATCTCGAGGTCGGCTACGCCCAGACGGGGCGTCTCGGCCGCGCGGCCCCGGCGTCCGAGCGCGCGGATCCGCGCCACCAGCTCGGCGAACGCGAACGGCTTGACGAGATAGTCGTCGGCGCCGCTGTCGAGCCCCTTGACACGATCCTCGAGGGAGTCGCGGGCCGTCAGGACGAGCACGGGGGTCTCGAGGCGCCGCTCCCGCAGCACGCGCAGCACCTCGAGACCGTCGCGCCCGGGAAGCCCCAGGTCGAGGAGCACGACGTCGAAGGTCTCGCTGCTGACCCGGAAGAACGCGCCCTCGCCCGTGCGCTCCACCACGACCTCGTAGCCCTCGCCCGTGAGCCCCTCGCGCAGGGCGTCGGCCACCTTCTGCTCGTCTTCGACGACCAGGATGCGCATCGCGCTAGACGCCTCGAGGGGCAGGAATCCGAGAAGTCGAGTCACGTTGCATCCGGTCCTCGCTGGAATTGTCCGTCAGAATGGAGCGGCATGGACACCGCGCCCCCAGGGTCTGGCCCGGGTGAATTCGCCCTGCTCGAGACGATGCGTCTCGACCAGGGTCGGCTCCGGCGGCTGGAGCGGCACATCGCCCGCGCGGCGGCCGCCGCCAGGGACTTCGACTACGCCTGGAACGAGGCCGCCGTCCGCGAGGCCCTGGCGCGCGTCGAGGCGAGCCATGCGGAGGGCTGCTGGCGGGCGCGCCTGCTCGTGTCGCGAGAGGGCGTCCCGGCGCTCGAGTGTACGCCGCACGATCCGTCCGCCGAGGGGCGCTGGCGCGTCGGCTTCGCCCCCGAGCCGATCGACGAACGCGACCCGTTCATCCTGCACAAGACGACGCGGCGCGCGGTCTACGACCGCGCACGCGCGAGCCGCCCGGATCTCGACGACGTCCTGCTGTGGAACGGCCGCGGCGAGGTGACCGAGGCGACGGTCGGCAACGTGGTCGCCGAGATCGACGGCGTGCGCTGGACGTCCCCGCTGCACTGCGGCCTGCTGGGGGGCACGTTCCGCGGAGAGCAGCTCGACGCCGGCACGATACGCGAACGCGTGCTCACGCCGGCAGACGTCAGGAGCGCCTCACGCCTCTGGATCATCAACAGCGTCCGCGAATGGGTCGACGCGATGCTGGTGGTATAAGCTGCGGTGATGTCCGACTACCCCGCGCTCGAGCGCCAGCTCGCCGACACGCTCCACCTCCTCCGCCGCCCTGTCGCGGTCGCCTTCCGGGACTCGGCCCCACCAGACGTGCCGCCACTGTCGGGAACGCAGCCGTCGGGCTGCAGCTTCTGGCGCCTGGCGGCAGACGGCCGGGTGTTCCATACGGTCCCGTCGGACCACCACAACTGCCCCGTCGGCAGCTACACGCACAACATCCCGCTGCCGGCCGGCCGCGAGGGAGAGTTGACGCAGGTGCTCGGCCTGATGGGCGACATCGGCTACATCCGTCTGGAGGAGGTACCGGGCGTGCCCCGGCTGCCGGCCACGCCCGGCGTGGCCATCTACACGCCCCTCGGCCTGGCGCCGGTGGCGCCCGACGTCGTCATCGTGGCCGGCGCGCCCGCCGGCCTGATGCTGCTGCACGAGGCGGCCACACGGGCCGAGCGGCCGGTGCTGCCCCTGCTCGGACGGCCCACGTGTATGGCGATTCCGGCGGCGGTGTCGGGGGGCGGCGTGGCCTCGAGCCTCGGATGCATCGGCAACCGGGTGTACACGGGGATTGCCGACGATCAGTTCTATACGGTCGTGTCAGGGGCCGATCTGGAGCGCATCGCCGGCGAGCTGGCCACCATTGCGTCGGCCAACGCGACGCTGGCCGACTACCATCGCGAGCGGCGCGCCACGCTGTCGATGGCCTGAGCGCGCCCGGCGACGGGGTCCTAGGACGGACGGCTCTTGCCCCGGCGAAGCTCCCCGGCCAGGATGATCGCCTCGGCGATCTCCTTCTTGGACTTCCGCCGCTGGCGGCTCTGCCGCTGGATGGCGAGGTAGGCTTGCTCCTCGGTGAACCCGAAGTCGCGCTGCAGGACGCCCTTGGCGCGATCCACCACCTTGCGCGTCTCGAGGCGCTCGAACAGCTGCTGGTTCTGCTCCTCGAGCCGGGCGCTCTCGATCTCGGCGCCGACCAGGAATCCGATGGTCGAGATGAGCTGAATCTCGCGCTGGGTGTAGTAGTGGACCTGCCGGTGCTGCAGGTTGACCACACCGACAAGTTTGCCGCGCGACAGCACCGGGACCGACAGAAATGCCTCGTACCGGTCCTCCGGCAGCTCGTTGAAGGTCTGGAAGCGGGGATCCTCGAAGGCGTGGCTGTCGACGGCCACCGGCTCCCGGTGCGCGGCCACCCAGCCGGTGATGCCCTGCCCCACTGGCAGCGTGAGATGATCGACGACTTCAGGATGCGGGGTCTTCGACGCGCGCAGCACGAGGTCCTCGCCCGAGAGCACGTACACGAAGCACGAATCGCACTGCACGACGCTCGAGGCGAAGTCCACGACGCGGGCGAGCACGGCCGGGAGCGGATCGGCTGCCGCCAGGCGACTGCCAATCTCGTGGATCAGGTCGATGGCCGACGTGTCGGTCGCGACACCGCCCTCGATCCCGTCGGTCCATCCCATCGTCACACCCCTCCTCGATGATCGAGTCTCGACGATAGCACCGGGGGGCACGGGCGACAAGTAGCCAAGGACAGACAGATATGTATCGTTACACGTATTGCACGACATTTTTGAAGCCCACGTCGCCGCCGACTCTGTCCGTGGCACTCTCAAAGGCCCTGCAATCCAGCGCGAGACGGCCAGCGCCGGGTGCGCAGGGCGACATCGTTGCGGAACACGGCTTGCTTTGTCCCGATTCGGACGACGGGAGGAGGAGGGCACCGTGAGCACAGCCATCGGCGTCGGCGAGTTCATCGCGATCCTCGGGTCGCAGGACCCGAACGTCATGCCCCCGGGGCTGCGGCCCGGAACGGCGCCGGCCACGTCGCTCGCCCAGGCGCTGTCCGGCGAGCCGCCCGCATCCGGCATCCTGCTGCTCGACGAGCCATTTTCCGGCTTCTCCCCCTCCGTGCGCGTCGAGCTCCAGGAGTCGCTCCTGCGTGTATGGGAGGGCTCCGGGTTGACGGTCGTGCTCGTCACCCACGACGTGGACGAGGCGCTCTACATGGCCGACCGCATCATCCTGGTGTCGGGCGGTAGCCGGGCGGTCGTGGGCGACGTCGTCGACGTGCCCTTCACTCGGCCGCGTGCCCGCGACTCCGTGCTCGACGACTCGCGGTACTGGATCTGCCGCCGCCGCGTGACCGACTTCCTCGAAACGCAGGGCTGGACACCTCGTCCGGCGTTCGACCGTGGCCTGACGGCGCACTCCTGGACCACGCTCCGCCCGAAGCCCGATCGCCGGAAAGTCACGCTCCCGATACACCCGTCCATCGAGCGCCGGCGCGCCTGAGGCGCGCCGGCCGTCGTGGCCGGCCTCACCGACACTTGTTGAAACTCTCGTTACACGTTCTTCGCGAGGGGGACACGGCCTGCGGGCCATAATCGGCCTGCTCCGGGCACTCTGCATTGGCGGACCGAAACCTTCTCGTGACGGGCGGCGACGAGTCGCCTCCGGGCAACGTCCTCGACGTGCCGTTCACGCGTCCCCGCACCCGTGAGGCGGTGCTCGACGAGTCGCGGCACGCCCCCGTCCCGCAGACGTGCAACGGACCTGCTCGACGCGCCCATGGAGGTCCCCGCCGTGGAGCACGCGCCACCGGTCGAGCAGGAATTCCGGGGGCTGCGCCCGAAGCCAGACCGGCGGCAGTTGTTCGTGCCGATGCCGCCCGCCCTCGAACGCCGCCGCGTCTGACACGCGGCGGCTGGCGCCGTCCCGGGACGAGCGCGACCCTCCGGCTACCTCGCGGCCCGTGCTAGATTCGCTCTGACCCATGAGCGACCATGCCATCCTGATCACCGCCCTCGACCAGCCGGGCATGCTGTTCCGGCTGACGAAGGTCCTGGCCGACCACGAGACGAACATCACCCACGTGGACTTTCACCCCGGCACTCCGACCGCCGACATCTACTTCGAGGTGACGGTGCCGGCCGGGCGGCTGCCGGCCGTCGTGGCGGGCCTGACCGACGTCCCGGGCGTGGAGCATGCGCGCGAGACGCCCTCGTCGGCACGGATCTACGGCAAGCGGATCATCGTGATGGGCGGCGGTGCCCAGGTGGGTCAGGTGGCCATGGGCGCCATCAGCGAGGCAGACCGCCACAATATCCGCGGGGAGCGGATCTCGATCGACACGATTCCGCTGGTGGGCGAGCAGGCGCTCGCGGCCGCCGTCCGGGCGGTGATGCGCCTGCCGCGCGTCCAGATGCTCGTGCTGGCGGGCGCGCTGATGGGCGGGGAGATCACGGCCGCCGTCGAGGAGGTGCGCGCCAACGGGCTGCGCGTCATCTGCCTGAACATGGCCGGCAGCGTCCCCGACGCCGCCGACCTGATCGTGAGCGATCCCGTCCAGGCAGGGGTGATGGCCGTCATGGCCGTGGCCGACACGGCCCAGTTCGACCTGATGCGCCAGACGAAGAAGCGCTACTGATTAAGGGCCCCGGTCGGAATAAGGTGGCCATCTTATTCCGACCGGGGCCCTTAAGCTCGCGTCTCGCGCCGGAGCTGTCGCAGACTGGCGAGGTACTCCAGGGCCACCTTCACGCTGAGCTTGCTGACCCCCTGGCGCCGGTCCCGGAAGATGTACGGCACCTCGATCATCGAGGTCGGCCGCGCGCGGCAGACGATCTCGAGCAGGATCTTGTAGCCGCGCGGCTGCAGCCGAGCGCGCACGTCGAGGAACAGCGAGCGCCGCAGCGCGAAGCAGCCGCTCATGGGATCGGCCAGCGGGACGTCGAGCCACCGGCGCGCGAGGATCGTGGCCACGTCCGACGTCCGGCGCCGATACCAGGGCCAGCGATCGGCGCCGCCTCCGGCCACGCGGCGGGATCCCACGGCCAGGTCGGCGCCGGCGGCCACCGCGTCGGCCAGGCGTGGCACGACGGTGGGCGGATGCGACAGGTCCGCGTCCATGACGGCCAGGATCTCGCCCCCGGCCCGATCGAAGCCCTCAATCACGGCCGAGCTCAGGCCACGGTCGTGCTGGCGCCGTACGACGTGGATGCCCGCATCGGGGTGCCGCCGGCCGTAGTCGCCGGCGACCTGCCAGGTGCCGTCCGGCGAGTCGTCGTCGACGACCCAGACCTCGAAGGGCCGTCCGGCCATCGCCGCCCGCACGCCGTCGAGCAGCTCCGAGATGTTGGCCCGCTCCTCGTAGGTAGGGACCACGATCGAGACGAGGGGGTGCGAGAGACCGGTCATCCGCCAGCCACGTGCACGCCCACGCGTGGAAGCCAGAGCGTGGCCGTGCGCAGGACGATCGTGGAGACCCACACGAGGGCTGGCACCCACGGATGATACACGTCGAGCCGCTCCACGAGCGCACGAAGTCGCGGCCATCCCCGGATCGCCGCCACGACGCCGGCGCCACCGGCAAAGAAGTAGGCCGGGAAGATGTAGCGTTCCGCGATCCGATCCGACAGGCCGAAGACCAGGACGTAGACGGCGGCCGCACCGAGTGCGAAGACCAGGCCGGCGATCCCCGCGCCGCCGGCCCCCTCACGCGAACGTCCTCGCACGAAGGCCGGGAGCGCGCCCCGCACACGCCAGGCGGCAACGCCTGCCGCCAGGCTCCAGGGAAATGCGAACCACACCACGCGCGCCGCGTAACCGGGCACGTTGAGGGGGTTGAACCCTCCCGACGCAGCCGGGTCGAACGACGCGCCCATCTGCCGCGGCAGATAGAAGCCCAGGAACGACTCTCCGCCCGTGAAGGCGCGATACCAGGCCTCGTAGGCGACGACGAGCGCCGCCACGGCCGCCGCGCCACCGAGAAGGCCTCCCCACGACCGCCAGTCCCGGAGGAGTCGCCCGCCGGTCTCGAGCTCGCGCACGGCCAGGAGCCAGGCGCACACGGCGAGACCGGGCAGCACCAGGACCCCTTTGACGAGAAACAGGCCCCCGAGCGACGCCGTCGTCAGCAGGTGCCAGGCCGAGTGGAGCCGGGCGCGATCGGTCGCGTAGGCCGCCGCCAGCGTACAGACCAGGACGGCCTGCTCGTGGTTGGCACGGATGCGGAAGACGAAGGCAACCGGCAGCAGCGTCAGCAGCCACATCAGCGCCCTCGCCTCGCCCGCGGGCACGAATCGCGCCGCCAGCGCCCCGAACAGCAGGATCGAGAGCACCTGATAGACCGCGTTGACGAGGTACGCGGACTGGTCCGGGGGATACCCCAGCCTGGCGAGGAGTGCGGGCGGCCAGAAGAGGCCGGCAGGGTGCTCGCGGAACAGATCCTCGTCCCCTACGTAGTTGACCCACCGTGGGGCAATCCATTCCGGGACCGGCCGGTCGACGAGGCTGGCCGCGAGCTCGGTGTAGAGGGTCGAATCGGGATCGCGCGAGCGGTAGTCGAGCGCAACGAACAGAAGGCCGACACCGGCCAGCACGAGCAGCCAGGCGGTCCAGGCGCGCGCGAGACGCCCGCGTGGAGCACCCGACCGACCGTCGGTCACCCGGCGCACCGGTCGCGGCACGTCAGTCGTGCGCCGCTCGTCTCATCACCTGGATTGGGCGAGTCGGGCCACCGCCTCGCGGGCGATCTCGTTGAGGCCCTCGCCCGAGTCGTGGAAGTGGTCGACGATCTGCTTTCGCATGCGCGGATCCCAGAACCGTCGCAGATGGCCCGCGGCACCCGCAATCGCCTCCTGCCGATCGGGCTCGGCGGCGAAGTAGTCCGCGATCTGGTTCGCCATGACCACCAGGCGCTCGATCTGCACCCACGCCTACCGATTGGGAGCGGCGTGCACGTGCTCGAGCATCTGGTGATGCTGTCGCCACGAGACCGGCTCGGTCACGCGCACCGCCTGCACGGCCGTCACCTTGTACTCCGGACAGTTGGTCGCCCAGTCCGAGTTCTCCGTCGTCACCACGTTGGCGCCGGACTCCGGGAAGTGGAACGTGGTGTAGACGATCCCAGGCTGGACGCGCTCGGTGACCTCGGCGCGCAGCAGCGTGCTGCCGGCGCGGCTCGACACGCCCACCCAGTCGCCCGACGCGATGCCGCGCGCCTCCGCGTCGGCCGGATGCATCTCGAGCAGATCCTCCGCGCTCCACGCGACGTTGGCCGTCCGGCGTGTCTGCGCTCCCACGTTGTACTGGGACAGGATCCGGCCGGTCGTCAGGATCAGCGGGAACCTCGACGAGGTCCGCTCGCTCGTCGGCAGGTACTCCGTCAGCAGGAACTTGCCCTTGCCGCGCACGAAGGTGTCCACGTGCATCGTGGGCGTCCCCTCGGGCGCCCTGTCGTTGCACGGCCACTGAATGCTGCCCAGCCGGTCGATCTTCTCGAAGGTCACGCCCGTGAAGGTCGGCGTGAGGCGCGCGATCTCGTCCATGATCTCGGACGGGTGGTCGTAGTGCATCGGATAGCCGAGCGCGTTCGAGAGCGCGACGGTGACCTCCCAGTCCCCCATCCCGGCCCGCGGCTCCATCACCTTCCGCACGCGGGAGATCCGGCGTTCGGCGTTGGTGAACGTGCCGTCCTTCTCGAGGAAAGAGGCCCCGGGCAGGAAGACGTGCGCGAACTTGGCCGTCTCGTTGAGGAACAGGTCCTGGACGACCACGCACTCCATGGCCGAGAGCGCCGCGAAGACGTGCGCGGTATTCGGATCGGATTGCGCGATGTCCTCGCCCTGGACGTACAGGCCCTTGAAGCTGCCGTCGAGCGCCGCGTCGAACATGTTGGGGATGCGCAGGCCGGGCTCGGCCTGCAGGCGCACGCCCCACGTGGACTCGAACAGGCCCCGCACGGCCGGGTCCGACACGTGCCGGTAGCCGCTGAACTCGTGCGGGAACGAGCCCATGTCGCAGGCCCCCTGCACGTTGTTCTGGCCGCGCAGCGGGTTGACGCCCACGCCCTCGCGGCCCAGGTTCCCGGTCGCCATCGCCAGGTTGGCAATGCCCATCACCATCGTGCTGCCCTGGCTGTGCTCGGTCACGCCCAGGCCGTAGTAGATCGCCCCGTTCGGCACGCCGGCGAAGATGCGGGCGGCCTTCCGCACGAGCTCGGCCGGCACGCCGGTCACCGCCTCGGTCGCCTCCGGCGAGTTCTTCGGGTCGGCGATGAAGCCCTTCCACTTCTCGTAGGAGTCCACCTCGCACCGGTCGTGCACGTACTGATCGCGGGTGAGCCCCTCGGTCACGACGACGTGGGCGAGGGCGTTGATGATCGCCACGTTGGTGCCCGGCCGGAGCTGCAGGTGGACGTCGGCCTCCACGTGCGGCGAGCGCACGAGGGCGATCTCGCGCGGGTCGATCACGATGAGCCTGGCCCCCTGCCGCAGCCGCTGCTTCATGCGCGAGGCGAACACGGGATGCGCCTCGGTCGGATTGGCCCCGACGACGATGATGGCATCGGACTTCATCACCGAGTCGAAGGCCTGCGTGCCGGCCGATTCGCCGAGCGTGCTCTTCAACCCGTAGCCGGTGGGCGAGTGACAGACGCGGGCACAGGTGTCGACGTTGTTGGTGCCGAAGGCCGCCCGCACGAGCTTCTGCACGAGAAACGACTCCTCGTTCGTGCAGCGCGACGAGGTGATGCCGCCGATCGAGTCCCGGCCGTACCGATCCTGGAGCGCCCGGAACCGGGCAGCGGCGTAGGCAATCGCCTCCTCCCAGCCCACCTCGCGCCACGGATCGGCGATCGACTCGCGGATCATCGGCTTCAGGACACGCTCCGGGTGCGTCGCGTACCCGAAGGCGAAACGCCCCTTCACGCAGGCGTGACCGTGGTTGGCGTGACCGTCCCGGTTGGGCGCCATGCGCACCACCTGGCCGCCGCGCGTCTCGACCTTGAACGAGCAGCCCACGCCGCAGTACGCGCAGGTGGTCGTGGCGGCCTGCTCGGCCGCGCCCACCTCGACGACCGACTTCTCCGTCAGCGCCGCGGTCGGGCACGCTTCCACGCACTGGCCGCACGAGACGCACTCGGAGGCCAGGAACGACTCGTGCTGGCTGGCCGACACGACCGAGGCGAAGCCGCGCCCGTCGATGGTCAGCGCGAAGGTGCCCTGAATCTCGTCGCACGCGCGCACGCAGCGGGAGCAGACGATGCACAAGGAGGGATCGAACCGGAAGTACGGGTTGCTGGCGTCGATCTCGGCCTGCTGGTGGTTCGCGCCGTCGAAGCCGTATCGCGTGCCGGTCACGCCGTGCAGCTCGGCCATGTCCTGCAGCTCGCAGTGGCCGTTCGACGGGCAGCTCACGCAGTCGAGCGGGTGATCGGAAACGTAGAGCTCCAGCACGTGCTTGCGCAACCGGGAGAGCTTGTCGCTCTGCGTGCGGACCTTCATGCCGTCGGCCACCGGCGTCGTGCACGACGCCGGGTATCCGCGCCGCCCCTCCACCTCGACCAGGCACAGGCGGCAGGAGCCGAAATGCTCGAGCGAGTCGGTGGCACACAGCTTCGGTACGTCCTGGTCGACGAGCGAGGCCGCGCGCATGATGGACGTCCCGGCCGGAACGGTCAGCGATCGGCCGTCGATCTCCACGGTCACGAGCGTGGAGTCTGCCGACGCCGGCGTGCCCCGGTCGTGATGGTCGATGGAGTACATCAGCTCTCCCTCAGAAAGTCCGCCCGGAAGTGCTTCAGGGCGCTCTGCACCGGGTACGGTGTCAGGCCGCCCAGGCCGCACAGCGAGCCGTTCAGCATAGTGTCGCAGAGTTCCTCGAGCAGGGCCAGATGCTCCTCGCGTCGATCCCCGGCCGCGATCCGGTCGATGACCTCGGCGCCCCGGGTGGACCCGATGCGACACGGCGTGCACTTTCCGCACGACTCGATGGCGCAGAACTCCATCGCGTAGCGCGCCATCTGCGCCATGTCGACGGTGTCGTCGAAGACCACCACCCCGCCATGGCCGAGCAGCGCCCCGATCTCGGTGAACTTCTCGTAGTCGAGCGGCGTGTCGAAGTCCTTCTCCGGCACGTAGGCGCCGAGCGGACCGCCGACCTGGACAGCGCGGATGGGACGCCCCGAGGCCGAGCCGCCGCCGTAGTCGTAGAGGAGCTGCCGCAGTGTGAGGCCGAAGGCCTTCTCCACCAGCCCGCCGTGGCGGACGTTCCCGGCGAGCTGGAACGGCAGCGTGCCGCGCGAACGGCCCATGCCGTAGTCGCGGTAGAAGGCGGCGCCCTTGTCGAGAATCACCGGCACGCTCGCCAGCGAAATCACGTTGTTGACGATGGTGGGCCGCCCGAACAGCCCCTCGATCGCGGGCAGCGGCGGCCGGACGCGGACCTCGCCGCGCTTGCCCTCGAGGCTCTCGAGCATCGAGGTCTCCTCGCCGCAGATGTAGGCGCCGGCCGCGATGCGCAGCTCGAGATGGAACGCCTTGCCACTGCCGAGCACGTCGGCGCCCAGATAGCCGCCGGCCTCGGCCGCGCCGATGGCCTGCTCGAGGACGGCCCTGGCGTCCGGATACTCGACGCGCAGGTAGATGTAGCCGCGCGTGGCGCCGACGGCGATCCCGGCGATCGTCATCCCCTCGATGAGGACCAACGGATCGCCTTCCATGACCATCCGGTCCGAGAACGTGCCCGAATCGCCCTCGTCGGCGTTGCACGTCACGTACTTCTGGCCCGGCGGCTGGTCGAGCACCGTCTTCCACTTGATGCCGGTCGGGAACGCCGCCCCGCCGCGCCCGCGGAGCCCCGACTCGGTGACCTCCTTGACGATCTCCTCGCCGCTCATCGCGATCGCGCGCTTGAGCCCGCGATAGCCCTCGTGCGCGATGTAGTCGTCCAGGCTCACCGGATCGGTGATCCCGACACGCGCGAAGGTCAGCCGCTCCTGCTGCCTGAGGTACGGGATCTCGTCGGTGACGCCCAGGTCGAGCGCGTGCGCACCGCCGGTGCGCCAGGCCGCCACCAGGCTCTCGGCATCGTCCGGCTGCACGGGACCGTACGCCCGGCGCCCCTCGGGCGTGGCCACCTCGACGAGCGGCTCGAGCCAGTAGAGTCCACGCGAGCCGTTGCGCACGAGGCGCAGATCGAGTCCTGCCCGCGCCGCCTCGGCCCCGAGCGCGACGGCAACCTCCTCGGCGCCCATCGACAGGGCGCTCGAGTCGCGCGGCACGTAGACGACCGTCTGGCCGCTCACGACCGCTTCTCCCACTCGGCGATCACCGCGTCGAAGCGCTCGGGCGTCACGCGGCCGTAGAGCCGCCCGTCGATCATCATCGCCGGCGAGAGCGCGCAGTTCCCGAGACAGTAGACCGGCTCGAGGCTGAACGCGCCGTTGGCCGTCGTCTCGTGGAATGCCACCCCCAGGCGGATCGTGGCGTGGGCCTCGAGCGCCTTCGCGTTCATCGACTGGCACGCCTCGGCGCGGCACAGGTGAACCGTGTGCCGGCCCGGGGGCGTGCTCCGGAAGTAGTGATAGAAGCTGATAACGCCATGGAC
>Ga0299906_10000813_pt1 | contig 27603 bp, 24 predicted proteins | sample RVTome_14_FD_200259 | JGI IMG/M metagenome (GOLD analysis project Ga0299906, IMG submission 200259) | Soil microbial communities from uranium-contaminated site in the Upper Colorado River Basin, Wyoming, United States - RVT145D125 (version 2) ...
ACGTCGCCCTTGGCCAGCAGGATCACCATGTCGGGCGGGGCGGTGGCGGTGACGATCTGCGCCTCCTTCTGGATGTCGAAGCCGTAGCCCTTCAGCGTCAGCGCCCGGATGTCGAAGAACGTCGAGGTCCCCACGATCGCGGCGACCTTGCGGCCCTTGAGGTCCTCGACCTTGTCGAGGCCGGCTCCGGGCCGCGCCACGATGGCGCCGAGCACCGCCGTCGCCACGCCGGTGACCCGGAGCGGGGCGCCGTCCTCGAAGGCCTTGGCGGCCAGCGCGAACGACATGTCGATGGCGTCCACGTTCTTGCTGGTCAGCTGGTTGAGCAGCGGCACCGGCGAGCCCGGCACGATCGAGTACTCGGCCTGCCACCCCCGCTTGCCCAGCAGGTCCTCCTTGTGGATGATCTCGGTCGCCGCCCAGCCGAGCTGCAGGTAGGCGAGGCGGACCTTGCCCCTGGCCTGGGCGTGCACCCGCGGCGCGGCCAGCGCGACGGCGGCCGCCGCGGCCGCCGTCTTCACGAAGTCACGACGTGACGCTGTCATGCGCGTGGCCTCCTAGACTTTCGGCACGTTGCGCAGCGCCTCCTCCACCTTGGCGGTCGGATACTCGTAGTCCTGCAGCTTGCCGGCCAGGAACGCCTCGTAGGCGCCGAGGTCGAAGTGGCCGTGCCCAGAGAGGTTGAAGAGGATCGTGCGCCGCTTGCCTTCCTGCTTGCAGCGCTCGGCCTCGGCGATGGTCACGCGGATGGCGTGGGCCGACTCCGGCGCCGGGATGATCCCCTCCGTTCGCGCGAACTGCATGGCCGCCTCGAAGGTCGCGAGCTGCGGCACCGCCACCGCCTCGATCACGCCCTCGTCGTAGAGCTTGCACACCAGCGGCGCCATCCCGTGATAGCGCAGCCCGCCGGCGTGCAGCGGCGCCGGGATGAACGTGTGGCCGAGCGTGTGCATCTTCACCAGCGGCGTCATGCCGATGGTGTCGCCGAAGTCGTAGACGTACTTGCCCCTGGTCAGGCTCGGGCACGCGGCCGGCTCGACCGCGACGATCCGGAGCTTCTTGCTCTTGCCGGTGAGCTTGTCGGCCGCGAACGGGAACGACAGCCCGGCGAAGTTGGAGCCGCCGCCGGCGCAGCCGATGACGACGTCGGCCGCGTCGTCCGCCTTCTCCAGCTGCTTCTTCGCCTCCAGGCCGATGACCGTCTGGTGCATCAGCACGTGGTTGAGCACGCTGCCCAGGGAGTACTTGGTGTCGTCGCGGGTGGCCGCGTCCTCGACCGCCTCGCTGATGGCGATGCCGAGCGAGCCGGGCGAGCCGGGATCCTGCTCGAGGATTTTCTTGCCCGACTGGGTGTCGGGGCTGGGGCTGGCCACGACCTGCGCGCCCCACGTCTCCATCATGATCCGCCGGTACGGCTTCTGCTGGTACGAGACCTTGACCATGTAGACCTTGCACTGCAGCCCGAACAGCTGACAGGCGAGCGCCAGCGCCGAGCCCCACTGGCCGGCCCCCGTCTCCGTGCTGAGGCGGGTGACCTTCTCCTTCTTGTTGTAGTAGGCCTGCGCCACGGCCGTGTTGGGCTTGTGGCTGCCGGCCGGGCTCACGCCCTCGTACTTGTAGTAGATCCGCGCCGGTGTGCCGAGCGCCTTCTCCAGGCGGCGCGCCCGGTAGAGGGGAGACGGCCGCCACAGGCGATAGACGTCACGGATCTCCTCGGGGATCTCGATCCAGCGCTGCCGGCTGACCTCCTGCTTGATCAGCTCCATGGGGAACAGGGGCGCCAGGTCCTGGGGGCCTATCGGCTGCTTGGTCCCGGGGTGCAGGACCGGCGGCGCCGGCGTTTTGAGGTCGGCCTGGATGTTGTACCACTTGGTCGGGATGTCCTTCTCGTCGAGCTGGAACTTCGTGCGATTGCGGTCAGCCGCGGCTGCCATACGGCCTCCTTCGAGAGTCGCTGAGGTGGGCTCCCCGGGGAAGTGCCGACAACCTTAGCCAGTCGGGATGGCTCTGTCAATGAGGCCACGGTGCTAGACTGGCGGCATGCCACCCACCCTGACGCTGCCGCTTGCCGACGGAAGCCTCGCGTCCTACACGCTGTCGGGCCGTGCCCCGGTCACCGCGCCGCCCGGCCCCATCACCAGTCGCATCGGCATGGCCGCCGTGCACGTGGTGACCGACCCGCGGGCGGCCATCAATCCCACGCTCGAGGTCGCGCTCGACTGGGACGCCACGCTGGCTTTCCGCCGCTACGTGTGGTCGCTCGGCCTGGCGGTCGCCGAGGCGATGGACACCGCTCAGCGCGGGATGGGCTTCGACTGGACGGCGGCCAGGGAGCTGATCAAGCGCAGCGTGGCCGAATCGAGGTCCGTCCCCGGCGCCGTGCTCGCCTCCGGCGCCGGCACCGACCAGCTGGAGCCGGGGCCGCGGGTGACGCTCGCCGACGTCGAGGCCGCCTACGAGGAGCAGTGCGCGTGGATCGAGGGCTGCGGCGGCCGGATCATCCTGATGGCCTCGCGCGCGCTGGCCGCCTGCGCGCAGGGCCCCGACGACTACGTCAAGGTCTACGGCCGCATCCTGAGCCAGGCGCGCGAGCCGGTCATCGTGCACTGGCTCGGCGAGATGTTCGACCCGGCGCTGGCCGGCTACTGGGGCTCGCGCGACCGCGACCGCCAGGTCGAGACGCTGCTGGCCATCGTGAATGAATACGCCACCAGGATCGATGGGGTAAAGATTTCGCTTCTCGATCAAGCTCGGGAGATCGCGATGCGGCGGCGGTTCCCCAAGGGCGTGCGCATGTACACCGGCGACGACTTCGATTATCCAACGACGATCGGCGGCGACGCGCAGGGGTACAGCGACGCGCTGCTGGGGATCTTCGACGTCATCGCGCCCGCCGCGTCGGCCGCGCTCCACGCGCTCGACCGCGGGGATCGTCCGGCGTTCGACCGGATCCTGGCGCCCACGCTGACGCTGTCGCGTCACCTGTTCGGCGCGCCCACGCGGTTCTACAAGACCGGCGTCGTGTTCGCCGCGTGGCTCAACGGCCACCAGGCACACTTCCGCATGGTCGGCGGCCTGGAAGGCGCCCGCTCGATCGTCCACCTGAGCGAGCAGTTCCGGCTCATGGACGCGGCCGGACTGCTGCGCGACCCCGAGCTGGCGGCGACCCGCATGCGCCGGCTGCTGGCCGTGGCCGGGATCGACTGACGGGAGCCCGGCATGGCGCTGGCGCCCGACAGCCACTACAAGGCCGATCTCCGGGCGATCCGGTTCACCCTCTGGGACCATCTGGGCGCCGCCCGACTGTTCGCGCTCGAGCGGTTCGCGCATCTCTCGCGCGAGGAGTGCGACGCGGTCATCGACCAGGCCCACCGCTTCGCCACCGAGGTGACGGGCCCGCTCAACTCGCGCGGCGACCGGACCGGCTGCCGGATCGAGGGCGGGCGCGTCGTCACCCCGCCGGGCTTCCGGGAGGCCTGGCGGCGGCTGTTCGAGATCGGCCTGATGCCGTTCACGATCCCGGCCGAGGTTGGCGGCTTCGGCGGTCCCGCCGCGGTCGGCGTCGTGCTCCAGGAGCTGCAGAGCGGGGCCAACACCGCCTTCCAGATGTACCCCGGGCTGACCCACGGCGCCGCCGACCTGCTCGAGCACTTCGCGGTCGAGGAGGACCGCAAGCGCTTCCTGCCGCCGATGCTCGACGGCCGCTTCTCGGGGACCATGTGCCTGTCCGAGCCCCACGCCGGCTCCGACGTCGGCGCCACCCGCACGCGGGCCCGCCACCTCGAGGGCAGCGTGTACGCGATCACCGGGACCAAGTGCTGGATCTCGGCGGGCGATCACGACCTCGCCGAGAACATCGTGCACCTGGTCCTGGCCCGGATCGAGGGGGCGCCGGCGGGCACCAAGGGGCTGTCGCTCTTCATCGTGCCGAAGGTCTGGGTCAACGACGACGGCACCCTCGGCGAGCCCAACGACGTCACCACCGCCTCCATCGAGCACAAGCTGGGCATCCGGGCGTCGGCGACGGCCGTCCTGAACTTCGGCGACGGCGGGCGCTGCCGCGGCATCCTGGTGGGCGGCCGGCCCCACGAGGGCATGCGCCAGATGTTCCGCATGATGAACGGCGCCCGCATCGCCGTCGGCGTGCAGGGGATCGCGGTCGCGTCCACCGCCTATCTCAACGCGCTCGCCTACGCGCGCCAGCGGCAGCAGGGATCGTCCGTCCGGAACTTCAAGGACCCCAACGCGCCCCGGGTGCCGATCCTGGAGCACTCGGACATCCGCCGCCTGCTGCTGGAGATGAAGGCCAAGGTGGAGGGGACGCGGGCGCTGGCGATCAAGCTGGCGCTCCACGCCGACTTCGCCCGCGCGCTGGGCGACAGCGACGCCGGCGCCGCCGCCCGTCACGAGGGGCAGGTCGACCTGCTCACGCCGGTGGTGAAGGCCTACGGCGCCGACCAGGCCTTCCGCATCGCCGAGATGGCGATCCAGGTCTACGGCGGCGCCGGGTTCGTCGAGGACCACCCGGCCGAGCAATACCTGCGCGACGCCAAGATCTTCTCGATCTACGAGGGCACCAACCACATCCAGGCCCTCGACCTGGTCTCGCGCAAGCTGGGCGCGCGGGGCGGCGAGAACTTCTCGGACTTCCTCAAGGAGGTGGGCGGCTTCGTCGCCGAGCACGCCACCCGGCCGGGGCTCGCCGCCGAGCTCGGCGCGCTGGGCAACGCCGCCTCGGCGCTGCAGCGCGCCGCCGGCGCGCTCATGGAGTTCTTCATGGGCGGCAAGCTCGACCAGGTGACGCTCGTCGCCACCCCGTTCCTGGACTCGCTGGCCGAGGTGGCGGTGGCCCACGTGCTGCTGGAGGCCGCCGTGGTGGCGGAGGCGCGGCTGCGTCTGGAGGAGGACGACCTCGCGCACGAGGACGTCCAGTTCTACCGGGGCAAGGTGCTGGCGGCGAAGTACTTCGCTCACTCCGTCCTGCCGCAGACCCACGCCCGCGTGAACGCCATCGTCGCCGGCGACCGCAGCCCGCTCGACATCCCGGACGGCGGGTTCGCGTGATGGCGTGGCGATCTCCGGCCGGCCATGCGCTAGCGCGCGTTATTCGCGAATATCCACCGCGCGCGGCCGGGCGCTGGCGGCGGGGTGCGGGGGCCCCGGCGGCGCCGGCATGGCTCGCCGGTCGCGGCAAGCTCGCTCCGGACGGGGGCGAGCGCGAGCCCCCCATCCCCCAGCGGGGGCTCGCGCGCTGGTGAGTCGGATCGCCGATCGCGCGCTCGCCCCCGTCCTGCGCTCGCGCACGCGACCACGGCTCGCCCTGATGGCGCCGCCGGGGCCCCCGCACCCCGCCGCCAGCGCCCACCCACGGTCGGCGCCCGTTCGTGAATAGTGCGTGCTAACCGGCATTGGGGCTAGGCTGGGCTAGGCTTGGGCTAGGCTGTGTTTCATGAAGCAAGCCGAGCGGCCGGGCCTGCGTCGCTGGACCCGCTACGAGTACGAGCGGTTGATCGACCACGGCTTTCTCGACGAGGACGATCCGATCGAGCTGCTCGACGGGTTGTTGCTCGTGAAGGAACCGCAGCACAGTCCCCACCGGACGGCAGTGCTCCTCGTGGCCAAGGCGCTGGAGCGGGCGTTCGGCGACGGCTGGTTCGTTCAGACGCAGAGCCCGATCGTCCTCGACGACCGGTCCGAACCGGAGCCGGACGTCTGCGTCGTTCGTGGCTCGCCGCGCGACTACGTCGATTCGCATCCGAGGCGTCTCGTCCTCATCGTCGAGGTCGCGCAGTCGGGCCTGCGTATCGCCCGGGGCGGAAGGCCGCGGTCTATGCCCGCGCGCCGATCGCGGACTACTGGATCGTGAACCTGATCGATCGCGTGCTCGAAGTGCATCGCGAGCCGGCACGGCCGGGTCCGGCCCGGCGAGGCTGGGGCTACGCGGCGATCGAGACGCTCGGCCCCGCCGCCACGATCACGCCGCTGGCAGCGCCGTCCGCGAGCCTCCACGTCGCCGATCTCCTGCCGTAGGCGATCTTCCGTCGGCGGCCGCGAGTCAGCCCGAGGCGGCTCCACCCGGGACTGCCGCGCGCCCCGGCGCCCGCGCCCGCAGCCGGCGGAGCTGGAGCAGCGGGATCGCGTGAAAGACGAGCCACAGGGGCACGGCGAAGGTCGGCACCAGACTCAACGGCAGCAGGCCCAGCGCGCACCTCCCACACCACCCGGGTGTCTGAGCTTGCGAGGCGGCCGGGCGGGAAAAGGATTCGGGCGGAGGGCCGGCCTGCCGTATCGTTGCGCTCGTGCGCGTCCACCTGATCGACGGGACGTACGAGCTGTTCCGCTACTTCCTCTCGCCGGCGGCGGCGTTCGACCGGAGCGCCCCTGAGCCGCTGAGGGCGGTGCGGGGCGTCGTCGGGTCCGTGCTCGGGATGCTCGAAGGCGGCGTCACCCATCTCGGCGTGGCCACCGACCACGTCATCGAGTCGTTTCGCAACGCGCTCTGGCCGGGCTACAAGACGGGCGAGGGGCTCGATCCGCTGCTCTCCGCCCAGTTCCAGCCGCTGGAGGAGGCGCTGCGCGCGCTCGGCGTGGTCGTCTGGCCCATGGTCGAGTTCGAGGCGGACGACGCGCTGGCCGCGGCCGCGGTCATGGCCGCCGCCGATGCGCGCGTCGAGCAGGTCGTCGTCTGCACCCCCGACAAGGACCTGGCGCAGTGCGTCCGGGGCGACCGCATCGTGCAGCTCGACCGGCGCACGCGCGAGCTGCGCAACGAGCCGGCGGTGCACGGGAAGTTCGGCGTCCCGCCCGCCTCGATTCCCGACTGGCTGGCGCTCGTGGGCGACACTGCCGACGGCTATCCCGGCCTGCCCGGCTGGGGGGCCAGGTCGGCCGCGACGGTGCTCGCCCGCTACCGGGGCCTCGAGCACATCCCGAAGCTGGCCGCGGACTGGGATGTGTCCGTGCGCGGAGCGCTGCGGCTGGCCACGACGCTGGCCGAGCAGCGCGAGCGCGCGCTCCTGTTCCGGCAGCTGGCCACGCTGCGGGCGGATGCGCCCATCGGCGTCCAGGTGGACGGCCTGCGGTGGGCCGGACCCCACGCCGACTTCGCCGCGTGGTCAGACCGGCTCGGCTCGCCGTCGCTTCACGAGCGTGCGTCGATCCTGGGGGCGGCTCGTGCCGCCGTCCTGCGTTGACGGCCGGGGGGCCCGCGACTTTCGCTCAGGAGCGCCGGTCGTGCCGTCTCGCGCCCTCCGGTGCCGCGCATCGTCAATGCGCCGGTGTCGTGGACTCGGGCGCTCCGCGGTCAGCCCGACCGCCTGGCCTGTAACTGCCCCGCGCGGCTGACCCGATCGTTGTCTCGTCCGGCCCCTCGCCCGTCTGGTCAACCGTGGCGCGGTCCCTGCACGATGCCGCGCCGGATCATGGCAGGCGATCAGCCGCTCCTCGACCGCGTTGCCCGCGTCGCCCTGGCTCCCGCCGTCCCGCAGCCCGGGGAATCGCTGCCCGGCTCGACCCCGGCGCTGTCGGCCAGTCCCCTGACCGGCAGCGAGGCGCCGGCCGACCGGCCCTGGGCCCAGCTCCGACCGTCGCTCCGGGCCTCCCTCTTCGAGGGCGCCACCGCCGAGGTCTTCGCCGCCTGCGCCGGAGGTGGGGTCCTGACGGCGTGGGCGCTCCATCTGGGCGCCAGCCCTCTGGCGATCGGGTTGCTCGGGGCGCTTCCCGTCGCCTGCAACCTGCTCAACCTGCCGGCGGCCTGGCTCTCGCGCGTCGTCGGCCGCAAGCGGCTGGCGGTGGCCGCGGTCGGCGCCTCGCGGCTCGTGTACCTGCCGCTCGTCGCGTTTCCCTTCCTGCCCCTGGCCGACGCGACGCGCCTTCAGCTGTTCATCGCGCTCGTCGCGGTCGCGGCCGTCCTCGCCGTCATCGGCAACAACGCGTGGCTCGCGTGGATGGGCGATCTCGTGCCCGCCGCGGTGCGGGGCCGGTTCTTCGGTCGGCGAACGATGTTCCTGACGCTGGCCGGGGCCACCGCCTCTCTCGGAGCCGGGTTGCTGCTCGACGCGCTGAGTCCGCGCGGGTGGAAGGGCGAAGCGCTGGCGGGCCTCGCCGCGGCCGCCACGGTCGCGGGGCTGCTGAGTATCTGGCTGCTCCGGCGGCAGCACGAGCCGCCGCCGGTCGCTGCGCACACCCGGCACGGAGGCTGGGTGGCTCTGGCCGCCTGCCTGGGCGACCGGGCCGTACGACCGTTCCTCTGGTACCAGCTGGCGTGGCACGCCGCCGTGGCCTGCGTCGCCGGGTTCATCTCCTTCCACATGCTGGTGAACCTCCGGATGGGATTCGCGCTGGTGGCGGCTCACGGGGTGGCGGTCGCCGTGGTGCGAGTCGCCGCGGCGCCCCTGTGGGGCCGAGCCGTCGACCGGCTCGGCGCCCGCCCCGTGCTCGTGCTGTGCTCGTTCGGGGTCGCCGCGGTTCCGGCGATCTGGATGCTGCCCACCCCCGAGCGGCTGTGGCCGATCGCGCTGGAAGCGGTGGTCTCCGGCGTGCTGTGGGGCGGCCACGGCATCGCTTCCGTCGATCTGTCGGTCGCGCTGGCGCCACGGGGCGGCCGGCCGTTCTACCTGGCCGCCTTCGCCACCGCCGGGGGGCTCGGCTTCGCCGCCGCCTCCATCCTGGCCGGGCTGCTGGCCGCATTGCTGCCGGCCCAGTTTCCGCTGTTCGGGGTCGGCTGGACGGCGATCCACGTCCTGCTGCTGACCTCCGCGGTGGCCCGCGTGGCCGCCGCGATGCTGGCCGTGCGCATCGAGGAGCGCAACGCGCGCGGGGTCCCCGAGCTGCTCCGCACGCTGGCTCGCGAGCTGCCGAAGGCGGTGACGATGAGGCGGTTGCCGGTGCCGAAGCCGTGGGCGGTGTTCCAGCCGCCGGGCCGCCAGCCGGCGGCGCGCAGCCGCCGCCGGGCGCCGGGGTCCATTCCGGCGAGCCGGGGATAGCCCTCAGCCGCCGCAGGCCTCGGCGATGACGCGGGCCACCAGGAGGTTGGCCAGCAGCACCGGCACGCCGGTCAGCCCGCGCAGCTCGTCGCGCGTCTTGCGGCGGAAGCCCATGCAGTCCATCACCACCAGCCCCGCTCCGCCCGCGCGCATCGCGTCGGCGGCGCGGCGCAGGGCGGCCGGGTCCTCCTCCTCGTAGGGGGACAGCGGGGCCACGACGGGGTCGAAGCCGTCGCGCCGCCACCGCGCGTCCGTTTGCGGCACGTGCGGCACCGACGGCGTGAGGACGCCGAGCCGGCCGGGCCACGACAGGCCGCGCAGCGTGCCCAGGAGCACGGGGTGAGGCTGGATCAGCGCCCGGCCGGCGCGCAGGCGCGGGAAGGCGCCGGTGCACAGCAGGGCGGTCAGCGTCGCGCCCCGGCGCTCGAGCGCCGCGATGCGTTGCTCCACCAGGCCGACGATCTTCTCCTTGCCGAGGAAGACAGGCGCGCCGTCGCGCAGCCGCGTGACGAGGATCTCGTCGGTGCCGGTCGGCGTCAGCGCCTCGATCTCCCGAGGCCCGAGGCCGTCGAGCGCGCCGGCTTCGAGCACCTCGACGCCGGGGCCGATCACGGCGGCCATCTCGGGGACGACGTCCGGGCGCGGGGACTGCCCGATCGTGATGAGCCCGACGGTCGGACGCAGTGGAGGCGTCATGCGGTCTCCCTCCCTACAGCACGTGGAGCAAGGGGCGCGTGGTGAGGGCCTCGGCCTGCCAGAAACCGGTGTCGGCGAACCAGCCGCGCGCCTCGGCGGCGTCGGCGGTCTTCATCAGCGCCCATGTCCCCCCGTCCTCGAAGAAGCCGCCCAGGTGCAGGCGGCCGGCGCCGCGCAGCTCGATGAGCGCGAACTGGGCCATGTCGTGCTGGGCGACCGGGCCCTCGACGATCGTGACCGCGCGGGAGCCGTCGAGCACCACCGGCACCATCTCCCACGGCTCCACGAACTGGGTGAACGAGCGCGGCTCGTAGCGCGTCCAGGCCCCGCCCAGCCAGTAGGGGTCCTCCTCCATCGCGTGCTTGATCTGGTCGGGCTGCTGCAGGCGATAGACGAGATCGACCCCGGTGCCGTCGGGAGCCGGCCCGCCGGCCAGCAGGATGCCGGCGGCGCGCAGGCCCTGCAGCCGCTCGATGTGGGCGCGCCGGTGCGGCTCGCGCTTGGCGACGTAGTCGACCACCGGCGTGACGGCGATCTGGTAGACGATCATGGCCGATTCTACTCCGTTGTCGGCCGCGTGATACCGTGGGATGGATGGACGTGGTCGAGCGTTTCCGCGCCCGCTATCCCTTCCCGCTGGACGACTTCCAGGTGGAGGCGATCCGGGCGATCGCGGCGGAGCAATCGGTGATCGTGTCGGCGCCCACCGGCGCCGGCAAGACGCTGGTCGCCGAGTTCGCGATCCAGGCGGCGCTGGAGCGCGGCACCCGCCTGGCCTACACCACGCCGCTCAAGGCGCTGAGCAACCAGAAGTTCGGCGACTTCGTGCGCGCCTACGGCGAGGACAGGGTCGGCATCCTCACCGGCGACGTCAAGGTGAACCCGCACGCGCCGATCGTCGTCATGACGACCGAGATCCTCCGCAACGCGCTCTACGGCAGCGGCTTCGAGCACCTCGAGTACATCGTCCTCGACGAGTGCCACTACATGGGGGACGAAGGGCGGGGCACCGTCTGGGAGGAGATCATCGTGGCGGCGCCGCCCGCGGTGCGGCTGGTGGGGCTCTCGGCGACCGTCGCCAACGTCAAGGAGATCGCCGACTGGATCTCGCTCGTGCACCGGCCCATCGTGCCGATCTACCATCCCCAGCGCCCGGTGCCGCTGCACTACTCGGTGGCCGACCTCGCCGGCGACGTCCACGACTTCGGCGAGGTGCGGCGCGGGCGGGCCCAGGTCGTCGGTGCGGAGCCGCGCGGCCCCGACGACCGGACGCGCTGGTACACGCGGCGGGTGGTGGACCCGACCGTGATGATCGAGGCGCTGGAGCAGCGGCGCTGGCTGCCCGCCATCTACTTCATCTTCAGCCGGGCCGGCTGCGAGCGGGCGATGGAGGACGTGCTCTCGGACGGCAAGCCGCTCATCACCCGCGAGCAGCGCCGGGAGGTGGACGAGGCCATCGCCCAGGCGCTGGCCGACCAGCCGGCGCTGGGCGAGTCCACCCTGAGCCAGTCGGTGTTCCGGGGGTTGCGCATCGGGGTGGCGCTGCACCACGCCGGCATCCTGCCCGGGCTCAAGCGGCTGATCGAGTCGCTGTTCGAGCGCGGCCTCTGCAAGGTGGTCTTCGCCACCGAGACGATGTCGCTCGGCATCCACATGCCGGCGCGGGCGGTGGTGCTGCAAGGACTCACCAAGCGCACCGACCGCGGCTTCCGCTCGCTCACCCACAACGAGCTGACCCAGATGGCCGGCCGGGCGGGGCGGCGCGGCATCGACCCCGAGGGGCAGTGCATCATCGCCCTGGACGCGCGTGACGGGCTCGAGGACGTCGTCCGCGTGGTCGACGGCTCGCCGGAGCCGATCGAGAGCCGCTTCAAGCTGGGCTACGGCTCGGCCGCCGCGATGATCGGCACCGGCGCCGAGCCGGAGGTCATCCGCCGGCGCATCGAGTCCTCGTTCGGCCAGTACCAGAACCTCAAGCGCATCCGCGAGATGGAGACGGAGGTCCGGTCCCTGGAGCAGCATCTGGCCGAGGCCCGGCAGCACGCGGCGCCGTGCGGCGACTTCCCGCGCATCGGCCGCTACCGCCGCGCGCGGCAGGAGGTGGAGGCACGGCGGCAGGCGACCGGGCGCGGCGGACGGCGCGGCGAGCGTGCCGCCGTCGAGGCCGAGCCGGGCCGGCTGGCGCTCGTGCGCCGCAAGGGGGCGCCGAGCCTGGCGCTCATCCTGACGACCCACGCCATCCGCGGCCACCGCGTGCTGTTCGACGCGTTGCTCCCGCACGGCGCGGTCGTCCGGCTCAAGAGCGGGCTGGTGAAGCGCGTCTTCTGGGCGACGCCTCCGCTGCACGTGCCGCGCGACCTGCACCGCGACGGCCGCCACGACGGCCGCGGCATGCGCATCCTGGCCGAGCAGCTGAGCCGGCTCTCGGTGCCCGAGCTGATGGAGCGCGAGCGCACCCAGGGGCCGGAGGCCACGCTGGCGGCGGTCGAGTGCCACCGCTGCCCGTGGGGCGCCACGGCGAGCTGTGACCGCGCCTGGCGGGAGATCGAGCGCCTGGAGGAGCGGCTGCGCCAGCGCACGGAAGGGCTGGAGGCGTTCCGGGGCGCCTACTGGCAGGAGTTCCTGCGCGTGGTCGAGGTGCTCGAGCAGTTCGGCGCCGTGCGCGACCGGGCGCTGGAGCCCAAGGGCCGGCTCATCGCCAGCCTCCGCCACGACAACGAACTGCTGGTGGCGGAGGCCGTGTGGCGCCGGATCCTCGACGACACCACCCTGGCCGAGGCCGCCGCGCTCGTCTCGGCCCTGCTCGAGGAGTCGCGCTCGGGCGAGCCCATGATCGCCCGGACGTTCCTGCGCAAGCACGGCAAGCTCAAGCGCGAGGTCGACCAGCTCATCGCGATCGCCGACGCGGTCTTCCAGGCCCAGCGGGCCCGGCACCTGGCCATGCCGATCAGCGTGCAGCCGGGGTTCATGCCGGCCGTCTACCGCTGGGCCTCGGGCGACGACGACTGGTCGGGCGTCGTGCAGGGGGCGTTCGGGGGCCACGAGGGCGACCTCATCCGGGCGATGCGGCGGCTGATCGATCTCCTGCGGCAGCTGGCGGACAGTCCGGAGGTGCCGGCGGCCACCGCGCGGCTGCTCGCGCAGGCCGCCCGCACCATCGACCGCGGCATCGTGCTGGAGAGCGCGCTGATCTGAGCCGGTGACCCGGTCCGCCGCCTGTGACATGGCCCTCCATACCCTCAACGCTCGTCGCGCCCCGGCTGAGCGTGGCTGAGCGGGGGCACTCCTCGTTATCCCGACACGCTCCTAGACTAGGCACTGCTCGCGCGCGCTCGTGTCGGCCCCAAGCGGTTGTCTGTTATGCTGGCCCGCGTGGAGCGTCGCGGGCTCGTCGCCGCTGTCCTCGTCCTGGCGTTCGTTGCGTGCGCGACCCGGCAGTCCGTCGAGCAGCGGACGACGCAGGGGCCGACGGCGCAGCAGATGTTGAACCTGCGCGTGCTCGGGGAGACCGGGCGGGAGCCGACCTTCGAAGAGCGGCGGCAGTGGGACGAGCAGGTCGAGCAGCGCATCGGCGCCTACCTGCGCGCGCACCCCGAGAAGGCCAACGCGCTCGACGTCTCGACCTTCCGCTTCCTGCGCCAGGTGGCGGTCGGCATGGACAAGGAGCAGGTGCTGATCCTGCTCGGGGCCCCGGCGTCGATCAGCGACGACCAGGCCCAGATGGAGAAGATCGCCCGCCGCTACTGGCCACAGATCCAGGGCAACGCCACCGAGGTGTGGGTCTTTCCCCTCGGCTGGAACCTGTTCTTCGCCGGACAGCGCCTGATCGACATCACGCAGTTCGTACCGCCCAGCTGACCCCGGAGGGCCTCATGCTTCGCTCACGCCTCGTCGTCACCAAGCAGACGCCGCTCGCCCCGCACGGGATGGTCGCCGCCGAGCACCGGCGTGGCGCCGAGGTGGGCGCCGCCGTCCTGGCCCGCGGCGGCAACGCCGTCGACGCCGCCGTGGCCACCGCCTTCGCCATGACGGTCGTCGAACCGTTCATGTCCACCATCGCGGGCTCCGGCACGATGCTCGTGCACCTGGCCAGGCGGGGGGAGACGGTCTGTTTCAACTTCAACGGCGTGGCGCCGCTGGCGGCGCACGAGTCGATGTACCCCCTCGTCGCCGGCGTGTCTGAGGGGCTGTTCGCCTGGCCCCGCACGGAGAACGCCGCCAACGAGCACGGCCATCGCTCGGTCGCGGTGCCCGGCTCGGTGGCCGGCCTGGCACAGGCGCTGGAGCGCTACGGGACGATGGACTGGCGCGACGTGCTGGCGCCGGCGATCGGGCTGGCCCGTGACGGGTTCGAGACGGACTGGTACCTGGCCCTCAACCACGCGAAGTTCGAGCAGGAGCTGTCGGCGTTCCCGGCGACGGCCCAGGCGTACCTGCGCGACGGCCGCTGGAGCCCTCGGCCGGCCGGCATGCAGCCCGGCGACCGCTCGCTCTACCCCGACCTGGCCCGCAGCCTCGAGCTGATCGCCCGGGACGGCCCCGACGCCTTCTATCGCGGCGCCATCGGCCAGGCGCTCGTGGACGACATGGCGGCCAACGGCGGGCTGATCCGGCGCGAGGACCTCGAGGCCTACCGGGTGATCGTGGAGCCGGCCCTCCACGGCCGCTATCGTGACACCGACCTCGCGTTCTCGCCGGGGGCCACCGGCGGCCCGACGGCGCTCGAAATCCTCAACGTGCTCGGCGAGTTTCCCTCGGCGCGCGTGGGCTGGCAGACGGCCGAGGGCCTGCACCTGCGCGCCAGCGCCATCGCCCGGGGCTTCCGTGACCGCTTCGAGCACCTGGCCGATCCCGCGGTCGTCAAGGTCCCCTGGGAGCGGCTCGTGTCCAGGGAGCACGCGCGGGCCGCCGCGGCCGAGATCCGTCGCGGCGCGCCGGGCACGGGCCGCCGCCCGCGGCCGACCGACGAGTGCACGACGCACGTGAGCGTGATCGACAGCCACAAGAACATGGTGTCGCTCACGCACACGGCGGTCTCGCTGTGGGGCTCGCGGGTCGTGGTCCCCGGCACCGGTATCCTGCTCAACAACGGCATGATCTGGTTCGACCCCGAGCCCGGCAAGGCCAACTCGGTCGGTCCCGGCAAGCGGGGGCTGGTCAACATGGTGCCCGTGCTCGGCTTCAAGCGCGGCGCCCCGGCGTTCACGGCCGGCGCGCCGGGCGGGCGCGGGATCATCTCGGCCCTGCCGCAGGTCATCAGCAACCTGGTCGATCTCAAGGCCTCGCCCCAGGCGGCGGTGGAGGCCCCGCGGGTCCACGCCGAGGGCGGCGACGTGCTGGTCAGCACGCGCGTCGGCGAGAAGACGCTGGCCGGCCTGGCCCGGCGCGGGCACCGGGTCGCGCCCAAGGAGGAGTCGTACTCGACGCTCAATTTCGCGCGCCCGGTGGCGATCCGCGTGACGGCCAGGGGGCTGGAGGCCGGCCTGGAGCAGTACAGCGCGGCGGCCGCCGCCGGCCACTGAGAGGAACCCCGGATGGCGATCGGGACGTACGTGCTCGTTCACGGCGCCTGGCACGGCGGCTGGTGCTGGGCCAAGGTCGCGCGGCTGCTTCGGGACGCGGCCCACGAGGTCTACACCCCCACGCTCACCGGTCTCGGCGAGCGGGCGCACCTGGCGCGGCCGGACGTCGACCTGGAGACGCACATCGAGGACGTCGTGGCCGTACTGGAGCGCGAGGAGCTGCGCCAGGTCACGCTGGTGGGTCACTCCTACGGCGGCATGGTGATCACCGGCGTGGCGGCGCGCGCGGCCGCCCGCATCGGCCACCTCGTCTATCTCGACGCGTTCGTGCCGGAAGCCGGCAGGTCGTTGCTCGATTACGTCGGCGAGCGGGCGGCGGCGATGCGCGAGGCGGTCCAGGCCCACGGCGACGGCTGGAAGCTGCCGTCCTTCCCGCCCGAGCGCTTCGGCGTCACCAGCCAGCGCGACACCGAGTGGCTCAACAAGCACCTGGGGCCGCAGCCGTTCCGGACGTTCGAGCAGCCGCTGCCGGCCGCCGGCGGCGAGCGGCTCAAGCGCACCTACGTCTACTGCTCGAAGCCCGCGATGGGCGCCTTCGACCAGTTCGCCGAGCGCCTGCGCGAGGACCGCAAGTGGACGTTTCACGACGCGAAGATTGGCCACGACGCGATGGTGACCGCGCCGGGCGAGCTGGCGAAGATCCTCATGGGCAAGTAAGGGGGACGACGATGGCCGCGATGGAAGACAAGGTGATCGCGTCGTGGAAGTACAAGAAGGGGGCGCTCGATCCCAAAACCGCGTATCTCTGCTACCTGGCCGCCAACCTCGCCGTCGGCAACACCCACTGAGCGAAGCGGGACCTGGCAGGTGCCAGGGCCAGCGGCGCCAGCGAGGACGAGGTGCGCGAGGCCATCTCGTTCGCGATCCGCGCCAACGCCGCCCGGGCGCACGCGGACATCCTGAAGGTGTACACCGATGGCGGAAGTTAACCTGACGGCGGCGTTCTCCACCATTCCGGCCGGCGACGCCGAGGCCATCAAGCGGCTGCTGGTGGAAACGGTCGAGCAGATCGCGCGCGACGACGGCGGCTTCCAGAAGGCCAAGCTCGTGTTCACCGAGTCGAACGAGCGGTGCGGGCTCACCGCCGAGCTGGACGGTGTGAAGAAGGAGGGCGTGCCGCTGGCGATCGAGCTGGACACGCTGGAGGACGCCCAGACCGCGGCGGGGCCCCGCGCCCAGCTCAAGGAGGCGATCCGGCTCTACTTCCGGAAGGTGCAAGGGAAGTGACCGGCGCCGGCGTGCTGCTCTACCTCCACGGGGACTGCGTGTTCCGCGTGCCCGACGGGGTGCAGCCGCCCAAGGCCGGCTCGCTCCTCTTCTGCCGCCATCTGGCCGTGCGGCCGGGCGAGCGGATGCTCGAGATCGGCGCCGGCCTCGGGCTGGCCGCGGTGCTGGCCGCCCGCGGCGGCGCGCGCGTGGTGGCGACGGACGTCGTCCCCGCCGCGGTCGAGACCATCCGCGCCAATGCCGTGCTCAACGGCGTCACGATCGACGCGCGCCTCGGCGACTGCTATGCGCCGGTGACGGGCGAGCGCTTCGACCTCGTGTGCAGCAACCCGCCTCAGATGCCCACCCCGCCGGGGCGTGCGCGGCGGGACGCCGCCGCCGCCGCCGACAACGGCGGCATCGACGGCTGGGAGATGCTGGACCGCCTCATCGCCGGCGCCGCCGCGCACCTGGCGCCCGGCGGCCGGTTCGTGACCACGATCTTCGCCTTCCTCGGGCGCAAGGCCGCCTTCGCCAAGCTGGAGGCGGCCGGGCTCGCGCCACGCGTGATCGGCAGCGAGACGCAGGGCTTTCCGCGCATCGGCTACGAGCGGCTCGAGCACCTCCGCGCGCTCGACGCCGAGGGCACGCTGCCGCCGGGGATCCCGGAACGCGTGGAGCGCCTCGTGATCGAGGGGCGCCCGACGTGAGGGTGCTCATCGTGAACGCCGACGACTTCGGGCTCACGCGCGGTGTGAGCGCGGGCATCCTGGCCGCCCACCGCCACGGCATCGTCAGCAGCACCACCGTGCTGGTCACCGCCGACCTCGACCGCGAGCAGCTCGCCGCCGCGCGCGACTCGGCGCTGGGCCTGGGGCTGCACGTGAACCTCACGCTCGGCACGCCGCTCACGCGCGCGCGCTCGCTCGTGGACGGCCGCGGCCGCTTCGTGCGCGACCCGCGGCGTGCCGCCGCCGGCGCCCACGCGCGGGAGGTCCGGACGGAGGTCGAGGCGCAGGTCGCACGCTTCGAGAAGCTGGTTGGCCGCCCGCCGACGCACCTGGACACGCACCACCACGTGGGCCTCTACCCTCCGGTGCGCGAGGTCGTGCTCGACCTCGCCCGGCGGCACGGTCTGGCGGTGCGCAGCCAGGACGCCGCGGCCCGCACGCGCGCGCGCAGCGCCGGCCTGCGCACGCCCGATCACTTCTTCGGCGAGTCGGGACCCGACGCGTACTGGTCGCCCGCCCGCGCGCTCGGCCAGCTGCGCGCGCTGCCGCCCGGCGTGTCGGAGTTCATGTGCCATCCAGGCTGGTTCGACGCCGATCTCGCCTACAGCCGCTACGGCCGCCAGCGCGAGATCGAGATGGCCGGCCTCGGCACCGGGGCGGCCCGCGCGGCCGCCGGCGCCCTCGGGATCACGCTCCGCCACTTCGGTCAGCTCTGAGAGCCGCCGGAAGATGCCGCCCTCCCCGCTGCTGCTCGGGGTGGACGTCGGCGGCACCACCACGGCCGCCGGCGCCGTGACCTCCCAGGGCGAGGTCGTCGTCGAGGAGAGCGTTCCCACCCACCGCCACGGTCCCGGCCGCGCGCTCGACACGATCGAGCGACTGATCGCGACGGTGTGCGCGCGCGCCGGGCGCCTGGGCCACACGATCGGCGGCATCGGCCTCGGCATTCCGGGCCCGGTGGACGTCGCCGCCGGCCGGGTCGGCGAGCCCGTGCACCACATCCCCGACCTCGCCGGCCGGCCGCTGGCGGCCGAGCTGGCCGAGCGCTTCGCGCTGCCGGTCTTCGTCGACAACGACGTCAACGCGCTGGCGCTGGCCGAGTGGCGGTTCGGCCACGGGCGCGGCGCGCGATCGCTGGTGGCGCTCGCCGTCGGCACCGGCATCGGCGCCGGCATCGTCCTCGACGGCCGGCTCGTCCGCGGCGCCGCCGGGTTCGGCGGCGAGCTGGGGCACGTTCCGGTGGACTTCGACGGACCACCCTGCTGGTGCGGCGGGCGCGGGTGCCTGGTGGTCTTTACCAGCGGGCGCGGCATCGCCGAGGCCGCCCGGGCGCGGGCGACGGGGAGCGCGGGGACGGCGCTGCTCCGGGCTGCCGGAGGCGACCGCCACGCCATCACGGCGCCGATGGTCTTCGCCGCCGCCGCCGCGGGTGACACGGTGGCCGCGGGTGTGGTAGACGAGGCCTGCCGGGCGCTGGCGGCGATGATCGGCACGGTGGTCAACGGACTGAACCCCGAGGTCGTCGTCGTCACCGGCGGCGTGGCGACCGCGCTGGCGCCGCTGGAGGCGCGCATCATGAAGGCGGCCGGCGAGTACGCGTTCGCCCAGGCGCTGGCGGCGACGCGGGTGGCGATCGTGCCGGGCGACAAGCGGGTGACCATGCGGGGCGCCGCCGCCCTGGTGCTCTACGAGCTGGAGGGCAGGGAGGAGGCACGATGAAGGCGATCACGTTCCATGGCGTGAGCGACGTGCGGGCCACCGACGTGGCCGATCCCAAGCTGGTGGATGCGACCGACGTGCTGCTGCGCATCACCACGAGCGCGGTGTGCGGCTCCGACCTGCACCAGTACCACGGCCGCGGCGGCGGCGCCCTGGTGCAGACGGGCGCCATCATGGGCCACGAGTTCATGGGCGTGGTGGAGGAGGCCGGTCCCGCGGTGAAGAGCGTGCGGCCGGGCGACCGGGTGATCGTGCCGTTCTCGGTGTCGTGTGGCAGCTGCGAGTGGTGCCGCCGGCGGTTGCCCACCCAGTGCGCGACCACCGGCCGGGCCGTGTTCGGCGGGCGCTTCGGCCACGTGTGGGGCGGCGGCCAGGCCGAGCGGATCCGGGTGCCGTTCGCCGACCACCTCTGCGAGAAGGTCCCGGCCGACCTCGGCGACGACGACGCGCTCTTCCTGGGCGACATCCTCTCCACCGGCTACGTCTGCGCCGAGAACGGCGGCATCCGTCCCGGCGACAGCGTGGCGGTGTTCGGGGCGGGGCCGGTGGGCCTGCTGGCCATGCAGTCGGCCCAGCTCTTCGGCCCGGCGCGCGTGTTCGCCGTGGACCGCGTGGGCTATCGGCTCGATCTGGCCAGGGAGTTCGGCGCCGAGCCGGTCGATCTCGACAAGGGCGATCCGGCCGAGCAGCTTCGCGCGCTCACCGGCGGCCACGGCCCCGACGTGGTGCTGGAGTGTGTCGGCCACGAGGCGCCGTTCACCCAGGCCATCCAGGCGGTGCGCCCGGGCGGCACCGTGTCGTCGGTCGGCGTGTACGTCGAGCCGTCGATGGGCTTCCCCGCCCGCGAGGCGTTCTTCAAGGACCTCACGCTCAAGATGGGCATCTGCAACGCGCGGAACTACATGGCGCCGCTCATGCCGCTGGTCCAGCGGAAGAAGCTCCAGCCGGCGCGGATCATCACTCACACGATCCCGCTCGAGGACGCCCCCCGCGGCTACGCGATCTTCGACGCCAAACAGGACCGGGCGATCAAGGTGATGCTGAAGCCCTGAGCCGCTCTCGGACGATCCGGCCTCGAGGAGCCCGTCGAGGATGCGCGGCAGCCGGCTGACGGCGCTCTGGCCGTGCAGGCGCACGACCATCTCGCCCTTCTTGTCGATCACCACCGTGTAGGGTGTGCCCTTGAACCCGAAGCGGTTGCCGAGGCTGAGCTTGGGATCGAGCGCGACCGCGTAGGTGGCCTTGTGCGCGCGGACGAAGCGGCGCGTATCGGTGACCGTGTCCTGCACGTGGACGGCGATGACCTGGACGTCGCGGGCGCGATAGCGCTCGGCCACCCGCGCCAGCGCGGCCGACTCGCGCGCGCACGGCTTGCAGTAGGAGGCCTGGAACCGGAGCACCACGACCTTCTTGCCGATCAGCTCGAGGGAATCGATCGCCTGACCGTCGAGTGTCTTCACCCGGAAGCCGGGCGCGGCGGGCGCGGCGGGCGCGACGCCGGCCCCGCCGAGCAGCACCGCCCCCACCAGGAGCCAGCGGAGCATGGGGCTATAGTAGCTCATGCCCCGCCTGCTGACGGCCGCCGTCCTGGCGCTCGCGACCGCGACGTCCGCGGTCGCGCAGAACTTCGCGCCGGCCCCGGCGCCGCCCCCGCCACGCGGAATGGCAGCGCCCCCGGCCACGATCTGCAGCACCGACTGGGGCTGGTGCCCGGTCCAGACCGTCGTCACGCCGGGTGGCTTCTGCTACTGCTTCGTGCCGCCGTCGACCTGGCTGCCCGGCAGCGCCCGCTACTTTCCCTACCAGGGACCGGTGAGCCCCTACCTGAACCCTCACGTGGCGCCGCCGTCCACGGTGCGCTGAGAGCGGCGGGTATAATGGCGCGGTGAACGACCTCGAACACGCCCTGCGCCGCGTCGTCCGCGGCCCGGTCCGCTTCGATCACGGCTCGCGCCTCCTGTATTCCACCGATGCCTCGATGTACCAGGTCGAACCGATCGGCGTGGTCATCCCGCGCGACGCCGACGACGTCCGCGCCGCGGTGCAGGTGGCGCGGGAGCAGAAGGTCGCGCTGCTGCCGCGGGGCGGCGGCACCTCGCTCACCGGCCAGACGGTCAACCGCGCGCTGGTGGTCGACTTCACCCAGCACATGAACCAGGTGGTGGAGGTGAACCGCGAGGAGCAGTGGGCCCGCGTGCAGCCGGGGCTCGTGCAGGACGAGCTGAATCATCACGTCAGGCCGATGGGACTGCTGTTCGGGCCGGACACCTCGACCTCGAACCGCGCGACGCTCGGCGGCATGCTGGGCAACAACTCGGGCGGTTCGCACTCGATCGCGTACGGCCTGACCGTCGATCACGTCCTCGAGATCCGGGCGCTGCTGGTGGACGGCACCGAGGTGGTGTTCGGCGAGGTGACGCCGTCCGAGTTCGAGGCGAAGTGCCGCGTGCCCGGGCTGGAGGGCCGGATCTACCGCGAGGTGGCGGGCCTCCGGGAGGCGTATGCGGACGAGATCCGCGCCCGCTATCCGAAGCACTGGCGCCGGGTGGCCGGCTACAACCTCAACGAGCTGCTCGGCCTCGGCGTGCGCCCGCGCTCCCACGCCGGCGGCGGCAACGGGACGCCGCGCCAGCTGAGCATGGCGCGCCTCGTGGTCGGCTCGGAGGGGACGCTCCTCACGATCCTCGAGGCCCGCGTGCGCCTGGTGCGCCGGCCCCGGGCCACCGCGGTCGACGTCATCCACTATCGCGACATGCAGGAGGCGCTGGAATCCTCCCAGGCCATCCTGGAGACGGGCCCGTATGCGGTCGAGGTGACCGACAAGCTGATCCTCGACCTCGCCCGCAACAACATCGAGCAGTCGCGCCGCATGGGCTGGGTGCAGGGCGACCCCGCCGCCATCATGATCGTGGAGTACACCGGCGAGAACGAGGCCGAGACCCGGGCCAAGGTCGAGGCGCTGGAGGCGCGCCGGACGCGCGACCGCTTCGGTTACGCCGCCCACGCCGCCTACGACGCCGCCGAGCAGCGGACCATCTGGAACCTGCGCAAGGCCGGGCTGGGCCTCTTGCTCGGCATGAAGGGCGACAAGAAGCCGATCGCCTTCGTCGAGGACACCTGCGTGGATCCCCGGAACCTGGCGAAGTTCGTGCCGCGCTTCAAGGAGATCTTCGCCCGGCACGACACCGTCGGCGCCTACTACGGCCACTGCTCGGTGGGCTGCCTGCACATCCGCCCGGTGATCGACCTCAAGACGCCGCGCGGCCTCGATCAGGTTCGCGCGATCGCCGACGAGATCACCGACCTGGTGGTGGAGTTCGGCGGCACGATCTCCAGCGAGCACGGCGACGGCCGCGCCCGCAGCCCGTTCCTCGAGCGCATGTACGGCCCGGGAATCATGGAGGCGTTTCGTCGTCTCAAGCGGGCGTTCGATCCCGACCACCGGATGAACCCCGGGAACATCGTCGATGCGCCCGGCATCACCGAGAACCTCCGCTACGGCGTGGACTACAGGACCTGGGAGCCGACGACGCTGCTCGACTTCTCCGGCGCGGGCGGCTTCGCGGCCTCCGTCGAGATGTGCAACGGCGTCGGCGCCTGCCGCAAGAAGCTGGAGGGCACGATGTGTCCCTCCTACATGGCCACCCGTGACGAGGAGCACTCCACCCGGGGCCGGGCCAACGCGCTGCGGGCCGTGCTGTCGGGGCGCCTGGCGCCCGCCGAGTTCACCGGCAAGCGGCTCTACGAGGTGATGGATCTCTGCCTGGAGTGCAAGGGCTGCAAGGCCGAGTGCCCGGCCAACGTGGACATGGCCAAGATGAAGTACGAGTTCCTGTACCACTATTACCGGGCCAACGGGCTGCCCCTGCGCAACCGGGTCTTCGGCCGGATCGAGCGGCTGAGCCGCTTCGCCGCCGGGCTGCCGACGATTTCCAACTGGATGGCGCAGGTGCCGTTCAACCGCTGGCTGATGGAGAAAGTGCTCGGGATCGACCGCCGCCGCCCGCTGCCGGCCTTCGCGCCGCAGACGTTCACCGACTGGTTCGCCCGCCGTCCCGTTCCGTCCGCGGCGCCGCGCGGCGAGGTCGTGCTCTTCCACGACACCTTCGTGACCCACAACACCCCGGAGATCGGCCACGCCGCCGTCCAGCTGCTGGAGGCCGCCGGCTACCGGGTGGTGCTGGTGGACCGCAAGTGCTGCGGTCGGCCGCTGATCTCCAAGGGGATGCTGGCCGAGGCCCGCGAGCACGCGGCCTGGAACGTCGCGCGGCTGCATCCCTACGCCGCCCGCGGCGTGGCCATCGTCGGGCTGGAGCCCTCGTGCCTGCTCACGCTGGGCGACGAGTACGTCGACCTCCTCCGCACCGACGAGGCGCGCGCGGTGGCGAAGCAGAGTGGGCTGCTCGAGCAGTTCCTGCTCCGCGAGCGCGAGCGCGGACTCGCGCTGGCGTTCACGCCGGGCGCGCGCGAGGCGTTGCTGCACGGCCACTGCCACCAGAAGGCGATGGTGGGCACGGCGCCCACGGTGGCCGTGCTGCAGTGGGCGGGTTACACGGTCAGCGAGGTCGATTCCGGCTGCTGCGGCATGGCCGGCTCGTTCGGCTTCGAGCGCGAGCACTACGACGTCTCCATCGCCCTCGGCAACCGCCGCCTGGCTCCGGCCGTGAAGGCGGCGCCGGGCACCACCGAGGTGGTGGCGTCCGGCATCTCCTGCCGCCAGCAGATCCAGCACCTGGCCGGGCGGCGCGCCAAGCACCCGGCCGAGGTGCTGTGGGAGTCGCTCGCGCGGTAGCTACTGCCTCGCCCACGTCGTGAGAGGCCGGCTTCGCGGGATTGTGGTGTACTGGGGCGGAGAGGACCCCCGGGGATGGCCACGACCGACGTGCTCTTCAACCCGTTCCTGCCGGAATTCCACGCCGACCCGTATCCGTTCTACCGGCGGCTGCGCGAGCAGGACCCCGTGCACCAGACCCCGATGGGCTTCTGGGTGCTCACGCGCTACGACGACTGCGTGACGGCGCTGCGCGACCCGCGCTTCGGGCGCGAGGAGTTCCAGCAGATGCTGGCGGCGGTGTACGGAGGCGAGGAGTCCGACCGGCTGCCGCGCTCGATGCTCTTCCGTGACCCGCCCGACCACACGCGGCTGCGCGCGCTGGTGAGCAAGGCGTTCACGCCGCGCGTCATCGAGCAGATGCGCGACCACATCCAGGAGATCGTCGACCGCCTGCTGGACCGGGCGCAGCGGCAGGGCGGGATGGACGTGATCGAGGACCTGGCCTACCCCCTGCCGGTGACGGTGATCTGCGAGATGCTGGGCGTCCCGGTGGACGACCACGCGTCGATTCGCAGCTGGTCGGCGGACATCGCGCGCAGCCTGGATGCGATCGGGCTGCCGTCGCACCAGTCGATCGTCGATCGCGGCCGGGTGGCCCGCCGCGCCCTCGCCGACTACTTCCGGGCGCTCGTACCCGGGCGCCGGGCGCGGCCGCAGGCCGATCTCCTGTCCGGACTGCTGGCCGTCGAGGAGCAGGGCGACAGGCTCACCGAACCCGAGGTCATCGCGATGTGCCTGCTGCTCTTCATCGCCGGCCACGAGACCACGGTGAACCTGATCGGCAACGGCACCCTGGCGCTCCTGCGCCATCCCGACCAGCTGGCAGGCCTGCGGGCCGACCCCGCGCTGATCGGCAACGCGATCGAGGAGCTGCTGCGCTACGACAGCCCCGTGCAACGCACCGCCCGGATCACGACCACCGACGTGGAGGTCGCCGGCCACCTCATCGCCAAGGGCGCGATGGTCGTCACCGCGCTCGGTGCCGCCAACCGCGACCCCGCCCAGTTCCCCGACCCCGACCGGCTCGACGTCACCCGCCGGGACGTGCGCCACATCTCGTTCGGTTATGGCATCCACTTCTGCCTGGGCGCCCCGCTCGCGCGCGTCGAGGGCCAGATCGCGCTCGGCACGCTGCTGCGCCGGGCGCCCGGTCTCGGGCTGGCGGAGCCCTCGCTCGAGTGGCGCGAGTCGTCCGTCCTGCGCGGACTCAAGCGCCTGCGGGTGACGTTCTGAGCCCGCCGGCCTCGCGGGGACGCCGAGGGGCGGCGTTCAGCGCTTCTCGTGGGCGGCGAGCGTGCGGAGCATCTTCTCGGCCTGCTCGATGTTGCGGCGGGCGTGCGCATGCCCGGGGTCGAGCTCCAGCACGCCTCGCCACTGCTCGATGGCGTCCTCCAGCAACTCGTCGCGGAAGAGGCGTAACCCTTCCTGGTAGCGCTGGCGCACGAGGCGGGGCAGGAGGTCGCGGAGAAGGCGCGCGGAGTCGGCGTGGCCGGGGCTGACGCGGGCGAGCCGGGCGAGGGCGCGGTACGCGTCCTCGTCCCGCCCCTCGGCGAGGTGCGCCCGGGCGGCCGCGTAGAGCGCCTCGGGCTTCTCCGGCTCCTCCGCGGGCGTGCGCCGCGGCCCGGACAGCGGCGGGATCTCCCGCACTCCGTCGGTGCGGCCGTCGGCGGGCGCGAGCGCGGCCGGGCGGACCACGAGCGCGGGCGGCTTGTCGTCGGCGTCGGGCACGGCGGCAGGCGCGGCCGGGACGGCGCGAAGCGCCTCCTGCGCGATCCGCGAGTCGGGATCGAGCGCGAGCGCCGCGAGGAAGTGCCGGCGCCCCTCGTCCGGCGCCCCGCGGGCGACCGCGTGCCAGCCGCGCTGCAGGTGCGCGGCCATCTCGCGGTCGATCCGCTCCCGCAGGCGCTTGAGGGCCGTGCGGCTCGGTTCGTGCCCGGGGGCCAGGGCCAGGACGGTCATCCGGGCCTCGACGGCCTGGCGCAGCGCCCCGTCACGCTCGTGCTGCCCGGCCTGGACCCGATAGGGCGCGGCCAGCTGGTCGGCCGTCGGCACGTTGGAGCTGAGCGCCGGCGCCGGGGCCACGGGGGGACGAAGGGCGTCCAGCGCCTGGCGCAGGCTCGCACACCCGCCGGCGGCGAGGGAGAGGAGCGCGAGGCCGGCCAGCACGCGGCCGCTCAGCATGTTTCCAGCCTCAGGAGCTGCCACACCTCGACCGCCTCGTCCCGGCCCTTGACGTTGAAGCGCCCGAGCGGCCGGGCCCGCACGGCGCCGTCGAGACGCGCGTACATCTCCGCGGACACCAGGATCTGTCCGGGACCCGCGCACGACTCGAGCCGGGAGGCGAGGTTCACGCTGTCGCCCACGACCGTGTACTCCATCCGCGCGTCGGTCCCGATCGTGCCCGCGATGACCTCGCCCGCGTTCAGGCCGATGCCGACGTCGAGGGGCGACTTACCGGCGGCGACGCGCCGGGCGCTGAGGTCCCGGATGGCGGCCTGCATGGCCAGCGCGGTCCGCGCCGCCATCACGGCGTGGTCGGGCCGATAGAGCGGTGCGCCGAAGACGGCCATCACGCCGTCGCCGAGGAACTTGTCGAGCGTGCCGTCGTGCTTGAACGTCGTCTCGATCATGAGGTCGTAGAACGCGTTGAGCAGCTCGACGACCGCCTCCGGCGGCTGTGCCTCGGCCGCCGCCGTGAAGCCGCGGATGTCGCAGAAGAGCACGGTGACGTCGCGGCGCTCGCCGGTGAGGGAGACCTGCTCGGGGTCCTTGAGGATCTCGTCCACCACCTCGCGGGCCACGTAGCGGCTGAACGCCCGCTTGATCATCTCCTTCTCGCGGAGGCTGCGGGCCATGTCGTTGAAGGCCGCGGTGAGCGCGCCCAGCTCGTCGCGTGACGTGACCGGCAGCGCGACGGAGAAGTCGCCGTCGGCGACGGCCTGCGTCCCCTGCATCAGGCGGACGATCGGGCGCGCGAGGGCGGCGGTGAGGCCCACGGCGCCGCCGATGCCGACCGCGAGCATGGCCAGCGTGATGATGGAGGCCCGGGTGCGCGCCTCGGCCACCGCCTGGTCGATGCCCCCCCGGCTGAAGCCGACGTAGGCGGCGCCGACGCGGACCTGGCGGAAGACGAGCGGCATGGAGAAATCAATGACGTCGCCCTGTCCGGACAGCGGCAAGGTCTGCACGAGGACGGCGTCACCGAGCGGCGTCGCGCCGGCCGGCCGCTCGAGGGCGCGCCCCAGCTGCCCGAGGTCGGAGTGGGCGAGCACCTTCCCGGCCGAGTCGGTGACGGCGACGTAGGCCACGTCGGCGTCGCGCGCCACGTCGCGGACCAGGAGCTGCAGCCCGAGATCGTCCTCGGTGAGCACGGCCGTTTTTGCGCCGGCGGCGAGGTTCTGCGCGAGCGTGAGGCCGCGCTTGCGCATCTCGTCGCTCAGCGTCCGCTGCTGGGTCCGCAGGAGAAAGCCGCTCACGAACAGCACCGTCACGGTGAGCAGCGCGATGATCAGGACGCTCAGCTTGAGCCGGAGCGGCAACCGCAGAAGAGCCTCCTGATAGTTGCGCGCCCGGCGGCGGTGAGACGGCGCACGAGGAGCCGGTACCTCGTGCCGGTAAGTGCGCCAGAACTGCAACCACGGGACCAGCGGCGGCCGCGCTGAGCAAAGACAGCTATTTACGAGGAACCCGCACCGGGCAGATTGGCCCCCGGACGCCTATCGACCAGCACAATTGGCACGGATGGCCGAAGATTGTCCGCCCGGCGCCATCCCCTCAGCGCCTGTGAACGAATCGCGTCATCGAGGACCGTCACGGCTGCGCCGGGGCGGTCCGAGCGTCTGGGGGGCGTG
>Ga0299906_10000814_pt1 | contig 27577 bp, 30 predicted proteins | sample RVTome_14_FD_200259 | JGI IMG/M metagenome (GOLD analysis project Ga0299906, IMG submission 200259) | Soil microbial communities from uranium-contaminated site in the Upper Colorado River Basin, Wyoming, United States - RVT145D125 (version 2) ...
CCTCGCCGACGCAGAAGGAGATGGGCCCCAGGCTGCCGTCGCGGATGCGCTTGCGGATCTCGCCGACGGACGGGTGAAAACGCCGCTGGAAATCGACGGCCAGCACGACACCCGCCTTCTTCACTGCCTCGATCGCCGCGCGGGCGCTCGCCGCGGTCAGGGTGAACGGCTTTTCCATGCAGACGTGCTTGCCTGCCTGCGCCGCGCGCTTGACGTGCTCCTCGTGCATGCTGTGGGGCGTGGTGTAGACGATCGCGTCGATCTTCGGATCCTTCAGGATCGCGTCGAGATCGTCGCGCAGCTCGATCTTCTTGTCCCGGCAGAAATCCTCCGCCTTGGCGCGCGTGCGCGTGTTGGCAGCGACGAAGGTGATCTGATCGCTCTTCCCCTGGACGCTCTCAACAATGTTCTTGCCCCACCAGCCAAGGCCTACGATTGCAGCTCGAAGCATGTTCCCTCCTCACGGTTTGAATTGCGCGAAAACTAGTTGATTCCCGTCTCCGCAAAAATCTTCTTCGCGTCATCCGAAGCGAGCGACCTCGCAAGCGCGCGGGCGGCTTCCGGCGCGTTCGCAGTGGCGGCGGCGTCATAGCTGGTGAAATTCTGGATTGCGTCGGGCAAGGGCGCGGCAAGCTTTACTGCGCAGCCCTTCTCGATCATCACCATCAGCTCCGAAATCTGCGCAAGCCCGACGGCCGCCGTGGGATGGTCGGCGACGTATTGCATCACCGCTGAGCCGGAATCCACCACGACCACCTTGCGTCCGAGCGGCTTGGTCAGGGCCAGCCTTTCGAGGAGCTTTGCCGCGTAGAGCCCGCTCGACGCCCGGTTATGGACCACGGCGGACGCCTCGAGCATCACCTTCTTGAAAGCGTCGGTGTTATCGAGGTTCGGCTTCGCCGCGCTCGCGTGTATCACGACGCCCATGCGCGAGCGCCCGATGAAGCCGCGGCTTTCCGCGTCGATTTTCCCGGCCTTCGCGAACTCGTCCATGATCGCGGGGGGCGCGACGATCACGTCCGCCGCCTCGCCGGCCTCGATCCGCTTGCGCACCTCCGGTCCCGTGGCGAATTCGACCGTCACCCGCGAGCCGGTCTGACGCTCGAATTCTTCGGCGATCCTGGCGACGCCGCGCTTGACGGCGCCGGCGCTGATCACCTTCAACTGAACGTCGGGGGATTTCTCGTTAGAAGCCATGTGCGTTCTGTATGCCCAGGCAGCGTGAATCGTGAATCGAGCAAGGCGCCGGATGTGAAGGATTGAAGCGAGGGTGGAAAGCCTAGCAGACGGCCCCTGCCCGCACAACCGACCGGGTTGGGCGTATCAATTCGATATGCTATTCTGCACGGGCAGGCCACTGACGCGCGAAGGGCTCCCGCCACGCGCCCCAATTCCAGGCTTCAAAGGAGGATGCACATGACCCAGGCACCACGCATTCGCGGCGTGCTCTCTCCGGTCGTTACCCCGTTCAACCGGGATTTGAGCCCCGATCCCGAGCGCTTCATCGCGCAATGCAAATGGCTGCTCACCCAGAACTGCGGCCTCGCCGTCTTCGGCACCAACAGCGAGGCGAACTCGCTGTCGGCAAACGAGCGTATCGCGCTGCTCGACGCGCTGCTCGCGGCCGATGTCGATCCCGCCCGGATGATGCCCGGTACCGGCTGTTGCGCGCTGACGGACACGGTGCGGCTGACCGAGCACGCGGTCAAGGCCGGTTGCGCGGGCGTGCTGATGCTGCCGCCCTTCTACTACAAGGATGTGTCCGAGGACGGGCTCTACCGCAGCTTCTCGGAAGTGATCGAGCGGGTGGGTGATGCGCGGCTCCGGATCTACCTCTATCACATTCCGCCCGTCGCGGTGGTCGGCATCAAGCCGGGGCTCGTCGAGCGGCTGATGAAGCAGTACCCGACCGCCATCGCCGGCATGAAGGACAGCTCAGGCGACTGGAACAACACGAAGATGATGCTCGACGCCTTTGCCAAGTCCGGGTTCGACGTGTTCGCGGGGAGCGAGTCGTTCCTCCTCGCCAACCTGAAAAACGGCGGCGCCGGCTGCATCTCGGCAACGGCCAACGTGAATCCCGCGGCGATCGACAGGCTCTACCGCGAGTGGCGCGGCCCCAACGCCGAGGCACAGCAGCAGGCGCTCGACGTAGTGCGCAAGACGGTGGGGCAATACGTGATGATTCCCGCGCTCAAGGCTGTCGTCGCGCACTACACGAACATCCCGCAATGGGCGGCCGTGCGCCCGCCGCTGACCGAGCTCACGGCAGCGCAGGCGAAGAGCGTGATCGACGGGCTGAAGAAGCTCGACTTCGACATGCCAGGCATCGGCTCGCCGTCGGCGCGAGCCGCTGCCTGACGCATGAGCAAGCAACCAGCCAAGGCTGCGGCGGCGGAGGCGCCGGCCTGCGGCCCCCCGGATTTCAACCCGCGCATGCCGATTCTGCGGCTGCCGCCGCATGCCTGCGACACGCACGCCCACATCATGGGGCCGAAAGAAAAGTTCGCTTACTCACCCGAGCGCGTCTACACGCCGCCCGACTGCCTGCTCCCCGACTATCTCTATATGCTCGACCGGCTCGGCGTTGAGCGCGCCGTGCTCGTGCAGCCCAGCGTCTACGGCACAGACAATACCGTGATGCTCGACGCGATGAAGACAGCGGGCGGCCGTTTCCGCGGCGTCGCGGTGGTCGAGGACGATATCGAGGACGATGAGCTGAGAAAGCTCGATGCCGCCGGCGTCCGTGGCGTCCGCGTCAATATTGTCGACGTGAAGGATCGAAAGAGCGGCTCCCTGCCGCTCGCCAGGCTGCGCAAACTGGCGGAGCGCATTCAGCCGCTCGGCTGGCACATGGAATTCCTGATGCACGCGGACGAATTTCCGGACCTCGACAGCTCGTTCGCCGACTTCCCGGTCGAGATCGTGCTGGGCCATCTGGGCTATATGACGACTGACAAGGGACTGGAGGATCCCGGCTTCCAGGCGCTCCTGCGCCTGGCGAAGTCGGGGCGCTGCTGGGTCAAGCTGACCGGTCCTTACCGGATATCGACGGGGTCGCTGCCATATTCCGATGTGGCGCCGTTCGCGCACGCGCTCATCGAGGCGGCACCGGACCGGACTCTCTGGGGAACCGACTGGCCGCACGTCATGCTGAAGGGCACGATGCCGAACGACGGGGCGCTCTGCGATCTCCTCTCGACGTGGATTCCCGATTCGAGCCTGCGCTCGCGGGTGCTGGCGCACAACCCCGCGCGGCTCTACCGCTTCTAGCCGGATCGGGCGATCACCTGAGCACGTAGCGTCCGTTCTTCAGCGTGCCTACACGCTTGATGAGCCGTGCCTTCACCAGCGGGCGGATCAGATCCATCGCTCCCTGCTTGGAGATTCTAAGGCCGCTCCAGATTTCACGCGGGCGGAGACTGCCCCGCGTCCGCAGCAGTTGCAGCAATTGTTCCTGTTTAGGACGCAGCACCACTTGGAACCGGCCATGGGACGCCGAGAACTGCTGGATGCGCTGCCAGACTCGCTCCAGCGTTTGCTGCAGTCCCTCGGCGCAGTATTCGAGCCAGGACGTAAGGTCCTCGCCCTGCTGCCGCACCGCCTGCAGCGCCGCGTAGTAGCGTGGGCGGTCCTCCGAGAAGAACTCGTCGACGGAAAAGATGTGATGCGTGTCAAACCCGCGCCGGTAGAGTTCCCATAACGCAAGCGCCCGACCCGTCCGGCCATTGCCGTCCGCGAACGGGTGTATGGCTTCGAACCGGTAATGCACGATTGCCGAGCTCAGAACAGATGACCGTTCGAGGAAAACACGAACGGCACGTTCATGCGCTTCGCGGAACCGTACGCCTTTACTTGTTCAAGCCCGTGCGTCGGGGCGAGGTTTTCGGCCTTCGCTTCGATCAGCGCGACGGCAACCGGCTGTGATTCGAGGGTAACCTTGATCCGCAGCACGTAGTCCACGCGGCCGCGGGCACGGCGCCGTGCGCGCCCCTCCTCGATCTCGATCGCCCCCGCCGTCTCCTCCCGGCGTATCAAGTCTTCCGTCCATCCGCACGCATGGATGGCCGGGTCGATCAGCTTGGCCCGGGTATCGGATTCGTTCAGCGCCATGGCTTGGACTTATTAGCGACCCCGATGACAGTGCTACGGCTCGAGTTCCGGTCACCGATCACGCCGTATCACGCTGCGGCGCGCCGCATCGTCCGCCGCTTCTATGCGTCCGCGTTCGCACGGTTCAGTCAGCGTGCACCCGCACGCGGCGCTCGGTCTTCGGCCAGGTCGTGCGCTTCGCGATACGCAGGTCGTAATCGGCCTGGAGACCCAGCCAGGTTTCCGGCGAGACGCCGAAATACTTGCCCAGGCGCAACGCGGTGTCGGCGGTGATCGCGCGTTTGCCGTTCACGATGTCGCTGATGCGATTGGGTGGCACCGCGATCTCGCGCGCGAGCGCGTTGATGCTGACACCCATGGGCTTCATGAACTCCTCGTAGAGGATTTCGCCGGGCGGAACTGGATCGAGCGGTTTGACAGCCATCATTTCACCTATCCATGGTAATCGGCGATCTCGACGTCATAAGCATGCCCATCCGACCAGCGGAAGCAGATCCGCCACTGGTCGTTGATACGGATGCTGTGCTGGCCCTTGCGGTCGCCCTTGAGCCCCTCGAGGCGGTTGCCCGGAGGAACCAGCAGGTCCTGGAGCGTGCGGGCCTGACTCAAGTAGAGCAGCTTGCGCCGTGCCGGGCGCTCGATCGAGCGGAAGCGCGCGACCGGCCGGTCGCCGAAAAGCGCCTCCGCCTCGGGCGAACGGAAGGACTTGATCACCGGGCGAGGGTATTACGTATCGCGTAATACGTCAAGCGGAACGCCCGGCGCCAGGGCAATTAAGGACGGCGCACCGCTTGATGCGCGACCTATGCTGGCCAACTCGCGTCGTGACCTGTCGATATCAGGACTTCCGGCGGCGGGAGGACGTCCCCGATACCGCTTCGCCCCAGCGCGACAGGAACGTGGTGACGAAGGCGTGCTCGCGGGCGGGCTCGACGGCGAGCGGGGCGAGCGCGAGCGCCACCGACAGCGCGATGTGGTAGCCCTCCGAGCGCGAGGCCGCGGCGCGGCGATAGGCCGGGTGCGCGCGGTTCACGAACACGGTGGATTCGACGAGGCGACCCAGCTCGGGGTCGCGCGGCCGGTCCTCGAACTGGACGGTGAGGCCCAGCTTGAGCGGGCGCTTTTCTCCACGCGGTTCGGGCAACGCCGCGCCGCTTCCGCCCGGAGGCTCCTCCGGGCGCGGCGGAGGCGTTTCCATCGGCTCCGGCGGCTCTGCGGGCGACGTCGAATCGCCGGCAGCAGCGGTTTCAGGAACAGCGCTCTCCGGTCCTGCCGCCGGGCCAGGCTCGAGACCGGGGCCCGGGCCGTGACCGAAGCCTGCCCTCGGACCCAGCGGCAGGCGCCGCTGTCCGCGTCGCTGCTCGACGAGCGACGCGAGGAGCGGAAATCCTTCGCTCAGATCGAGCAGCACGCGCTCGAGGTCGCGCTCCATGACGCGCATTGCGCGCGGCCGCTCCCGCCCGGGCTCCTCGCGCGCGTCGCCCCATGAGGCAAGCTGGTGCAGCACCGCCTCCTGCACCGCCTTGCGCGCAGCGAGGTAGGTCGCGCCGCGCGCGCCGGTACGGATGAAATCGGCCTTGTTGAGCGTCAGCGCCGCAGAAAGCATCGGCACTTCCACCAGCCCGCCGATGCGCTCGGGGACGCTCGGCGAGACTCCCAACCAGTCCCAGCCCCGCTTGATGATCTTGCCGTAGGTGCTGACGGCGAGCCCGCGCAGCTCCTCTGGAAGGGGAACCGTCTCGCGATACAGGTAGCCTGCCGCTGAAGGTTTCCGCTTCCGGCCGACGTAGATGGCAAGAGGCGCTGTCTCGGAGGCGGCGCACGCTTCTTTTTCCAGCATGACGCCGTTCACTTCGAACGCGACGCCTTGCGGGTACAAGGGAGCGAGGATCGCCTCGCACTCCGGATCGAGCAGCGGCTGGTAATGCCGCCGGATCGCCGATTCCACGAACCCCGAATCCACCAGCGGGGAGAGTGAATCGGACAGAGACAACGCAACAGCGGTGCCCTGCCGGTCGACCAGTCCCCGGGGAGGAACCCAGCGCCATGGCGCCCGGTGGCGCGATGCGAGATGCCAGCTCGATGCGACGTGGCTTTTGCCGCGCCGCGACTCGGTCATGACCTCCTTGCACGCGAGCAGGGCGAGCTTGATGCCGACCCCGGCGAACCCGATGCCCTGCCCGCGCGCCTTGGTGCTCGCGGCGAGATCGTGATAGCGCCGCAGGTCGCGGCGGGGCATCCCCGATCCGTTGTCCACGATTGTCAAAGAGGCTTTCCCCGAGTCTGCGGCAATCCGGATCGCCGTGGCCCCGGAGTCAAGCGAATTGGCAATGACCTCGGTGAGTATCGTCTCCTCGAGCGCCCCGGGATACGCATCCCGCAGGTCCTCGAGCAGATGCATCAGGTCGACCCGGGTTTCAGCCACGGGAGCGCCCCCCTCAGAACACTGGCTTGCCTAACCGAGCAAGCCGATCTCTTTCATGTACTTCAGCACGCCCGGATGAATGAGATCGCGCGTCGGGGCGGCGGCGAGCGTATTCTCGAGCGTGGATTCCTGTGCCTGGTCGAGCTTCGCCGCAAGTGTCTGATGGCCTTTGTGCAGCGCGCGCGCGAGGCGGTAGGCGACGTCGTCGGGCAATGACGCGCGGCACAGCACGAACGGCCACGAGCCGACGGAATTCACCGGCCCCTGCTGGCCGGGATAGCTGCCGGCCGGCATCGTGGTCTGCTTGAGAAACGAGTGCTTGCCTTGAATGCGTTTGATCTCATCCGCGCTCGGAGCCACGAACCGCCCGCCGGCGGGGCCTTTGGCAATGGCCATGAAAGGCGGCCAGCCAACGCCGCCGCCCCACATTGCCGCAGCGCGCCCGTCAAGCACCATCGGCGGACCGTCTCCGGCTTTCTCGAGCAGATGAGCCTCGAAATCCTTTTTCATATCGAGCCCGAGACCGTCCACGACATAGCGGCCGAGCACGATGAAGCCTGAGCTCCCCGCGCCCCAGGCGATGGATTTGCCTTTGAGATCGCTGATGCTCCGGTACGGACTGTCCGCCTTCACCATGAACATGCCGGCCTGCGAATAGGTCGCGTTGATGATGCGGATGTTGGATGCCTTGGGCCGGCCCAGACCGTTGACCGCCTCGTAGGTTACCTCGCCGGTGACGAGGCCGATGTCGATCTTGTCCTGGTCGAGCGAGACCACGTTTTCATTGCTGCCCTTGGTGTTGATCGGCTCGATCGCGAGCGTCGGGTCCGTTTCGTTCAGGACCTCGGCGTACGGCCAGCCGTAGGCGGGAAATCCGCCGCCGGGCGTTGCCGTTCCCAGAGCAATCTTCGTTTTTTCCTGCTGAGCCATTAATCACCTCTCCTCATGAAATCTTTCGAACCCATTTCGTGAAATGTAAAACGTGAAACGTGAATCGTAACGCCCGCTCGCGCCAGCTTGCTCATCAGCCATTACGGCGTGGTGCTGCGAAGCTCCACGCCGTTGGCTTCTTCCCAGTAGCGCGCGACCTCCGTCTGGTCGCGGTTCACGCCAACCTTTTCCGCCGCCGCCGACCAGAGCTCCGAGACGCGCTCCCCGAGGGGCGCAAAGGCGCCGACCGCGCGCGCGGTGTCGACCGCGATCTTTACATCCTTGGCGATGAAGCCCATCGCCATCCCCGTGCCGAAGCGCCGCGTCAGGACGTGCGGCACCACCTTCTTCTCGACCGGGTGATTGCGCCCGGCGCACATCGTCGTCAGCGCGTTGGCCATCAGCTCGGGCTCGAGGCCGTAGCGCCTGCCCACTGCCATCGCCTCGATGACGTTGATGAGCGCGCAGGCGTTGACATAGTTGGCGAGCGCCTTGAGCGCGTGCGCGGACCCCACCGCGCCGCAGGCGATGATATTCCGCCCCAACGCCTTGAGCACCGGCTCGAGCCGCCTCACCAACGCGGCGTCCCCGCCGACCATGATGTCGAGCGTCGCGTCCTTCGCGAACACGACGCCGCCCATCACCGGCGCATCGACCATGCCGATTCCCCGCGGCTCGAGCGCCTCGGCGAGCGAGCGCGTCGCCGCCGGGTTGCACGTGCTCATGTCGACCACGACGGCACCCTTGGGAATCGCCGCCGCCACGCAGTTCTCCGAGCCTTCGCCGAGAACGACCTTGCGCACGACCTTGTCGTCGGGGAGCATGGTGATCACCGCGTCCGCCTGCTGCGCGACCTCCACCAGGGACGCCGCGCTCTTGCCGCCGTGCTGCTCGACGAACGCCTTCATCGCCTCGGGACGCGCATCGAACACCGTGACATCAAACCCCGCCTTGACGAGATGCCCGGCCATGGGATTGCCCATGTTTCCGATTCCGACGAAACCAATTTTCTTGATGGTCTTCATATGATTTGCCTCAGTGATGCAATGACCTTCACCAGACGGCGCCGCGCGCAGTGATGGGCCACAGGTCCTCGACCACACCGCGGCGGACGCAGACGAAGTGGTCGTAGAGATTGACCGTCGGATCGCAGTGTCCGGGAATGAGCTTGAGCTTGTCGCCGACCGCGATGCGCGCGCCGGGCTTGAGCGCGAGTACGCCGTGCTCGTCCGACGCCTTTACGTATTCCGCGCCCTCGAGGTCTCCCACGCGCGGCATGCCGGAATCGACGCTCGATGCTTTCAGCCCGGCATCCACGACCGCGCGCTCGGCGGTCGGGCGGCTCATCACGGTCGTCCACACGAAGAGACTGTTGTCGAAACGCGGGATGCCGCTCTCCGTCCACTCGTTGCGGCCGTAGTCGACGTCCATGAAGATGTACGATCCGGGCTGGATCTCGTCGTAGACACCGCTCGCCGCTTCGAAAGCGTAGGTGCCCGTGCCGGCTCCGGTCACGCGCCCGCACTTCAACCCGGCCCGCTCGATCGCCGCAATTGACGCCTTGACGTTCGCCACCGCCTGCTCGACCGCTGCGCGGCGTTCCTCCACCTTGCGCAGGTGCTGTGCCGCTCCCTGGTAGGCCTGGAGTCCCGCAAAGCGCAGGTTGGCCGCCGACGCGATCCGCCTCGCCAGCGCTGCAGCAGGCTCGCCCGGCTCGACGCCGCACCGATTCGCGCCCACGTTGACCTCGACCAGGACGTCGAGCCGGATGCCCTCCTCGCGCGCCGCCGCGTCGAGGGCGCCGACGTTGGATGCGTCATCGGCGCAGACTGCTACGCGCGCCCGTCCGGCGAGCCTGGCGAGGCGCTTCACCTTGCCTGCGCCGACCACCTCGTTGGCTATGAGGACGTCGGGCACGCCCCCCTCGATCATCGCCTCGGCCTCGCTCACTTTCTGGCAGCACACGCCGACCGCGCCGCGCGCAAGCTGCGCAAGCGCGATTTTCGGGCACTTGTGGCTCTTGGCGTGCGGTCTCACGCGGATTTTCCTGCCGGCCAGCGAGGCATCGAGAAGCTCGAGGTTGTGCTCGAATGCGTCGAGATCCAGGATCAGCGCCGGCGTATCGACGTCTGCCAGCGACATGCCCACCGCGGCGGGTTGGTAAGCGGTCATCGGTTATTGCAGGTTAAACGCGTGAACGGTGAGTGGGTTCGCCCTCACCCTGGCCATCCCCCCAAGGGCAAGAGGGAATCCATGTTCAGGCGCGCAGGCAAAAACGGAAAGCGGTTCTATCTACTCACCACGCACCATTCACCATTCACGCCTTCTTCGGCTCGAAGCCGGGATCATAGTGTCCGCCCAGCGCTTTTCCGTCGGCGGGGATGCCGATGATCCCGTGCGAGAGGTCCTTCACCGCGAAGAAGATGACGTCTTCCTCGGGCGTCGCGATCGTGTAATGCACGATGTTCGCGGGGAAATAAAGGAGCGTCCCGGGGCCGCAGAGCTGCTCGGGCGCATCGCCGACCTTGACGCGCAGCGTGCCCTTGACGATGTAGTTCCACTGCTCGTTCGGATGGTGGTGCGGGCGCGAGCCCGTGCCGCGCTCCTTCGTCACCAGCGCGCACTGCATGCGCTCGCCCTCCACCACGGGCCCGTGTGCAGTCGAGTATCCGGTCCCGGCCTCGATGCCGGCCATCTGCATGAGAGGAAAGATGTACTCGCCGTCGCCGCCTTTGACGGCGCCTTCGGTCCTGGTCTTCCTCGGGGATGTCCTGGTCGTGCTCATGGGGTGTCCTTGCGGAGAGCGTGTCCGCGAAGGATAGTGAGGGAGATTCCGCGCGTCAAATGGGGCGCCAGCAGCCGGCGGCTTTGAAAGAATCATCTTGTTTGCGACGCGCCTTCCTTCTAACATTCAGGGACCGATGACCGCTCGCTACGGTCGTCCGGCATGAGGACAAGGCCATGGCGGATTGGACGAAAAAACTGGGATTCATCGTTCCCTCCTGGAACACGGTGATGGAGTACGAGTGCCAGCGTCTGGCGCCCGAGGGCGTCTCGGTGCATTTCACGCGCATCGCGCACACCAATGACGAGGAAGAGACGCTCCTTCACATGATCCACGAGGTGCCCGCGCTGGCGGAGCTTCTCGCGCACGCGAAGCTAGACGCGATCTGCTTCGGCTGCACAGGCGGCAGCTTCGTCCGGCCGACGATGGACCGCGAAATCACGGATGTGATCGAGAAGACAACCGGGATACCCGCCACGACGACCGCCACCGCGCTGGTGGAAGCGATGCGCGAAATGAAAGTGTCGCGCGTGGCGATCGCGTCGCCTTATCCGAAGTGGCTGAACGAGCGCCTCGCCTCTTTTCTTGCGGGCAAAGGCATCAAGGTAGTGCGGGAGATCGGGCTCGATGTCGAATGCCCGGCTTTCCTGCCGCCCGAGCGCTCCAGGGCGCTCGCGCGCGAGGTCGATTGCCCCGAAGCCGACGGGATCTTCATCAGCTGCACGAATTTCCGGGCGCTGGAAGGCGTCGAGGAACTCGAGGCGGAGCTCGGGAAACCCGTCCTTACCAGCAACACCACCACCATGTGGCACACCCTTCGCACAGCGGGATTTGACGGCCCCGCCCGCCTCGGCGGAAGCCTGCTTCGCGAGCATCTCGCCGCCTCGCGCAGGAAGAACCCCGGATCAACGGAAGCGCGCCGGGCCCGGGAAAAAGTGGGTTGATTCTCCAACTTTTATTCAGAGGCATCAGGGACCAACCCCGCCTGCTCGATGCCGTAGGCGCAGCAGGCCTCATCCTCCTCGCCCGTGCCGCCGCTGCCGCCGGCAGCGCCGAGAATCTCGCCTTGCGCATTCTTGATCAGCACGGCGCCGACCTGCGGCAGGAATTTGCCGCCTGCGGTCGCCGCCAGCGTGACGAAGAAGTTGGGGTTGTTCTTCGCGCGCCTGGAAAGCGCGCGGCTCGAGGCCCCCATCGCCACCGATGCCCACGCCTTGCCGCGCGCGACGTCGAGCCGGAACATGCTCGCGCCGTCCTGGCGCTGAGCGGAGACGATATTGCCGCTGTCGTCGAGCACGACGATACCGAGCGCGTTGTAATTCTTCTCCGCGGCTTTCGCGAAGGCTTTCTCGATGATGATATTGGCCTGCTTGAGCGTGAGCCTTGCCATCAACTCCTCCTTTGGATTCGCATGGGAATGGTCGGATGCCGCGCCTGGTCTTGGGCCATCAAGCAGCGGCGCTGGAGCGGGCGACTATACAAACGGCCGAACGGCCCTGTCAACGGACGACTTCGCGACCATTCATAGGCGCGTCCTGACGACCTCCCCATTGGACTTGACGAACCAGCGCTCGCTCGAGAACGGTTTACCCGCAAGCCGCGCCGCCATCCAGTCAGCCACGAGGACCGGGGGCGTCGGCCCGAGATTTGTCGAAGGCACGTTGCCCACCGAGTGGCGCGAGTCCTGGTAGACGACGAGCCGCTTCCTGCACTTGAGCGCCTGCATGAAGCGCTCGGTGTGCACCGAGGGCGAGAGCTCGTCCGCCTCGCCCGCAACGCAGAGATAGGGCATGCGCAGCTTCTGCACCTGCCCGTCCCACGTGAGAGTCCTGCGAAAGCGGTCGAACGCGGCCTCGTCGGTATAGCCTGACATGTACATGAAGCGGCGCTTGAAGGTGGGTGAGGCCTCCTCGAAGATCGTGTGAAAGCCCGGCTCGAGGTTCGCAGCCGTCACCGCGCACGCGCGGAAGCGCGGCTCGCCGGCGCAGGCGATGGTGCCGAAGAAGGAGCCGAAGCTCTGGCCCGCGAGCCCGATGCGCCTCGGGTCGATCTCCGGGCGCGCGATGAGCCAGTCCATGGCCGCCTTGCCCGCGGCAAGCCAGTTCTCCATGCTCACGTGGATGCCGAGAACCGCGCTCTCGTACTGCCCGGGACCATCGAGAGCAAGCACCGCGACGCCGCGCGTCAACCACCGGTCGCCGTACATCGCGACGCCCACTTCCTTGAAGCTGTCCATGCCGGGGATCGACACCACGGCCGGGATGCGCCCGCCGCTGTAGCCGGGCGGAAGGTGGAACCAGCCCGGGAGTGCCTTTCCCTTGAACGGCACCCACGCTGCTTCGACCTTGCGGTCGGCGAGCTTCGCGAAGCGCTGGTAGCAGGCACGCTTGCGCTCGTTCAGCGCCAGGTTCTCGGCGTTGTTCTCGTCGTGAGGCCATTGCGCGGCGCCGTAATGCACCGCGGCCATGAAGTAGTTCTGGCGCGCGGTCACGCGCTCGCCGTTGCGCTCGGCGGCCCGCGCCTTCGCCTCCCGGCGTTGCGCCGTCGACCCGAAAGCCGGCGAAATGTCGGCAAACTTCCTGACGCGCTCGCGGATCGCGGCGAAGTCGGCGTTGGCCTCGGGCCCGCACGGCGCGTTGTAGTTGATCGAGCGCGGCTGGTCCCAGTCGATGCCGTTCGCGCGGATGACGTTGTCGATCAGCCAGCGCTGCTCCGTCCAGCGGCGCGTGAGAAGAACGCCATGGCTACCGCGTTTTGGCTTTTTTCGATTCCTCATGTCGTCCCCGGATCCCCCGCGGGTGTTGCCTTCCGCCTTCTGCCTTCCGCCTTCTGCCTTCTGCCTTCTGCCTTCTGCCTTGGGATCAGCCGCGCCAGTTGTCCGCCGCCCCGTTGCGGTCGACCTCGTCTTCCAGGGCCGCTGTGGAACGGAAAAGCGCGTAGCGCGCAGCCTCGCCCTTGATCATCCACCTGCAGGCGGCACCTTTCGGAACATGAACGAGGTCGCCCGGGCGCACGCGCCGCTTCTCTCCTTCGACCTCCGCCTCGAGCTCGCCGTGAAGCACGTAGCCGAACTGCTCGTGCGGCGAGCGTGTCTCCGCCGTCTCCTCGCCTGCCGGCGACTCGATGAGACCGAAGGACACGTATTTGCCCGTCACCCAGCGCTCGCTGCGGGCCGAGGCAGGCGGCGCATCGAGCGACTCGAGCATGGGGTAGTAGCAGTTGCCCAGCCCCTCGACGATCGCCTGCGACTTCTCCAGATCCTTCTTCTGTCCCGGGTGGCGTCCCTCGGCGATCGCTTTCTGCACCTCGACCGCAGATGGGGCCTTGTCGGGCAAAGGCTCGTCGGCGGCAGCCCCGATCATCGACCAGGTGCGGTCCTTGACGTAGAGATAACGGACTTCCCCGTCCTCCGTCGCCTTCAAGCTGTGACGCGCGCAGGACGGAATATGGACGAACGTGCCCGGGGGGACGATGCGCCGGTCCTTGCCCACCACGCAGTTGATCTTGCCGACGATGGGAAAGGTCATCAGCTCGTTCGGGTGATAGTGCAGCTCGGAGCCGGTGCCCGCGCGCTTGATGTTGATGCGGAAGTACATGTACCGGCCTTCCACCAGAGGCCCCTCGGCGCTCGAGAGATGAGGATTCAGGTGATGGCTTTTCAGCTTGTCTAGTTCATAGAAGGGCATTGGTATTCCCTTGTCTTAAGCGTCTAGCTCACGGTCTAAGCGTTTCACGTTTCACGTTTTACGTTTCACGGAAGTCAGCCGCGCCAGTTGTCCGCCGCGCCGTGCTTTCGAATCGCCGCTTCGAGTCTCTCCGTCGAGCGCACCGCGGCATAGCGAACCGACCCGCCCTTCATCACGGTGAATCGGTAGTTTCTGCCGCGGGGAACGTGCAGCACGTCGCCCGCGCCCGCTCGCCGCCTCTCGCGCCCGATCCGCGCGTCGAGCCCGCCGCGGATCACATAGAGAAATATCTCGTGCGGCGCGCGCTTTACTTCCTCGACGTGGTGTGGAGGAGACTCGACGAATCCGAACGCGATATTGACGCCCTCGACCCAGCGCTCGGTGTGCCCCGAAGCGGGCGGCGCGTCGAGCGAGTCGATCATCGGGTAGTAGCAGTTGCCGAGGCCTTTGATGATGGCCTTCGACCTGGCAGGATCTTTCCTTTGCCCGGGGTATTTGCCTGCCTTCACGTCCCGCTGCACTTCAATCGCCGAGCGCGCCTTCCCGGGCAGCGCCTCGTCGGCGGCCGCGCCGATCAGCGTCCAGGTGCGGTCCTTGATGTAGAGATACTGGAGATCGCCGTCCTCCGTGGCCTTGAAGCCGTGGCGCGCGAAAGGAGGGAAATGCACGAACGTTCCGGGCTCGACGATCCGGCGGTCCTTGCCGACGATGCAGTCGACCTTCCCGCGCAACGGAAACGCCATCAGCTCGTTGGGATGGTAATGGAGCTCGGCCCCGGTTCCGGCGCGCTTTTTGACCATCCGGAAATACATGAACTCGCCCTCGATCACCGGGCCGACGGCGGTCGAGAGATGCGGGTTGAAGCGGTGGGACTTCAGTCTCTCGAAACGGTAGAACGGCATGCGCTCCCCTCCCCGGAGCAGGCGATCGACGATCGCCCCGGCCATCGTCAGCGGCCCACCAGTTTATTGGATACACTTGCGGTTGGGTAGCGTGCCGCAGTCCAGATAGTGACGTCCCTTCCATGAGCGATCTTCATTATCTTTCCATCGCGGAGGCTTCGCGCCTCATCCGCTCGCGCAAGCTCTCCCCGGTCGAGCTCGCGAGGGCGCACCTCGAGCGCATCCGCGCGCTCGATTCGCAGCTCTCGACGTTCATCACGTTGACCGAGGAGCTTGCGCTCAGGCGGGCGCGGCAGGCCGAGCGCGAGATCGCGAAACGCAAGTATCGGGGCGCTCTTCACGGCATCCCGATCGGGCTGAAGGACATCTACAACACGAAAGGCATTCTTACCTCGGGGCACTCCCGCGTCTGCATCGACAACATCCCGGAGCGCGATGCTACGACCGTTGCGAGGCTTCACGAAGCGGGCGCGGTGCTGCTCGGCAAGCTCGCCACGCACGAGTTCGCGCACGGAGGCCCCTCGTTCGATCTGCCCTGGCCGCCCGCGCGCAATCCCTGGAACCTCGAGCACTTCACCGGCGGATCATCGAGCGGGTCGGGCGCGGGGCTCGCGGCCGGGCTCGTGATGGGCGCGCTGGGCTCCGACACCGGCGGCTCGATCCGCGGCCCGGCTTCCCACTGCGGCATCGTCGGGTTGATGCCGACCTACGGGCTCGTGAGCCGCGCGGGCGTCATTCCCAATTCGTACACCTTCGACCACTGCGGACCGATGGCGCGCACCGTGGAAGATTGCGCGCTCCTGCTGCAGGCACTGGCAGGCCACGATCCGGAGGACGCGGGCAGCATCGAGGTCAAGGTCCCCAACTACAGCGCCGGCTTGAAGCGCGGCATCAAGGGCCTGCGCATCGGCGTCCTGCGCCATTACTGGGAGGAGGATGTCCCCGCGCACGACGATCTGCGTCGCGCCATGGACGCGGCGCTCGGCGTGCTGAGGAAGCTCGGCGCGAAGGTGGAGGATTGCCGCACGCGCCCGATGCAGGACTCGCTCGACGTGAAGGTGATCATCGCCGAGACCGAGATTTTCTCGATCCACTATGAAGACCTGGTGAAGCGTCCCGGCGAGTTCGGCCGGGACATCCTCGGGCGCATGCTGCCCGCCTGCCTCTTCCAGGCCGCGGATTACGTCGCCGCCTCGCGCGAGCACCGGCGCATGGTCCTCGAAGGCCGCCGGCTCTACGACAAGTACGATGTGCTCGTCACTGCCGGATTCGGCCCGGCCCCGCGCCTCGATGCGTACCGCACGACGAACTTCTGGCAGCGCTCCAACATCTTCACCCCGTCCAACGTGACGGCGGGTCCCGCGCTCGAGCTCTGCAACGGCTTCAGCGGAAACGGGCTTCCGCTCGGCATGCAGGTGATCGGCCGCCCGTTCGACGAGGCGACCGTGCTGCGCGTGGGTCATGCCTACCAGCAGGCGACGGACTGGCACCTGCGGCGCCCGCGCCTGCTTCCGGGCACTCGGCAGCCGCCGGTGGATGCGAGCGGGAACGAGCCGAAACCCGTCGACATGGACGCAAAAACCCGCGCGCTCGTCCTCGACATGGCGGCGCGGGCGGGGTTGAGGTTGAACGAGCGGCAGCAGGCGATGCTCCTCGAGACGGCGCCCTACGCGCTGGCGATGGCAGAGCGGATCCGCAAGGACCGCAGCCGCTTCGACGAGCCCGCGCTCGTCTTCCGTTTTCCACCTGCTGGTTCGTGGCAGTAGAACGCTTGAAAAGCACAGACACAAAGGACACGAAGGATTCCATTCATAGACATCTCGACGGCGTTGCCCACCGTTGTGGCCGACCTGATTTTGGTGTCGATGCTTTAACAAAGATTTCGGTTTATAAGAATCTGCCTGTCCTTGATTACCTTTGTGTCCTTTGTGTCCTTCGTGTCTCCGCTTTGACTGCATAGAGAACAAACATGACCTCCGCACAACCATCCTGGGCGGGCGAGAAGGAAGGACGCTCGTTTCGGCGTCTCGACGTCACGACAATGCTCAATGGCGCGATGCTCTCGATTCCGCTCCACGTCGTGACGGGGCGGTATCCGGGGCCGACCTTCGGCATCGTGACCAACACACACGGCGACGAGTTCGCCGCGACGATCGCCATCCGGCAGTTTCTCAGCGTCCTCGACACCGCGAAGCTCAAAGGCCGCATGGTCGTGGTTTCGGTCGCGAACCCGATGGCAACCGCCGGTTTCGGGCGGCAGACGCCGGAGCAGCACGGCCGGACCGATCTCCATGAAGTCTATCCGGGCAACGCGCGCGGCAACACGACGCAGATGATCGCTGCGACCATCAGCGAGCACGTGCTGCATCACGTCGACACGCTCATCGATTTCCACTCGGGCGGCAGCGGCGGACGGCTCCAGGCGCGCGTCGACTACAACACGAAGACGCCGGACGATCTGAGGGAGAAGAACCTGGCGCTTGCCCGCGCCTTCGGCGCGCCTTTCGTGCACGAGAACGAGTTTGCCGGCGCGGCGGCGCATTACCTCAACGCCCGCGGAATTCCGGCCGTCAACCCGGAGGTCGGCGGGGCCTATCTCGGCCCGCACAGCACGGATTACTACGCGAAGATGATGGTCACAGGCTTGACCGGCATGGCGCGCCACCTGGGGATGATCGAGGGCGCTGTGAAGCCGCCGAGACAGCTTCACTTCGATCTCAAGGCGCGGCGCGAGATCCGACCGAGGCAGAGCGGGTATCTCGTATCCTTCTACGAAAAGCCCGAACAGTTGGGAAACCTCATCACGGGCGGCACCAAGCTCGGCGAGGTCGTGGACCTCTACACCTACCAGGTCGTGGAGGAGCTCATCGCGCCGTTCGACGGCTACCTCTTCTTCTCGCGCTACTCCGGCGCGGTAGGCGGCGGCACGCAGGCCTTTGCGCTCGCCGAGGCGGCCAGGACACGCTGGCTGGACTGACCCGCCACTTTTCCAGCATGGACGGCGTCCTGGGACTTGGCGCGGTCGCGCTCCTCGCATCTGCGATCGCGTTGATCGCTGGCGGCACGGTAAAAGGCGTGGTCGGCATCGGCCTGCCGCTGGTCTCGCTGCCGGTCATGGCGACCTTCATTCCCGTTCCCAAGGCGATCGCGCTCCTGCTGCTGCCCTCGCTCGCGACCAGCATCTGGCAGATATTTCACGGAGGGCTCTTCGGGCAATGTTTGCGCCGATTCTGGCCGCTCCTCGTCGGCATGGCGGTGGGCACGGTGATCAGCGTGCGCGTGCTCGCCACCGTTGACCCCGCGGTGCTCTACCTTGCGCTGGGCGCGCTCGTCGCCGCCTTTGCCGCGGTCCTGCACCGCCGTCTCGTCTTCACGGTGCCGCCGCGCGCCGAGCCGTGGCTTGCGCCCGTCACCGGCGTCGCGGCGGGGCTGGTCGGCGGGCTCTCGATGCTGTTTGGCGCGGTCTACGCCATGTATTTTTCCGGCCTCAAGCTCGGCAAGGACCCGTTTGTCGCGGCAGTCGCGCTCACCAATGGGGTGGCCACGCTGGTCCTGGCCGCCGCGATGGCGCGCTACGATCTCCTGAGTGGAACCGATTTCGCCGGTTCGCTTCTCGCGCTCGTTCCCGCCTTCGCCGGGCTCATGCTCGGACAATGGCTGCGGGGCCGCATCGACGAGGATCGCTTTCGCAGGATCCTGGCGGTGGTGCTGTTCCTGATCGGGCTCAATCTCATCCGCAAGGCGTTTGGTTAGTCCCGCGCGCCCGACTGGATTCCATCACCGGTTATCATCGCTTCTGTCGAGGAGGAAGGGAGAGCACAGCATGAGTTCGCAACGAAAGGCGATGCACGCGGGCGAAGCCGTGGCCGAGGCGCTGCGCGAGGAAGGCGTCGGCGCCGTCTACAGCGTGCCGGGCTCGCACGTCCACCCGATTTACGACGGTTTAAGCCGCGTCGAATCGATCCGGTTCGTAACGTGCAAGCAGGAACCCAATACGTCCCTCATGGCGGACGCCTACGGCCGCCTGACGGGAAAGCCGGGCGTGTGCGTCGTCACCGCCGGTCCGGGCTGCATCAACTCGATGGCAGGTGTCGCGCAGGCTTATGGCGCCGCCTCGCCGATGGTGCACCTGAGCGGCGCCGTTCCGCTGAACGCGGATCTCGAGGCGTTCCACGGCGTCGACGATCCCGCGTTCGTCCACGAGATGTTCAAGAAGATCACCAAGTGGACGGCGCGCGTCGAGCGCATCGAGGACATCCTGGAAGTGATGGCGAAGGCATTCCACATCGCGCGCAGCGGACGCCCCGGTCCTGTGCACGTCGAGCTGCCCCGCTTGTCCGACTACAGCGAGTACGTCCTGCAGAAGGAGCCCGCTGTCCTGCCGGAGTACAGGCCGCGCCCGACCGTGGTGGTCAAGCCCGACGAGAAGGTCGTAGAGCATTACGCAAGGCGCCTCATGAACGCCCGCGCTCCCGTCATCGCCGCGGGCAAGGGCATCATCCGGCAGGGCGCGCTGTCCGAGCTCTCGGAGCTTTCTCTGAAGCTCCAGGCGCCGGTCATCTGCGCGCAGGACACGATCGGCGTCATCCCCGAGTCTCACCCCTTCTACGCCGGACATTTCTCGCCTCTTCGCAACCATCCCCTCTGCATCGAGGCGTTGCGCGAGACCGATCTCATCCTGGGCGTAGGGCTGCGCGCGGGCGCCGCCGAGCTGACCGATCTCAGGAACTGCGCGCCGGAGCGAAACATGATCCTCGTCGGTTTCGATGACACAGCGGACGGCCGCTACCAGGGCGAGGATCAGTGCGTGGCCGATCCCAAGCTGTTCCTGGTTTCGCTGCTCGAGCGGCTGCGGGATCACGAGCGCCCGCGCAACGAAGCGTTGAGCTCGCGCCTCGCCGAGCGCAAGGCCGCGATACGCGGCGCTCTCTCTGCGCACAGCGAACCGCACCGCAGTGAGCGGCCGATCCATCCCGGCGTCCTGATGGAAGCCATGAACGCGGTGCTGGATGACAGGGCCGTCGTCGCGAGCGACGTCGGCAACTGCCAGATGTGGGCGCGCGCCTACCGCCGCATCGCGACGCCCGAATCATTCATGCAGTCGGGCGTGTGGAACGCCATGAGCTACGGCCTGCCGACGGCCCTCGTGGCGAAGATGGAGTTCCCGGAGCGCGACGTGGTCGCGCTCGCCGGCGATGGCGCTTTCCTCATGACCATCGGCGATCTCCCGACCGCAGCCGAGTACGGCGCAAACATCCTCATGATCATTCTGAACGACGGCGCCTTCGGCCAGACCTTCATGCAGCAGACGAATCTCTACGGGCACACCTACGGCACCTCCTTCCGCAGCCCCAACTTCGCAGACATCGCAAAGGCCTGCGGCGCAGAGGGCATCCGCGTCACCGAGCCGGGGGACGTCGAGGACGCCTTGCGACAAGGGCTCGCCGCGACGACGCAGAAGCCCGCGCTGGTCGAGGTGATGGTGGGGCGAGGACCCTACCCCAAGATCTGAAGGATGAAGGATGAAGGATGAAAAAACCGTCTGGTTAAACGTCTTTTTCGTCGTCTAACCTCGACCCCTCATCCCTCATCTCTCATCCCTCCGCCCTCATCCCTCAGCTAGCGGCGCTCGAGTTTGTCCAATAGCGACGGGTCGCGAAGGGTCGTGTCCTGGCCGCGGACGGGGTTCTCGATGGCTTCGCGGAAGCTGTGCGCACCTTTCCACTCGGCGGGGGGACGCACTTCGCCGGTGCTCCCCACCTGGTCGATGCCCCAGTAGATCTCCAGCCGGTGATTGTCGGGATCGCGAAACTCGACCGCGATCTGCACGCCCGCGCGCCGGCGCCCCTCGAAATCGATCACCGCGCCGCTCTCGCGCAGGCGCTTCGCTGCCTGCAGCACCTCGTCCAGGGTGCCGACTTCGAAGGCGATGTGGTTCAGCTCGAAGTTGGGCGCCTCGCCGTCCAGCTTGCCGACAAGGCCGATGCCGTGATGGTCCGTATTGCAGCGCAGGAACGCCATGCCGCCGGGCACCATCTCGTCCGGATACACGTCGGAGACCTGGAAGCCCAGCACCTCGGTGTAGAACCTGATCGAGCGCTCGAGGTCGCAGCAGTTGAGCACGACGTGGCCAATCTTGCGGATCTGAAAGCCGAGACCGCGGGGTCGCGCGTGATCCTTCAGCCTTTTCACGGCGGGGTGTTTCTCGATTCCATCATATGACCCGGTGTGCGGCTGCTGGCGCGAGGCCGGATTGGCCGGATTGGCCGGCGCGGCCGGAGAAGAAACCTTTCTATTCATGACAATTTCCCCCTAACGTGCCCCTTTTGCGAAGAGAACACAGCGCCCATCACTGATCACGAATTGATCCGGGGCCAGTATCGCAGAACCGCGCGGCGGGCGTCGAGCGCGTGCGTGGACAACCTGGCCGCCCTGTTATACCGTTAGCCGCTGATTGCAAAGACAGCCACGAATACAGGAGGAGAACATGCCAAAGAAGGACATCAAAATCCGCTCGAGCCAGGGCGGAGAGTTCGACTGCTACCTCGTCACGCCCGATGCCAAGGGCAAGGTGCCGGCCATGGTGCTCGCCTCGGCGGTGCACGGAGTCGACAAGGATATCCGCGCGATCGCCGACGAATTTGCCGCGCAAGGCTACATCGCAGCGGCGCCAGACCTTTTCTGGCGCACGATTCCGGGCCCGCTCGGACGCGACGACGACCGCACCAAGGAGCGCTCCCAGCCGCGGCTGGAGAGAATCAAGACGGGCGAGGCCGATCTCGCCGACACCCTCTCGGAAGTGCGCAAGCTGCCCCAGTTCAACGGGCAGGCGGCGGTAATCGGCTTCTGCTATGGCGGCCCGTACGCGATTCTCGGGCCCAAGCGCCTGGGCTACGCCGCGGGCGTCTCCTGTCACGGCACGAACATGCTCGATTACATCGTGGAGCTCAAGGGCGTCACGCAGCCCGTGTGCGTCATCTGGGGCGACCAGGACCACCAGGCGCCTCCCCCGGTGCTCGATGCCTATCGCGGCGTGCCCGCGCGCATGAAGAACGTGGAGGTGCACATCTTCCCGGGCGTGAAGCACGGCTACATGATGGAGAGCAACCCGAAGGCCTTCGACAGGAAAACGCGCGACTTTTCCGTGGAGCGCGCGCTGACGATACTCGACGGGCTGCGCGGAGAGGGCGAGCGGCTGCGCAAGGCGGTGTGAGCGGATGACCTTTTTCGTCGAGGGCGTGTTAAGGCAGGACGATCCCGATTCCGAAGTCCGGCGCGTCGGCGAGTTCGAAACGCGCGAGGAGGCGATCGCCGCCGCCAAGGCGCTCGTGGACGAGTTCCTGCGCAGCGAGCACAAGGCAGGCATGCTGCCGAGCGAGCTCTTCTCGCTCTACCAGGAACGCGGGGAGCATCCCTTCATCTTCCGCGACGCGGACATGACGATGAACGTCCACACATTCGATCACCTCCAGTACGCGATGCTGAGAAGCACCGAGATCTGCGGCGGCCGATAGCGTCACCGGCCATCGAAACCGCTGACCCCGCGTTGCTCTCCTCCTTTTCAGGGGTGAGCCGGGCTCATCCCCTCCTGCCCGAGGAGGGGCGGCGCGAAGCGCCGGGGTGATGGGAGCGGGTGACGAAGACGCCCCCCCTTTGATTCAACGTTTTTTCGTAGAAGTGCATTTTTCGCTACGCGCGCACGGCTGGCAACCGGGAACCATTTCGCTGACGCGCCCGGCGAGCGCTGAAACGACAACGCCCGCGCGAAGCGGGCGTCACAAACCGAAATCATGGTGCCTGCCTTGTTATTCTGCTGCGATCACAGCTTAGAGCTCTTGCCCTCTGGCCGGCTGGCCCCGAAGCAGAAAGGTCTTGGGGTACCGTCCTTCCCCACAAATTTTGAACGAGCCAAAATCCTTGTACCACGGCCCCTCCGGAGCATCCGGCTCCGATTCGCGCCACTCCTTCAAACGATAAAGGTCTTCAGCGCTGATCTTGCGCTCGCGCAGCCGCTCGAACAGGTGATCGCGCAGCGCAGGCGGCAGACCGGTCCACTGGATCTTCGGCATCTAGTCGCCGAACGTCATCCGGGCGAGCTCTTCCTTGAGACGCTTCTGTTCCTCCGGATCGCGGGAGCGCGCCAGGCGATCAGCGAGATCGAAGAAGCGCCTCTTCTCCTGCTCACGGGCTTCAAGTCCGCTCTCGATCAGCTCGACAATCATCCGGTTCGCGCTGGTGCCGCTGGTTCTTGCCAGGGATTTCACCCGGCTCGCGACGCGCGCGGGGAGGCTCACGCTTTGGCGCACCAGTTTGTCAGCGGTCGACATGGCACCAGAATACACCATTCCGCACCAGTGCGCACCATACGTGCGCACAGCATTTCAGGCATTCGATGCGGTAAATAACGGTACGACCGGGTCCCGGGCATTACCGCCGGTAACGTGCGTTTCAGCCGCTTTGCTTGACGGGCGCGGACAACTAACGGTTTTAGTTGACCTTCCTAGATTGTCGGTGCCACCGACCACGCCCCGACCAGGCCCCGACCGGGGGCCGACCGGACCGCGATCGCTGGCCCTTTAACCCCGACCGGTTGGCGTCATAGGCGTATTTCAGGGCCTTACGCATCCATCAAGACCGGCACGAACGCGTCAGTTGTCCTCTCTGTCAACGAGAAGGCTCCAATCTCGGGGTTGGAGTTCACCCGGTTCCGTGGACGGTTAGCCGGTTTTCAGAGCGCGGGGCGATGAGCCCCTCCTTCTCGAGCAGCGGGTAGATGCCGCCGGCCTTGACGAGCGCCAGCAGCTTTGGCGGCATCGGCTTGCCCGCGAGCGTCGTTCCGCGCGTGACGTTCCTCACCGTCGCGCGCTCGACGTCGACCTCGGCGATCTCACCCTCCTCGAACGCCTCGTCGACGCCCGGGCACTCGACCGCCGGAAAAGCGAAGTTCACGCAGTTGCGGAAGAAAAGCCCGTTGATGTAAGGCGCCACGAGGCAGGCGATCCCCAGGTTCTTCAGCGAGCGCGCGGCCGGCCGGCTTGAGCCCATGCCGAAGTTCTTGCCCCCGATCAGAATGTCTCCGGGCTTGACCTCGTCCGCCCAGCCCGGGCGATTGGCGTGGAACACGTAGCGCAACTGCTCATTGGGCGGCAGATAGAACGCGACCGCCGGGAGGATCAGGTCGGTGTTGATGTTGTCCCCGACTTTCCAGACTCGAGCTTTGAAATTCATTTAACCGCCAAGGCGCCAAGCACGCCAAGAAGAACTTTTTATCTCAAAAACCGTGTGCTTCGCCAGCATGTCCGTGCCTTTACTGTGTCTGGGTTTCTTGGCGTCTCGGCGGTTCAAGATAAAAGATTTCTTGGCGGCCTTGGCGTCTTGGCGGTTCATTTATTGGTTCTCTTGGCGTCTTGGCGGTTCAAATTCTGTTGCCGCATTTCCCGGCGCCTTGGCGGTTCAATTCAGGAACTCGCGGGGATCGGTAATCACCCCGCGGATTGCGGAAGCGGCGACCGTGGCGGGCGAAGCCATGTAGATGCGCGCGCTGGGATCCCCCATGCGGCCCTTGAAGTTGCGCGTGCTCGCCGTGATGCACGTCTCGTCCGGCCCCAGGATTCCGAGGTGCCCGCCACCGCAGGCGCCGCAGGTCGCCGGCGTGACCACGGCTCCCGCCTCAGCGAGCGCCGTGATGATTCCTTCGCGTGCCGCCTCGCGGTAGATCAACTGCGATCCCGGAGTTACGATCAGGCGCACCGTGGGCGCCACCTGCTTTCCTTTCAGCACCATTGCGGCCAGCGCCAGATCTTCGAGCGTCCCGTTCGCGCACGAGCCGATGAAAGCCTGGTCGATCCGCGTGCCGGCGGCGTCGGCGACGGGCTTTGAATTCCTGATCACGGAGTCCGGGAACGCGACGAGCGGCTCGAGCGCCGAGAGGTCGACCTTGCGCACTGCGGCGTAACGGGCGTCCGGATCGGGCCGGACGCACTCGAAGGGCTGTGGATTGCGCGCGCGGATCCACTCCTCCATCGCCTCGTCCGCCTCGAAGGTCGCGAATTCCGCCGAGAGCTCGGCACCCATCGTAGTCAAGGTCTTTCGCGCCGGAATCGAGAGGCTCGCCACTCCCGGCCCGCCGAACTCGACGTTCTGCGTGGCGTGATCGCCGTGCTCCCCGGAGATTTGCAGAAAGGCATCCTTCGCCGTGACTGCCGGCGAGAGCTTTCCGTGTAACTCGTAGCGCACCGTCTCCCCCACGCGGAACCAGGTCTCGCCCTTGATCGCCGCGTAGAGCACGTCGGGCTCTCCCACACCGCGCGCGATGCAGTTGAAGACGCCGGCGCTGCAGGTGTGCGAATCGCTGCAGACCAGCACGCTGCCGGGCAGCGCGTAGCCGTGATCGGCCACGAGCTGGTGGCTGATGCCCTGGTGGTAGCCGACGTCGTGAAAGCGCCTGATGCCGAACCTCTCGACGAAACGGCGGCCCGTCCGGTGCGCTTCGGCGCTGTCGGTCGTCGAGGCCGGCACTCGATGATCGAACACCACCACGAGCCGGTCCGGATCTTTTAACTTGAGGATCTCGCGCCAGCGGCTCGCGGTGAAGCTGTTGTCGATGAGGACCACGGTGTCCACTTCGACGGTCACCAGGTCGCCCGGGGCAACTTTCGCTTGGCCGCTCTTCCTTGCCAGGATCTTCTCGGCAATCGTCATTCCCATTGCTGCTCCTCCGTCGCAGAAGGATGAGGGATGAAGGATGAAGGATGACCCCCGCAGCGCGACGGCAAATACCAGGTCATCCTTCCGCCTTCCGCCTTCATCCTTTCGGCGGCGTTAGCCGCCGATGTAGCGGCTCTCCAGCTCGTCGAGCTCGGCCATGCCCATGAGGTCGTTGATCTCCTCGAACGAGACCTGGAGATCATCGCGTTCCACGAGGCGATTCTTGTCCAGGACCTCGCCCTTGAAAACCGCCATCGCGTTCATCATGCCCCGCACGGCCGCGGTCGTGAGCAGCCGCGGGTAGCTCACGACCGCCACCCCGAGCGCCTCGAGCTCCTTCGGCGTCATGAGGGGCGTCGTCTTCCGCGGGCGCATGCCGAGCCCCATATTGACGATGAGCGGCTTCGGCACGCCCTTCGCGACCTTTGCAATGTCCGCCTTGGAAAGCAACGCATCCGCATAGAGGCAGTCTGCTCCCGCCTCGGCATAACGATTGAGACGATCAATCGCCTCGTCGACGCTGATCGGGCCGGCCGCATCGGTGCGCGCGATGATGATGAAATCGGGATCGACGCGCGCATCCACCGCCGCCTTCACCTTCTGCACCATCTCCGCGGAGCCGATGACGCTCTTGCCGGCCATATGTCCGCAGCGCTTGGGCCACACCTGGTCCTCGAACATGACGGCGGCGACTCCCGCCTTCTCGAACGCGCGTGTCGCGAAATAGACACTCATGGCGTTGCCGTAGCCGGTGTCGGCATCGGCCCGCAGCAGGAGGTTCGTGCAGTCCGCGAGCCGCCGCGCGTTCGCGACATTCTCGTCGAGCCCCATCACGCCGCGGTCGGCCCAGCCCAGCCGGCTCTCGGAGGTGCCGGCCCCGGTGATCGATCCCGACTTGAAACCCATGCGCTCCACGAGACGCGCGCTGTAGCCGTCGTAGACACCCGGCGTGACGAGTATCTCGGGCGCGTTGATCAGTTCTCTCAGCTGCCGACCCTTGCTGGTCATGTTCGTCTCCGCTTTCTCTGTTCGAGAAAGTGATCGTATTCAGCTCACCATGCGATGGTGCCGCCATCCACCGGAATGATGGCGCCCGTGATAAAGGCGGAGCCGTCGGACGCGAGCAGCACGGCGATGCCCTTCAGGTCATCCGGCCCGCCGGTGTGGCCGAGCGGGATCCGGCTGTCGATCGCTTCCCGGTTGCGCTCATAGAGCTTCTGGTTGAGGGGCGTCACGAAGAAGCCTGGGCAGATGCAGTTCACGCGGATCCCGTGCTGCGCCCATTTCACTGCGAGGTCGCGCGTGAAGTTGACAAGCGCCCCCTTGCTCGTCGAGTAGACGACGGAGTTGTAGGCCTTCGGATCGCGGCCCCGCAGGCCCGCGATCGAGGCGATGTTGATGATGCTGCCCTTCTTGGCCTTGATCATCTCGCGCCCGAAGACCTGCGAGCAGATGAATGGCGCCGTGATGTTGAGGTCCATCACCTGCTGCCAGCGGTCGAGCGGCATCTCCTCGGGCGGCGCGACCCAGGCGCGGCCGGCGTTGTTGACGAGAACGTCGACGCGCCCGAATTTCTTGAAGGTCTCCGCCTTGACCGCCTCAACCTGCTCCGGTTTCGTTACATCGGCCGCGACCGGCAGCGCCTTCACGCCGAGCTTTTCCAGCTCGTGGGCGGCCTGCTCGCAGTTTTCCAGCTTGCGCGAGCACACGACGACGTGCGACCCGGCCTCGGCGAGGCCCTTCGCCATCTGCAGCCCGAGCCCGGTCGCGCCCCCCGTCACGACGCTCACGCGGCCGTCCAGATTCATCAGTTCCCTCACCGTTGCCATTTCACCCCCAAAACCAGATCCGCCACAGAGAACACAGAGATCACAGAGAAAGCGCCGTAACGCGCGCGGCGACCGCTACAGATGACGCTTCATTTTCCGCCCGCCCGTGGGCTCGAACCCGTTGTCCTTGTAGAAGCTCACCGTGCGCGCGAACTCGGGCAAAGGCGGGGTCGCAAGCTCGAGGCGCTTCCATCCTGCCT
>Ga0299906_10000815_pt1 | contig 27571 bp, 24 predicted proteins | sample RVTome_14_FD_200259 | JGI IMG/M metagenome (GOLD analysis project Ga0299906, IMG submission 200259) | Soil microbial communities from uranium-contaminated site in the Upper Colorado River Basin, Wyoming, United States - RVT145D125 (version 2) ...
GGATTCCCGAGAGGTACGCGGCCTCCCGGTTGCCGCCGGTCGCGTACAGGTTGCGGCCGTAGGGCGTCTTGGCGAGCAGCCACGACAGCGCGACGAGGAGGATCGCCGGCACCCACACGAGGTGGTGGATGCCGAGGAACCGGTCGACGGCGAAGTCCAGGAACGGCCGCGGCAGCGTGCCCTCGATCGGGATCTGCTGGCTGTCGGAGAACAGGAACACGGCGCCGCGGACGATCACCATCGTGCCGAGCGTCGCGATGAACGGATTGACCTTCAGCACGGTGACGGTGAGGCCGTTCGCGAGGCCGATCAACGCGCCGGTTGCGACGCCGGCGACGACGCCGGCGAGGATCCCGGCCTCCATCATCACCGCAGCGGCGACGCAGCCGGTCATGGCCACGGTCGACCCGACCGACAGGTCGAATCCGCCGCCCAGGATGACGAACGTCATGCCCATCGCCACCACCGCGATCACCGCCGCCTGCACCAGCACGTTGGTGACGTTGAGCGTGGTGAGGAAGCGGTCGGTTAGGAGCGAGATCACCAGGCACAGAACGACGAGCGTCGCGAGCGGGACTTGCCCCGCCCAGTCGATGCGCTTCGCCCGCAGCGTCGCGGGCGCGGCGCCGGCGACTGGGACATCCCTCACAGCTCGCTCCCGAGCGCGTCGCGCAGCGCGTGCTCGTCGAACCGCCCCGCGCGGTCGAGCTCCCCGACCAGTGCGCCGCGCCGCATCGCGAGGATGCGGTCGCAGTGCGCGAGCAGCTCGCGGGTCTCGGACGAGGCGAGCAGCACTGCCCCGCCCCGCGCCGCGAACTCGCGGATGAGGCGCAGGATCTGGGCCTTGGCGGCGACGTCGACGCCGTGCGTCGGCTCGTCGAGGAGCAGCGTGTGGGTCTCCGCCGCAAGCCACTTGGCCAGGATCACCTTCTGCTGATTGCCGCCGGACAGCGTGCGCACGGGTCGTGACGGATCGCGTGGGCGGATGTCGAGCGCGTCGACGAGCGCTCGCACCATGTGGTCGATCGCCGCGTCGTCGCAGCGTCCGAGCCGCGCGAAGCGCGCGAGCGAGGGAAGGGCGATGTTGTCGCGCACGGAGAGGCCCGGTACCAGCGCGGCGGCGCGCTCGCCCGGGGCAAAGCCGATGCCGGCGCGCACGGCGTCGCGGGGGTGCCGCCGCACGGCCACGCGACCGCGCACCGCGCCGCGCGCGGCGGCGGGGCCGCAGCCGAAGAGGAACCGGAGCGCCTGGCTCGTGCCGCTGCCGAGCAGCCCGGCGAGGCCGACGACCTCGCGGCTGTGCAGGCGGAGGCCCTCGGGGTCGCCGGGCAGGGGTCCCGCGAGCAGCGCGTCCCCGCGCTCGCCGGCGGCCATAGCGCCGCCGTGAGCGAGCGCGCCGCCGGTCATCAGCTCGATGAGGCGCGGCACGCCGAGCTCGCCGCGGGCGAGCGTCGCCACCACGCGCCCGTCGCGCACCACCGTGCAGCGGTCCGCGATCGCCACGATCTCGTCGAGCCGGTGCGACACGTAGGCGATCGCCGTTCCCTGCGCCTTGAGCGTCGCGATGAGGCCGAACAGGCGCTCGACCTCCGCGTGCTCGAGCGCGGCGGTGGGCTCGTCGAGAATCAGCACCCGGGCCTGCCGCGACACCGCGCGCGCGATCGCGATCAGCTGCCGTTCGGCGTGGGACAGCGCCCCGGCCGGACGCTCGAGGTCGGGATGGAAGTCGAGCGCCGCGAGCGCATCGCGCGCCGATTCGAGCATCGCCCGGCGATCGATGATCGGTAGGCAACCGAACGCGCGCGCGCCGGGCAGGTGGCCGAGCATGACGTTCTCCGCGACGGAGAGCGCGGGCGCGATGTACAGCTCCTGCTGGATGACCGCGATGCCGCGCCGGTACGCGTCGCTCGGCCCCTTCAGGCGGACTGCCGCGCCGCCCATCCGCACCGCGCCGGCATCGGCCTGGTGCACGCCGCCGAGGATCTTCAGCAGCGTCGACTTGCCGGCGCCGTTTTCCCCGACCAGGCCGTGCACCTCGCCGGGCGCGAGGGCGAACGAAGCCTCGTCGAGCGCCCGCGTCGCGCCGAAGCGCTTGGAGACGCCCGCCGCCGCCAGGACGGGTTCGGTCATCGCGCGACGCGCGCGACCTTCATCCCCGGATCGAGGATCCGGCCCTGGTCGATGACCACGCGGCCGTCGAGCGCGACGGTGCAGTCGCGCATCGGCACGTCGTAGTGGCCCCGGGTGTCGCGCTTGCCCCCGCCCTGGGTGTTGGGCCCGGTCGAGAACAGGAAATTGCCCGGGAACGTGCGCGCGGCGGCGCGATGGCGCTCGGGCTCGTCGCCGTTCAGCGCGATGCCGTACCACAGCGCCTGCGGGTTGAGGCCCCAGCCGAGGTGCGACACTGCGTACGGGTCGCGATCCTTGTCGCCCTTCTTGCCGTCCTCTAGCCAGTCCCGCATCAGCTTGGCGTCGAGCCCGCCGTCGATCCGGGTGACGTGCCCGTCGCGGATCTCGAGTGTGACCGGGTCGACCACGTAGCGGCAGTACGGCAGGATCACGATGTCGCCGGGCTGGAACACGACCGTGCCGTTCGCGCTGCCCTCGTTCGGGAAAGTGTGGATGTGCCCGCCGCCCCAGTGGTCGAAGTGGCCGCGCTCGTCGGCGTAGCCCCATTGCGTCATGACCGGATATTCGCCGCACTCGTAGGCGAGGTCGGTGCCCGCAGCGCTCGTCACGCGCACCTTCCTCGCCTTCCGGTACAGGCCGTCCGCGTGCTTGCACGCCTCCTTCAGCCCCGGCGGCGACATGAGCTGCTCGAGATCGTCCGGCGCGTCGATGATCATCAGCACCCGGGTGCCGCCGTCGGTGACCTGCTTGAGCCATTTGGTGAAGAGCGGGACGTGAAAGATCACCAGCAGGTCCGCGGCCGACACCGCCTCGAGCGTGCCCTTGCACTTGCCGATCGTCGGCACCCCGACCCTGGTCCACGACGGGATCGAGTTCACGCACAGCTCGTAGACGTCGGCGCCGAGATCGTCGGCCGCAGCGAATGCCGCCTGGACGTACTCGCGCCGCGTGCCGAGGTCGCTCACCACGGCGATCGTCTCGCCCGGCTTGACCTTGCAGAGCTCGAACTGCCTGCGGTAGAGCAGCGCGAGCTTGGCCGGGTTGACCTCCTGGACGCGGAGCGCGGCTTGCGTGTGCATGGGAGCCTCCGGGACGACTGCGCTATTCTAGGCGAGGTCCCCCAGCCGGAGGCTGCCATGCCCGCCGAGATCACCATCTACAACCCCGACAGCCTGGGCAAGCCCCTGGGGCAGTACTCGCAGATCACGCGGGTGAAGAGCCCGTCCGAGTGGCTGTTCATCGCCGGCCAGCTCGCCACCGACCAGGCCGGCAACGTCGTCGGCGCCGAGAGTTTCGACGCGCAGTGCGCGCAGGTCTTCAAGAACATCGGCGCGGCGCTCGCTTCGGCCGGAGCCGGCTGGAGGAACGTCGTGCAGTTCACGACCTACCTCGTGCACTCGCAGGACATCCCGAAGTTCATGGCCTACCGCAAGCGCGAGTTCCCGATCCTCTTCCCCGACGGGAAGTACCCGCCGAACGCGCTGCTGATGATCGACCGGCTGGTGGGCGAGCCGTTCCTGGTCGAGGTGCAGGCGGTCGCCGCGCTGTAGCGCGAGGGGGGACTGGGAAGGAGGGGACGCATGGCCGAGCTGAACCGCCTGTCCGCAACGGCGCTCGCCGCCCGGCTCCAGGCGCGTCAGGTGCGCGCAATCGAGGTGGTCGACGACTGCCTGGCGCGCATCGCCGCGCGGGACCCCGCGATCCACGCGTGGGCGTTCCTCGAGCCGGAGCGCGCCCGCGGGCAGGCCCATGTCCTCGACGCGGGGCCGATCCGCGGGCCGCTGCACGGATTGCCCGTCGGCGTGAAGGACATCTTCGACACCGCCGACATGCCCACCGCCTACGGCTCGCCGATCTACACCTGGCACCGCCCGGCGTGGGACGCCGCGTGCGTCGCCGCCGCCCGGGCGGCGGGCGCGGTAATGCTCGGCAAGACCGTGACCACCGAGTTCGCGGCGTACAACCCGGCCGGCACCGTCAATCCGCGCGATTTCGCGCACACGCCGGGCGGCTCCTCGAGCGGGTCGGCGGCCGCGGTCGCCGACGAGATGGTCCCGCTCGCGTTCGGCTCGCAGACGGTCGGCTCGATCATCCGCCCGGCGAGCTTCTGCGGCGTGGTCGGCTACAAGCCGAGCTTCGGCACGCTGAGCCGCGCCGGCGTGAAGCCGCTCGCCGAGAGCCTCGACACCGTCGGCGCCATCGCCCGCACGGTCGAGGACGCGGCCCTGCTCGTTGGCGCGCTCACCGGGCGCGCCGAGCTGCTGTCGCTGCCCCAGGCGGCGAAGCTGCGCGTCGGCCTGTGCCGCACGCACGACTGGAACCAGACGCGGCCCGAGGTGGGCGAGGCGATGGACGCCGCGGCCCGCGCACTCTCCGCCGCCGGCGCGCGCGTGAGCCGGGTCGAGCTGCCGCCGGACTTCGGCGCACTCGGCGACGCGCACGGCGACATCCTCGGGTACGAGATCACGCGCAACCTCGCGCACGAGTTCGCCGTCCACGGTGCGCGGCTCAGCACGCGGTTGCGGGAGCTGCTGGAGGCGAGCCGCCAGGTGACGCCGGAGCGCTATGACCGCGCGCGCGTCCTCGCCCGCGCCTGCCGGATGGCGTTCTCGAGCGCGATCGACGAGTGCCATGTGCTGCTCGCCCCGAGCACGACCGGCGAGGCGCCCGAGGGCCTGGACTCCACGGGCAACCCGGTGATGAACCGCGTCTGGACGCTGCTGCACGTGCCGTGCGTCACGATCCCGGTCGCGCGCGGTCCGAGCGGCTTGCCGGTGGGGCTGCAGGTGATCGGCCGCTTCGCGGACGACGCGCGCACGCTTGCCGCGGCGCGCTGGGTCCACGAGCGGATGGCGAGCTAACCCAACCGCGCGACGACCGCCCGCGCGAACTCCGTCGTCGAGGCGGTGCCGCCCAGATCCCGGGTGCGGATGCCGTCCGCGACGAGCGTCCGGTCGATGGCCGCCCGCAGGCGCTCGGCCGCCTCGAGCCGGCCCACGTGCTCCAGCATCATCGCGGCGGCGAGCAGGAGCGCGACCGGGTTCGCGATTCCCTTGCCCGCGATGTCGGGCGCCGAGCCGTGCACGGCCTCGAAGATCGCCGCCCCCTCGCCGATGTTCGCGCCGGGAGCGAGCCCGAGCCCGCCGACCAGTCCCGCGCACTCGTCCGACAGGATGTCGCCGAACAGATTGGTGGTCACGATCACGTCGAACTGCCAGGGGTTGAGCACGAGCTGCATCGCGCAGGCATCCACGATCCGGTCGTCGGCCTGGACCTCGTCCGCGTACTTCTTCGCCACTTCGCGCGCGGTGTCGAGAAAGATCCCGGTGAGCGCCTTGAGGACGTTCGCCTTGTGGACGATCGTGACTTTCTTGCGGCCGTTCCTGACCGCGTACTGGAACGCGAACTCGGCGATCCGGCGGCAGCCGGCTCGGGTGTTCACCCCCGAGGAGATGGCGACCGCCTGCGGGTCGCCCTCGATCGGGATGTAGTGCTCGAAGGCGACGTACAGGCCTTCGAGGTTCTCCCGCACCACGACGAGGTCGATGTTGTCGTAGCGCCCGCCGGGGACGAGCGTGCGGACCGGACGGACGTTGGCGTAGAGCCCGAACTCCTCGCGCAGCCGCACGTTCACCGACCGGAACCCGCCGCCGACCGGCGTCGCGAGCGGGCCCTTGAGCGCGAGCCGGGTGCGGCGGATGCTGTCGAGGAGGCTCTCCGGCAGCGGGTCGCCGGCGTGCTTGATCGCCGCCATGCCGCCTTGCTGCGTCTCCCACGCGAACGGCGCGCCGAGCGCGTCGAGGACGGCGACGACCGCGGCCACGATCTCCGGGCCGATCCCGTCGCCGGGGACGAGCGTCGCGGGGATCCGATCCTGCGGGTTCACGGCGGCCATCGCCAGCGCGCTCGCCTACTTCGCTTCCGCGCCGAGCCCGAGGAGCCTGATCGCGTTCTCCTTCAGGATCAGCGGACGGACCTCGGGCTTGAAGGCCGCGGCTTCGAAATCCTTCAGCCAGCGGTCGGGCGTGATCAGCGGGAAATCGGAGCCGAACAGCATCCGCTCCTTGAGCAGCGTGTTCGCGTACTGCACCAGCTGCGGCGAGAAGTACTTCGGCGACCAGCCGGAGAGATCGATGTACACGTTCGGCTTGTGCAGGCAGATCGACAGCGCCTCGTCCTGCCAGGGCCAGGATGGGTGCGCGATGATGATCGGCATGTCGGGGAAGTCGACCGCGACGTCATCGAGGTAGGTCGGATTGGCATACTTCAGCCGCAGGCCGCCGCCGCCGCGCATCCCGGTGCCGATGCCCGAGTGGCCGCTGTGGAAGATCGCCGGAAGCTTCGCCGCGGCGATCACCTCGTAGAGCGCGTAGGCCTTCCGGTCGTTCGGGAAGAACCCCTGCACCGTGGGATGGAACTTGAAGCCCTTGACGCCGTGCTCCTCGATCAGGCGGCGCGCCTCGCGCGCGCCCAGCTTGCCCTTGGCGGGATCGATGCTCGCGAACGCGATCATGATGTCGCTGTTCTCGGCCGCCGCCGCGGCGACCTCCTCGTTCGGGATCCGCCGGCGCCCCATCTCGGCCTCGGCGTCGACCGTGAACATGACGAGCCCGATCCGGCGCTCGCGGTAGTGGGCGATCGTCTCGGGAATGGTGGGCCGGCGCCCGCCCTTGAGCGCGGTCCGGAAGTACTTGTCCGCCGCCTCGTCGTACTCCTTGCCGAAGAGGTCGGGCGGCTGGCAGCACGACACCTCGGCATGGGTGTGGGTGTCGATCGCGATGAGCTGGTCGACGTTCATCGCTCCCGCCGCACCTTGCCCGCCTTCTTCTCGAGGAAGTCCTTCACCCGTGCCTTCGCCTCGGGCTCGCTCTGGGCGATCCCCGCGGTCAGCGCTTCCATGAAGAGCCCCGCGTCCTGGCCGAGCTCGGCGATCCGGGGTAGCGCGTGCATGATCGAGAAGTTCGTGAACGGGGCATTCCCGGCCATCCGCTGCGCCAGCTCGGCGGCCTTGGCGAGCCCTTCGCCCGGCGGCACCAGATAGGTGGAGAGGCCCACCGCCTGGCCCTCTTCGGCGGAGTAGCTGCGGCCGGTGAGCATCAGGTCGGTCATGCGGTGGACGCCGATGATCCGCGGGACGCGGACCGACGCGCCGCCGCCCACGTAGATGCCGCGCTGGGCCTCGGGCATCGCGTAGAACGTCGAGGGCTCGGCCACGCGCACGTGCGCCGCGCAGGCGAGCTCCAGGCCGCCGCCGACCACGGCGCCGTGCAGCGCGGCGACGATCGGGACCTTGCCGAACTGCATGCAGTCGAACGCCCGATGCCACGTCCGGGAGTGGTGGACGCCCTCGGCGGCCGAGCGCGACGCGAGCTCGCTCAGATCCAGGCCGGCGCAGAAGTGGTCGCCCGCGCCCGTGAGCACGACCGCGCGGATGCCCTCCGGCGGGGCGGCGAAGAACGCCCCGAGCGCCGCGACCGTGGGATCGTCCAGCGCGTTGCGCTTCGCGGCGCGGTTCAGCGTCAGGACGCCGACCTCGCCGCGGCGCTCGAAGCGCAGCGTCGCGGCGGCGGACTCGGTCGCTCGGGACGGCAAGAAGACCTCCTGCGGTGCAACAGGGGTCCGAATATAGCAGCGCGAGGGCGGAGGCTTACCCGAACCGCTCGCGCGCGAGCCGTGCGCCCGCCCCGAGCGCGGCGAGCTTGCGCAATGCCACCGCCCGGTCCATCGGCGCCATGCCGCAGTTCGTGCACGGCTGGATGCGTTCCTTCGGCACGTGCTTCATCGCCTCGGCGATGACCGCGACCACCTCTTCCGGTGTCTCCACCTTGTCGGTCGCGACGTCGATGACGCCGACGAGCACGTCCTTGCCCTCGAGCAGCCGCAGCAGGCTCGCCGGCACGTGGGAGTTCGCGCACTCGACCGAGACCTGGTCGATGCGGCTCTGCGCGAGCGCGGGAAAGATCGCCTCGTATTGCCGCCACTCGCTCCCCAGCGTCTGCTTCCAGTCGACGTTCGCCTTGATGCCGTAGCCGTAGCAGATGTGCACCGCGGTCTTGCACTTCAGCCCGTCGATCGCGCGATGCAGCGCGTCGATGCCCCAGCGCTTCACGTCGTCCATGTAGACGTTGAACGCCGGCTCGTCGAACTGGATCGCATCGACGCCGTCCGCTGCGAGCGCCCGCGCCTCCTGGTTGAGGCAGTCGGCGAACGCCATGGCCATCTTGACCCGGTCGCCGTAGTGCGAGTCGGCGATCGTGTCGACGATCGTCATCGGGCCAGGGAGCGTGAACTTCAGCTTCCGCTCGGTGTGCGCCCGGGCGAAGCGCGCTTCGGTCTCGTGCACCCGGCCCTTCAACCGCAGCGGCGCGACCACGGTCGGCACGAGCGCCTTGTAGCGGTTGTTCCGGATGCCGAGCTCGACCTTGAGCGCGAAGTCGATCCCGTCGACCGCCTCGAGGAAGCCGTGGACGAAGTGCTGGCGCGACTGCTCGCCCTCGCTCACGATGTCGATGCCCGCGTCCTCCTGCGCCTTGATCCACAGGAGCGTCGCGTCGCGCTTGCCTTCCGCGAGCGCGTCGCCCTCGAGCTTCCAGCGCGGCCAGAGCTTGTGCGTCTCGGCGAGCCAGCCGGGCTTCGGCAGGCTGCCGGCGATGGTGGTCGGGAACAGCATCACACCCACGCCTGGAGGACGTACTCGTACGGCGCCTGCGAATTCATCATGTCCACGCGCTGGAGCTTGATCCTGAACCCGTCTTTTGTCCGCTTCAGGTGATGGCGGTAGGCGCCGGCGAAGTGCCGCAACTCGTCGCGCCGGAGCTCGACCATGTGGAAGCGCGACCGCACGTGCACGTCGCCCGACCTCGGGTCGACCTTCTCGACGACGACGTTCGACACGACGTGGTTCGTGCCCCACTCGGGCGCCTGGGACCACGCGTGCGGGTGCGTGACCCGCTTCATGCGCACCGTCATCAGGTCGCGGTCCTCCGCGAAGATCGCCGGCATGCCGTCCCAGGTCGTGTAATGGGGCGCCGGCGGCATCCAGTACATGCCGTCGGGAGTGAAGAGCTCGATGAACGCCTGCCAGCGCTTCTCGTCGAGCGCCTCCGCCTGCCGGTAGAGGAGCTGCTCGACCTCACGTTGGAGGTCGTGGCCGGCGCCGTTCGGCTTCTTGACTGCCGGCGCGGCCGGCTTGCTTGCGGCCGCGCGCTTCGCCTTCCTCGCCGCCATGGTCAGCTCCCCCCGGTCATGTACTCGAGCCACGCGCGGAACTGCGCGCGCATCGGCATCTCGCTGCAGCCGCTCGAGGACTTCATGACGCCCCCCTCGATCTTGTCCCGGCCGTAGTCCCGGTGGAAGCTCACCCAGTCGCCGCCGCGCGAGGCGAGCCCCCATTGGCCCTTCTGCCAGTTTTCGAGGTCGTCGGCGTTCACCAGCGTCGCCGGCGAGTTGACGAGGTTGTAGTACCAGAGCGAGCGCCGGTAGATCGGCTCGGGGACGCCCTTCAGGCGGAAATGCCAGATCTCGGAGAGCGTGCGGTCGGGCGCGAGCGGCCGGATCGCGCGCAGCTGCTGCAGCGGCGACTGCACCGAAAGACACGGGTAGACGAGCGTGTGGTGGATGTTGCGTGACAGGTATTCGTCCTTCTTCTGCTCGCCGTAGGCCTTGGCGAGGACGCGCTCGTATTCGAGGGTGTCGGGATCCTGCGGCCGCAGGCCCATGTAGCCGCCGAGGATCGTGTGGCCGTACGGGTAGCCGAAGGTCTCCAGGCTGTCCCACTTCTCGAACGGGATCACGAACGCCGACAGCATGTGGTAGTGGAGCGGCTTCTCGCCGGTGCGGCGCTGGATCTGGAACTCGACGTCGGCCGCGGCGCGGCCGGTCGACTCGTGGGTCACGGAAGGGTGCACCGCGTCGAGCTGGTTCTCCATGAAGAACTTCCAGTTCGAGCGCTGGATCACGCGGTAACAGTTCATCACCACCTCGACCTCGCCCTCGGGCGAGCGGTCGCAGATGTCGTCGAAGGCGATCTTGGCCGGCCCCAGCCAATCGACGAGCGAGGGTCCGCTCTCGGCGAGGCTCGCGAACACGAAGCCGCGGTACGACTCGACGCGCGGGGCGCGCTGCATGTTGCAGTCGTAGCCGCCGAAGGTCGTGCCCTCGTAGCCGCGCGCGAGCGGGACCGACTCGATGGTGCCGTCGTAGTGGTAGCGCCAGGAGTGGTAGGAGCAGGTGAGCGCCTCGCCGGCGTTGCCGTAGCGCGCGCCGAAGATCTGCGTGCCGCGGTGCGGGCAGCGGTTGTAGAGCACGTGGATCTTCCCGCCGTGCCCGCGGATCATCGCCAGCGGCTGGCGGCCGACCTGGAACGTCCAGAAGTCGCCGGGCTTCTTCACCTGCGACTCGTGGCCGGCGTAGATCCAGCACTTCTCGAAGATGTTCGCGAGCTCGAGCTCGAAGATGTCCGGGTCGGTGTAGCAGAGCCGGTGGACGCGGTCGGGCTCGACCAGCGCCTTGAGGTTGGGGATGCGCTCGTGCAGCACGTCTGCCTCCAGGATCGGGATTGCCGGGTGCGGGGACCTCTCGGGACTCCGGAACATAGCGCCCCGCGCCGGCGGGATCAAGTCCGCACCGCGCGTGTACGATCACGGGCCGTGACCACCCGCAGATCGATGGCCGCGATGCAGGCCCGTCTCCCCTGGATCCTCCCGGTCATCATCGTTTCCCAGTTCGCCGGCACCGCGCTGTGGTTCGCGGGCAACGCCGTGCTCGGCGACTTGCAGCGGCAATGGGGCCTTGCGGCCGAAGCTCTGGGCTACGTGACGTCGGCGGTGCAGCTCGGCTTCATCGCCGGGACGCTGGTCTTCGCGTTTTTCGCGGTGTCCGACCGGCGGTCGCCGCGGATCGTGTTCTTCGTCTGCTCGATGCTCGGCGCGCTGTCCAACCTCGGGATCTACGCGCTTGCGGAAGGCTTCTGGTCGCTCCTCGCGCTCCGGTTCGCCACCGGCTTCTTTCTCGCGGGCATCTACCCGGTCGGCATGAAGATCGCCTCCGGCTGGTACCGGAGCGATCTCGGGAATGCGCTCGGCTTCCTCGTCGGGGCGCTGGTCGTCGGCACGGCCTTTCCGCACCTGCTGAAGGGGCTCGGGCAGGCCGTGCCCTGGGAGGCGGTCCTGCTCGCGGTCTCCGCGGTCGCGGCGTTCGGCGGCCTGCTGATGCTGGCGCTGGTCCCCGATGGACCCTATCTGGCGAAGGGGACGAAGTTCGATCCGAAGGCCCTCGCGGTGATCTTTCGCTCCCGCCTCTTTCGCGCGTCCGCGTTCGGCTATTTCGGCCACATGTGGGAGCTCTACGCATTCTGGGCGTTCGTGCCGCTGGTCCTCGCCGCGCATGCCGCCGCGAGCGCCCAGAGCCTAAACATCCCGCTGTGGTCGTTCGCCGTCATCGCCGCCGGCTTCGTCGGCTGCGCCGGTGGCGGGCTCGCCTCGCTCCGCTCGGGCAGCGCGCGCGTCGCGTTCGCGCAGCTCGCGTCCTCCGGTGTCTGCTGCGCGGTCTCGCCGCTCCTGTTCTACGCCCCGACGCCGGTGTTTCTCGCGTTCCTGCTGTTCTGGGGGGTGGTGGTGGTCGGCGACTCGCCCCAGTTCTCCGCGCTGAATGCGCAGAATGCCCCGCGCGAGCTGGTCGGCTCGGCACTCACGATCGCCAACTGCATCGGCTTCGCGATCACGATCGTCAGCATCCAGCTCGTGAACGCCCTGGCGAGCGTCACCGGCCCGGCGTACCTCCTGCTGGTGCTGACGCCCGGGCCGATCCTGGGCCTGATCGCGCTGACGCCGCTCCTGCGAACGGCGCGGGCCTATGGGACGCCCTGAGCGGCGCGCGCCGGTCAGAGCCCGAGCAAGCGCCGCGCGTTGCCCTCCAGAACGAGGGCCTTCTCCTCGGCCGTGAACCCCGGGTGGTCGGTCACGATCTCCACCGGCCGCTCGAGCGCGATCGGGAAGCAGTAGTCGCTGCCCATCATCACGCGGTCCGCGCCGACCAGCGTCTTCAGGTAGTCGAGCGCCGGCCCGTGGTAGCTGATGGTGTCGTAGTAGAAGCGCCGCAGATACTCGAGCGGGGACGTCTTGTGGTGCGCGAGCTCCGGACGCTTCTCCCAGCCGCGGTTGAGCCGACCGACGAGGTAGGGGAACGCGCCGCCGGCGTGCGGCAGGCAGACCGTGAGCCTCGGGAACCGGTCGAGGACGCCGCCGAAGATGAGGTGCGCGGCCGCGATCGCGGTCTCGAACGGGTTGCCGAGCAAATTCTGCAGGTAGTGCGCCTTTAGCCGCTCGGGTGCGATGACCGTGTTCGGATGCAGGAACACCGGCAGGCCCGCGGCCTCGATCGCCTCGTAGACGGGAAAGAACATCGGATCCGAGAGCTCGCGGCCGGCGATTGCGGTCGCCATGTACACGCCGCGCGTGCCCGGGAGCCGGCGCGCGCGCTCGAGCTCCTTGACCGCCGCCTCGGGGTAGTTCATCGGCAGCATCGCGAGCGACACCAGCCGGTCGGGATGGCGCTGGTGCGCCGCCGCGGCCGCGTCGTTGTAGGCCGCGGAGAGCTTCTGGGCGAGCGCGGCGTCCGCCCAGTACACCATCGGCAGCGAGAGGGACATGGCGTGCAGCGCGACGCCCTGCTCATCCATCGACTCGATCCGGGCAGCGACGTTCGTGAAGCGCGGATTGAGCGGGCCGGCCTGGACGGGTCCCGCCTTCAGCACCGGCTTCCCTTCGACCTCGCCGACCTCGCCGCCGCAGCGCGGTCCCTCGGCCTTCCAGATCGCGATGAGCTCGGCCGGATAGAAATGGGCGTGGATGTCGATCGGGCGCATGGGGCGCGACTGTACCAGAGGCGAATCCGTCAGCCGCCGTGTCCCCCGCCCGGCTTCAAGCCGCACAGGTGCGAGGACGAAGGGGAATCCGGAGACCGCTGAGAGGCCGGTCAGCCCTGGCGTGCCGCAGGCTGGCCGTGAAGCAGCTCGCGGTGGTGGGCCATAAGCGCATCGAGGACGGCCTTGCGGCCTTCCGGATCGAGCATCACGGCATCCATCCCGAGGGTGATCTTCTTGAGCAGGGGCGGCAGCAACGTCACCAGCCGCGCTCGCTCGCCGGCTTCGAGCCTCGGGCGTAGACTCCAGACGAGCTCCCGCAGCGTTCCGACCGCCTCCTGCCAGGACGCGCCTTCGGCGCCGCCGCCCGCATGCGCGCGAGCGAGCACGCCGTGCCAGCTCTGCCGCACGAAGATCTCGACGACCGGCGGCAGGCTCGCCCCCGCGAGCTCGGACTCGACTGCGCGCGCCGCCGCCGCTTCGGCGTCGGGGGACGCGGACGCTCCGGCACCTCCGGCCGCGGGGGGTGCCGGCGCTCGCGAAGCGGTTGCGGGACTCGCGGGCGCGGTCCCAGCCCCCGGCGCGGATCGCGACACCGCCGGCGCCACACCCAGCCCGCCAAGCGCCTTGTTCACCGCGCGGTAAACGTCGAGGACCGGCTGCGCAAGACGCTGCTCCACCTCCTGGCGGACGGCGCGCAGCACCCGGCCCTCGATCTTCACGGCCGCGAAGCCGGCGAACACGGCGCGGGCGATCGTGAGCGGGCCGAGCGGGTTGTCGCCGTCGTTGATCGCGGGGTGCCGGAAGAGCGTGGCGAAGCGCGCCGAGAGCTCGCCGAGCTCCGCGCCGGCGTGCTCCTTCAGGCGGGAGCTGAGCCGGCCGATCGCCGCCTCGTTCTCGAGCACGTTGGTCTTGAGCGCCTGCAGCTCGCCGCGGTCGAGGTCCCGCGCGAGCATCCCCGTCCCCTGCAGCGCGCGTACGCGCTCCTCGAACCGCGCGGCGAACTCCGTTCGGAACGCGGGAAGGAACAGCTCGCGCTCGTGGTGCAGGCGCTGCGCCGCGAGCAGATACTGCTCCCGCTCCTCCCGGTCGCGGCTCTGCTGGCCGGTGTCGCTCAGCTTGGGGGCCAGGGCGTCGAGCAGCTGCTGGAGCTCGCCGCCCAAGTGCTTCTCCGCCGCGGCGCGGCACTGGATGAGGACAGACCCCCGGTCGAGGGTGGCGGCGGCCGACACGAAATAGTCCTCTGGCTCGATGCTCTCAAAGCCCTTCGCGCTGCGCCGCGGCATCCGGGCGGGCGGGGGCTTCAGACAGTGTACGCACGCGGACGATCGGGACGGAAGGCACCATGCCGCATCGACCGGGTGGCGATGTGGCGCATTCACGCTTCGACGCCGCGCGCTCGCGGTGTCAGCGAGAATCCTTCACGTTGAGTCGGGTTTGCGACGCCGCGGGCGGGCCGGCGCAGCGCGTCAGTTTCGGGGCTTGCGATAGAGCGTCACCAGCGCGGCCGGATCGTCCTCGCCCCGGCCCTGGGCGGCGAGCACGCGGAAGAGCTCGCGCGCGAGCCCGGCCATCGGCAGCGGCGTGCCGGTCGAGCGCGCGAGATCGGCCGCGGTGTCGAGGTCCTTGAGGAACAGGTTCGCGGCGCCGATCGGCTCGGCGTAGCCGCTCACCATCCGCGGCACCCAGATCCGCAGCGGCATCGAATCGGCGAAACCGCCCGCGAACGCCTCCGGGAGCCGGGTCGCGTCGACGCCCGCGCTCTGGGCGAGCAGCACGGCTTCCGCGATCACCGCGAGCGCGCTGCCGACGATCACCTGGTTGCAGAGCTTGGTCGTCTGCCCGGCGCCGGCCGGCCCCATGTGGGTGATGTTGCGGGCGTACGCCGCGAGCGCGGGCCGCACCCGGTCCACGGCCTCCGGATGCCCGCCGCACATGATGGCGAGCGTCCCGTCCTGCGCGCCCTTCACGCCCCCGGAGACCGGGGCGTCGACCCACTGCATGCTGCTCCGGCTCGCGAGCCGCTCGGCGAACGTGCGCGTCGCGTCGGGTCGGATCGAGGAGTGGTCGACGAGCACCTTGCCGCGGCCTTCGGCTTCGGCGACGCCGTCGGGGCCGAACGCGACCTCCTCGACCGCGCGCGTGTCGAGCAGGCCGAGCATCACGATGTCCGCGGCCTTCGCGGCATCGCGCGGCGTCGCCGACTCGATCGCGCCCCGCTCGAGCGCGGGCGCGAGCTTGCCGCGGCTGCGATTCCATACGTGGACGCGGTACCCGCTCTGCAGCAGGCGCAGCGTCATCGGCAGCCCCATCAGGCCGAGGCCGAGGAAGGCGAGGATCGGTTTCTCAGTTGCCACGTTCGAGCTCCTTCAGCGCGCTTTCCGGGCGTTGCACCGCTATTCGTACGGCCAGTCGACCGCTCCCGAATGGGTGGGGTCGAGAAACCTCCCCGGCGCTGCGCGCGGGCCGACCGGGCTACGCGGCCTGCCGCTCGGCCTCGGCCACCGCCTGGATGCGGGCCCGCTCCGCCCGCGACTCGCGAATCGCGTGGTCAAGCGCCTCGTCGGCGAGCTGGGTCATGGCGGCGGCGGCGTCCTTCAGGTCCGCGTGCTCCACGGCGCGCGAGATGACCTCGGCCTTGGTCGCGCCCTGCTTCTGGCCGAGGAACGGCTTGAAGAGGAGGTAGAGCACGTCCCGGGCCGGCATGTGGCGGAAGAAGCGGTAGAGCAGCTTCAGCGCCTGGCGAGTGTGGCGCGTCAGCTTGTAGATGATGAGCTTGCGCATCTCCTCGCTGCGGATCCGGTGGATCACCTCGCCGGGGAGGCACGTGGGATCGATCGAGGAGCACTTGAAGTACTTGTACCAGTCGGTCGCGTCGTTCACCAGCCCGCGCCGGACGTACTCCTGCCAGAGCGGCGTCCCGCGGTAGACGCAGAGACGGTTGAAGCCGAAGGTGTCGATCCTGAGCTTCGACGCGAACTTGAAGCTCTGACGCATGTCCGCCTCGGTCTCGTCGGGGCTGCCGACCACGAAGAACCCGTGGACGATCTCGATCCCGGCGTCCTTCGCCTTGTTGACCGCGGTCTCGATCTCCGCGAGGGTCTGCTCCTTCTTGAGCCGGTCCAGGATCTTCTGGCTGCCGCTCTCGATGCCGAACATCAGCGTGCGGCAGTGGGCCTTCGCCATCGCCGGGAAGAGCTCCATGCAGGTGGAGTCCACGCGCCCCTCGCAGCCCCACTGGATGTCGATGCCGTTGTCGTTGATGCCCTTGCAGATCGCCTGGATCCGCTTCGGCTGGAGCAGGAAGTGGTCGTCGACGAAGTACACCGCCCCGTAGCCGTCGGCCTGGAGCTGCTTGAACTCGGCGATGACGTGCTCCGGGCTGCGCGAGCGCCACTTGCCCTCGTTGAAGATCGGGATGTCGCAGAAGACGCACGGCCAGGGGCAGCCGCGCGAGGTCTGCATCGTGGTGAAGCGCTCGAGGGACAGCACCGCCGGCACGTCGAGCGGCATCGACTCCACGAAGTCGAGCGTCAGGCTCTCGCGATCCGGGAACGGCCACTGGTCGAGGTTGCGCTCGAGCGTGCGGTTGGCGTTGTGCCGCAGCCGCCCGCCCTGCTCCTGCCAGGTGACGCCCGCCACGGTGTCGGGGTCGTCGAGCCGCTCGACGAGGTCGAGGATGAGCTGCTCGCCGTCCCCCCGGCACACGAAGTCGATCTCGGGGACCTGCAGCTTGACGAGCTGCGGGTTGAGCGACGCGAAGACGCCGCCGAAAGCGATCTTCACCTTCGGGTCGGCCGCGCGGATCTGGCGCGCCAGGATCTTGGCGTACGGATAGCTCGTCGTCGACAGAAAGCTCAGGCCAACGAGCGCCGGCCGCTGGCGCCGGATCTCCTCGACGATCACGTCGTTCGGCGTCTCGGGATTGGCCTGGTCGAACAGCGTGACTTCGTGGCCGGCGCGCTTGAGCACCGAGGACAGGGACATGATCCCGATGGGCGGGAAGCCCATGACGCGAAGGCGGCCATTCTTGGCTCGCCTGCGCTCCGGGATCGCGTAGAACTGCGGGTCCCGTACGTGCACCAGAAATATTCTCACTATGGACTTCCTCTCGGCAGGTGCCGCAGTCTACGCGAAAGGGCTGCGGGCCGCCGCCGCGCGCGAGGCTTTGCACCTAAAATGGCCGCGGCCAGCGCGCGACGCGCGGCAGGAGAGAAGCGAATGCGAGTAGACGTCATCGGCGGCGGCCCGGCCGGGCTGTACTTCGCCATCCTCATCAAGGCGAGCCACCCCGGCACCGCGGTCAACGTCGTCGAGCGGAACCGCCCCGACGACACGTTCGGCTTCGGCATCGTGCTCTCGGACGAGACGCTCGCGAACCTCCGGCGGGCCGACGAGACGAGCTATCGCGAGATCGCGGCGAACTTCGCCTACTGGGACGACATCTACACCCATTACCAGGGCCGGGTGCTGAAGTCGAGCGGGCACGGCTTCTCGGGCATCCGCCGGCTGACGCTGCTGCAGATCCTGCAGCGCCGTGCGGCCGATCTCGGCGTACGCGTCCGGTACCAGACCGAGGACCCGGGCGTCGCGGCGCACCCGGACGCCGACCTGGTCGTCGGCGCCGACGGCATCAACAGCCGGGTGCGCGAGACGCTCGCCGCGCGCTTCAAGCCCACGATCGAGACCCGGTCGAACCGCTTCGTCTGGCTCGGCGCGAAGACCACGCTGCCCGGCTTCACCTACAGCTTCCGCGAGAACGAGCACGGAATCTGGAATCTCCACGCCTACATGTACACGCAGGGCGAGTGCACGCTGGTGGTCGAGACCACCGACGCCGCGTTCCAGGCCTGCGGCCTCGGCGTGGAGGACGAGGCGGCCACCGCGGCCTACGTGGCGAAGCTCTTCGCCGCGGAGATCAACGGCGCGCCGGTGCTCACCAACCGCTCGTTCTGGCGGCAGTTCCCGGTGGTGCGCTGCGCCACCTGGCACCACGACAACGTCGTGCTCCTCGGCGACGCCGCGCATACCGCGCACTGGTCGATCGGCTCGGGAACGAAGCTCGCGCTCGAGGACGCGATCGCGCTCCACGGGGCGGTGACGCGCCACCCGGGAGATCCGCGGGCGGCGCTCGAGGCCTACGAGGGCGAGCGCCGCGCCGAGGCGGACCGGATCACGCATTCGGCGAACACCTCGCTCGTGTTCTTCGAGAACGTCCGCCGCTTCTGGCACATGGAGCCGATCCAGTTCAACTTCGCGCTGATGTCGCGCTCGAAGCAGGTCACCTACGAGAACCTGCGCAAGCGCGATGCGACGGTCGTCGAGGACGTCGACCGGTGGTGGGCCCGCCAGGTCGCGGAAGGCCAGCGCATCCGGCTGGCGGCCGACTTCGCCGCACCGCCGCCGATGTTCGCGCCGCTCACGCTGCGCGGGATGACGGTGATGAACCGCGTCGTGGTGTCGCCGATGTGCCAGTACTGCGCCGCGGACGGCACGCCGACCGACTGGCACTTCGTGCACTATGGCTCGCGCGCGGTCGGGGGCGCCGGCCTGATGTTCACGGAGATGACCTGCGTCGCGCCCGACGCGCGCATCTCGCCCGGCTGCACCGGCATGTACAAGCCCGAGCACCTGGCCGCGTGGCGGCGGATCGTGCAGTTCGTGCACGTCCACACCGACTGCCGGATCGCGCTGCAGATCGGCCATTCCGGCCGCAAGGGCTCCACGCAGCTCGGCTGGGAGGAGAGCGACCAGCCGCTCGCGAGCGGCAACTGGCCGATCGTGGCGCCCTCGCCGCTGCCGTACTACCCGGGGGTGTCGCAGGTGCCGCGCGAGATGACGCGCGCGGACATGGACCGGGTCCGCGACCAGCACGTCGCCGCCGCGAGGATGGGCATCGCATGCGGCTTCCACATGCTCGAGGTCCACATGGCGCACGGTTACCTGCTCGCGAGCTTTCTGTCGCCGATCACCAACCGGCGCCGGGACGCGTACGGGGGCGACCTCGGCAACCGGCTGCGGTTCCCGCTCGAGGTGTTCGACGCCTGCCGGCGGGCGTGGCCGGCGGACAAGCCGATGTCGGTGCGGATTTCGGCGACCGACTGGATCCCCGGCGGGAACACCACCGACGACGCGGTTGCGATTGCCCGCGCCTTCAAGGCGCTCGGCTGCGACCTGATCGACGTGTCGAGCGGCCAGACCGACCCCGCGTCGCGGCCGGTCTACGGCCGGATGTACCAGGCGACGTTCGCCGAGCAGATCCGGAACGAGGTCGGAATCGCGACCATGGCGGTCGGCGCAATCACGACCGCCGACCAGGTGAACACGCTCGTCGCGTCCGGGCGCGCCGACCTCTGCGCGCTCGCGCGCCCGCATCTCACCGACCCGTACTTCACGCTGCACGCGGCGGCCGAGTACCAGGCGCTCGGCTACGCCCTCCAGGGGGTCGCGTGGCCGAAGCAGTACTGGTCGGGCCGCGACCAGCTCTGCCTGCTCGAGCGCCGCGCGCGCGAGGAAGCCGAGCAGAAGCTCGCGCAGGTCAAGCCGGCGAAGCCCGACGTCGCCGCCCCGCAGAAGGCGGCGTGAGGCGGCCCGCCGGCTTGTCGCTTCGGCGACCGGCGTTCCGGCACGACACACACTAAAGAATAGTCGCGCGGCGCGGCCTCGCGTCGCTGTATCAGCGGCGACACATGTATCGACCCTGAAACAGGCGCCGCGCCCGCGGGCTCGTCCGGATCCGTCAGCGATTCAATGGAATGGCCGCATGCGTGGCCACGGCACGCTGTTTGCAGAGGCTTTGCCGGGGCCGTGGCATGGGGCCACGTCCGCGCGTGCCTACATCCATTGGAGAGCCATGATGCGCAAGACCCTAATCGCCTCGGCGGTGGCGGTCGCGTTCGGTACGATGTCCTCGGCGTTTGCCAATCCGGTGAACAACAACAGTTCGAGCTCGTCGAGATGACACCAGCGTTGCGATCCGGCCGAGACGGCGACGCGCCGGCGTCAGCGACGTACGGTGCGGGCCGATGTAAAGGTTTCCGTCATGGCCCGACACGGAGCGCTCGGCGCCGTCGGGCGGAGAGGTGAAGCGGGGGTTCTCAGGGGCGCGCGGCGGCGCGGCGCGCCCGGGCAGGCGGCCCTTCCCTCCTACTTGGACTTCGGAGGGGCAGCCCGCAAGCAGTTGGTCACGAACTGGCTGCGCTCGCGGCCCTTCAAGCCCTTGTCGGCCGCCTGCTTGCTGCAGGCGGCCGTCCGCTTCTCCTGCTCGGTCGCCTGCTGCTTCGGCTCGCCCTTCTTGTCCTGCGCGAACGCCGGGCCGGCGCACAGCGCTGCGGCAAGCGCGGCCGCGATCAGCTGCTTCATGGCCTGTCCTCCGTCTAGCCCCGCCCGACGAACGGCATCTTGGTCGCCATCACGGTGACGAACTGGACGTTCGCGTCGAGCGGCAGGCTCGCCATGTAGACCACCGTCTTCGCGACGTGCGCGACGTCCATCAGCGGCTCGACCTTGATCGAGCCGTCCGCCTGCGGCACGCCCTTCGCCATCCGCTCGGCCATCTCGGTCAGCGCGTTCCCGATGTCGATCTGGCCGCACGCGATGTCGTACTTCCTGCCGTCGAGCGAGGTCGACTTGGTGAGGCCGGTGATCGCGTGCTTGGTGGCGGTGTAGGGCGAGGAGTTGGGCCGCGGCGCGTGCGCCGAGATGGAGCCGTTGTTGATGATCCGGCCACCCCGGGGCGTCTGGCTCTTCATGATCCTGAACGCCTCCTGCGTGCACAGGAATGCGCCGGTGAGGTTGGCGTTCACCACCGACTGCCACTGCTCGAAGGCGAGCTCCTCGAGCGGGATCCCGGGCGCGTTCTGACCGGCGTTGTTGAAGACGAGGTCGACGCGGCCGAACTTCTCCTTGGTCTTGGCGAAGAGGCTGCGAACGGACGCCGGATCGCTCACGTCGGTGGGAACCGCCAGCGCGCGTGACGCCGCCGCGCCGGCATCCTTCACCGCCCGCTCCAGCGCGTCCGCCCGACGTCCTGCCAGCGCGACCGAATACCCTTCCTTCAGCAGCGCGAGCGCCGTCGCCTTGCCGATACCGGAGCCTGCGCCAGTCACGATCGCGACCTTGCCGTTCGAGCTCATCGTTCGTCCTCCTGGGGCCGGATGGGAATGAGAGGGGGAAGGATAGATCAGTCGCCCGGCGCGCGGCGCGCGAGCCCGCGCAGCGCGAGCATGCGGTCCGGGTAGTCGGTCATGATCCCGTCGACGGGCATCGCGATGAGCCGCTGCATGTCCTCCGGCTCGCTGACGGTCCAGACCTCGATCTTCAGGTTGAGCCGCCGGGCGGCGTGCACGAATCGCGGGGTGAGCACCTGGAGGCCGCCGAGCCGCTCCGGGATCTGGAGCACCTCGGCGCGGGGCTCGAAGAGCGGCTCGAGGAACAACATCGCGAGGCGGAAGAGCTGTCGCGTCTCGTCCGCGGTGGCCGCCGTCGCGACGCCCGGGCACGCGGCGCGGAATGCGTCCATGCCATCCTGCCCGAAGGCCGCCACCGCGACCCGCTGCTCCATGTGGTGCTCGCGAATGAGGTCGCAGAGTGGCCCGGAGAGGGATGCGCCGCGGGTCTTGATCTCCAGGTTCATGCGCGCGCCGGGCAGGGCGGTGAAGACCTCCCTCAGGCTGGGGACGGTGAGGCCCTGGCCACGCTGGGGGTGGGTCCTGCCGCCATCGGGGCTCCAGCGATGACCGGCATCGAGTTGCTTGAGCTGCGACAGCGTCAGCGCCGTGACCGCGCCGCTGCCATCGGTCGTTCGATTGACGGTCTCGTCGTGGAGGACCACTAAGACGCCATCTGCAGTCTGGCGAACGTCCATCTCCAGAACGTCGACGCCCAGATCCGCCGCCTTACGGAACGCGTAAAGCGTGTTCTCCGGCCAGAGACCCCAGCCGCCGCGGTGGGCGATCACCCGGGGCTCCGTCGTCGTGGCCCAGAAGGGATGCTGGGAGACGGGCTTCACCAGCGCGGCGAGGACCAGGTGAGCCGCGACCAGGCTCGCCGCCAGGATCGCGCCGATCTTCAGGAGGAGACGCATCATGGGCCCGGCGAGGCTCAGCCCGGCTTCACGCCCGCCGCCTTGATCACCTTGCCCCAACGGTCGGCCTCGCCGCGCATCAGGATGCGCAGCGCCTCCGGTGCGGTCCCGACGGGCTGGAAGTAGATCGCGATCATCCGCTGCCGCACCTCGTCGCTGCGGATGATCCGGACGAGCTCCTCCGACAGCCGGTCGACGATCGGCGGCGGGGTTCCCGCCGGTGCGACCGCGCCGATCCAGGCCGTGGACTCGAAGCCGGCGAGTGGCGGTCTCATTTTTGCTGTCCTCTAGGAGGGCCACGGCGTCCGGTCCGAGGTGGACGCCGTCGCGCCGCAATTGTGCCTGAAGCGACCCGGCGTCCAGCGGGTGCGGCGCGTTGCGACCCGGCTCGGTGACGTAGTTCATGGCCGACGCGAAGATGCCCCGTGCGCGCGGCGGCGGCGCGAGAGTGATCCCTTAGAATCGAGCCGGTGAACAGGGCCGTCGACACCTCGCTGACCGAACCGGTACGGGCGCTGCCGGGGCGCGTGCGTGCGTTCTGGAGCTGGCTCACCCGGAGCGCCGGACCGCGCGGCGCGCAGCCGATCTCGGCCGGCGACCTCAAGCTCGCGCGCGCGATCTTCCGTGACATCCTGGCGGGGATTGGCGGCGAGGCGTCGGCCCGCCAGCGCGTCGCGACGCTCGCCTCGCTCTACCGCAGCCTGAACGACGACGGCCGGCGGGAGCTGCTCGGCGTGCTCGCGGACGAGTTCGGTCCCGACGAGCTCGAGATCGACCGCGCGATCCGCGCCTATCTCGAAGCGCCGGCGCCGGCGCGGCGCGACGCCGAGTCGCAGCTCCGGCTCGCGCTCGGCAGCCCGCGCATCAGGATTCTCAAGCAGTTCAACCTCCTGCCCGACGGCGTGAAGCTCCTCGTCGACATGCGCGCCGACGTGCTGCGCTACGTCGGGGACCGCCACGCGCTGGGGGCGCTGGACGATGAGCTCCACTCGCTCCTCGGCAGCTGGTTCGACATCGGGAATCTCGAGCTCCGGCGGATCAGCTGGAACTCGCCGGCGATGCTGCTCGAGAAGCTGATCTCCTACGAGGCGGTGCACGAGATCCAGTCGTGGGCGGACCTGCGCAACCGCCTGGACTCGGACCGGCGCTGCTACGCGTTCTTCCACCCGCGCATGCCCGACGAGCCGCTGGTCTTCGTCGAGATCGCGCTGGTGAAGGACATGGCGGACAACATCCACTCGCTCCTCGATGAGTCGGCGCCGGCGTTCGATCCGCAGGCCGCGCAGGCCGCGGTCTTCTACTCGATCTCGACCTCGCAGACCGGCCTGCGCGGCGTGTCGTTCGGTGGATTCCTCATCAAGCGCGTCGTCGAGACGCTGTCGGCCGATTTCCCGCGGCTGCGGACGTTCGCGACGCTCTCGCCGGTCCCCGGGTTCCGGCAGTGGCTCGAGGCGCAGGCGCGGGCGAAGGACCCGGGGTTCTTCGGCCCGAAGGAGCGCGCGCGCCTGTGCGAGGAGGCCGGGGTGCGGGATCCGCACGAGGCGCTCGCGCAGCTGCTGCTGCGCGGCTTCGCCATCGAGGCGCAGCCGCCGGAGTCGCTCCGGCCGACCCTCACGCGCCTGTGCGCGCAGTACCTTGTCGAGGCGAAGCACGAGGACCGGCCGCTCGACTCGGTCGCGCGCTTCCATCTCGGCAACGGGGCGCGGCTGGAGCGGATCAACTGGCTCGCCGACACCTCACCGCGCGGCATCAAGCAGTCGGCGGGAATGATGGTGAACTATCTCTACAAGCCTGACGACATCGAGGACAACCACGAGGCTTACGCGCGCGAGGGTCGCGTGGTGATGAGCGACACGGTGAAGCGTCTGCTGCGCAAGCTGGCGTAGCCCCCCGTCGAAGGGGTGCGGCGCGCGCGGTGCCGGCTCCGCCTACGACACGATCCGCCAGGTCCCGTCGCCGGCGCGGCAGGCGCGGTCGGTTGCAGTCTCCTTGCGGCCGTTCACGGTGATGACGGTGGTGAACTCGCGGCAGCTCTGGCCGCTCTGCTTGAAGCCGCGAGTCGGCGTCACTGCATAGCTCATGCCGGTCTTCGCGTTCGACCAGGTCACCGGTTTGCCGTCGGCCGTGAGCTCGAGCGCATGGCCGACGCAGCCGCGATCGGCTTCGTCGAGATCGCGCCCGATCTTGGCGCCGATCACTGCCCCGAGGACGGAGCCGACGACGATCGCCACGGTGCGGCCGTCGCCCTCGCCGACCCGCGATCCGATCGCGCCGCCGACGACGCCACCGACCACCGCACCCACCGCCTCGCGGTTGCAGCGCCCGCCGATCACGCCGTAGTCCTTCTCCCATTTCCGGCCGGTGTAGCCGACGTAGTTCGGGTCATTCTTCTTGCGCCAGCCGTGCGCCGGTGCGTGATCCGGCGGGGCGCCGAACGCCTGCGGTGCTGCCACGGCGAGCGCGAGCGCGCCGACCCAGAACGCCTTGCGGAGCCGGGTGTGCGGAAGGTCAGGGTGCATGGTTGGTTCTCCCGGAGCGGTTCGATGGCGATCATTCGACCGCAGACCGATCCGGGTGACGAGCGCGTCATCGTGCGCGGCGGGGATTACTCCCGATCTGCCGACCGCTGTCGGCCGGTGGCGACAGCCGCCGCGCGAAATCCGTCACGCGCCGGTCGGCGGCCTCAGGGCCGCAGGCCCGCGGCCGCGGCCGCCTCCATCCGCAGCCTGAACCGCTGCAGCTTCCCGGTCTCGGTGCGCGGCAGCGACTCGCGGAACTCGATCGCGCGCGGGTACTTGTACGGCGCGATCGTCGCCTTCGCGTGGTCCTGCAGCGCCTTGACCATGGCCGCGTCGCCGTTGAAGCCCGGCTTCAGGACGACGTACGCCTTCACGATGGTCCCGCGCTCGGCGTCCGGCGCGCCGACCACGCCGCATTCGGCGACCGCCGCGTGGGTGAGCAGCGCCGACTCGACCTCCGGGCCGGCGATGTTGTAGCCGGCCGAGATGATCATGTCGTCGGTGCGCGCCTGGTAGAAGAAGTAGCCGTCGGCGTCCATCGAGTAGGCGTCGCCGGTGACGTTCCAGCCGTTCTGGACGTAGACCTTCTGGCGGTCGTCCGCGAGGTACTTGCAGCCGGTCGGGCCCTTGATCGCGAGCCGTCCGACGACGCCGGGCGGGCACACGCGCCCCGCGTCGTCGAGCACGGTCGCGCGGTACCCGGGGATGGCGTAGCCGGTCGCGCCGCGCCGGACGCGCTCCGGCGTGTGCGCGATGAACATGTGGATCAGCTCGGTCGAGCCGATGCCGTCGATGATCTCGATGCCGGTGGCCTGCTTGAAGAGCTGGCGCGTGGCGTCGGGCAGCGCCTCGCCCGCGGACACGCACTTCTTCAGGCTCGAGAGGTCGTAGCGACCCGCGAGCGGCGCCATCTGGCGGAGGAAGGTCGGCGCGGAGAAGCAGACGGTCGCGCGGAAGTCCTGGATCGTCTGCAGGAGCGAATCGGGCGTCGGCCGCTCGCTCAGGACGGTCGACGCCCCGTAGCGCGCCGGGAAGCACAGCATTCCGCCCAGCCCGAAGGTGAAGGCGATCGGCGGCGTCCCGCAGAAGACGTCGTCCGCCGTCGGCTTGAGGCAGGAGCGCGGAAAGCAGTCGCACATCGCGATCACGTCGCGGTGGAAGTGGATGCAGCCCTTCGGTTGGCCGGTGGTGCCGGAGGTGAAGGCGATCAGGGCCGGGTCGTCGAGCGCGGTGTCGACGTTCTTGAACGCCGCAGGTTTCGGCTCGAGAGCCGCCTCCAGCGACCCCGGCCCGCCGTCGTTGAAGTAGAGGACCTGCTTGAGCGACGGGGACTGGCCTCCCGCGAGCTCCAGGTCGTCCCGGAGCCGCACGTCGCACAGCGCTGCCCCGACCCTGGCCTTGTCGATGATCTGCGTGAGCTCCTTCGCGCGGAGCAGCGGCATGGTGGCCACCGCGATGCAACCCGCCTTCACCACGCCGAACCAGCACGCCGCCATCATCGGGTTGTTCGGCCCGCGGAGCAGCACCCGGTTGCCGGGCACGAGCTTCAGGTCCTGCACCAGCACGTGTGCGATCCGGTTGGCGCGGGCGAGGAGCTGCCGATACGTGCACGAGTACCGCTTTCCGTCGATCAGGGCATGCAGCATCGGACGGTCGCCGTGGCCCGCCGCAACCATCCGGTCGAGCAGCTCCGCCGCGCAGTTGAGCCGGTCGGGATACCGGAGCTCGGACAGCTCGAACAGGAACCCGGGCAGCTCGCCGGGCGGCGGCAGGTGGTCGCGCACGAAGGTGTCGACGTGAGCGGTGTAGGCCATGGGGCCCCGACTAGTCCTTTGCCTTCAGCGTCTCGCGGGCGATGACGAGCTTCTGCACCTCGGTCGCGCCCTCGTAGATGCGCAGCGCCCGGATCTCGCGGTAGAGCTTCTCGACGGGGTGGCCCGACACGACGCCCAGCCCCCCGAAGATCTGCACGGCGCGGTCGATGACGGCCTGGGCGGTCTCGGTCGCGACCATCTTGGCCATCGCAGCCTCGCGCGTCGTGCGCACGCCCTTCGCGTCGCGGAGCCAGGCCGCGCGGTACGTGAGCAGCGCCGACGAGTCGATCCCGGTCGCCATGTCGGCGATCGCCGCCTGCGTGAGCTGGAAGTCGGCGAGCGTCTCGCCGAACATGCGGCGCGAGCCGGCGCGGGCGATGGCCTCGTCGAGCGCCCGGCGGGCGAACCCGAGCGCCGCCGCGGCGACCGAGGCGCGGAAGATGTCGAGCGTCTGCATCGCGACCTTGAAACCCTCGCCCGGGGCTCCGAGCCGCTGCGACGCGGGAAAGCGGCAATCCCGGAACTCGATCCGCGCCAGCGGATGCGGCGCGATCACGGTGATGCGCTCGGCGATCGCGAGACCGGGCGCGTCCGCGTCGACCACGAACGCGCTGATCCCCTTCGCGCCCGGGGCGTCGGTCTCGCGCGCGAAGACGGTGTAGAAGTCGGCGATCCCGCCGTTCGAGATCCAGGTCTTCGCGCCGTCGAGGACGATCTCGCCCCGGGTTTCGCGCGCGCGGGTGGACATTGCCGCGACGTCGGAGCCGGCGTCCGGTTCGGAGAGCGCGAACGCCGCGATCGCCTCGCCCTGCGCGACGCGCGGCAGGTAGTGCTCCCTGAGCGCGCTGGACCCGTACAGCGAGATCGCGCCCGAGCCGAGGCCCTGCATCGCGAACGCGAAGTCCGCGAGCCCGTCGCGGCGCGCTAGCGTCTCCCGGGCGAGGCACACGGAACGGGAGTCGATCTCCTCCAACCGGCCGCCCCAGCGCTTCGGCACGCAGTACTCGAGCCAGCCCGCCTCGCCGAGCATCGCGACGAGGTCGTGGCAGGCGCGGTCCACGTCGACGTGCTCGTGGCCCGCGGCGAGCCGCTCCGCGGCCCAGGCATCGAGGCTCCGCGCGAGCGTGCGATGCGCGTCGTCGAAGAACGGCCAGTCGAGGAA
>Ga0299906_10000818_pt1 | contig 27556 bp, 21 predicted proteins | sample RVTome_14_FD_200259 | JGI IMG/M metagenome (GOLD analysis project Ga0299906, IMG submission 200259) | Soil microbial communities from uranium-contaminated site in the Upper Colorado River Basin, Wyoming, United States - RVT145D125 (version 2) ...
CCTCTGGGGCTTCGCCGGCGATCCGACCCAGATGACCGAGAGCGCCCGGCGCGTGTTCGTCAACGCCGTCGTGTACATGAAGCCGTTCGACGGCCAGCCGCCGCTCACGAAGAAGCGCTCGAGCGCGGGCGACTGGCTCGTGGACCCGCGCGGGAAGGGTAGGACGGAGAGCGCGGCCGGAACCGAGGAGGCGGCCTCCTCCGCCGGCAGGTAGGCGCGCGGGCGCGCATCGCGCCACGCCCCGTCACCGACGTCCGAGAGGGCGATGGCATTCAGCGATTGGGAGAGGATCGAGCCGCTTCTGGGGCGCCTGCTCCAGCTGCCGGAGGAGGAGCGCCGGGCCTTCCTGGCGCGCGAGTGCCGCGGCGAGCCCGAGCTCGCCCAGCGGCTGCTGGCCATCGTCGCCGAGGAGCTGAGCGAGGAGCGCTTCCTCGAGCCGCCGAGCCCGTCGGGTCCTTCCGGCCCGGGCACGCGGGTCGGCAGGTACGCCCTGCGGCGGGAGCTGGGCCGCGGCGGCATGGGCGAGGTGTGGCTCGCCGAGCGCGCGGACGGCGAGTTCGAGCAGCGAGTCGCCCTCAAGCTGATCCACCGCGGCCTGGGGACGGACGAGCTGCTGCGCCGCTTCCGCGCGGAGCGCCAGGTCCTCGCGTGGCTGCACCACCCGGGGATCGCGCGCCTCGTCGACGGCGGAGTGTGCGACGACGGCCGACCCTACCTCGCGATGGAGTACGTCGAGGGCGTGCCGATCGACCGCTACTGGGTGGACCGCGGGCTCTCCCTGCGTGAGCGGCTGGAGCTCTTCGCGGAGGTCTGCGACGCGGTCCAGCACGCGCACGAGCACGGCGTCGTGCACCGCGACGTCAAGCCCGGCAACGTCCTCGTCGACGCGCGCGGGCGCTCGAAGCTGCTCGACTTCGGCATCGCCAAGGTGCTGGGGGCGGAGGACGAGCTCCAGACCGTCGAGCTCACGCAGACCGGGCAGAGGCTGTACAGCCCGCTGTACGCGAGCCCGGAGCAGGTGCTGGGCAAGCCCGTCACCGCGGCGACGGACGTGTACTCGCTGGGGGTGCTCCTCTGCGAGCTGCTCAGCGGGCGCCGCCCCTACGACGCGCGCGCGACGTCGCAGCTCGAGCTCGAGCGCATCGTGTGCGGGACGAGCCCGCAGCGGCCGAGCGAGCTGGCGGCGCCCGAGACCAGGGGCGCGCTGCGCGGGAACCTGGACTGGATCGTCGGCATGGCGCTGCGCAAGGAGCCAGAACGTCGGTACGAGAACGCGGGCGCGCTGCGCGACGACCTGCGTCGGCACCTCGCGAGCGAGCCCGTGCTCGCCCGGCCCGACTCGCTGGCCTATCGCGCGCGCACCTTCGCGCTTCGAAACCGCGCGTTCGTCGGAGGCGCGCTGGGCGTGTTCCTCGCGCTCACGGCGGGAATGGCCGCGAGCCTCTGGCTGTGGCGCGCCGCCGCCGCGTCGGAGCGCGAGAGCCGCTGGAGCGCCTACTCCGCGGGCCTGCAATCGGCGGAGGCGGCGCTGCGCCAGGGCGCCGTCGGCGTGGCGGCGGCGCAACTGGAAGGGACGCCCGAGGAGCTGCGCGGCTGGGAGTGGCGACACCTCGTCGCGCGGCTCGACCGGAGCCTCCGCGCGATGCCCGTGGACGGCTCGGTGAGCCACGCTACGCTCGCCGTCTCGCCCAATGGGACCTCGCTCGCGGTGCGGTACGAGGGATCCCTCCGCCTCCACGACGTGGTGGGCGGAATGCTCCGCCGGCAGATCGCGGTCTCCGTGGCGGCGCGCGACGCCGAGATCGACTTCGTGCCGTGGAGCTCGGTCGACTACCACCCGGACGGGGCGAGCCTCGCGACCGGCGGCCGCGACGGACGGCTGCGCGTCCTCGATGCGCAGGACCTGACGGCCCTGCAGGAGGTCGACCTCGCCTGGTGCCACCTCTACAGCGCCGTCTACGACCCGAGCGGACGCTGGCTCGCCTGCGGCCTGCGCAGCGGCGAGGTGGTCGTCCTCGAGCACCCGGGCTACCGCGAGGTGGCGCGCTGGCAGGCCCACGGGCCCGGGGACCTCGACCTCGAGTTCAGCGACGACGGCCGCTGGCTCGCCTCCGCGTCGTGGGACGACCGCGTGCGGCTCTGGTCCGTGCCCGACTTCCAGCTCGCCCGCGACCTCCTCGGGCACGAGCGCCACGTCACCGACCTCGCCTTCGCGGCGGGCGACACGCTGCTCGTCTCCACGTCGATCGACGGGACGGCGCGCGTGTGGACGCTCGACGATCCCGCGCCCCCGTCGATCGTGCGCGCGCACGGAGCCCCGGTCGACTCCGTGGCCGTGCACCCCGATGGGCGCACCGCGTTCACGGGCGGAGGGAACGGGACGATCCTGCGCTGGGACCTGCGCACGGGCGAGGTCGTGGCCGAGCTGCGCGGACACCGGGAGCGCGTGCACTCGCTCGTCGTCACGCTGGCGGCCGACCGGCTCTTCAGCGCGAGCCCGGAGAGCCTTCGGCTCTGGCGGCTCGACACGGAGGACGTGACCGTGCTCGCGGGCTGCGAATACCAGAGCGAGCTCGTGCTTCATCCGTTCGGCACCGAGCTCGCGGTGGCCGGGCCCGACGGGCGGGTGCGGCGCTGGTCGCTTCCCGGGCTACGGCCCCTCGCGCCCCTCGAGGGCGGCGCCGCGGGGCAGTGCGCACTGGCGTACCGGGACTCGGGTGAGCGCCTGGTCGCGGCGGACGTCCAAGGCGCGCTCTGGTGCTGGCGCCTGCCGGACGGCCGGCTCGAGACCGAGGTCCCGCCGCCCGCCCGTCCGCCCATCGGGTACGGGATGGACGCGCGCGACGGCCTCGTGTTCGTCCTGACGGACGACCGCTTCCTGGTGCGCCGCGCCCTCGTCGGCGGCGAGGAGCTCGGCCGCGTGCCCCTCCCGGCTGGAATGCACATTGGGCACTACGCGAAGTACGTCGATGCGAAGGGCGACCTCCTCGTCGGCGACGTCTCGGGGACGGTGTGGCGGATCGACCCCGTGACCGGCGACGGCCGGGCGGAGCTGCACGAGGAACAGTTGCCGATCGTCCTCGCCGACCGCGGCGACGAGCTGCTCGTCGCGTGCGGCCCGAAGGTGTCGCTCTGGCGGGCCTCCGTCCTCCGCTGGAGGCGGGACCTGGGCGACGCCCGCTACAGCGCGGCGTTCCACCCAATCGAGCCCCGCGTCGCAGTCGGGCTGAACACTGGGCTCGTGGAGGTCCTCGACGCCGAGTCCGGCCGGCGCCTCGTGTCCCTCGACGGCCACACGGACTGGCCGGGCACCGTGCGCTTCTCCGCGGACGGCGCCTCGCTCTACACCTGCTCCATGGACGGGACGGTCCGCGTCTGGACCGCCCCGACCGAATGACGCCGACGGCGCGGCGCTTCACCGGCTGCAGGCGGCGGCGAGCGCGTCGAGCGCGAACGTGCGCTCGGCGGCGCTCGCGGCCGGGTCCTCCAGCACGGCCCGCAGGAGTGCCTCCGCCTCCTCCCCCCCGATCTGGCCAAGCGACCTGAGCGCGAGCGGACGGAGATCCGGCTCGCCCCCGTCGAGGACGCGGGCGAGGCGCGGGACGCTCGCGGGATCGCCGCTCGCTCCGAGAGCCACGACCGCCTCCTGCCGCAGGCGCGGCCGCTCGTCGTCGATCAGGCGCGCGAGCTCGCTCTCGCTCTCGACCGCTCCCAGGCGCCCGAGCGCGCGAAGCGCGTTCCCAGCGACGAGACTGTCGGGGGACTCCAGCGCGACGCGCGTCAGGCGCGGCACGTCGTCGGCCCCAGCGGCGCGGGCGTCGCGGACGGCAGCCTGCGGCGAAGGTGTCGGCGTCGGGAGCGTCGTCTCGATCTCGGCATCGCTTGCAGCTCGCGAGTCGGTAGCGACGCCTGCGGTAGCCGGAACCGGCGCTCGCTCCCGAGCTTCCCGGTTCGCGCCTTCGCGCCCGCACAGCACGGCCAGGGCGGCGCCGGCCAGGCCGAGGAGGAGCGCGGCGGATTGCCACCTCGTCATCGCTCAGTTCCCCACGAGCTTCATGTCGTCCGAGCCGAGGACCATGGTCCCCGCCTTCAGGGTCAGGACGACGCGGTCGTCCTGGATCGCGCCGCCCTGGATCCCGGCCTGGATCGATGCGATCAGGAGCTGGCGGTCGAACTTCAGGAGCAGCTCGCCGAAGCCGTCGCCGTCGTCGTCGTGCACGTGGTCGTCGCCCGCGAAGTCGGCCGTCGAGGGCACGGGGCTCCCTCCGGGCACGTACAGGCGCAGGTCGGCCTCCTCGGTCGGGAGCAGCGCCTCGAGGCCGAAGCCGCAGACCTTCACCGTGATCGACTTGTCCTTGCCCTTCGACTTCAGGTTGAGAGTCTCGGGGTGGATCTCGACGCAGCCGCCGTTGTTCACGGTCACGGTGATCGTGCAACTGCTCGTGTTGCCGAGCGTGTCGTAGGCCATGACCGTGATGGGCATCGCCCCGTCGGTGCGCGTGGTCGTGTCGTAGAGGTGGACCAGGCTCGTTCCCGTCTCCGTGGCGACGACCTGACCGTCCACCACGAGGTCGAAGTGGCTGAGGTTCGGGTCGGAGACCGCGACCTCGATCGGGACCACGCCGCCCACCGTCGCCCCGTCCGCGGGCGAGAGGATCGCCTTGTCGGGGGCGGAGTTGTCGGCGAAGACCGTGATCTCGTGCACGGCCTCGTTGCCGGCCGCGTCCACGGCGCGCGCGCCGAGGGTCCACGCTCCGTCCGAGAGCGGCGCGGCGTCGACGCTCGTGCGCACGTCGCTCGCGACCGGAGGCTCGTAGACGGCCGAGCCGTCGATCGTGCTCGGGACCGCGCCGCCCGATTGCATCTCGAGCGCGACGAGGCCGGAGCCCTGGTCCTCCGCGGCGGCGGTGAACTCGAGCGGTCCGGCGAGCCACGCGCCGCTCGCCGGGTCGACGATCGAGACGACCGGCGGCGTGTTGTCGACGAGGACCGAGATCGCGTGCTCACTCGGGTGCCCCGCGCCGTCCGTCGCGACGGCCGCGAACGTGTGCCAACCGTCGGCGAGGAGCGTCGTGTCCAGCACCGCCTCGTACGGGCCCGCGACGAAGGACTCGAAGAGGGCGCCGTCGACGAGGAGCTCGACCGTGCTCACGCCGCTGCCGGGGCTCGCGTCGCCGGCGAGGGCGTGGAAGTCGGCCGAGCCGCGCAGGAGAGCGAGATGGAGCGGCGAGACGATCTCGACCGACGGCGGCGTCGTGTCGAGCAGCACCGAGACGCCGGCGCTCGACTGGTTCCCCGCCTGGTCCGTGCCGACGACGGTCAGCGCGTTCCAGCCCTCCAGGAGGTCGGCCGTGCCCGCCACGACGCCACCACCCGCCGGCACGGTCGCCGTGAGGTCGCCCGTCACCGCGACCTCCGTGTCGTCGTCGACGGTCGCGACGAGCGGGATCGGCGTGATGGAGAACACTGCGCCGTTCGAGGGATCGTCGATCGTCACGACGGGCGCCGTCGAGTCGAGCACGACCGTGCGGACCACGGTGGCCTCGTTCCCCGCCGCGTCCGTGGCCGTGACGGTAAAGGCGTTCGGCCCCTCGACGAGCGCTTCGCTCTTCGCGAGGCTCCCGTCGACGAGGCCGTAGGCGCCGCCTCCCCCGACGGCGAGCGTCCCGGCCGGGGCGCCGTTCACCGTGACGGCGCACTCGGTCTCGTCCGTGACGGCGACGAGGAGCTCGACCGGACCGAGGCCGAGCACGGTCCCCTCCGCCGGCGTCACGCCGACGAGGGGGTCCTGCGTGTCGCGGTAGACGGTCACCGAGGAGCCCCCGGCGTTCCCGACCTCGTCGACGGCGTTCACCGAGAGCACGTTCGCCCCCTCGGCGCCGAGCGGCACCGCGCCCGAGACGCTGCCGCCGCCGGCGGCGAGGGCCGCGGGAGCGACGCCGGCCGGCGTCGAGCTCACCGTCGTGGCCGAGTCGTCGGCGACGTCCGCCGCCAGCGTGACGCTCGTCGCGCCGTGGACCGACTCGTCGGGCGGCGCCGTGATCGTGACGAGCGGCGGCTCGCTGTCGGCCGGGCCGCAGGGGTCGAAGGAGACCGGGCCGAGCTTCGCGATGTACGCGGCACGGACTCCCCCCGTGAAGAAGTCGATGTCGCCCGCCGTCGGATTCGTCGACTGGTACGCCCCGGCCGTGCCGAGGCCCGACGAGCCCGTGTTCCCGCCCACGACCACCTCGCCGAGGGCGTTGCTCGCGATGGGGAACTCGAGAAAGCCGATGGCTCCGGTGGGGAGCGCGAAGCCTTCCGGGCCGAGCCCGCCGAAGAGGGTCGACCAGTGGAGGGCGCCCGTCTCGGGGTCGAAGGCTCCGAGGATCTGGTCGATGTTCCCTTGATACGTCGCGCACTCGCTCGCGGCGAAGCTCGTGATGCCCGTGACGACGAGCCGTCCCTGGGCGAGCGCGACCCCCCCTCCGGAGTCCTGGCCGGGGCCGCCGAAGTACGTGGACCACACGAGCGAGGAGGCTCCCGTGAGGTTCGTGTCCACGCAGGTGACGCCGAAGTCGAGGCTGCCCTGGAGCGACGCCTGGTGCGCGCCGGCGGTGATCGGATAGTCCGGGCCAGCGGGCGCGGCGTACCAGACGCGGCCGATGCCGTCGGTCACGAGCTGCGGCCGATCGCTAGCGGCGGTGACGTAGCCCCCATGGAAAATCACCCCACCCTGCACGTAGCTGTCCCCGGCCAGACAGTAGGTGCCGTACTCGAGACTGCTCCCGTCGGCGCTCAACCGTCCGAGCCAGAGGAGCTCGCGGTTCGGCTGGTACGTCGTGAAGAAGCCGCCCGCGGTGGGCATGGCCTGCGCGTTCGCGTCGACGAGCACGAAGACCCGTCCCGCGTCGTCAACTGCGAGGTCGGTGGGTTGCGAGTGGCTCAGCCCCCCTGATCCGGAGACGTACGTCCCCCACACGGGCCCGCTCGCTGCGCCCGGATCGATCTTGGTGACGTACGCGGACAAGCCCTGGGCCAGAGAGCTCACCTGGTAGGCGCCGGGCGTCCCGAAGAAGGTGCTCCATTTGTTCGTGAAGATGCCAACGTACAGCATGCCCGCCGAGTCCTGGGTCACGCACGCGGGTTGTCCCTGGTAGGTGGGCTCGCCGATCAGAGAAGAATAGACGAGGCTCGAGCCGTCGGCGCTCAGGAGCGAGACGAAGCCCGCTTGTCGGAAGACCCCGTCCGAGTCGACCGGCGACGAGCGGACCGCGTTCGGCGTCGTGGGGAAGTCCAGCGCGATGCTCTGGCCGCAGATCGCCAGGCGTCCGCCGGGACCGACGGCCCCGCCGAAGGTGCTCGAATAGGGCATCGGCCAGCCCGAGGGCACCACGGTACCGATGAGGTAGGTCATCCACAGCGGGCTCGAGCCGTCGGCGCTGAACTTGACCGCGAGGGCCGCCCGGTCATTGCCCGTTGCGCTCTCCTGGTACGCGCCCGGCGTCGTGGGCATCACGCGACTCCGCGTGCTCCCCACCAGGTACACGGCTCCGGCGTCGTCGATGTCCACTCCCGCGACGTCGACGCCGTAGGTCAGCCCCGGATCCGTGAGGTAGCTCAGCCATTCGATCAGCGGATCGATCACCAGGGGGCGCGTCGGGTCGTGGCGCTCGACCTCGAAGCCGACCAGGTCCTCCCCGAGCAGCACGAAGCGGCCGCGCAGCTCGCCGCGCACTCCCGCCTCCTCCTGGTGGACGCTAGGGATCGTCTGGACGATGGGCCCGAGGGCCGTCTCCATCACGAGCTCGCCGTTGGGACCGATCGAGAGCGCGTCCGCGCCCTCGATGCGCATCCGGATCGACGCGGGATCGGCGCCGGGCGCGAGCACGAGGTCGTACTCCGGCCGCCGGCCCTCGCTTTTCCACACGACGTCCACGCCCGGCCACGCCTCGGCCATCCGCAGGCCGGCGAAGGTCCGGTTGTCGACGCTCCAGCCGTCGCGATGGCCGAGGAGATAGTGGACCCGGGTCGGCAGGAGCCCGAGCCCCTGGACGCTCACCTCGCCGCCGCCGACGAAGCTCGTGCGCAGCGCGACCCCCACGAGGGCGCCCGCGTCGCCGGGCTCCGCCCCGCTCCGCGGCGCGCGGACGTCCAGCAGGAACCCGTCCGAGGTCACGTAGATCGTGCCCGCGCCGAAGCCCGCCGTGAAGGCGACCTCGTCGGGCTGGCGCCCGCTGTTCTCCTCGAAGTACGGGGCCGGCGCGAAGCGCGCGGGCTCCGCGACCTGCGCCTCCGCTCGGGCGGCGACCAGCAAGGGAAGGAGCGCCGCGTGCCCCTTGGCGAGCTTCGCAAGAGCGCGCGGGAGGCGGGCCGAGGGAGTGGACCGCGTGAACGGGTGGACGTCGGGCACGTCGGGCACGTCGGGCACGTCGGGCACGTCGGGCATGGGTGACTTCTTCCTTCTGGGACGAGGGTCCTCGCTGGGTCGCGGGGCAGGCAGCAGGCTCCGACCGGCTCGGACCGGCCCCCCCTGTCCCCATCCACGGCATCGGGGCACCGCGGGTCTCACCCGATCCCGCGCCGGTGACGGAGATCGCGCGCAAGCGCCTGCCAGGGAGCCCTTTGTGACGGCCGGGAACCCCACGGGCGCGCGGGCCGTGGTTATTCTCTGCAACCTTGAAGGACTCCCAGCCTCCTCCCGACCCCGGCGCGGTGACGGTCCTCCTGCAGCGCCTGGCGAGGGGCGAGCCGGAGGCGGAGGCGGCGCTCTTCCTGCTCGTCGAGAGCGAGCTGCGCCGGCTGGCGAGCGCCCAGCTCGGGTCGCAGCGGGCCGACCACACGCTCCAAGTCACGGCGCTCGTGAACGAGGCCTGGATGCGGCTCGCCCTGCCGGCGGCCCGAGGCATGGACGGGCGCGAGCACTTCCTCGCCGTCGCGGCGCGGGCCATGCGCTGCGTTCTGGTGGATCACGCCCGCGCGCGCAACGCGGCCAAGCGGGATGGCCAGCGCGAGCGCCTCCCGCTCGGCGAGGCCGTCGCGTTCTACGAGGACCGTGCCTGCGACCTCGTGGAGCTCGACTCGGCCCTGCAGCGACTGACGGAGCGCCAGCCCCGACAGGGCAAGGTCGTCGAGCTGCGCTTCTTCGGCGGCTTGAGCGTGGACGAGACGGCGCGGGTGCTCGGGGTCGCGAGGGCGACGGTAATGCGCGACTGGCACCTGGCGCGCATCCAGCTCCGGGAAGAGCTGGCGCCGTGACCCGGCGTCGCTCCTTCCTCGTCGTGCAGCTCGCCATCCGCAGAACCCGCGCGCCACGGCCGCGCGAGAGGTTCCCGCGAAACGCGAGGCCGGGTCGGCGACGCTGCCGTGCGTTCTGCCCCTCGTGCTGCGGACACCGCATGGCGCGGACGGCCCTCCACCTCGTCGACGAGGGGACGGCGGTCGGCACGACGTCAGGCCCCTGACTCTTGGAATCGCGCTACGCGATCCGCTCCAGGCGGCGATCGGCGCGCCGTCGCGGCGAGGTCGCGCGTCCCGTCCCCGTCGACGTCGCCCACGTCGCAGAGCGCTCCCCCGAACCCCGCCGCCCCCGTGGGGCTGGCGAGGACCCGCAGCCGCCGTCCGCTCGCGCCGGAGTCGACGTGGACGACGCCCAGGTCCTCGAACTCCGCGGGCGAGCCGACCGCGAGCTCCGAGCACCCGTCGCCGTCGAGGTCCCCGCAGAAGGCGACCTTGCAAGGCCGAGGCCACGGGACCTCGAACCGCTGGGGGCCCCGCGGGTTCCGTCCCCGCGGGCCGACCCGGCGCCCCCGCAGAGATTCCCACTTTTCGGCCCCCGCGGCCCGGCGGTTCTCGGACCCGGGAATGCCGGCATTGGGCCGGCACCGAACCCACCGCCCCCGGCGCCCAGGGCCCGGCGCGGCGGCGGGCTGGAGGCTCGACATATGAAGCTCTACAACATGATCCTGCTCGGCGCGGCCGCGGGGCCCGCGAGCGCCCAGTCCGGGCTCTACACCTGGCGCGGCGAGCTCCTGGGCGACGGCTTCGGAACCGCCGTCGCGCGCGCGGGCGACGCCGACCGCGACGGCGTCGAGGACGTCGTCGTCGGCGCCCCAGGCTCCGATCAGCTCGGCCCCGACACGGGGGCCGTCTACCTCTTCTCGGGGGCCGACGGCGCCCTGCTGTGGGTGCTCCACGGCGAGCTGCCGCTCGACCACCTCGGCGCGGCGGTCGCCGCGGCGGGCGACGTCGACCGCGACGGCCACGCCGACGTGCTGGTCGGGTTGCCAGGCGACGGGGCGCGCTGGGACGTCGGGCGCGCCTGGGTGCTCTCGGGCCGCGACGGCGCGTTCCTCTGGCGCCTCGAGGGCGTGCAGCCGCGCGACCTCTTCGGCACCTCCGTGGCGGGGGTCGGCGACGTCGACCGCGACGGCTTCGACGATGTCGCCGTGGGGGCGCCGATGGAGCGCCGCCTCTACCACGCCGCGGGCTCGGTGCGCGTCTTCTCCGGGAGGACCGGCGCCGTCCTGCACGACATCGGCGGCGCCGACTACAACGACCAGCTCGGCCGCCAGGTCGCGGGCGTCGGGGACGTCGACCTCGACCTCTTCCCGGACTTCGCGGCGGCCGCTCCGCTCGACGACGACGGCGCGCCCGACGCGGGCTCGGTGCGCGTCTACTCCGGCCAGAGCGGGGCGATCCTGCACACCTTCGACGGCGCGACGCTCTTCGAGCAGCTCGGCAGCGCGCTCGCCGGGGCGGGCGACGTCGACGCCGACGGGCGCCCGGACCTGATCGTCGGGACGCCGTTCGACGGGCGCGCCGGCGCGAGCTCGGGCTCGGCCGTCGTCCTCTCGGGCCGCGACGGCAGCGAGATCTGGTCGGCGCACGGCGCGGGTCCGGAGACCTTCTTCGGGTCTGCCGTCGCGGGCGTGGGCGACGTCGACGGCGACGGCTTCGCCGACTTCGTCGTCGGCGGCTACGGAGCGGACGAGAAGGGCTCGGAGTCGGGGATGGCGACCCTGTACTCGGGCATCGACGGCGCGCCGATGCACAGCGTCTTCGGCGAGCGCACCGGGGACGGCCTGGGCCGCGCGGTGGCGCTCGTGGGCGACCTCGACCGCGACGGCCTCGGGGACTTCGTCGTCGGCGCGCCCGCCAGCGACGGCACGGCCGCGGGCCTGGGCAGCGTGCGCGCGCACAACGGCTGCCCGGTTCGCGCGCGCAGCTTCTGCTCGAGCTCGCAGAGCTCGGCGGGCCCCGGCGCGCGCATCTCGAGCAGCGGGAGCTCGCGGGTCGGCGCGCGCGACTTCCACCTGATCGTGAACGGGGCGGTCCCCGGCCAGACCGGCCAGTTCTACTACGGCGCCTTCGCCGACGAGGCCCCCTTCGGCGACGGCGTGCGCTGCGTCGGCGGCCGGCTGTTCCGCGTCGGCCTGCCGGTCGCCGTCTCGCCGGCGGGCGAGGTGCGGCTGCGCCTCGACTTCCGCCACCCGCCGCTGAGCCAGGGCCTGGGCGAGGTGACGGCCGGCTCCACGTGGTTCTTCCAGTTCCTCTTCCTGGATCCCGGCGGACCGGGGGGCAGGGGCTTCAACCTCTCCGACGGCCTGCGCGTCACGTTCTGCCGGTAGCGGGCGAGCGGCCGGCGTGGACCGCCCGCCCGATGGGGTCCCGGACACCGGGGACGAGCGGGCCACCCGGCGGCTCTTCGTCGCCCTCGTCCCGCCGCCCGCGGCCGCCGAGCGCGTGGCCGCGGGCGTGCGCGCCGCGTTCGCGGGCGCGGAGCGGCGGCTCGGCTGGCGCCTCGCTCCCGCCGCGCGCCTGCACGTCACGCTCGCCTTCCTCGGCGACTTCCCCGACGCGCGCCGCGCCGACCTGGAGCGCCAGCTGCGAGGCGAGCTCGGGGGCCTCGCGGCGCCCGAGCTCGAGGTGCTCGGCGGGGGCGCCTTCCCGAGCCTCGAGCGCCCGCGCGTCCTCTGGGTCGGGGTCGACGAGGACGTCCCTGGGCGGGTCGCGGCCCTCGCGCGCCGCGCGCGGCAAGCGGCGCTCGGCTCGGGCTGGCGCGCTCCGCGCGGGGAGCGCGACGAGCCGTTCCGCCCGCACATGACCGTCGCGCGCCCCGGGCACGGGGCCGGACTCCGCGGGCCGCAGGCACCCGCCGATTTCGCGCGCCTGCCGCGCCTCGGGGGCTGGCTGGCCGACGAGGTCGAGCTCGTCGAGTCGTGGCCGGGCGGCGCTCCGCCGGGCTACCGCACGCTTCTGCGCGTGCCGCTCGCGGTCCATCCGGGTTGATCGCGGAGCGGGCGCAACCACGCCCCCGCGGGAGCGTCGGAAGGGAGTCCGCCGCGCGCTTCCAACCCCGTGGCCCCAGGGCTAGGATCCGGGTGGAAGGCCTAACACCTCCCGAATCGACCCGCGGCGTCGCCGCGCTTCCCGAACGATCACGAAAGAGCATCGATGAAAGAGACGCGCTCCAAGTCGAGCGGCGGCGAGAAGGAGCCCGTCTCCTCTCCCGTCAAGGAGAAGGCCCTCCAGGCGGCGATCGGCGAGATCGAGAAGAGCTACGGCAAGGGCGCGATCATGCGGCTGGGCGACGGCGCCTTGATCCGCGACATCCGCGGCATCGGCACCGGCTCGCTGCAGCTCGACCTCGCCCTCGGCGGCAAGGGCCTGCCGCGCGGCCGCGTGATCGAGATCTACGGCCCCGAGAGCTCGGGCAAAACGACCCTCACCCTGCACGTCGTCGCGTGCTCGCAGAAGATGGGCGGGATCTGCGCCTTCGTCGACGCCGAGCACGCGCTCGACCCTTCCTACGCGCGCAAGCTCGGGGTGAAGCTCGACGACCTGCTCGTCAGTCAACCCGACACGGGCGAGCAGGCGCTCGAGATCGTCGAGACGCTGGTGCGCTCGAACGCCATCGACGTCGTGGTCATCGACTCGGTGGCGGCGCTCGTGCCGCGCGCCGAGATCGAGGGCGAGATGGGCGACAGCTTCGTCGGCCTGCAGGCGCGTCTCATGAGCCAGGCGCTGCGCAAGCTGACGGCCGCGATCTCGAAGTCCGAGTGCATGGTGATCTTCATCAACCAGATCCGCGAGAAGATCGGCGTGATGTTCGGGAGCCCCGAGACCACGACCGGCGGCCGGGCGCTGAAGTTCTACTCGTCGGTGCGCCTCGACATCCGGCGCATCGGCCAGCTCAAGGACGGCGAGGTGGTCGTCGGCAACCGCACGAAGGTCACCGTCGTCAAGAACAAGATCGCCCCGCCCTTCCGCAAGGTCGAGTTCGACATCCTCTTCAACCGCGGGATCAGCCGCGAGGGCGAGCTGATCGACCTCGGGCTCTCCTCGGGCACGGTCCTGAAGTCCGGGACGTGGTACTCGCTCATGCACCCGACCGAGGGCGAGATCCGCCTGGGACAGGGGCTCGAGCGCTCGCGCGCGTTCCTCGTGGACAATCCGGACCTGGCCGAGGTGCTGGAGGACGGCATCCGCGAGAAGCTCGCGCCAAAGCCGGAGCCGAAGGAGCCCGACAAGCCGAAGGAGGCCGCCGCGGCGACCGTGCCCTCCACGCCGCCCAAGGCGGCTTCCCCGGCGCCCGCGCCCAAGCCGCCCGTGGCGGCGCGCGGCAAGGCGTAGCGGGGCCGCCCGACCCAGCGCCCGACCCCGCCGGGCGTCCCACACGCCTCCGATGACGAGCCGCACCACCGCCAGCCGCGTGCGCCGCGACTTCCTCGACTTCTTCGTCGAGCGCGGGCACCGCGAGGTCCCCTCGAGCCCGGTCTTCCCGAAGGACGACCCGACGTTGCTCTTCACCAACGCCGGGATGAACCAGTTCAAGGACGTCTTCCTCGGCACGGGGCGCCGCGACTACGCGCGCGCGGTCGACACGCAAAAGTGCATCCGCGCGTCCGGCAAGCACAACGACCTCGAGGACGTGGGCCGCGACACGTACCACCACACGTTCTTCGAGATGCTGGGCAACTGGTCGTTCGGGGACTACTTCAAGGAGGAGGCGATCGTCTGGGCCTGGGAGCTCTTGACCGGCGTGTGGGGCCTCTCCAAGGAGCGCCTCTGGGCGACCGTGTTCGCCGGGGACGAGGCCGCGGGCCTCGGGCCCGACGAGGAGGCCGAGCGCATCTGGCGCGAGAAGACCGACATCGACCCGGGCCACGTGCTGCGCTTCGACAAGCACGACAACTTCTGGGAGATGGGCGCCACGGGGCCGTGCGGCCCGTGCAGCGAGATCCACATCGACCGCGGCGGGGACGGGACGGACCCGCGCGACGGCGCCGACCGGGGGATCGGGGTCAACGCCGGGAACGAGCGCTTCATCGAGCTCTGGAACCTCGTGTTCATGCAGTACGACCGGCGCGCGGACGGCGCGCTCGCCGCGCTGCCGGCGCGCAGCGTCGACACGGGGATGGGCTTCGAGCGCGTCCTCTCGGTGCTGCAGGGCCGGTCCTCGAACTACGACACCGACCTCTTCCAGCCGCTCTTCGGTCGCATCGCCGAGCTGACCGGCCGGCGCTACGGCGTGGACGAGGAGACCGACGTCGCGTTCCGCGTGTGCGCCGACCACATGCGCGCGGTGACCGCGGCCTTCGCCGACGGCGCGCTGCCCTCGAACGAGGGCCGCGGCTACGTCCTGCGGCGCCTCGTGCGGCGCGCGTCGCGCTTCGGCCGGCAGACCCTCGGCCAGGAGCGCCCGTTCCTGTTCGAGCTCGCGCCGGCCGTGGCCGAGGTCCTGGGCGAGGCCTTCCCCGAGATGCGCGAGCGCGTGGAGCACGTGCAGCTGCTCGTCGAGTCCGAGGAGGAGGCCTTCGGCAAGACGCTCGACCGGGGCCTCTTGCTGTTCGAGGGGCTGGCCGCGCGGGTCGAGGCGACGGGCGGCGGCGAGCTGCCCGGCGACGAGACCTTCGAGCTCTACGCGACCTTCGGCTTTCCCAAGGACCTGGTCGAGCTGATGGCCCGCGAGCGCGGGCTCGGCGTCGACGAGCAGGGCTGGGCCGCGGCGGAGGCGGCGCATCGCGCGGTCAGCCGCTCGGAAGGCAAGTTCCAGCCGGCCTCCACCGAGGCGTTCGCGGGCCTGGAGCCGACCGTCTCGACCTATCACGACGCGGGCCGGCCCGGCTACGAGCTCGAGACGGTCGTCGAGTACGTCGGCCGGGGCGTGGGCGGCCCGCGGGACGTCGGCATGATCCTGAGGGAGAGCCCGTTCTATCCCGAGGCCGGCGGTCAGATCGGCGACGCCGGCCGCATCGAGGCCGCCGACGGCAGCTTCACCTTCCGCGTCGACGACACGAGGAAGACCGGCGACTTCGTCGTCCACCTCGGAGCTTTCGCCCACGGCGAGCCCGCGGGCGGGCTCGGAGCCGCGAAGGGCCGCGCCGTGAGGGCGCTCGTCGACCGCGAGCGCCGCGACCGCACGCGCAAGAACCACACGGCGACGCACCTCCTGCACAAGGCCCTGCGCGACGTGCTCGGCGAGCACGTGACGCAGCAGGGCTCGTACGTCGGCCCCGACCGCCTGCGCTTCGACCTCTCGCACCCGAGGGCGATCACGCCGCAGGAGCTCGAGCTCGTCGAGCGCGAGGTGTCGGCGCGCATCTTCGCCAACGAGCCCCTGGACACCACCGTCGAGGACCTCGACGAGGCCAGGGCGCGCGGTGTGATGGCGCTCTTCGGGGAGAAGTACGACCAGCGCGTGCGCGTCGTCACGGTGGGGGACTCGTGCGAGCTCTGCGGCGGCACGCACGTGCGCGCCGCGGGCGACATCGGACCGTTCCTGATCGTCTCGGAGAGCTCGATCCAGGCCGGCGTGCGGCGCATCGAGGCGATCACCGGGCCGGCGGCGGTCGAGGCGATCCAGGAGCAGCGCCGCCTGCTCGAGCACAGCGCGCACGCGCTCAAGGTCAAGCCGAGCGAGGTGCCCGAGCGCATCGTGGCGCTGCAGACGCAGGTCAAGGAGGCGAAGAAGCAGAAGAAGGCCGCGGCGGGCGCGGACGTCGCCTCTGCCCTCCAGGAGATCAAGGGCGAGCTCGCCGAGCGCAACGGCGTCCTCGCGGGCGTCGTGGTGCGCGAGGACCTCGACGCGGGAGCGCTGCGCCAGGTCGGCGAGCGCGTGAAGTCGCTCGCGCCCGATCTCGCCGTAGCGGTCTTCGGGCGCGAGGGCGACAAGGTGCCGTTCCTCGTCTTCTGCCTGGGCAAGGCGCAGGACCTCGGGCTCGGCGCCGGCGTGCTGGCCAAGGGCATCGCGACCCACCTCGGCGGGGGCGGGGGCGGGCGACCGGACGTGGCCCAGGGGCAGGGCCTGGACGCCGCCGGGCTCGGCGCGGCGCGCGACTACGTCGCCGCGGAGCTCGGTCGGACGCTCGGCCTCGATTGACAGCCCTCCCGGCGAGGGCTAGCATCCCGCGCTTCGCTTGCCCCGCCGGATCCCGCCATGCCCCATCCCAAGCGCCGCCACTCCAAGTCCCGGAAGAACAAGCGCCGCTCGCACCATGCTCTGAAGCTGCCGCAGGTGAGCCGCGATCCGCGCACCGGCGCGGCGCGCCTGCCGCACCGAATCCTGGACGGCGACACGCACTACGGCCTGGAGAAGGGCGGACAGGGTGGCTACCCGATCCGCGACGACGAGGACCTCGACATCTGAGGGCCCTTCCCGCGCCAAGGGCCCGCCACGCGGCATGCAAAAGACGCGGATCGCGCTCGACGCCATGGGCGGCGACCAGGCGCCCGACGCGGTCCTCGCGGGCACCCTGCTCGCCTGCGACCCGCTAGGGGGGCTCCGCATCGCGCCCGAGCGCGTCCTGCTCGTCGGGGACCGGGAGCGGATCGAGCCGCGCCTCGCCGAGCTCGGCGGCGATCCGGGCGTCGAGATCCTGCACGCGAGCCAGGTGATCGGCATGCACGAGCACCCGGCGACGGCGCTGCGCGCGAAGCGCGACTCGTCGATCTCGCGCTGCGTCCAGGCCGTCGCGGAAGGCGCCGCCGGCGGGCTGATCAGCATGGGCAACACCGGCGCCGTCGTCGGCGCGTCCACCCTGGGGCTGGGGACGCTGCCCGGCGTGCGGCGGCCGGGGATCGCGGTGACGCTCGACCTCACCGGCCAGCCCGTGACCTTGATCGACATGGGGGCGAACATCGTCCCCAAGCCCCAGCACCTCTACCAGTACGGCGTGATGGGCGCGGTGTACATGCGCGACTGCCTGGGCACGGCCAAGCCGCGCGTCGCGCTGCTCAACATCGGCGAGGAGTCGAGCAAGGGCACGGAGGTGCTGCGCGAGGCCCATGCCCTGCTCGAGGAGTCGAGCCTCGAGTTCGTCGGCAACATCGAGGGTGGAGACCTCTTCCAGGGGATCGCCGACGTCGTGGTGAGCGACGGGTTCACGGGCAACGTCGTGCTCAAGCTGATGGAGGGCTTCGCGGGCTTCATGCTCGGCCTCGTCCTGCGCGAGCTGAAGGCCCACGACGTCACCTGGGGGCCCGAGGCGCTCGCCCGCGTCGAGCGCAACATCGACTACTCGGCCTACGGCGGAGCGCTCCTGCTCGGCGTCTCCGGCATCGTCGTCATCGGACACGGGAGGTCGGGGGCCCAGGCCGTGGCGAACGCCATCAGCCTCGCGGCGCGGACCCTCGACGCGGGCGTCAACGAGGACATCGTGCGCGGCCTCGAGAGCGGGGCGCGCGAGGCCACGACCTGAAAGTCCCGCGCCCGCGATCGGAATCAGGGGCTGGATTCCCTCTCGGGGAGGGGTTCTCATAGGGTTTGCGGGCCGGCCGGGCCCGGATCCGGCCCCTCGGCCCAGAGAAAAGCAGCTCCATGACCCAACGCGTGCGCGTCGGTATCGCCGGCACCGGCAGCTACGTCCCTCGCCGGGTGATGACGAACGACGATTTCGCGAAGGTCGTCGACACGAGCGACGAGTGGATCACCCAGCGCACGGGGATCAAGGAGCGGCATTTCGTCGACGAGGAGAACTGCTCCGACCTCGCCTTCCACGCGGCCGAGCGCGCCCTGGACGACGCGGGGGTGCGGGCGAAGGACCTGGACCTCATCGTCGTCGGCACGATCACGGCCGACTACCTCATGCCCACCGTCGCGTGCTTGATCCAGGACCGCCTGGGAGCCACGCGCGCAGGGGCCTTCGACCTGCAGGCGGCCTGCACGGGGTTCCTGAGCGGACTGATCACCGGCGAGAGCTACATCGCCGCCGGCCGCGCCCGGCGCGTCCTCGTCGTCGGCGCGGAGACGCTGTCGCGGTATGTCGACATGAGCGACCGCGGGACCTGCGTCCTCTTCGGCGACGGCGCGGGCGCGGCGGTGCTGACCGAGCTCGATCACTGCAAGCAGGGCGAGATCCTCGAGACGCGGCTCGGCGCGGACGGCTCGGGCTTCGACTTCATCTACATCCCCGTGGGCGGCGCCGCGATCCCGCACACGAGCCCGCGCTACGTGAAGGAGGACCACTTCATCAAGGTCCGCGGGCGCGAGGTGTTCCGCTTCGCGGTGGGCAAGATGACCGAGCTGATCGAGTCCGTCACCGAGGGCGTCGACCGCGACGACGTCGCGCTCGTCGTCCCGCATCAGGTGAACAAGCGCATCATCGACGCCGCCCTGGAGCGCCTCGGATGGGACGAGGAGCGCTGCATGGTGAACATCCACAAGTACGGCAACACGTCGGCCGCGAGCGTCCCGATCGCGTTCGACGAGGCGCGCCGCGAGGGGCGCGTGCGCAAGGGCCAGCTCGTCGTGCTCGTCGCGTTCGGGGCCGGCTTGACCTGGGGCGCCACGCTCATCCGCTGGTAGCGACCGGATGGCCCAGCTCTTCCCCGGCCCGGTCTCCCCGGGCCTGCTCTTCCCCGGACAGGGCGCCCAGTTCGAAGGCATGGGGCGCGCCTGGGCCGAGGCCTTCGACGAGGCGCGGGCGACCTTCGAGGAAGCCGACGACGTCCTGGGCTCCTCCCTCTCGGAGGCCTGCTGGTCGCGCGGCGACGAGGTGCACCGCACCGACGTGGCCCAGCCCGGCATCTTCACGACCAGCGTCGCGATCACGCGCGTGCTCGCCGCGCGCGGCTTCGACCTCGCGCGGGCGCCGCTCGCGGCGGGGCTCTCGCTGGGCGAGTACACCGCGCTCTGGGCCGCGGGCTCGCTCGGATTCACCGACGGGCTGCGGCTCGTGCGGCTGCGCGGCGAGGCGATGCAGCACGCGAGCGACGCGCTGCCCAGCGGCATGCTGAACCTGCGCGGCGCGAACGAGGACCAGGCCCGGGCGCTCGCCGGGATCGGCGCGCGGGTCGGCATCTGCCAGGTGGCGAACCTCAACGCGCCCGGTCAGATCGTCCTCTCCGGCGAGCTCGCCGCGCTCGACGCGGCCGAGGCGGCGGCCGAGGAGCACGGCGTGCGGCGCACGCTGCGCCTGGTCGTCGCGGGCGGCTTCCACTCCGAGTGCATGCGCCCGGCAGCGGAGCGCCTCGCCGCCGCGCTCGAAGACGTCGAGATCCGGCCGCCGCGCGTGCCCTTCGTCTCGAACGTGACGGGGCGGCCGGCGAGCGAGCCGCGGACGATCCGCGAGCAGCTCAGCACGCAGGTGTGCGCCCCGGTGCTCTGGGAGAAGAGCATGCGCTGGGCGCTGGATTGGGGCATCCGCAGCTACCTCGAGCCCGGTCCCGGGAGCACCCTGGGCGGGATCCTGCGCAAGATCGAGCGCGAGGTCGAGGTGCGCTCCGTGGCCGAGCCGGCCGATCTCGAGGGGCGCTCGCCCGCATGACCCCTGCGGGCTCGGGGGTCCCGTTGATCCCTTTCCGGACCCCCGATATAGTCGCCCCGTTACGGCGTAGCCCGCGCGATCCGAGAACCCCCGACTCGTGAGCCCGAACGACCCACAGACCCCGCTCGACGGCCGCGTCGCCGTCGTGACCGGCGCCAGCCGGGGCATCGGCAAGGCGATCGCCGTCGAGCTCGCCTCCCACGGCGCGCGGGTCGCCTGCGTCGCCACTACGGCCGACAACGCCCGGGCGACCGCGGCGGCGTGCGACGCCGCCTCCGGTCGCGCCGACGCCCAGGCGTTCGGGGTCGACGTCGCCGACACGGCGGCCGTGGCGACGCTGGTCGACCAGATCCACAAGGAGTGGGGCGCGATCGACGTCCTCGTCAACAACGCCGGGATCACGCGCGACCAGCTGCTCCTGCGCATGAGCGAGGAGGACTTCGACCGCGTGCTCGACGTCAACCTGAAGGGCGCCTGGAACTTCGCCAAGGCGGCCGCGCGGCCCCTTATGAAGAGCGGGAAGAGCGGGAAGGGCGGGTCCGGGAGCGGCGGACGCCTGATCAACATCTCGTCGGTCGTCGGCCTGACGGGCAACGCCGGGCAGGCGAACTACGCCGCCAGCAAGGCCGGCCTGATCGGGCTGACGCGCTCGCTCGCCAAGGAGCTCGCGGGCCGCGGCGTGCGGGTCAACGCCGTGGCGCCGGGCTTCATCGAGACCGACATGACCGCCGCGCTCGACGAGAAGGCCCGCAGCGAGCTCGCCGCGGCGATCCCGCTGGGCGCGATCGGCGCCCCGCAGGACGTCGCCCGGGCCGTGGCCTTCCTGGCGGGCCCGGGCGGAGCCTACATTACTGGACAGACCCTGGTGGTCGACGGAGGCCTCGGCCTCTGACCGCCCGGGTACCCATGATGCGATTCCTCACTGACAACAAATCGCGGAGACCAAAGCGGTGACCAACCCCTCCATCGAAGAGCGTGTCGCCAAGATCGTCTGTGATCAGATGGGCACGACGCCGGACAAGATCGCTCGGGAGACGTCGTTCATCAACGACCTGGGTGCCGACTCGCTGGACACGGTCGAGTTGGTCATGGAGTTCGAGGACGAGTTCGAGATCTCGATCCCTGACGAAGACGCCGAGAAGATCCAGACCGTCGGCGCCGCCGTGGACTACATCACCAACAAGCTCTAGGTCCTCGGACCAACTCCCGGGACCGGGACGGCGCCGAGCGCCGACATCCCTCGTCCTGCCCTTGCCTCAGCCCCCCACCCTTCGGTCGGAAGGAACGTCATGCGTCGAGTCGTCATCACCGGGATGGGGACGATCAACCCGCTCGCCGTCAACCTGGAGACCTTCGTGCCGCGGCTCCTGGCCGGCGCGAACGGCATCGACACCATCACGCGCTTCGACGTCTCCGATCAGACGGTGCGCATCGCCGGCTGCGTCGACTGGGAGCCCACCGAGCACGGGTTCGGCGGCGCGGATCTCAGGAAGCTCGACCCCTTCACGATGTGGGCGCTGGCGGCGTCCGACGAGGCGCTGCGCGACGCGGGCCTGGAGAACCTGAAGGACGAACCCGAGGAAGCGCGCACGCGCTACGGCTCGATCATCGCCACGGGCATCGGCGGCATCACGGGCATCCTCGAGCAGTACGACACGATGAAGGAGCGCGGCCCCAAGCGCGTCAGCCCGCACTTCATCCCGCGCATCATGGCGAACGCCGTCAGCGGCCAGGTCGCCATCCGCCACGGGCTGCTCGGCACGGCGTTCACGACCTCGAGCGCCTGCGCGTCGGCGGGCCACGCGATCGGGATGGCCTGGCGCACGATCCAGTGGGACGACGCGGACCTCGTGATCACGGGCGGTTCGGAGTCGGCGACGACCCCGCTCTCGATCGCCGGCTTCGCCTCGGCCAAGGCCCTCTCCACCCGCAACGACGACCCGGGCGCGGCGTCGCGGCCGTTCGATCTCGAGCGCGACGGCTTCGTCATGGGCGAGGGCTGCGGCATCCTGGTCTTCGAGGAGTACGAGCGCGCGAAGGCCCGCGGGGCGCGCGTGTACGCCGAGGTCAAGGGCTACGGCTCCACCGACGACGCGTTCCATATCACGGCGCCCAAGGAGGACGGGCGCGGACCGGCGCGCGCCTTCGAGGAGGCGCTCAAGCACGCCCGGATCTCGCCCGACGAGGTCGACTACGTCAACGCCCACGGGACCAGCACCAAGTACAACGACGCGATCGAGACCCGCGCGCTGAAGATGGTGTTCAAGGACCACGCGCGCAAGCTCGCCGTGTCGTCGACGAAGTCGATGATCGGCCACCTCCTGGGAGCCGCCACCGGGGTGGAGCTCGTCGCGACGGCCGTCGCCGTCTACCACGACGAGGTGCACCCGACCCGCAACTACACCACGCCCGATCCGGAGTGCGATCTCGACTACGTGCCGGGCGAGGCGCGGAAGATGACCGTGCGCAACGCGCTCTGCAACTCCCTGGGTTTCGGGGGGCACAACGTCTCGATCCTGATCGGAAAGCCCGCCTGAGCCATCACGCCCGCCAGAACCCTCATCGGACGAGGTCGAGGACATGCACAAACGCTTCAAAGAGCTGCTGCACCAGTACAAGGTCGAGGTCTTCCGCAACGAGCACGACAAGAAGAGCCTCGACGAGCTCACGGCCGAGTGCCTGCACGTGACCGAGGGGATCCTCGACGAGAAGTTCCACTACCACTTCCACAAGCTGCCCGACGCCAACCGCGCCGAGATCATCAACATGATCAACAACTACACGCGCGAGGCGATCCTGCCCCCGGTCGTCGAGAAGCTGGTGCAGCGTCAGATGATCCTGGAGCGCCGGGTCGATTCCGTCGTGCACCTCTGCGAGCAGATCCTGGAGACGCTCTCGGGCGAGCCGGTCCCGCGCTGAGGCCGTGCGCGGCCTGTGGATCGAGGCGCGGACGACCCGGCTGCGCGACGACCTGGACCGTCCGCGCGCGGCGGCCGGAGAGTGCCGGGTGCGCGTGATCGCGGCCGGCGTGTGCGCGACCGACCTCGCGCTCGCGCGCGGCTACATGGGCTTTCGCGGGGTGCCGGGCCACGAGTTCGTCGGCGAGGCCCTCGACGGGCCGCTCGCCGGCGAGCGCGTGGTGGGCGAGATCAACGCCGCCTGCGGGGCGTGCGCCCGCTGCCGGGCGGGACTCGGACGCCACTGCGCCGAGCGCACCGTGCTCGGCATCCTGGGGCGCTCCGGCGCGTTCGCCGAGGAGCTCGCCCTGCCGCTCGAGAACCTGCACGCGGTCCCGCCGGGGGTCGGCGACGAGGCGGCCACGTTCACCGAGCCGCTCGCGGCGGCGTTCGAGATCGCCGAGCAGGTGGAGCTCGCGCCCGGCGAGCGGGCCCTGGTGCTGGGCGACGGGCGCCTGGGCCTGCTCTGCGCGCAGGTCCTGGCGCTCGCCGGGCTGGACGTCACGCTCGAGGGACGCCACCCCGAGCGCGCCGCGTTCCTCCCGCCGGCCGTGCAGTACGCCCGGGGTGCGCCGCCGCGCAAGGCCTTCGACCTCGTCGTCGAGGCGACGGGCGACCCGCAGATGCTGGCCGGAGCTTTGGAACGCGTCCGCCCGCGCGGTACCGTGGTGCTCAAGACGACCAGCGAGCGGCCCGCGCGGCTCGACTGGGCGCCGGTGGTGGTCGACGAGGTGCGCATCGTAGGATCGCGCTGCGGCCCCTTCGAGCCGGCGCTCGAGGCGCTCGCGGCGGGCAGGGTCGAGGTCCTCCCCCTGGTGCAGGCGCGCTTCCCGCTCGAGCGGGGAGCCGAGGCCCTGGCGGAGGCGGCGCGGCCCGGGGTGCTCAAGGTCTTGATCCAGCCGTGACGACGTCGATCGGGGAGCTTCGCGAGCGTTTCGAGGCCGAGGGCCAGGGGCACGTCTTCGCGTTCTGGGACGAGCTCGGCGAGGCCGCCCGGCGCGAGCTCGCGCGCGAGGCGCGCGCCGTCGACCTGGACCTCGTGCGCGAGCTCGGCGAGCTCGCCGCGGGCGGCAGGAGCGAGACCGCGGTGGAGCGCTTCGAGCCGCCCGAGCTCTTCCCCCTGGAGCGCGACGCCGGGCGCGAGCGCGAGGCGCGCGAGGCCGCGCGGCGCGGCGCCGAGGTGCTGCGCGAGGGCCGTGTCGGGTTCGTCGTGGTGGCCGGTGGGCAGGGCTCGCGCCTGGGGTTCGAGGGCCCCAAGGGCAAGTTCCCGGCAGGGCCCGTCAGCGGTCGCTCGCTGTTCGAGTGGCACGCGCGGCGCCTGCTCGCCGCGCGCGAGAGGCACGCGAGCGCGATGCCGTGGTACGTGATGACCTCGGCCACCAACGACGCCGAGACGCGCGCCTTCTTCGAGCTGCACGCGTTCTTCGGGCTCCCGCCCGAGGACGTGTTCTTCTTCCAGCAGCGGATGCTGCCCGCGCTCGACGCCGAGGGGCGCATCGTCATGCGCACGCGCGGGAACCTCTTCCTCGCGCCGAACGGGCACGGCGGCACGCTCGAGGCCCTGGCGGTCTCGGGCGGCCTGGCCGACGCCGCGCGGCGCGGGATCGAGCACCTCAGCTACTTCCAGGTCGACAACCCCCTCGGCCGGCCGGCCGACCCGCTCTTCCTCGGGCTGCACGTCCTCGCCGGGGCGCGCATGTCGAGCAAGGTCGTCGAGAAGCGCGAGCCCTGGGAGAAGGTCGGAGTGATCGGCCGGGCGGACGGGCGCCTGGGCTGCATCGAGTACTCCGATCTGCCCGCCGAGCTGCGCGACGCGCGCGATGCCGAGGGGCGCCTGCTCTTCCGCGCCGGGAACATCGCCGCGCACGTGATCGACCGCGGCTTCGTCGAGGAGCTCGTGGGCAAGGGCGCGCGGCTGCCCTGGCACATCGCGCGCAAGGAGGTCCCTGCGATCGACGCACGCGGCGCGCCGTGCACGCGGGCCGCGGTCAAGTTCGAGACGTTCGTCTTCGACGCGCTCGGTCACGCCGGGAACAGCGTGACGCTCGAGGTCGAGCGCGAGCTCGAGTTCAGCCCCGTGAAGAACGCGCGCGGCCCGGACTCGCCCGAGACGATGCGCCGCGACCTGACGCGCATGTTCGCGGCGTGGCTGCGCGCGGTCGGGGCGCACGGTGCGGGGGTGGCCGCCCTGGAGAGCGCCGGCGAGAACGGCAGCCTCGCGATCGAGGTGGACCCGACCTTCGCCGAGGACCCCGAGCAGTTCCGGGCGCGCATGCCGGCCGAGCCCGAGAGGCACGAGCGCGGGATCCTCTTTCGATGAGCGCGGGGGCCGCACGCGACCTCGCGCCCGGCGACTGGCTGCGCTCGACCCGCGCCGCCGCGCGCGAGCGCCTGGCGCGGACGAGCGTCGTCGTGCTCTACGGCGGGACCTCGGACGAGCGCGCGGTCTCGCTGGTCTCGGGGCGCGCCGTGAGCGACGCGCTCGCGGCGCGCGGCCGCCCCGATCGGGGCGAGGGCCCGCGGGAGGTCCTGGACGTCGAGGTCCTCGCGGATGGACGCTGGCGCGTGGGGGACGCCGACCTCGCCCCCGAGCGCGCGCTGGCGCGGCTGCCCGCCGCCGCGCTCTTCTTCGTCGGCCTGCACGGGGGCGCGGGCGAGGACGGGACGCTGCAGGGCTTCCTCGAGCTCGCCGGCCGGGCGTACACGGGCTCGGGGGTCGCCGCGTCGGCGCTGTGCATGGACAAGAGCGCCGCGCGCGCGGTCTTCGCCGCGCGCGGCCTGCGCGTGGCCCCGGGCCTCTGCGTGGCGGCGGCCGAGTGGCGCGCGAGCGGCGCGGCGTGCCTCGCCGCGCTGCCGGCGTCGAGCTCGGGCTGGTACGTGAAGCCGAAGCGCGGCGGCTCGTCGGTGTCGACCTTCTCCGTCGCGCGGCGCAGCGCGGTGGCGCCGGCGGTCGAGCGCGTGCTCGCCAGCGGCGACGACGCGCTCGTCGAGGCGACCGTGCGCGGGCTCGAGGCGACGGTCGGGGTCGTCGGCAACCGCGCGAGCGGGCTCGCCGTGCTCCCGCCGGTCGAGATCCACCCGCGCTCGGGCAGCTTCTTCGACTACCGTGAGAAGTACTCCGAGGACGGCGCCGAGGAGATCTGTCCGCCGCGCGACCTGGACGCCGACGCGACCCTCGCGCTCTCGCGCGCGGCGCGCGTCGCGTTCGAGGCCGCCGGGTGCGAGGGCTACGCGCGGGTCGACTTCATCGTCCCCGACGGGCACCCCGGCGAGCCGGTGGTGCTCGAGGCGAACACGCTGCCCGGCTTCACGCCGCGCTCGCTCCTGCCGCGCGCGGCGGCGGCCGCGGGGGCGGACTTCCGCCGCCTGTGCCTCGAGCTCTGCGCGCTCGGCCTCGAGCGCTTCGGCGCGAGGCGCCGGCGGTGAGGGCGCTGCGGGTCGCGATCGTCGGGGCCGGCGGGCGCATGGGGCGCTTCGCCCGCGAGCTGCTCGCCGGTCGCGACGAGTTCGAGGTCGCGGCGAGCGTCGGGCGCGGCGACGACCTCCGCGCCGCGCTGCGCGCAGCGGCGCCCGACGTGGCGCTCGACCTGACCGCAGCTGGCCTCGGCGCACGGCACGGGCGCGCGATGCTCGAGTGCGGCGTGCGCTGCGTGATCGGGACGAGCGGCGTCCAGCCCCGCGAGGCGTGCGAGCTCGACGCGCTCGCCCGCGAGCTCGGCCTCGGGGGCCTAATCGTGCCCAACTTCAGCCTCGGGATCTGGCTCCAGCAGCGCCTCGCGCTCGAGGCGGCGCGCTACCTCTCCTCGGTGGAGATCCTCGAGGAGCACCACATCGGGAAGAAGGACGCCCCTTCGGGCACGGCGGCGCACACCGCGCGCCTGCTCGGCGAGGCGCTGGGGCGTCCCGCCGAGGCGATCCCGATCCACTCGGTGCGCCTCGCCGGGCTCTACTCGAACCAGAGCGTGATGTTCGGCGGCGCAGGGGAGGTCCTGACGCTCACGCACCGCACCTACGGCAACGCAGCCTTCGGCCCGGGGATCCTGGCGAGCCTGCGCTACGCGCGGAGCGCCGAAGGCGTCGAGGTCGGCATAGGCGTCGCCTTCCAATCGAGGGCGCGCGAGTGAGCCGATGGACGAGACCGCGCGGGATCCCGAGACCGTCGACTCGATCCACCTGATCCGCGAGGCGCAAGGGGGCGAGCACGCGGCGCTGAATCGCTTGTTCGAGCGCTACTACGCCCGCGTGCGCGCGGTCGTCCGCCGCCGGCTCGGCCCGGCTCTGCGCCGTGACTTCGAGTCCGGCGACCTCCTGCACGAGGCGCTGATCCAGGCCTTCCGCAGCTTCGATCGGTACGAGCTGCGCTCCCACGCCGAGTTCCTGGACTGGCTCGCCGGGATCGTCGAGCACCGCATCCGCGCGGCGCACGAGTACGTCGGGCGCGACAAGCGCGACCGCGACTGCGAGGTGGCGCTGGAGCAGATCCGCGAGTCGGTCGCCAGCGGCCGGCTCGTGCTCGAGCCCTCCCTGGGGGGCGTCGACCGCGCGATCCGGGACGAGGAGCGCCAGCTCGTCTGGGACGCCCTCGAGGAGCTCCCCGCCCACTACCGCCAGGCCGTCGTGCTGCGCCACTTCCACCGCGCCTCCTGGGAGCAGGTGGCCGAGGCCACCGGGCGCCGCAGCGCCGACGCGGCCCGCATGCTCTACGTGCGCGCCCGGCGCGACCTCGAGAAGCGGGTCGCGGGCCGGCTGCGGGGCTGAGAGGCTGTCGGAAAACCCCACGAACATCGTCCTGCTTCTCGCGAGCGCGTCCGATGTAGTTCCTGCCGGGATGTACGTTTGCGGCGGAGGAAC